>Ga0180732_1000442_pt1 | contig 36383 bp, 22 predicted proteins | sample KR11_01MetaG_FD_148674 | JGI IMG/M metagenome (GOLD analysis project Ga0180732, IMG submission 148674) | Groundwater microbial communities from the Olkiluoto Island deep subsurface site, Finland - KR11_0.1 MetaG | ecosystem: Environmental > Aquatic > Deep subsurface > Groundwater | place...
GTTTTTAATTTTTCAAGGTTGGGGTGGATAGAAGGGTGCCTGGCAACGCCATCCTATATATTTATTAACAATTCCGACACTATATTTGTTGTTGATCGTGATAATTCAAGGGTAAGTATATTTAAGTAAAGGTTTACGGTTCACGGTTAACAGTTAAAATGCTTCAGTCGTTGCATCGTTCATTGAAAAAAGTGTGAACTGTAAACCGACAACCGTGAATGGTTACATATAAACTTACAGATCAACATTATAATCATTCGCTACAGGCTCTTTTACAATGAGCTCGATAGATTTTTTTGCTGTTTCAGAAGCTTTAGGGAAAAATGGTTTGAGCGCCCTAATATGTCTGAGGTTATCAGCAGTCCTAAGTATAAGCATGGCAAGATTTCCTTCTGCTATTTCGGAAGCTGAAACAATTTTTTCCCAGGGCTGTCCTGTCGCCCATGCATGAATAGTAACAGCCGGGCTTAAAAATAGAGTTTTGGTCTCGAATCCTTTTGTTACCATGAGCCTGGAAAATGGTTTAAGTGCCTTTTTTACCTTAAGAAAAACTGATAAAAGACTTTTCGGCATAAATTCCTTATCAATTCTACCTTCTGTTTCTCTTTCATCCACAAATGATGCTATAATAGCGGCAAGAAATGCTGGATTTGATTCAGGAAAGACTCCAAGTCTGAAACCTTCAGCTATTAATAAAGGCTGATCAACTCTTAACTTCGATGCCCACTTCCCGTCTTCAGTTAGTTCCCCGTTAATTTTTACATAACCTGTTTCTTTTAAGAAATTGAGATGGCCAATAAAATCCTTAGATAGATAATTATAGCTGTTTGCTATAAATTTTCCGGCAGATTTTTTCCCTGTTGTAATTAAATATGTAGCAAAGGATTTTTTAAGTAGATCTTCAATTTGATCGGGAGAGTATGAAAATAGCAGATTAAGAACCATTGAAAAATTGATTCTAATCTGGCTAACTATATCTGAAGGAGGTGAACTTATAAGTTTTGCAATTAATCTTATATCCATAAATTTTCCAGGAAGTACCATTGCAAACCCGATATTATCCATACCTCTTCTGCCGGCCCTTCCTGTCATTTGATGGAATTCAGTAGAACTTAGTGGGACAAATTCGGTGCCGTTGAACCTGTCTGAATTCAAGAAAACAACTGTTCTGGCAGGGAAGTTAACTCCTGCAGCCACAGTTGACGTCGCAAAAACAGCATCAAGAAGTCCTTCATTCATAAGTGTTTCGATTACAAGTTTCCAGACAGGCAACTGCCCGCTGTGATGGGCTCCTACTGAAAGATTTTCAAGGTGCCATAACTGGCGATGTCCGGCAATATGGTGACTTTGTTTCGCGAGTTCATTAATCTGTTGGTTGATAGCTGCTTTTCTGCGCTGGTCACTCAGAATATTTTTCATACACAGATCAAGGGCATTGTCACAATCTGCCCGCGATTTTAGAAAAAATATTGCAGGGAGCAATCGATATTTTTTTAGTACTTTCAGGATATCTCCAAAAGGCGGCAGTTTTGTTGGAGTAGCAAGGGATGGAGAATTTTTTTTGCTCTTGCTGGATTGTGATATAAGTGGAAAAAGAGTGCCCGAAGGATGAAAAAAAAGGGGGAAAAGTGGTACAGGCCTCTTGTTTTCTTCAATAACAATGCATTCTTTCGAGCGTATTAATGAAAGCCATTTAGCTATCTGCTTTGCGTTTCCGATTGTTGCTGATAAAAGGAGGAGAGGAATTCTTGAAGGAAGATAAATCATTATCTCTTCCCACACAACCCCTCTTTCTTCATCACCTAGAAAATGAGCTTCATCAAGAACCACAAGGTCGGTGGATAATGTTTCTCCTGAATGCATGGCATCATACAACTGGTTGCGAAGAATCTCAGTGGTCCCAACAATGATTGGCGCATCAGGGTTTTCTTTTCTGTCGCCGGTTAATATGCCGACATTTCTATCTCCAAAAATTTTGGAAAATTCATTATACTTGGAATTAGTTAAAGCCTTTAAAGGAGATGCATACCAGCACCTTCCTCTTCTTTCCAGTATAAGAGAAATCGCCTGCTCAGCTATCCAGGTTTTACCTGCTCCTGTTGGAGCAGTAACGAGGCAGTCCGATTTATTGATTGCAGAGACCGCTTCGATCTGGAATTTATCAGGTTTAAATTTTGTTTTATCAGGCACGCCTATTGAAGCGAAGACCTTTTTTAATTCGGTATCTGCTCCGGGCTTGATTTTCAGTGATTTTGATCTTCTGATAAATTTAAGCTGTTTTTTATGTCTAACTGGATATCTTCTATACATTACAGCCTGGGAATCATTTTTTTTACAATTTCTTTTGCAGGCGAATCTATATTAAATGGTGATATTCCATTAAGGTCCGCTTCAATTAAAGCGTTATCATATGGCAGAAAACCTATAAATTCAAAGTCAGAAAGATGTTTTTTCAGAAATTCTTCATCTTTATTGCTGCGTATCTTGTTTCCAACAATCTTAATATTACTAATTCCGATTTCTGATGCCAGCTTTTTAATACGTTCAGCAGTATCGATACTTCGACGCCCTGGTTCTACAACTACAATAAGTTTGTCTACCGCCATGGCGGTTGCTCTTCCTAAATGTTCGATTCCTGCCTCCATATCCATTACCACAACCTCATTCCGTTGAAGAACTATATGTGTTATAAGAGCTTTAAGAAGCGTGCTTTCAGGACATATACATCCGGATCCGCCCTTTTTAATGCCTCCAATTCGTATAAACTTAATGTTATTGAGTTTTACGGATAAGGTATCGGGGAGGTCATCAACTTTGGGATTAAGCTTAAAAAAACTGCCCATGCCTCCAGGTTTTGCTTTTGTCCTTTCATAAATAAGTTCCTTCATATCAGAAATGGCAGCTATTTTATCAGAATCATCAATACCTATAGCTGCTGCAAGGTTTGCGTCGGGATCTGCATCTATTGCCAGGACATGTTTTCCTTCTTCATCTAGAATGCGAATAAGAAGGGCAGAAAATGTCGTTTTCCCCACTCCTCCTTTTCCGCTTACCGCTATTTTCATATATATAAATCCTTTTCATATTAAACCTAAATTGAACGATTTTTTACTTGATCTGTACCAATCTCTTGCGCATCAAGGACTTGCGCAAAGTCTCGACATATCCATTGGTATGCCTACGCTTTTCGCAAACCTTGCTGCATCAAGATCTCGGCACATTTCTTCGCAAAAAATCGCTCAACTTAGGTTAATTGTGATTGATTTTAAAAACCTAACAATATAATATTAAACAGACAAGTCAATAATATCAATGTAGTTATATGGCTCCGTGTAACTTCTCAAAAAGTTCGGGCAATAGCTCCTGGATTCCCGCCTTCGCGGGAATGACGATTGGGTGTAAGTGTCTGTCATTCCAGCGAAGGCTGGAATCCAGAGAATAATCGCAAAATATGATTTACCCGAACTTTTTGAGAAGTTATGGCTCCGTTCCTAAATGAGGCGATTAATGCTGATTAAAAATTTAAATTTATCTTATATAAGATGTTTGTTAATTATAGTCTTTATAATTAGTTTCACATATTCAATTTCATTAGGCAGCGACATAAGTAAACAGCAGGGGCCGCCGCCTGCCCCTGTTCGGGTCGCAATAGTTGAGAAAAACATGGTTTCAAACCAGTTGTCTTTGGTGGGCACCACAGAAGCAATTGCTATCAGCACTGTGGCAGCGGAAGTGCCCGGTGTTGTGGAGTATTATCCTGTAAAAGAGGGTGACTTTGTAAAAAAAGATGCGCTGCTTGTTAGATTGAGATCAACTGAGCTAAAACTTCGGCTGAAGGGCGCTATTGCTGCACGAGAGAGAATAAGAGCAAATCTTAAAAATGCTGAAAAAGAACTATCAAGATTTAGCAAACTTAAAGACACAGACAGTATAGCTGCGAGGCAATATGATGAAGCACTTTATAATCATAAGGCCCTTTTGCAGGAATTTTTACAAGAAGAGGCAGAGGTTGATCGTCTTGAATATGAGATTGAACAAAAAGAAGTTTTTGCGCCTTTTTCGGGTTTTGTTGCTGAAGAATATACCCAGGTCGGCGAGTGGATAAATAATGGAGGACCGGTAGTAAAGCTGGTTGATCTTGAACAAATTCGCATAACAACTGATATGCCTGAACGTTATGTGGTTATGCTTTCCTCCCAAAGCGAAGTCATGGTGATGATAAAGAGTTTAACAAATAATTTTTTTTCCGGCAGAATATATGCCGTGCTTCCCCATGGAGATAGAAATGCCAGAACTTTTCCGGTAAGGATAAATCTTGATAACCCAGGCTATAAGATAAAAAGCGGGATGGAGGCAATAATTACTTTTAATCTTACCGGCACAAAGAGCGCTTTGCTTATACCAAAGGATGCAATAGTTACCGCAGGAAACAGCAGACTGGTCTTTTTATTATCAGGCAATAAGGTTGTGCCTGTAAATGTAGACATTGTCGGCTATTATGATGGAAATGTAGCTGTCGAAGGGGAATTGAAGCCTGGCGATAAGGTTGTTATAAGGGGAAATGAACGTCTTATGCCAGGCCAGACTGTATTGGTGTTGGAAAAATAGTAACTACTCAGGTTCACGGTTCACGGTTCACGGTTTACAGCTCAGAGTTCAAAGTATAGTAACGAGTAGGCAGTAACTAATAACTAATAACCAAATTGAAAATTGAAGATTGAAGATTGAAGATTGAAGGAATTCTGTCAATTTTTAAAAAGAAACAGAGCGACCCGCCCGCCTCGCCTAAGCGAGCCCCGCCCGCCTCGCCTGAAGGCGAAGCCGATGGCGGGCAGGCAACAAAAGGACGAAGAGCATTGAGCGCGGCTTGCGACCCGCCTGCCATGCATTAAATATGTTCTATCCATTTTGTTCATTATACCCACAGGAACAAAGCGGCAAAACTAAGTCATGCGAAATAGAGACATTGCGGGCAGGTGGCGGGCAGGAGCGATTCCATAAATATTCAATATTCAATCGACCCGCCCGCCTCGCCTGAGCACAAGCGCTTGAATTTCGCATATCTGGTTACGGCGAGTGCGATGGCGGGCAGGCAATATTCAATCCAATAACTAATGACTAATGAAACTTGTTGAAATTTCAATAAAAAAACCCGTAACCGTTACTGTTGGAGCAATACTGCTTATACTCTTTGGCTTTATTTCGCTTTTCAGAATCCCGATTCAACTTACCCCCAATGTAGATTTGCCCGAAATATCTGTTGAAACCACATGGCGTGGTGCAAGTCCCATAGAGGTAGAACGTGAGATAATCGATGTCCAGGAGGAAGAGCTCAAGAATCTTGAGGGGCTTGAGGAGATGAATAGCGAAAGCCTTGATGGGCAGGCTTATATTAATCTAATGTTTGAGATTGGAACAGATACAGATGCGGCTCTGCTTAGGGTATCCAACAAACTTGAACAGGTAAAGGAATATCCTGACAATGTGGAGAAGCCGATTATAAAATCCGGCGGCAGGCATGAACAGGCAATAGCCTGGATAATATTACGTTCTCTCGAGGGATATAAAGGAGTATTAAAGCAGGAATATGATTTTATAGATGAACATGTTAAGCCCCGCATCGAAAGGATTTCCGGTATAGCATCTTCAAACATTTATGGAGGGCTGGAGAGGGAACTCCAGGTCATAGTTGACCTGGAAGCTCTTGCCGCGCGCAAAATAACTATTCCAGAGCTGATGAGAGCGCTCGATATAGAAAATAAAAATATAAGCGCCGGAAATTTCGATGAAGGTAAACGTCGTTATATTGCGAGAACGGTAGGTGAATATGGGTCTGTTGAAGATGTTTCTAAAGTTATAATAAAAAGGGTAAACAGCATACCTATAACCGTTGGAGATGTTGCCAGAGTTGAACTTGGTTATGAAGACATGGATCTGGTTGTGAGGCATGAAGGAGTTTCAACCATTGTCTTGAATGCAGTTCGAGAGCCGGGTTCCAATGTCCTGGTTGTTATGGAAAAATTGAGGGATACTCTCAAGGAGTTAAATAACGGCATATTAAAGGAAAGAGGTCTTAAGCTGGAACAGGCCTATGATGAAACTAACTACATTTACAGCGCCATCAAGCTTGTAAAAAATAATATTTATTTAGGCGGCACCCTTGCAATTATAGTTCTTCTGTTATTTTTAAGAAATTTTGCCAGCACCATTATAATTGCTGTCGCTATTCCAATAAGCGTAATAGGAACTTTTCTTATTATGACTCTTTTGGGACGGAATATTAATGTGGTCAGCCTGGCTGGTTTAAGCTTTGCCGTTGGAATGGTAGTTGATAACTCTATTGTTGTTTTTGAAAATATATTTCGTCACATGGAAATGGGCAAGTCTCGATTAAGGGCTGCATATGATGGTACAGTTGAGGTGTGGGGGGCTGTTCTGGCAAGTACCTTGACCACAGTTGCGGTTTTTCTTCCTATTATATTTGTTCAGGAGGAGGCAGGTCAGCTTTTTCGTGACATCGCCATAGCGATCAGCAGCGCCGTTATTTTGAGCCTTATTGTTTCCATAACAGTTATCCCAATGCTTTCCGCAAGAATATTGGGAGAAGTTAAGCAAAAATCTCCGGCAAAAAACAGGCGATGGGCTATTTTCAGTCTGCCTCAAAGATTTGTTGAAGTTATAACAAGGTTTGTTTACTGGATGTGTGGCCGTGTAACAGCTCGTTTAGCTGTAATCGTTATTATGGTGTCGTTATCCATAGGTTTTGCATGGGCTTTAGCTCCAAAAACTGAGTACCTGCCTGAAGGTAACCGAGAAATTTTGTTCGGTATCCTTTTGCCCCCGCCTGGATATAATTTAGGGGAGCTTGAAAATATAGCAGAAACAGTTGAAGCAGGCATTCTCCCATTGATTGAGCATAACGGAAAAAGTGAGGCTGCAGAAAAGCTTAACCTGCCTCCAGTTAAAGTTTTTTTCTATGTTGCTTGGGGGCAGCAAGTATTTATGGGGATTGTTTCAAAAATTCAGGAGAGGACAAGAGAGCTTCTTCCATATGTATACAATTTGCTTGGGAAAATACCAGGCATGATTGCGATTGTTCAGCAGCCAGGCCTTTTTTCCCGCGGAATAGGCGAGGGCAGATCAGTTGAAATACAGATAAAAGGTCCGGATCTTTCCCAACTAATAAACTTGGGGAAACAGATATTTGCTGGTGTTACCCAGGCAATTCCTGGGTCGCAGGTAAGACCGATACCAGGTCTTGATCTTGGGAATCCTGAAATACAGGTTATTCCGAACCGAGACAGACTGACCCGTGTTGGAATGACAACTTATGATCTTGGCTTAACTTTAGATGCATTAGTGGATGGAGTTAAAGCCAGTAATTACCGTCTTTACGGAGATGAAATAGATCTAGTAGTAAAAAGTGAAAAGAATAAGATCGAGCGAACTCAGGATTTTGCCGGGTTACCGGTAATTGCCTCAACTGGAGAGAGAGTTACTTTGGGTTCTTTGGCTGATATAAATTTAGAAGAAGGTCCTACCCAGATTAATCACATAGACTCACAGCGCTCAATAACGATAATGGTTATTCCACCAAGGGAAATGCCTTTAGAGACTGCAATGGATATTATTAGTGAAAAGGTAGTTGAACCTATACAGCAGAGCAGCAACCTTTCTAACCTCTATAGTATTGAGCTTGGCGGTACAGCAGATGACCTGACAAAAACAAGGCAGGCCCTTATGTGGAACTTTATCTTGGCAATAGTGATAAGCTATCTGCTTATGTCTGCCCTGTTCGAAAACTTTTTCTATCCCTTTATCATCATGTTCAGCGTACCCCTGGCTGCGGCCGGCGGATTTGTCGGGATATTTCTAGTAAATCTTTTTATCACCTATCAGGCCCTTGACGTTATTACTATGCTGGGTTTTGTAATACTGGTCGGTATAGTGGTAAATAATGCTATTCTTATTGTACATCAAACCCTGAATAACATCCGTGAAGCAAAGATGGCCCCTCGTGAGGCAATTAGAGACTCTGTGCGTACTCGTATTAGACCGATATACATGAGCAGTATTACTACCGTATTTGCGATGTTTCCACTGGTAGTATCCCCTGGGGCAGGCTCCGAGTTTTACCGGGGACTTGGCAGCGTAGTAGTAGGTGGCCTTCTTGTCTCAACAATTTTTACAATATTTTTGATTCCGGCGCTTCTCAGCCTTACCTTTGATGCCGCAAACAAGTTCAAGAGTTTAATAAAGCCTGCAAAATGATAGCAGGCATAGCATTATTGGGGCTTATTCCTTGACAAACTGTAATATTTATGAGTTAAATATAAATTTATTATCTACAACCAACTGATATCAAGGGGCTTTTAAGATATTACTATGATATCGCAAAATGATGAAATATCTTCCACCGAAAAGTTGCTTGATACAATTCGTAGCAATGATACTTCTATAGAAGATAAAATTCCTGCTGTTTCACCTGCCACTCCAAGCACAATTGCTGAAAAATCTTTTTTGGAAAGAATGCTTTCTTCCAAAGATTTTTTGGCAAAAATACTTCCTTCCAAAGAATCAATAACAATTGGAATTGATATCGGTTATAATGAACTTAGTTTTGTTAAAATTAAAAATCTTCCAGACAAGAAATGGAGGTTGATGAGTCTCAGGAGTGTATCATTTAAGCCTGGGATTCCAAGCGAAACAGCCGATTACGAAGATTTATTGAAAACATCTCTGAGTGAATTTTGCGGGCCATTAGAAGAAGATCTTAATATCTGGTGTATAATATCTGCGGGAAGGGTTGATGTTAAGCGCTTTTTGATTCCAAAAGTGCCCAAAAAACAGCTTGAAAACACTGTTTTCTGGAAAGTAAAAAAAGAATTCCGTTTCGATGAGAAAGAATCAATCTTTGATTATCGAGTGCAGGATGAAATAATCGAGAAAGGTGCCCACAAGATAGCAATCCTTGCTTATATTGCTCCTAAAAATGAAGTAAAGGAGATAAAGGACCTTTTTTCGAGAATAGGCTTTCCTCTTACCGGAGTATCTATTGCGCCCTTTGCTGTCCAGAACCTATTTTCAACAGGCTGGATAAAAACTACCGAAGATACAGCCACAAACCTCCATATAGGGCATGACTGGTCTCGTATTGACATTTATTCCAAGGGCAATCTTGTCTCGACTCGCGGCATTAAGTCCGGAGTGAACAGTATGATTCAATCTATCATGGATGGATATAATGAAAGAATAAAGACAACGTCTATACTGGAAATGGCTGGAGAGGAAGATGAATCAGGCAAAGGTGCGGACCAGATGGATATGGAGCAGGCCCGAAAAGTACTGTTAAGTTTAAGGCCTGATTTGCCGCCTCTTACTGAAAAGGACACCGGCTATCAACTTAAAGAGGAGGAAATATTTGAGTTGATACAGCCAGCTGTCGGCAGGCTTGTAAGGCAGGTGGAAAGGACTTTTGAGCATTATATCGCAACTTTTGATGATGAGAGTGTGGGGAAAGTTTATAACACCGGACGTGTTCATTTTTACGGTCCGTTGATCGACCATATCGGGAAACAACTTGGTATTGAAATGGAGGTTAATGACCCTTTAGATCCTGATAAAAATCCTTATCTGGGAGATGTGACGGTCCCGGAGTCAGTTTCAATCAGAGCTGTTTATGCGCTGGCGGTGGGTATTACGTTGTCTGATAATGATTATACTCCAAATTTTATCTTTACATACAAAGACAAAAAAAGAAAGAATACCATCGCTATAATTAGCCGAAGCATTTTTTTTACTACTATGTTAACTCTGTCAATTGCTTTTGGCTTTTTTTTGTGGGCGTTGAGTTCCGGAGGACAGAAGCAGGACGAGGCTGTAAGTCTAAGTCATCAGCTAGAGCAACTTGGTCCCCGTGTAAATAAAGATCTCGTTTTGCAGATGGCGGCCCAAATAAAGGATAAACACCAGCGTTTGAAGGAATACAGTGAAAGATTCAGAGCAATAGCCGTTATTAATGAGATATCTGCTCTTACTCCTTCTAATATTAAGCTTCTTAGTTTAACCATTGATTTGGGCGGTGTTCCGGTGGGCAAAAGCGAGATGGTCGGGAAAACTTTGTTGCTTGACGGCATAATAACTGGAGAGCCTCAGATGTATGAAACTTCTTTAGTGGGATATATGATGAAATTGGAGGACTCGCCCATTTTCAGTACTCCTAAAGTATTTAAAGGTGCTCTTAAACCATATGGTGAAGAAGGAGATGTTTTGTGCTTCACTATTGAATTGAAATTAAGTTGAGTAGTTAAATAGTCGAGTAGTCGAGTGGGGAAGTGGTCGAGTAGTCAAGTAGCAATTCTAATTTTTGGCATAATGCACATGGTAAACAACAAATGATAAATCCGAAGTCAGTTTATCGCATAGCGCCAGAGCGACCACTCGACCAATTTCCAACTCGACCACTCGACCGATTGTGAGCAAAGCGAACTAAGAAATGGACATAAAAGAATTAACAAGAGAATTTATCAGATTGCTGGGGCGAAAATTAATATATTTATTGATGTTTGCGGCGGGCATTTTATTATTTATGGGAATTGGTATTTACTCATCAAAGAAGTTCTCTGAGATAAAGGGCGGAGAGATTAAAGCAATACGCTGTCAGATAGAAGGCCAGATGGTTGTTCTTCCCGTATACAAGGAACTGTTGAAGAAGCTTCAGGTTAAAGGCTCCGAAGTTTTGCCTTTTCCAGATAAAAATAGACTGCCTAAGGATAAAATAGAAGAGATACCAAAGATATTCGAGGGGATAGCTAAAAATTGCAATCTGGAGTCAGTGTCCATAATTCCCGATGTAATGTCTCTGGATCGTACTTCGGGGCTATTGCTGGTAAATACTTTTGTAAAAGGCTCTTTTTTTGATTTTCGAAAATTTTTGGTAAATCTGGGAGGAATTTCTTATCTTGAACGCATTGAAAAAATCGATATTAAAAGAACAATGGAAGGCAAGGAGTTTGGATTAAAGATCTGGATAGCCCTCAGTTTAAATCAAAAATGAAGGAATATATATGTCGAAACGAGAGCAAATTATCCTCGGTTTTGTAGCAGCGGCAGTATTATATGCAGGTTACAATTATTTAGGGACTTCTGAAAAGCATCCTCAGATTAAGACTGAAGAGGAACTGACAGACTTGAAGAATCTTATTGCTGATGTTACTGCACAAGTTAATAAGGCAGCATTGTCGGATACTGAGACTTTTTTAATAAAACGCGCTGAGGCCGATTGGAAGCGAGATCCTTTTTTAAGCCCAGGAGAGCCTGTAAACTTTACCTCGGACAGCGAACTGTCTGAGCTTTCGGACCAAGGGTTGGGTTTTACCTATTCAGGATACATGGAAACAGGCGATAAGAAACTTGCTATCATAAATAATATGGAATATGAAGTAGGCGAAATGTTGGCTGAAGGTGGATTTATTGTCAGGAGCATTTCTGACAGGCGGGTTGAAATTGGGGAGATAGGTGGAAAAAATACAATCATTCTTCCATTAGAAGAAGTAAGAGTTTTTTCATTGGATAAAACTAAATAGTGTCCGAACGAAAACTCAAAACACCTGAAATTATAGTCAGTTGGATGCTATTCTCAAATCAAAGATTTTTAGCTATTAGCTTTTTCACAAATCTTCACATCGGTAAATAAGCTGAAACTATTGCCAGTATTGAAAAAAATACTTTTCGGACAGACACTAAATAGGCAGAGTTTGATATGAGCAAAAGGCATTGTTTTAAAAGCATTACTTTGAGCAATAAGATTGCGATAGAGTTTGTTTTTTTTATCTTAATTATCGCTCTGTTTTCCGGGTGTGCCTCTAAAAAGGGCGGTAAAAATGATCCGTTTTTTGATGAATGGAAGACAAAGGCTGAACAGTCGAAGGGCTTTTCCCCTTCAGCCAGAAAACGCGTTGTTGACTTGCCGGAAAAGGCAATGGAAGAGAAAGCAAAACAAGAGGGCGAGGTGCCGGAGTCCCAAAAGTCTCTTCCTTCCAATAAAATAAGTAACTTGAAAATGAGCAATATAGAACTGCCTGTGCTTCTCAGGAGTTTGGCAAAACTAGTGAATCAGAATATTATTATCAATGATAAAGTAACCGGTAAACTTAGTATAAATATTGAAGACGCTCCCTGGGATCAGGTATTTGAAGGTATTTTGAATTCACACGGACTTGCCTATGCATGGGAAGGAGACATGATCCGCATTTTGACAGTGGAAGAGGGCATAGCGCTGGAGACCCAGAAAAGAGAGATGGAAAGAGTTGAGCCCCTTTTGACCAAAGTCGTTCAGATCAGTTTTGCTGATTCAGAAGATCTTAAAAAAAATCTGGAAACATTTCTTACAGGAAAGATAGATGGAAAGCCTCATGGTTCTGTGATGGTTGATAAACATACCAATGCGCTCATTCTTCATGCAACCAGGAATGATATTGAAAGGATTCTCCCATTAATTGAGGAGCTTGACAGACCGACTCGTCAAATCCTGATAGAGGCAAATATAGTTGAAACAAACAAGGATACAGCCAGAGCGCTTGGCATACAATGGGGGGGGGTATATGCAGAAGTTATGGGCGGTGATAAAACCGAATGGGTTACAGCCGGATCAACAACCCCAGATCCTACTTCAGGGCTTGCTGTTAATTTTCCAGCATCTGGAACATCCATAACAGGAACGGCCATGACTTTAGGTTATGTAATTGAAAATTTAGGCAAGCATGTTCTTGCTGTCCAGCTTTCTGCTTTAGAGACAGAGGGTAAGCTCAATATTCTTTCAAGCCCTTCCATTACAACGCTTGATAATCAGGAAGCTTTTATAGAAAGCGGCAGGGAGATCACATTTATTAACAGCGGAGATACTACCGTTTTAGGTGGCCAAGTTGCTCTGCCAGAGCCTATAAAAGCGGTGCTCAGCCTGACAGTTACTCCGCACGTTATTGACGATAAAACCATTAAAATTGCAATCGAAACAACTAAAGATGAACTTGATTCTGCTAGTTCAACAATTTACAAGCAGGTAATTATAAAGAAAACCGCTACAACCACTGTTGTACTGTTTGACGGGCAAACCACGGTTATCGGTGGCCTGAGCAAGGAAACGACGGGCGAGAGCGAATCCGGAGTCCCATGGCTAAGAAAAATTCCTCTATTGGGATATCTTTTCAAGGGGGAGTACAAGAGCAGGGAGATGGAAGAAATACTAATATTTATTACTCCGCATATTCTTAAAGAAAAAGTTATGGATGAGTCCCAGGAATGATAAAAAAATGGATTACTTAAAAATCGTCCATCTTAGCAAGGAACCTTTTTCCAATTCACCTGACCCGGAATTTTTTTTCCAGTCCAGCCAGCATGTCGCATGCCTGCAAAAGTTGGAATTATCTCTACGTCTTCGGAGAGGTTTGAATGTAGTTATCGGTGATATCGGTACTGGGAAGACCACTCTTTGCCGACAGATTATCCGAAGATTTGCAAAGCAGGATGAGACAGAGACACATCTCATACTGGATCCAAAGTTCAGCAATCAGTCTGAATTTTTGAACACTATTGCTGAAATGTTTGGATTGGAAAAAGCGGAAAAAGATTCAGATGAATGGCAAATTAAAGAGAGGATAAAAAACTATCTCTTTCAAAAGGGCGTGGATGATGAGAAAAAGATCATTCTTATTATTGATGAAGGCCAGAAAATTCCTGTTTTCTGTATCGAAATTCTCCGCGAATTTCTTAATTATGAAACCAATGAATATAAGTTGCTTCAGATAGTTATTTTTGCTCAGAGAGAGTTCGAGCAGACACTGAAAGAACATGCAAATTTTGCTGACAGGATGAATGTCTGCCTGTTCTTAGGCCCGCTTAATTTCCGGGAAAGCAGATTGATGATTAAATTCCGTCTGGACAAGGCAAGTATGGGTAACAGAACTTCTGTGAAATTCAGTTATCCGGCTTTATGGGCTATATACAAAGCTGCAGGTGGTTATCCGCGAAAAATAATTAACTTGTGTCATCAGATTATACTGACTCTGATTATTCAGAATCGCTTTAGAGTTAACTGGGCATTAGTGCGTTCATGCGTTAAAAGAGTATCCGGCGAGCAGTCAAGGAAATGGCACTGGGCAGTTGCTACAGTCTTGACATGCCTGGTAGCAGCGGTATTGATATTGAGTCCTTTTGGTGAACAATTAGGAATAAGGTTTGCATGGAAAACCGAGGATTCGCAATCTGTGTTGTCCAGCTCATTGGCTGGGAATTTGGTTCACGAAAACGAAAAAGATCTGATTAAGGAAGAGCCATCAGATTTAGAGGTTGCAACAGCTCAGATCGATATAAATCCTTTAGCAAAAGAAAGTGTTGATAATGGAGTTCACAAAGAGGTTGTTGAAGATGCTTTGCCTAATGAGTCTATTAAGTCAAACAATTATCCTGAAATGTTAGGGCAGATAAGAGCGAGATATGGAGAAACTGTTTTAGAGATGGTATATAAAATATATGGGACACCTGATTATAACATGCGCAAGAAAATTTTGTCATCCGTGGTACGTATTAATCAGCATATAAAAAATCTTGACGGAATATACATTAATGAGGTCATAAATTTTCCTGCTATGCCCATAATGATTACTCCTTTACCAATAAAAGGATGCTGGGTTCTGGTAGATAAAAAAGACGAGCTTGAAAGCGCTTACCAATTTATGAGAATCTATCCTGATTCTAAAGGTCCCCTCCGAATGGTTCCTTATTGGAATAGTCGTGATGGTTTGCAATTCGCTATTATTATTAAGGCTTTTTTTGCCGATGAAGAATCGGCAGAAATCAGTTTGAAAAAATTGCCCTCGATAATTTCTTCAGGTGCAAAAATTATTACTAATTGGGACGATGATACTGTCTTTTTTTCTAATGTCCCAATAAATTAGTTGATTGGATGATTGGTGAATCAACGAATCAACTACTCGACCATTTCCCCACTCGACTACTCGACCAATTTAATTGATGCGAAAGGAATAGTATAATTGCAAAGAAAAAGGTTGGGCGACATGCTTATTGATGAAGGGCTGCTGACTGAAGAACAGCTCAAGGATGCCATAATAGCTCACCCTAGAACAGGCCTCAAGCTTGGTCAGTATCTTGTACGTCAGGGGATAGTTACCGAGCCTCAGGTCAGAGATGCTGTCTGCAAGCAGCTGAAATTACCTAAATATAATCCTAAAGATTATCCAGATGAAATCAACCTCGGACACCTTATTCCGTCAGATATAGCACAGAAATATCAATTAGTTCCTTTAAAAAAAAAGGGCCGCCTTCTTACAGTTGGCATGACCGATCCAAGGGATATTGAAGCACTGGATACAGCCGAAGTCATGACAGATACCGAGGTGGAGCCTGTAATCTGCACTGAGAAGGAATTCGCAGATTTAATGAGCAGAATTTACGGCCAATATTCGAGTCTTGGCGGTGTCATGGAAAGTATGGACGAAGATGTGCAATATGATACTGAGACCGAGGCTGAAGCAGCACCAGCCATAGAAGATATGGAGGTAAGTTCTCTTCAGGATATGGCTGAACAGGAGCCGGTCGTAAGGCTTGTCAATTCAATTATTTCCAATGGTGTTCAGCAAGGAGCAAGCGATATACATATAAGCCCTGAAAAGGACTATGTGCGTGTTCAATTCCGGATTGATGGTAAGCTCCACGATGTTCCAGCGCCGGCCAAATCCATGATATTGCCCATAGTTTCAAGAGTTAAGATACTATCCAATATGGATGTTGCTAAATCAAGAGTTCCCCAGGATGGACGATTTACGGTAAAGATGGAAAGAAAGGAGATTAATGTAAGGACTTCTGTTATGCCGACCATCTATGGGGAAAATCTTGTCATGCGCTTGTTGGACATGAGCACAGGTGTCTATACCCTGGAACGCCTTGGTATGTGCGAGGAGGACAGAAATAAGATTGATGGAGTCATAAACAAGCCATATGGTATGATTCTTAGTACAGGTCCAACCGGAAGCGGAAAAAGCACGAGTCTGTATGCAATATTGAAAAAGCTTAATAAACCGGATGTCAATATAATTACCGTTGAAGATCCGGTTGAGTACAGGATGGAATGGGTACGTCAGGTCCAGTTGAACGTAAAAGCAGGGATGACTTTTGCGAGCGGTCTTCGCGCTATTCTCAGGCAGGACCCTGATATTATAATGGTGGGTGAAATACGGGATGCGGAGACAGCAGGCATCGCTATACGGGCGGCACTGACAGGGCACAGGGTATTGAGTACCGTACATACGAATGATGCGGCATCAGCAATTACACGGCTCCTTGTTCTGGATATAGAGCCTTTTCTTGTTTCATCCTGCATATTGGTATCCTTTGCACAACGGCTGGTTAGAACTATTTGTCCTAATTGCAAAGAGCCTTATAATCCACCAGAGGGATTACTGGCTAACTGGAATATGGAAGGCATTGAGAATGCCGATTTCCAGCGCGGGAAAGGTTGTGTAAGTTGTATGAATACCGGATACAAGGGCCGAACCGGCTTATACGAGGTCCTTGTTATCGATGAAATGATCCAGGAAATGATTATGGAGAAGAAGTCTGCCCAGGAGATATCTATTGCCGCTCAAAAAGCCGGAACATTTAGGAGGTTGAGGGAAGATGCGGCCAATAAGATATTGCAGGGTATAACTACATTTGAAGAAGCTGCCTCAGCGGTCATGTTTTAAGGGTTAACCCTTTGAAATCATTGGTGCCCCCGGCAGGAATCGGACCTGCGGCACATGGATTAGGAATCCAATGCTCTATCCACTGAGCTACGGGGGCATGTATTTATTCAACAGATACTTTTTGCCCCGGATATATTTTGCTTCTGGGTGTTAAATTATTGGTGCGCAAGAAACGCTCAAGGGGCATTTTGTGCAGTTTTGCTATCCTGAATGGGCTATCTCCGTGTTTTACCAGATATGTTCTTAGACTTCCTTTTGTTGCAAGTCTTTCATCTTTTTGTCCTGGTATTTTCAACACCTGTCCAACATGAAGATCTGTATTGGAAAGATTGTTCAGCTCCTGAAGATTTTTTGTTGTAGTATTAAAGCGTCCGGCAATAATCCAAAGAGAGTCACCGCGTTTTACAACATATTTTGATGTATGTTCATATGTTGGCGTGTGAGTCGAGTATGTTGCTCCCTTTTGAGGGACTTTCAGTTTTTTGCCTGCTACGATAAAATTGCTTTTGCGCATGTTGTTGGCCAGCTTAATGCTTTCAACGCTTGTGCGATAGCGCCTGGCTATAGTGGAAAGACTTTCTCCTGGATTAACTTTGTGGTAAACAATTTCCGTACTTTTCGTACCTCTAGGCGGAGAACAGACTGATATCTTATCCAGCTTTGAAAGCAGTTCTTCAGATTTGCCCAGGGGAATTCTTAGAGGATATTGATCAGAGGGCAATATATTGTATCTTAGCTCTGGATTAAGCTCTTTTATTATTTTTTCAGAAGTTCCTATATTGCTTGCGATATCATTGAGATGCACCTGTTTTGACACAGATACAGTTTCATATTCGTATGGAGAATCTATTTTTATTGAATCAAGCCCGTATTGCTTCTTATTTTTGATTATATGTAAAGTTGCAAGAAATCTTGGGACATATCTGGCGGTTTCAAGCGGAAGCCTTTGATAGAGGTCCCAGAAATCGTCAAGATAATTTACATTCTGGCTTCGTATTACGCGGAGCACCCTTCCTTCTCCACAATTATAAGATGCAAGAACTGTGTTCCAGTCGCCGAAGATGTTATGCAGTTCTTTCAGATACGCAATAGCGGCTTTTGTTGACTTAACAGGATCAATTCTTTCATCAATGAATATGTCGCGCTTAAGGCCAAACTTATAGCCGGTTGAGGGAATAAACTGCCAAAGGCCAAGAGCTCTGGCTTTTGAAAGCGCAACCACATTAAATCCGCTTTCTATAAGGGGAAGCCATGACAGCTCAACAGGAAGGCCGGCTTTTTTAAGTTCCGATACTATAAATGGGCGATATTTGCCTGAACGCTTGTAAGATCTAATAAAAAAATCTTTTTCTCTACCTTTGGTAAAAAGATCTATTTCAGCCTTGATGTGGTTGTTTAGCACAATTGGTATAGCGTTATGATCTCCATTTACAACTATATTACGTGACGCGTAAATTTCTAAGATGCGTTTTGAAATCATAAAACGCAGGTCCTCTTTCTGCTGTATTAAATTCGGATCGTCATCAGTATCGACATTTAAAATTAAAGAGTATGCCTGATCAAGAGCCTCGAGAGCATTTTCAAGCTCTCCTTTTTGCCAGAAATCCTGGGATACCTGGCAGAAGTCAAGAGCCTCATCCAGAACAGACTGTATTTTATTATTTGCTGTGTATTGCCCCTTTTTAATTTCTGCTTTGCTGTGGTCGGTTCCGGCAATATTGGTAGCAGAGGATTTCTTGTTTGTATTGTTTGCCTTAAGATTTGGCTTTGTGTCGGGAGGACTTTTTAATTCAGATAAAGCAGAATTTTTATCCTGATAAACGGAAGTTTTCTGCATTGTATGGACGCATCCGCACAATAGAAATAATATTAAGGCTGATACAAAATATATACGTGAATTTATCAACATAAATTCCTTAAACAAGCTTTTTTAAATCCTCTTTGGGAATAGTTAAATGTTAAATTTTATCGATAATTATAAAACACTCTTTCTTTGATAGATAATTTTACACGCAAGCTTTATGCCAAGAATCTGTACATATTTACTTCTGTAAATTTAATAATATGCTGAAATTACTTTGAATATATATCTATTATTAATCTATTTATTCTATTCTTCTATATTTATAATCTAAAAAAACTGATTAATTTTAAATAAAGTTGCACAAATTGGAATTTTTTGACAAATTTTGTTGAACCGCAATAGCGAGCGTATTCCCCGTAGCTTGCTGTGGGGGAATTAATTAAATTAAAATTCAGCTATCGTGCGAAATTGATTTGGAAAAAGTATTTTTTGATTTTTTGTTTGATTACACAATAAGATACATCTTTGTCAAGGTTTTATATATAGTTAATTGATTGATTTTTGTAAAGATAAATATGTTGATTAAAATTTAGTCTTTATTTTCAGGCGAGTTGCCATCAATTTTTTGCGTCAGATGAAGCTGGATGCTTGTTTGAGATCGATATCTCCAATATTTTTATCTCCAGATCTGAAATTTGGAATGATTAGGCTTAAAAAACAAAGGGAAAAGACGATATTGTAAAAAAAAGGCTTAATATTTAGTCATAACTTGGATTAATTGGAAATTATGCCCAGCAATAGGATTTGATATTTATAAAAGAGACAGTTATCTATCTTTCTTTTTATAATTTTATAAATTAAGAATATTGATTTTAAAATTATAATAATTTGCATTAACAATGCAAGTTTTTTATAGTATATGCCAGCGTAGCTCAGCTGGTAGAGCTACTGATTTGTAATCAGTGGGTCGGGGGTTCGAGTCCCTCCGCTGGCTTCATTAGATAATAGCGGGAATTTTTTATTCTGTATCAAAACGACAAGGTGGGGTTCCCGAGTGGTCAAAGGGAACAGACTGTAAATCTGTCGGCGAAGCCTTCGGAGGTTCAAATCCTCCCCCCACCACCACCTCAAAGCAAGTCGTATGTAGGAGATTTCGGTTTGATATCGGGATCGATAATGAACTACATGGCTTCCTGCACAACTCTTACTGCGTTCTGCGTTTTTGAGGAAATTTAATTATTATCTCTAAGGCTTAATTTTTGTGGACAATTATAATTGAGTTTATAATAATTAATTTGAGCGGGAGTAGCTCAGTTGGTAGAGCTCTAGCCTTCCAAGCTGGAGGTCGCGAGTTCGAGTCTCGTCTCCCGCTCCAAAGCAAAATTTCTTAGCCTTAAAGGTATTCAGACAGATTAGAACTTATGGTCTTCGTCCCAATTGGAAGAATGGAACAGTGGAATGATGGGTTTAGAGGAATAAAATTCATTTTGTCCTTCTGCTCACTATTCCATTATTCCAACATTCCATTGTAGATGGCACGAGATAATGCTAAAAGAGTTACAATGTTAATGCGTTGTAGAAAATCCGAGACGTAAATATTATTGCCCACGTAGCTCAGTCGGTAGAGCGCTTCCTTGGTAAGGAAGAGGTTCACCGGTTCGATCCCGGTCGTGGGCTCCAGTATAAAACAATGGATTTATAAAAGGCGGCCGGGTTTGTAAAAATTTGTTTAGGGCGGTCTTATGATAGTTACAAGGCAATAAACTGTTGTAATAAGTTATTGCGACAAATCAGAGGAGGATGGTAATATGGCTAAGAAGAAGTTTGAGCGGACCAAGCCGCATGTTAATGTAGGTACTATTGGTCATATAGATCATGGTAAGACCACTCTTACTGCGGCGATAACGAAGCATATGGCATTCAAGGGCCTGGCTGATTATGTGCCTTTTGATGAGATAGACAAGGCGCCTGAGGAGAAGGAGCGCGGTATAACAATAGCGACAGCGCATGTTGAGTATGAGACAGCGATTCGTCATTATGCACATGTGGATTGTCCCGGTCATGCGGATTACATAAAGAACATGATTACCGGTGCTGCGCAGATGGATGGAGCCATATTGGTGGTAGGAGCGGATGATGGTCCGATGCCTCAGACTCGAGAGCATATATTATTGGCTCGTCAGGTAGGTGTTCCTCATATAGTAGTATTTTTGAACAAGTGTGACATGGTGGATGATGAGGAGCTTATAGAGTTAGTTGAGTTAGAGCTCAGGGAGTTATTGGACAAGTATGAGTTTCCAGGGGATGACACCCCTATAATTCGTGGGAGCGCGTTAAAAGCGCTTGAGAGTGATGATCCTGATAGCGACGAGGCCAAGTGTATATTTGAGTTAATGGATGCAATAGACAGTTTTATTCCTGAGCCTAAGCGAGATATAGACAAGCCGTTTTTGATGCCTATAGAGGATGTATTCAGCATATCCGGTCGTGGTACAGTAGTAACCGGCAGAGTTGATCGAGGGATAATTCATGTAGGAGATGAAATTGAGATAGTAGGTATCCGGCCGACGACGAAGACGGTTTGCACAGGTGTAGAGATGTTCAGGAAGCTGCTTGATGAAGGTCGTGCTGGAGACAATGTAGGGCTTTTGATACGAGGTACGAAGCGAGAGGAAGTTGAGCGTGGTCAGGTAGTAGCGATTCCCGGGACGATAACACCTCATACGAAGTTTAAGGCAGAGGTATACATATTGAGCAAGGAAGAGGGTGGACGACACACCCCGTTTTTTGATGGATATCGGCCGCAGTTTTATTTTAGGACGACGGATGTTACAGGAGTTTTGACCTTGCCTGAGGGGATAGAGATGGTGATGCCAGGTGACAATGTAACGATTTCGGCTGATCTGATAACTCCGATAGCAATGGAGAAGGAACTCAGGTTTGCGATAAGGGAAGGCGGCCGGACTGTCGGCGCTGGAGTGGTAAGCGAAATAATTGAATAGAAGCGAAGGAGTCGACTGGTGAGAATAATTATTACCCTTGCATGTAGTGAATGTAAGAGAAGGAATTACACTACAACAAAAAATAAACGGACAACACCGGATAAGCTGGAATTCAACAAATATTGCAGGTTCTGCAGAAAACATACTTCGCATAAGGAGACAAAATAAAAAGCTATCCGTTTACGGGTTCAAGGTTCAAGGTTCAGGGTTCAGGGTTCAAAGGTTATAGTCTGCAACCGGGAACCGTGAACGTTGAACCGCTTAACCTATTTTATGATATGCAGGCCAGTAGCTCTAACGGTAGAGCGTCGGACTCCAAATCCGGGTGTTGGGGGTTCGAATCCCTCCTGGCCTGCCAGATCATTTTTAAAAAATAATTGGATCTCAAAGCTCTTAATTGATTCAACTTTGAGATTTTTCTCTTTTTGGGTGTATAATGGGAAGGTTGCAAAGAAAAAAAACTTCTGCCGACAAAAAAAAGAAACAGCAAGAGGTCGATAGAGCACCATCATCTAATGCCGGACTTGCCGCTGCTTCCCCAAAGACAGGTTTAATATCGGATTCCGTCAGAGGCATAAAAAAAGCACAAGCTTTATCTCTGAAGAAGTTTTTGAGTACAGGCAGATCTGAGTCAAGAAAACTTGAAGGAAATTTTTTGGATAGGCTCTTTATTGCTGGGCCTTTACAAAAGTCTTTGCAATTTTTAAGGGAAGTTAAGATCGAGCTCAAAAAGGTGACATGGCCCACACGCAAGCAAACTATAGGTTCTACCTTTGTAGTTATAGTTCTTGTTATGATCATATCGTTTTTTTTAGGAATAGTCGATATTGGTTTGTCAAGCTTGATAGATGTGGCCCTTAAATAGAATGAGGATAAAAAAGTGGCTCTTAAATGGTATATAGTCCATGTTTATTCGGGTTTTGAAAACAAAGTCAAACTAGCTTTGGAAGAACGAATAGCTTCCTCTTCTCATTCTGATAAATTCGGCGAGGTGCTGGTCCCAACTGAGCAGATAGTTGAACTTGTTAAGGGGAAGAGAAAGGAATCATCCCGTAAATTTTATCCCGGGTACATTTTGGTTAGGATGGAACTTAATGAGGAAACATGGCATATTGTTAATGATACAGCCAAGGTTACGGGATTTTTGGGTGGGAGAGAAAAACCGTCTTCTCTTTCCGATGAAGAGGCTGAAAAAATTTTAGGCCGAATGGAAGCCGGTCGATTGAAGCCAAAGCCGAAATTCTTTTTCGAGACAGGGGATGAGATCCGTGTTATAGATGGTCCTTTTACGAATTTTAACGGAATAGTGGATGAAGTTAATCCCGAAAAAGGTAAGATAAGAGTCCTGGTTACCATATTCGGCCGTTCAACGCCGGTAGAATTGGAATTTGTTCAGGTTGCAAAGCTGTGAAGTTAGTAATTGAGAAATTAATAAAATAATTATTAGGAGTAGAAATTACAAATGGCAAAAAAAATTATTGCGCAGATAAAATTACAGGTTGTCGCTGGTAAAGCTAATCCTTCTCCTCCGATAGGGCCTGCATTGGGACAGCAGGGCGTTAATATAATGGATTTTTGCAAGGCTTTTAATGCTAGGACAGCTAATGATGAGGGGATGATAACGCCTGTTGTTATAACTGTCTATCATGATAGAACATTTACTTTTATTACCAAGACGCCGCCTGCATCTGTACTATTAAAGAAAGCCGCAAAGATAGCAAAAGGAGCTGGCGACCCAAAGCGTGAAAGAGTAGGCAAGGTTACTAGGCAGCAGATTGAAGAAATAGCCAAGCAGAAAATGGTTGATTTAAATGCTTATGATTTAAATGCTGCCTGTAAAATAATTGAAGGAACAGCTAGAAGTATGGGAATAGAGATTGGTTAAAAAGAAAAGGAGTTAGTTATAAAAGATGCCGAAGCGAGGTAAAAAATACTTAGAATCAAGAAAACAAACGAATGCCGAGACAAGGTACCATTATACTGAAGCCGTGAAAAGCTCTTTAGATTCATCTTATGTCAAATTTGATGAAACTGTTGATGTAGCTGTACGTCTTGGCGTTGATCCACGGCATGCGGATCAGATGATTCGTGGGTCGGTAGTTTTGCCAAACGGCCTTGGGAAGAAAGTCAAGGTTTTAGTATTTGCTAAAGGGGCAAATGAGAAAGAGGCGCTCGATGCGGGTGCCGATTTTGTTGGCAATGATGATCTTATAGAAAAAATCAAAGGCGGCTGGTTGGGCTTTGATAAAGCTATCGCCACGCCCGATATGATGGGCACTGTAGGAAAGATAGGGAAAATTCTTGGCCCAAGAGGGCTTATGCCTAATGCAAAAACAGGGACAGTTACTTTTGATATTGCGAGAGCGGTTAATGAACTCAAGTCCGGCAAAATAGATTTCAGAGTAGAAAAAGCAGGTATAGTGCATGTCCCTATGGGCAAGGTTTCATTTGGTGTAGATAAGATTGTTCAGAATTTTGCTGCATTTTTAGAAACAATTTTACGTCTCAAGCCTGCTTCCAGTAAAGGTGCCTATATTAAGAGTATTGCAATATCGACTACTATGGGCCCGGGAATTAAGATAGATACGGCGAGTTTAAAGGAATTAATAACATAATTATTTTCGGAAATACGAGTCGTAGTTCTATCGGCCCAAAAGCAAGGCGCGGTCACCAACAAATCAACCTGACTAATAAAGAAAATCTGACTAATTAATAAGATTACTGTCAAAGACCGTAGGTCCACACTTTTGTGTTTAATCGGCATAGCCGGCCTACCGAGATGGTTTTGAGATAAAGTTGTTGCCTCCGGTTTTTTACAGCTTGAGGAAGGGGGTGTAATAAATTCGTGCGAATAGATGAAAAGAAAAAAATTGTAGAAGATCTTCGTGAAATATTTTCGAAGTCCAAAGTTTTAATAGTTACTGATTATAAAGGGCTTAATGTAATAACTATTAATGATTTGCGCAGAAAGCTCAGAGAAGTTGATGTTGAATATAAGGTGGTCAAAAATTCGCTTCTTATAAGAGCTTCTGTAGATACTGATGTGGCTTTGATTAAAGACAGTTTTAAAGGTCCTGTTGCAATTGCCATAAGTTATAATGATCCTGTTGCTTCCGCAAAAGTTTTGATGCAGTTCGCGAAGGATTGTGAAAAACTTGAAATAAAGGCCGGTGTAATGGATGGCAAGGCGCTGGATCTAAGTACAATCAAAGTCCTGTCGGAGCTTCCTTCTCAAGAAGCACTGCTGAGCCAGCTTCTTTCAGTATTAAATGGGGTTCCAACTTCTTTTGTTGTGGCTCTTAATAATATACCTGTAAAACTGTTGAATGTTTTGCAGGCAATAAAGGAACAGAAAGAGGCTGCATAAAATAATAGTTCTATCTATAGATAATTTGAAAGTTAAATCGGAGGAAATATAAAATGGCAGATATTACTAAAGAAGATGTAATTGAGTTTATAGCAAACATGTCAGTGCTTGACCTGTCTGAGCTGGTTAAGGAAATGGAGAAAAAATTCGGTGTTTCTGCGGCCGTTCCTGTTGCAATGATGCCGGCCGCTTCTGCTGGTGATGCAGGCGGCGCTCAAGCAGAGGAAAAGACTGAATATGATGTTATCCTTACAGCTTTTGGCGATAAGAAGATTCAGGTTATTAAAGAGGTCAGAGCAATTACCGGCCTCGGTCTCAAGGAGGCCAAAACTTTAGTGGACGGTGTTCCAAGTCCCATTAAAGAAGGAATAGCTAAAGAGGATGCTGAAAAGATAAAAGCCCAGCTTGAGGAAGCCGGAGCCCAGGTCGAGTTAAAGTAATAAAAGCGGATAGTCTTCGTGCCAGCGCATTAGTGGTCCGTTGTAGTAGATAATACCACAACGGACCAAAGGCAAATAACTTCCTAATAATTTTTATATTGGAGATAACATGTCGGAAAAGCCTTTAACAGCAAAGCGTATAAGGAAGAACTTCGGCAAGATAAGAAAAATTGTTGAAATACCCGATCTTATTGGCGTGCAACGAGAATCCTTTAATCGTTTTTTACAAATGGATGTTTCTCCGGAAAAACGTAAGGATATCGGGCTTCAGGCGGTATTCAAGTCTGTTTTTCCGATAAAAGATTTTACCGGAACCGCTTCCCTTGAGTTTGTATCATACAGATTCGCTGAAGTTAAGCACAGCGTTGAGGAGTGTATGCACAGAGGCATGACACATGAGATACCTGTACGTATTACGGCCAGACTCGCAGTGTACGATTTAGACAGAGATACAGGAGTTTCCAATATTCGAGATATAAAGGAACAGGAAATTTACTTTGGAACTATTCCCATGATGACCGAAAAAGGCACCTTTATAATAAATGGAACAGAACGGGTTGTTGTTAGTCAGCTCCACCGTTCATCCGGGGTATTTTTCGATCACGACAAGGGAAAGACGCATTCAAGCGGCAGAATTATATACACATCCAGAATTATTCCAGTGCGAGGCTCATGGATAGATTTGGAGATAGATCCTAAAGATATCGTTTATATCAGGATTGATAGAAGACGAAAGTTCCCTGTTACGATTCTTTTCAAGGCATTTGGATATACAACAGAAGACTTGCTGGACTATTTTTATGAAACTGAAAAAATAGTTGTTAAAAAGAAACGTTTTTTTAAAAGATTCAATGAAAATTTCCTTATTGGGCAACGCGCAAGCAGGGATATTAAAGATCCTAACCAAGGTGATATTATTGTAAAAAAAGGGCGCATGTTTACTAAAGCCTCAATCCGCAAACTGAAATCCATCGATCTGGAATTGATACCTTTAGATGTTGAAGATGTTTTAGGTAAAGTGTTTGCATTTACAATAAACGATCCAAAAAGCCAAAAGCCTATTGTAAAGTCCAACGAAGTAGTTGATGAGGAGACACTTTCAAAGTTAAGCGATGTGGGCATAAACGAATTTGATTTGCTTTTTATTGATGGCGCATCCAGCAGTAATTCTATCCATAAGACACTTTTACTGGACAAGGTTGAGACAAAAGAAGAAGCACTCATTGAGATTTACAAAAGACTCAGACCAGGGAATCCTGCTACACCGGAGGTCGCCCAGACTTTTGTTGACAACCTGTTTTTCAGATCAACATACTATGACCTGTCTAAGGTGGGTCGTCTGAAAATTAATCTGCGCCTTGGAATTGATACTCCAATTGATTTAAATATTCTCAGCAAAGAGGATATACTTCTAACAGTAAAAACCCTTATAAAGCTTAAAGATACACAAGGGGCTGTTGATGACATCGACCATCTCGGGAATAGAAGAGTCCGTGCTGTGGGTGAGCTCCTTGAGAATCAGTATCGAATTGGACTTGTTCGTATGGAGCGATCAATTAAGGAGCGGATGAGTTTACAGGAGGTTGATGCACTTATGCCCCATGATTTGGTCAATCCAAAACCGGTTTCCGCTGTTATTAAAGAATTCTTTGGTACCAGCCAGTTGAGCCAGTTTATGGATCAAACCAACCCTCTTTCAGAAACAACACACAAACGACGACTCAGCGCTCTTGGACCAGGTGGACTTACCCGCGAAAGAGCGGGTTTTGAGGTTAGAGATGTTCATCCATCACACTACGGCCGTATATGTCCTATTGAAACTCCGGAAGGGCCCAACATCGGTCTTATTGTTTCACTCAGCACCTATGCGCGAGTTAATGAATTTGGATTTATTGAAACACCGTACAGCGTTATAAAGGAAGAAACTATTACCGATAAGATCAGGTTCCTTAGCGCTTTTGAAGAGAGGGAGCATCCTATTGCTCAGGCTAATGCCCCTGTTGATAGTAAAGGGAAGTATATCAACCCCCTTGTAACATCACGGGTGGCGGGTGAGTTTACGATGGTTCAAAAGCAGGATATCGAACTTATGGATGTTTCTCCTAACCAGTTAGTGAGTGTTTCGGCTTCTCTTATACCATTTTTAGAAAATGATGATGCAAATAGGGCGTTGATGGGATCAAACATGCAGCGTCAGGCAGTTCCCTTGTTAGTAAATGAGGCCCCTTTAGTAGGTACGGGTATTGAGGGAGTAGTCGCAAAAGATTCAGGCGTTACAATAGTTGCAAAGAAGGATGGTTCTGTTGTTGATGTTGATGCTTCCCGCATAGTTTTGCGGCATGATCAGGATGATATGATGGACGGAGGCAATGGGCAGCAGCCTGAAAAGAATGTAACGATTTACAAGCTTTCAAAATTTATACGTTCAAATCAAAATACATGTTTTAATCACCGTCCTATTGTGAGGAAGGGCCAGAAAGTTAAGGCTGGCGATATAATTGCGGACGGTCCTGCTACAAATAGAGGAGAACTAGCTCTTGGGAAGAATGTAACTGTGGCTTTTATGCCTTGGGGAGGGTATAATTTTGAGGATTCAATCCTTGTAAGCGAAAGGCTTGTCAGGGATGGAATATATACGTCCATCCACATTGAAGAATTTGAAATGGTAGCCAGAGATACTAAACTTGGGAAAGAAGATATCACACGGGATATACCTAACGTCGGAGAAGAAGCTTTAAAAAACCTGGATCAAAGCGGAATCATCAGGCTTGGTGCTGAAGTTGTTCCGGGAGACATACTGGCAGGAAAAATTACCCCAAAGGGTGAGACTCAGTTTTCTCCTGAAGAAAAGCTTCTGCGGGCCATTTTTGGAGAAAAAGCAGCAGATGTAAAAGATACTTCCTTGAGAGTACCACCAGGCGTCGAAGGTATTGTAATAGATGCAAAAGTATTTTCTAGACGGGGTGTTGAGAAAGATGATCGCGCGTGTTTGATCGAAAATGAGGAGATAGCTGCTCTTGAAAAGGATAGGGATGATGAGCTTTTTGTAATTGAAGATGTTGTTCGTGAACAATTAGAGAAGTTGCTTGTCGGCAAGAAATGCGAGTTACCTTTGAAAAAAAACAAGAAAGTATTGATTCCAAAGGACAGCATGATTGATTCAAATATCCTTGCTAAGATTCCTGTAGCCCACCTTGAAGGAATTGTACTGAATGATTCCGAAGTGACTGAAAAGATACATGATATTCTTGAGCAATACAGGGAACAGTGTGAACTTTGCAGAACACTATTTGAGCAACATATGAGCAGATATGAAAAGGGCGACGATCTTCTTCCGGGTGTAATCAAAATGGTTAAGGTTTATGTGGCTATGAAGCGTAAGCTGTCAGTTGGTGATAAAATGGCAGGGCGTCATGGTAATAAGGGCGTTGTATCTAGAATTCTTCCGCAGGAAGATCTACCGTATTTTGAAGATGGTACGACGGTTGATATGGTACTCAATCCACTGGGCGTACCTTCAAGGATGAACGTTGGGCAGGTTCTGGAAATTCATTTGGGTTATGCTGCAAAAGGTCTTGGCGATCAGATTAACACTTTACTTGAAGAGCAAAAGTTTAAAGATCTGCGAGACAAGATGAAGCGGATATTTAGTGATTCGTCAGTTAACGACATGATCGATAACATGGGTGATAAAGAGATTTGTGATTTCGCTGATAATTATAGAGAAGGAGTTTACATGGCAACACCGGTTTTTGACGGAGCCAAGGAGGATGAAATCAAAACTCTTCTGTCTGAGGCAGGGCTTAATACGTCCGCACAGACTACGTTATATGACGGACGCACAGGAGAACCTTTTAAAGGAAAAATTACGATTGGTGCAATGTATATGCTAAAGCTTCATCATCTTGTTGATGATAAGATACATGCTAGATCAATTGGTCCATATTCACTTGTAACCCAGCAACCTCTCGGAGGAAAGGCTCAGTTTGGAGGTCAGCGTCTCGGGGAGATGGAAGTTTGGGCTATGGAGGCTTATGGAGCAGCTCATGCTCTGCAGGAATTTATAACGGTAAAGTCTGATGACATGGCTGGAAGGACACGTATGTATGAAAAGATTGTAAAAGGTCAAAACGTGCTCGAACCGGGCATTCCCGAGTCATTTAAGGTTCTTACAAAGGAATTGCAGAGTTTGGGGCTTAATATAACCCTTATGGAGAAGGATTAACGATTAATTATTGAAATGATTTTGTTCCATCAATAGTGAATCGCAGATCAAAAATTACGAAAGGGAAAAAAATGGAAACTCTATATGATTTCTTCGCCAAACCCATAGATCCAAAGCGTTATAAGGGTGTAAAGATTGGATTAGCATCACCCGAGCAGATTCTAAAGTGGTCGCATGGGGAGATTAAAAAGCCGGAGACAATCAACTATCGAACCTTCAAACCAGAACGAGATGGACTCTTTTGCGCCAAAATTTTTGGTCCGACAAAGGACTATGAGTGTAATTGTGGTAAATACAAGCGCATGAAGCACAGGGGAGTTATTTGTGAAAAATGCGGGGTCGAGGTTATTCAGTCAAAGGTTAGAAGGGAAAGGATGGCGCACATAAAACTCGCCACACCTTGTGCCCATATATGGTTTTTGAAAAGCCTTCCAAGCAAGCTTGGCAACTTGCTTGATATAACTCTAAAAAATATTGAAAAAGTATTATATTTTGACAGTTATATTGTAATTGATCCCAAGGATACTAGCCTTAGCCAAGGTCAGCTTCTCTCAGATGATAAATATTACGAGGCGCGTGAGGCTTACGGTACAAAATTTGAAGCCGGGATAGGAGCTGAAGCAGTTAAGGCAATGCTTGAGAGAATTGATCTTGATGCTTTATATAAAGAGCTTAGAGCGGACATTAGTTCTACAGGCTCGGTTGCTAAGCGCCAAAAACTATCTAAACGGCTAAAGATAGTCGATGCTTTAAGGCGTAGCGGAATAAATCCGGCTTGGATGATTATGGATGTTATTCCTGTTCTTCCGCCTGATTTGCGTCCGTTGGTTCCTCTGGAAGGCGGCAGGTTTGCCACATCTGATCTAAACGATTTGTATCGCAGAGTAATTAACCGTAATAACCGGTTAAAACGTCTTATCGACTTAAATGCACCTGATATCATTATTCGTAATGAGAAAAGAATGTTACAGGAATCAGTTGATGTTCTTTTTGATAACGGCCGGCATGGCAGAGTTATTACCGGAACCAACAAGAGGCCATTAAAATCGTTAAGTGATACATTGAAAGGCAAGCAGGGACGTTTTCGTCAAAACCTTCTTGGCAAGAGAGTGGATTATTCCGGTCGTACCGTTATTACAATTGGACCGAATCTCAGACTCCATCAGTGCGGTTTGCCGAAGAAAATGGCTCTGGAATTGTTCAAGCCCTTTGTTTATTGTCGTCTTGAGCAGAAAGGGCTTGTTTCTACTGTAAAAAGCGCCAAGAAGATGGTGGAAAAAGCAACCCCTGATGTCTGGGATGCACTGGATGAAGTGGTAAAAGAGTATCCGGTAATGTTAAACCGTGCTCCAACACTCCATCGTTTAGGTATTCAGGCATTCGAACCTATTCTTATTGAAGGCAAAGCCATACAGCTTCATCCTCTTGTTTGTACGGCATTTAATGCTGACTTCGACGGCGATCAAATGGCTGTACATATTCCTCTTTCTGTTGAAGCCCAGATAGAGTGCAGGGTATTAATGCTTTCAAGCAACAATATCCTTTCACCTTCAAATGGGAGCCCAATTATTGTGCCCAGTCAGGATATAGTTCTTGGCATATATTATATGACAAGAGAGATTGAAGGGGCCAGAGGAGAGGGAAAGAAATTTGCCGGCCCGGAAGAAGTCCGCTCCATGTATGATGCAGGCGCCGTTGATCTCCATGCTAAAATTACTGTCCGTATTAATAAAAAGAGATTTGACACGACTGTTGGACGCATTCTTCTTTGGGAAATCATACCTAAGGATAACATCGTCTTAATGCGTCAGATCATGGTTTCTTCAGAAGAAGAGGCAAAAGCTGTTTATGATAAACTACAAAAAGGCGCAGGCTTTGTTGACATGGTACGTCAATATTCACAGAGCCTCGACAAAAAGAATGAAGGCGTTCTTGGTTTGCTTAGAAAGGATGAGTTCAAGAGGATATATCAGGCAAAAGATGAGGATGTTAATACAATATTTTCTCTTAAGCAGGGGGAGATTAGCAATGTAATTTATTCTGGTGACGCATATCATATTTTTGAAATTATGGAAAAACGGCCTGAGATACCTTTTGATTCGGTCAATAAAGTAATGGATAAAAAAGCCCTACGCGAACTTGTTGATTATGCTTACAGAAATATAGGACCAAAAGCTACTGTCATACTTTCCGATAGATTGAAGGATATCGGCTACAAATATTCAACAGAGGGAGGCTTATCTATTTCAATTGATGCCATGATAATTCCTTCGGCGAAATGGACCATTCTGAAGCGGGCCGAAAAACAGGTTGTTGAGATAGGCAGACAATATATCGAGGGCCTCATTACTCAAGGTGAAAAATATAATAAAGTCGTTGATATATGGGCAAAGGCAACTGACGATGTTGCTGATGAGATGATGGAATCCATGAAAATGGTTCCTGTATTTGACAAGAAAAATAAACCTGTTCTTGGTGAGGACAAAAAGCCTATTTTAAGAGAAAGTTTCAACCCAATTTATATGATGGCGGATTCAGGCGCCAGAGGCAGCAAAGACCAGATGCGCCAGCTTGCGGGTATGCGTGGTCTTATGGCAAAACCATCAGGAGAAATCATAGAAACCCCAATAACTGCTAATTTTAGAGAAGGTCTTTCAGTACTTCAATATTTTATTTCGACCCATGGTGCAAGAAAAGGTCTTGCTGATACTGCATTAAAGACAGCGAATTCAGGATATCTTACCCGGCGACTTGCTGATGTCGCTCAAGACTGTGTGATTCTGGAAACGGACTGCGGAACAATGATGGGCGTTGAGGTTGAATCTCTTGTGGAAGGCGGAGAGATTATCCAGCGTTTGGGAGAGCGTATTTTAGGACGTGTTGCATCGGAAGATATACTTGATCCTTTCACAGATGAAGTGCTTATAAAAGCTGGAGGAGATATAGATGAGAAAGCTGTAGAAAAGATTGAAGAAGCGGGTGTGACTATCGTCAAAATCAGATCCGTTCTTACATGCAAGACAAAACGTGGTGTTTGTGCCAAGTGCTATGGCCGCGATCTTTCACATGGCGCAATGGTTGAAATGGGCCAGGCTGTTGGCATTTTAGCAGCTCAATCTATCGGTGAACCTGGAACTCAGCTTACAATGCGTACATTTCATATTGGCGGGACAGCAAGCCGGAGAGTTGAACAGGCTGATATCAGAGCTCGAGTAGATGGGACTGCAAGTTTTATTGATCTGAATATAGTAGAAAATGCTGATAAAGCATTTATTGTTATGAGCCGGCGTGGCGGTGAATTAGCCATTATTGGTGAAGCCGGACGGGAGAGAGAACGATTTCCCGTTATCTATGGCACTCACATTGAAATTAAAGACGGTCAAGAAGTTAAAGCCGGAGATCTTTTAGCGACGTGGGATCCATTTACGACACCAATTATTACAGAGATTGATGGAATCGTAAAATTCGGAGATATCATATCCGGCAAAACAATGCAGGAGAAGGTTGATCCGACAACTGGAAAGTCAAGTCGTACTATAATTGAATCAAAGAGTGTTGATGAACGTCCAAGAATTTCTATAAAAGACAAACATGGAAAAACAGCCAAACTTCCAGGCTCAAAGGGGCTGGCGCGATACATGCTGCCATTGGGAGCTATCCTGCTTGTCGAAGAAGATGATTATGTCCATGCAGGCGGCGTTATTGCAAAGCTTCCGCGAGCAACTACCAAGACCAAGGATATTACTGGCGGTCTTCCCAGGGTTGCTGAGCTTTTTGAGGTTCGCAAGCCAAAAGAAATAGCTGTGTTGAGTGAAATCGATGGATATGTTTCAATTTCAAAGGCAACAAAAAAAGGTAAGCAGAAAATAACGGTTACTCCTGTTGATGTTGGTGAAAAGAAGGAATATCTGATTCCACAGGGCAAGCATATAAATGTTTATGAAGGAGATTATGTAAGGGCAGGCGAACCTATGATTAGTGGTTCAGCGATACCTCAGGATATATTGAATATCAAGGGAGATATTGCATTAGCTCGCTATATAGTTGATGAAGTTCAGGAAGTATACCGTTTGCAAGGCGTGAGGATAAATGACAAACATATTGAGGTGATTGTAAGGCAGATGATGAGGCGTGTTAAGATCATTGAGGCAGGTGACACTGACTTTGTTTATGAGGAACAGGCAGATAAAGTAAGATTCGAGGAAGCAAATAAAAAGGTGATCGAAAAGGGTGGAAAACCTGCTGTGGCTGAATCGCTTATTTTGGGAATTACCAAGGCTTCTCTCAGCACCGAAAGTTTTATCTCTGCTGCTTCATTCCAAGAAACAACGAAAGTCCTCACAGATGCAAGTATTGCAGGGAAAGAAGATTATCTTAAGGGGCTTAAAGAAAATGTTATTATGGGTAGACTTATTCCAGCAGGCACCGGCCTGCCTTTATACAGTGATGTTGAGGTTGCCCCAACTTAAATTTTTTAAATGAGATACTATTACAAAATCACATTTAGCTTTTATTTGATTTTCATATAAAAAGCTTGACAATATTGTTCTATGAGTATAACTAAAACCTTTTTGTCAACAAGCGAAATGCGTTTACGAATATTATATTTAGAGGTCTTTAAGGGAAAAATATGCCGACAATTAACCAGTTAGTTAGAAAAGGCAGGGAGCGAATTAAAAAGAAGACCAATACGCCGGCTCTAAAGGGAGCTCCACAAAAGAGAGGAGTGTGTACACGTGTATATACTTCAACACCCAAAAAGCCCAATTCTGCTTTGCGTAAAGTTGCAAGGGTCAGACTGACTACCGGGGTAGAGGTTACAGCGTATATACCCGGGGTTGGGCATAATCTTCAGGAACATTCGGTAGTTCTGGTCCGCGGAGGTCGTGTAAAGGATTTGCCAGGTGTAAGATATCATATTGTGAGGGGTATTCTTGATACACTGGGGGTCGAGGACCGTAAGCAGAGCAGATCAAAATACGGTGCAAAGAAACCTAAATAATTAATTATTATGGTGTAAGATATGCCAAGAAGAAGAGAAGTACCTGAGAGAATAACTATACCTGATTCCAAGTATAACAATAAGCTCATATCAAAATTCATAAAATCTATGATGCGGGATGGAAAGAAGAGCGTAGCAGAGAGAATATTGTATGGAGCATTTGATATCATTGAAGAAAGAATAAATGAATCTCCACTCAAGATTTTTGAAAAGGCGATAGATAATGTTAGACCGCTGATTGAAGTTAAGTCGCGGCGTGTGGGCGGCTCAACCTATCAGATTCCTACCGAAATTAGACCATCCCGTCGGACGGCTTTAGGTATTAGATGGATTATAGGTTTTGCATACAAAAGACCTGAAAAAAGTATGGCTAAAAAATTGGCAGGAGAGTTATTAGATGCTTCTAATAACAGAGGTGCTTCCGCCAAGAAAAGAGAAGATACGCACAAAATGGCTGATGCAAACAAAGCATTTGCTCATTATCGCTGGTAATAAGTAATGAAGTCATGAAAAATTGTTTGTAGCTTAAAGTTTAAAGTGAATTATTCAAACCGTTAAGCTTTGAGTTAATTTTAGGAGGATGGTAATATGGCTAAGAAGAAGTTTGAGCGGACCAAGCCGCATGTTAATGTAGGTACTATTGGTCATATAGATCATGGTAAGACCACTCTTACTGCGGCGATAACGAAGCATATGGCATTCAAGGGCCTGGCTGATTATGTGCCTTTTGATGAGATAGACAAGGCGCCTGAGGAGAAGGAGCGCGGTATAACAATAGCGACAGCGCATGTTGAGTATGAGACAGCGATTCGTCATTATGCACATGTGGATTGTCCCGGTCATGCGGATTACATAAAGAACATGATTACCGGTGCTGCGCAGATGGATGGAGCCATATTGGTGGTAGGAGCGGATGATGGTCCGATGCCTCAGACTCGAGAGCATATATTATTGGCTCGTCAGGTAGGTGTTCCTCATATAGTAGTATTTTTGAACAAGTGTGACATGGTGGATGATGAGGAGCTTATAGAGTTAGTTGAGTTAGAGCTCAGGGAGTTATTGGACAAGTATGAGTTTCCAGGGGATGACACCCCTATAATTCGTGGGAGCGCGTTAAAAGCGCTTGAGAGTGATGATCCTGATAGCGACGAGGCCAAGTGTATATTTGAGTTAATGGATGCAATAGACAGTTTTATTCCTGAGCCTAAGCGAGATATAGACAAGCCGTTTTTGATGCCTATAGAGGATGTATTCAGCATATCCGGTCGTGGTACAGTAGTAACCGGCAGAGTTGATCGAGGGATAATTCATGTAGGAGATGAAATTGAGATAGTAGGTATCCGGCCGACGACGAAGACGGTTTGCACAGGTGTAGAGATGTTCAGGAAGCTGCTTGATGAAGGTCGTGCTGGAGACAATGTAGGGCTTTTGATACGAGGTACGAAGCGAGAGGAAGTTGAGCGTGGTCAGGTAGTAGCGATTCCCGGGACGATAACACCTCATACGAAGTTTAAGGCAGAGGTATACATATTGAGCAAGGAAGAGGGTGGACGACACACCCCGTTTTTTGATGGATATCGGCCGCAGTTTTATTTTAGGACGACGGATGTTACAGGAGTTTTGACCTTGCCTGAGGGGATAGAGATGGTGATGCCAGGTGACAATGTAACGATTTCGGCTGATCTGATAACTCCGATAGCAATGGAGAAGGAACTCAGGTTTGCGATAAGGGAAGGCGGCCGGACTGTCGGCGCTGGAGTGGTAAGCGAAATAATTGAATAGA
>Ga0180732_1000443_pt1 | contig 36329 bp, 40 predicted proteins | sample KR11_01MetaG_FD_148674 | JGI IMG/M metagenome (GOLD analysis project Ga0180732, IMG submission 148674) | Groundwater microbial communities from the Olkiluoto Island deep subsurface site, Finland - KR11_0.1 MetaG | ecosystem: Environmental > Aquatic > Deep subsurface > Groundwater | place...
AACGGCAAGATGTTTACTTCCTCTTCTTAACGCCGATGGCTCGTTCAAGATTGACAGCGGTGGAACATTGAAGCTGGTAAAGCCTCTGCGGTTTGAATCTCCCGACGCGATAAAATTATCGTCCGACGCGCAAATTGAATGGACATCCCGCCTTTATGGCGGAGTGGACGGGATTCTTGTTAATCTCAAACTGAACGCCGATGAGCTTGATGATTCAGACACGGTAACCATAAATTTCACTAATCACCAAGGCAGTTTTCCAAAGAGTTACGGCATTCTTGATTTATACCATAATGGCTATACGGAAGATATTATAGCAAGCGGATACGGAGTCGCTTTTCAGGTTTGGAGAAAAGCAAACAAGCAGTTGATAAGAGTTAAAGACAAGCCGACGGTTTATATGATTGAAGACGGTGTAAAAGAACCAATTCCCTCAGAAGAAGTTTTGGCAAGCCAGGGTTTGTCATTTGGCGATGTTGAGGTTGTAGAACAGGAAGAGGTTGACACTTATGCCGACGGCGACGCGACAAATTATGCCGACGGGACAATCGTCCAAGAAGAAGGAACTCCTGAAGTTTATGTAATTGAAAACGGAGAAAAGAAGCACATTCAAGATGAGGGCGCTTTTACCGGTCTGGGTTATAGCTGGGAGAAAATTGTCAGAGTAAAAGCAGGTATTCTTGGTCTTTACAGAAACGGAAATCCGCTTAAGGCAAATTCAACTCATCCGGAAGGAGCTTTGATCCGAGTGGAAGGCAATCCGAAAGTATATGTAATTGAAGGAGGAAAAAGAGTTCCGATTTCAGATATTCAGCTTTTCAACGCTCGCAAATATGACTGGGGCAATGTCCTTGTTGTAAATGAAAATCAGGCAAATAAATTTGAAATAGGAACATCCTTGGAATATCCGGACGGAAGCTTGCTCCGAGCTGAAAACGGAAATGTTTATAGAATTAACCAAGGAGAGAAAGGATGGATCAGGTCCGCGGACGATTTCAGAAAAGCCGGATATAAAGCGGAAAAAGTTCTTGATGTTGACGATTCTGAATTAAGCGGTTTTGAAGACGGACTTGATGTTGTCGCGGATGATATAGTGGAATAAATCCATCTCAAAATCACAGGAAAATATAATTAAAAAAGAAGCCCCAGATCTTGGAGCTTCTTTTGAATTATAAATTTATTTCCCGCATTCTTTATTGGAGCAGGCGGTCTTATCGTTTTTGGCATAGACCATCAGGCTTCCGCATTTCGGGCATTTTTCTCCGGTCGGCTTGCTCCAAAGCGCGAATTTGCAATTGGGGTATCCGGAGCAAGCATAAAATATTTTTCCTCGTTTTGATTTTTTTTCCACAATCTCGCTCTTGCCGCATTCAGGGCATTTTACGCCGGTTGATTTTACGATTGATTTTATTGTCTTGCAATCAGGGTAGCCGGAGCATCCCAAAAACGGCCCGAATCTTCCTCTTTTAACCGCCATCGGCTTTCCGCACTTCTCGCATTTTTCGCTGGAAAATTCTTCGCTTAATTCTTTTTCTTCGCCGAGCGGTTTGGTGGTTTTGCATTTCGGATAGTTTGCGCATGCCATAAATTTCCCAAATCTTCCTAATTTTATAATCATAGGGCTTCCGCACTTCTCGCACTTCTCGTCCGTTTTTTCTTCCGTAAAATCTTTTTTGTTGATATCTTTTTCTTTCTGTTTCAGGTTTTCTTCAAACGGACCATAAAATTCTTTCATCACGGAAACCCACTCTTTTTTATTTTCCGCGATTTCATCCAGATCCTCTTCCATTTTCGCCGTAAATTTGACATCCACGATTTTTGGAAAATGCTCAACAAGGAGCTTGTTAACCAAAATTCCCGTTTCTTGCGGATGAAGCCTTTTTTCAATTTTTTCAACATAGCCTCTTTCTTGAATCGTGCTGATGGTCGGCGCGTAAGTTGACGGACGCCCAATGCCGAGTTCTTCCAGGATTTTTATCAGGCTTGCTTCATTAAATCGAGCGGGGGGCTGAGTGAAATGCTGTTCGCTGATAACTTTGATCAAATCCAGAATTTCATTTTCAGCTAATTCGGGCAGAATAACTTCTTCCGATTTAATCGGGTAGACTTTCAAAAATCCTTCAAATTTTATCACGGAACCGTTCGCGCGCAGTAAAACGGAGTTCAACTCCGAAGCTTCGGAGTTGAACTCCGTTTTGCTTCTGGTAGCTAAAACATCAACAGTCGTTGAATCCGCAATCGCGCTGGCCATTTGGCTGGCAACCATTCTTTGCCAGATTAAGCTGTATAATTTATATTGTTTCGGATCCAGATATTCTTTGATGCTCTCCGGGCTTTTTGCTGGATCTGTCGGACGAATTGCTTCGTGCGCTTCTTGCGCTCCCTTGCTTCTTGTTTTGAAAAATCTTCTCTCGGCATATTCAATGCCAAATCTGTTTTTGATATAATTTTCCGCCGAATCAAGAGAGCTTTTGCTGAGGCTCAAGGAATCAGTTCTCATATAAGTGATCAGCCCGGTTGATCCGCCTTTGCCGAGATTAATTCCTTCGTAAAGCTGCTGCGCGATCATCATCGTTTGTTTGGCGCTATATCCCAATCTGTTGCTGGCGGCCTGTTGCAGAGTGCTGGTCGTAAAAGGCGGAAGGGGATTTTTCTTCGTCTCTTTTTTAGTTATCTTCTCAACTTTATAATCCGCCTTCTCCAATTCATTTTTAATCTTGTCAGCCTCGTTTTTCGTTTTAACCCCAAGCTTGCCAATTGATTTTTCATTAATTTTAATAAGCCTAGCTATAAATTCATTATCAATCTTTGAGCTTTGAGCTTTTAGCCTTGAGCTTATTTCCCAATACTCCTCCGCTTTGAATTTATTAATCTCTTCTTCTCTTTCCACAATAAGCCTTACTGCCACAGATTGCACTCTTCCAGCTGAAAGACCGTAGCGAATTTTTCTCCAAATAAGGGGAGACAATTTATAGCCGACTAATCTATCCAAAATTCTCCTGGCCTGCTGGGCGTCAACCAAATTCAAATCTATTTCCCTCGGATTTTTCAAAGCCTCTTCAATGGCGGATTTCGTGATTTCGTGAAAGACGATTCGCTTGTAGGGTTGTAATTTGTAATTTGTAATTTGTAATTTGGAGCTTGTTTGTTTCTTGTTTCTTGTTTCTTGTTTCTTGTCTTTATTTAATTCTAGTATCTGAACCAAGTGCCATGCAATCGCTTCTCCTTCCCTATCCTCGTCGCTTGCCAGTATAATTTCATCGCACTCCTTGGCGTATTTCTTTAGTTCCGCAACCTGCTTTTTACTCTTCTCGTTAATCACATATTCCGGCTCAAAATTATTTTCCACATCCACGCCCAGCTTGCTCTTCGGCAAATCCCGCAAATGCCCGAAAGAAGACTTGACGATATAGCTATTGTCCAGAAATTTTGAAATAGTCTTCGCCTTTGTAGGAGACTCCACGATGATTAGTTTTTTCATTTTTTTAATTTTATTATTGTTTTATATTATCTTTTTTTATTTCGCCAAATTTCAAGCTAAGATTTTATTTAGTATTAAGCAGCCAGTATTAAGTATCAAGCAATTTTAATATATGAGCTTAATACTTGATACTAGATACTTAATACTTTCAACTCGCAACGATATACCTCATCCCTCCGACATTTTTGACTTTACCTTTTATTTCCATTAGTGTCAACAGGCTGGAAACGGCGGTAACATTCATTTTGGCTTTTTTCGCGAGCTGATCAATGTGAATTGGCTCGGCGGGAGACAGGTTTTCCAAAAGTATTTTTTCTTCCTCGTTGTCCGGAATTATTTCCCTCGCTTTTTTTGTTTCTTTGGCGGATTCCAGATTAAGCTCTTCTATTATATCCTCCGCTTTCGTGACAAGTTTCGCTCCGAGCTTAATTAAGTTATTCGCGCCTTGCGAGGTTTTGGAATAGATATTTCCGGGGATGGCGAAGACCTCCCGATTCTGTTCCAGCGCGAATTTGGCGGTAATCAGCGCGCCGGAGGATTCCGCCGCTTCCACAATCAGAACTCCGAGAGAAAGCCCGCTGATAATTCTGTTGCGGGCGGGGAAATGCTGTTTGAGCGGGGGAGTGCCGATCGGATATTCGCTTACAATCGCTCCTCCGCCGGAAATTATTTCATCGGCGATTTGACGGTTGGTGGAAGGATAAATGCTGTTCATATCCACTCCGCTTCCCAAAACCGCGACAGTCCTGTTTTTCAATTTCAAACATTCCCGGTGCGCGACGCCGTCAATTCCCAGCGCCATTCCGCTGACAATAGTCAATCCGGCTTGCGATAATTCTCTGGCGAATTGTTCGGCGGCTTGCCTTCCATAAATTGAAAATTTCCGCGAGCCGACGATGGCAACGGCGAGCTCGTCTTTTTTCATCTCGCCCCTGTAATATAAAAGCGCCGGCGCGCCGTGAGTTTCCAAAAGAAGTTTGGGGTATAAATCATCTTTAGTCGTGACAATTTTTATCCCCGCTTTTTCCAGCTTTTCAAATTCCAGATCAGGCGAAATCGTTTTTCTATTTTCCAATATTTTTTCTATGGCGTCTTTTTCCAATCCCGCTTCGGCATATTCTCCCGCGCCGGCATTCCATGCGCTTTCCATCGCGCCAAAATAAGCGCCCAGCTTTTTGAACCGCGCCGGCCCGATTTGGGGGATGAGATTGAAGGCATTATAAAATTTGTGATCTGAGCTTGACATATTTTTTTTATGTGCTATACTCCGATGTTAATGCTGGATAAGACGCAAATGAATTATCGGTTTTTTTATGCTTAAATTGCTTTGTTTTACATAAAATTTAGCGTCCGCTGTCCTGTTTATGAGCGGTGAAAATATAACGATCCCTCCTTTGTTATGTGATTAGCCGGAGTCAAGGTCTATTTTTCTTGTAAATCTAGATCCTGCGCTTATAAACAGGACAGCGGACGATAGAGATGAGTTTATGTTATCATTAAAAATAAAAATTGTTCTTTTAAAAAAAACAAATAATCCTTTAGACTAAACAGCGCCGAATTATTTTAATTAGGATTTGTTTTGACTGAAGGATTTATACAAAATAAATTCTAGTGATGTCGGTATCAAATAAAAATAAAAGAAACAAAACAAAAGGAGAATTATGGTTAGTACAATTGAGGAAAGAATAAAACAATTAGAAAGGGCAGATGAAACATGGTCGTATTCTGAACTTTTAAACCAGAGAAAAGAAATAGAAAAAGATATAAACTTTGTGTATTCTAAAAGTCAGTATTGGGGTAATTTAAAAAGTAAGCTTCTTAAATCAAGAAGCAAGCTTATTGGTTTAATGATTTTAGCAAGAAAATTCTGCGAAATCTGCGGACAAGAGCAAAAAGAAGGTGAGTTAAAAACATTGCCCGACAAAAAGCGTGTTTGTAAAAAATGCTGGAAGAAGGTTGTGGAGGAAACTAGATTAAAAAATTTAATGATAGAATGAAAAGTTAAATTAATCTGGTAAAATTAAATTTTTTCTGGATTATTTTTTTATCAAAATTTCAATTTGCAAGTTTTGCATTCCGGGTTCCACAGTCCCGAGCACTCGAGAACTATGGAACCCTCGGAGACTCCCGCGGGGCGACAGTATAACAATACAACAATAGAGTAATACAACAATTTAGCAATTTAGTTCCTGTTGAAATAGTATGATTTTAATTCTTAGGCTTCCTAATAACCGATAAAATCAAAAAATTTGTCATTCCGAGCATCAGCGAGAAATCGCTTATATTCGCTTATACTAGTCATTTTTATGTGTTTGAGAGAGATTCCTCTTTGTCTGATGACAAACCTGTCTGCCGACAGGCAGGTCGGAATGACAAAAATAACGGCTATTTCAACAGAAACAATTTAACAATCTCTCCGCAAATTTCATTAATCACTTTTTCAATAATCTCCATCTCATCTTTGCTAAACTTTTCCAGCACAAACTTCTCCGTTGGGATTTTACAGGATAAATCCTGAACTCCAATTCCAATTCTAATTCTCGTGAAATCTTTCGTCCCCAAATGATCAATGATGGACTGAACTCCCTTGTGTCCGCCGGAGTTTTTGTTTTTGGAAATTTTATATTCTCCGAGAGGAATGTCCAAATCATCGTGAATGACGATTATATCTTCCGTCTGGATTTTGTAATAATCAGTAATTGCCTTGACCGCTTTACCAGACTCATTCATAAATGTCTGTGGCTTTATCAAAATAACTTTTTCATTATTTATCATGCCCTGTGAAATTTCAGCGTTAAATTTAGATTGTGCGTTTAATACTTGATACTTAATACTTAATACTAATTTATCCACCGCCAAAAACCCGGCATTATGTCTGGTTTTTTTGTATTCCTCGCCCGGATTTCCAAGGCCGATGATTAGTTTCATAGGATTGAATTTAGAATTTAGAATCTGGAATTTAGAATATTTTTTCACATCTGCTGGTTCGGAGTTATACTCAGAACTAAATTGCACTTGTCATTCTGAACTTGTTTCAGAATCTGTCTTGCTGGCAGATTTTAGCTTAATGTATTTCATAAAACTAGAAGTTTCAGAGAAAAGATCCTGAAATAAATTCAGGATGACAAATAAAAAAATTTAGAATAATATCGCCATATAACTTGGAACCAGCGATATTTCTCAGCGATATTTTTTTCAAAATTCCAAATTCCACATTCCAAATTCCAATCCTAAAATCCCTTCCCCAGCACAATCGTAAAATCCGCTTTGCTGGAGCCATCATCTAATCCCTCCATTATAACAGCATTAAACTTTTCTTTCAAAAATTTTAAAGTTTCCGATTTACTTTCTTCTGAATTATCATAAATAACAACTCCGGAAAAATCGGGCGGATTGATGTTGGTGGAATTTATAATTTTATATCCCAACTCCTCCAAATCCCGCGCCACTTTGTTCGCGAGATCCAATGTCCCTGTCCCGTTTTGGATTTCAATGCTCGCGCCTTCCTTTTGAATAAGCGATTTTCTTTCTTCCGATATTTCAAGATCAAAAATATTCTCGCTCAATTCTTTTATCTTTTCATAACTTTTGTCTTTCGCTTCAATCGTATATCCAAGCCCGACATAAGTCCTGTTCAAATATCTTTTTGTGTCAAGCGCCTCAGCGGTGATTTTGTGATTTTTTATTTCTTTGACAAGCTTATAAAATCGCGGAAGCTCTTTGAGCTGGACATTTGTTTTCAAATGATCGCCCAAAGAATTTAAAATTTCCTTCAGGGCAAGAATATCAAAGTTTTCATATTTTTCAAAAACTTCTTGCTTGGCGGATTTGATTATGGCCTGCTGTCTTTGGATGCGATCAAAGTCTCCCATTGTGCTGTGCCTGGAACGGGCGACTTTCAGCGCGACCGCGCCATCCAAATGATGCTGTCCTTTGGAAATATAAAACGGATCATAACCGTTGTTGAAATTCGGATACGAAGGATCGTTTATGTCCGATTCCAGATAGACATCAATTCCTCCCAAGCTATCAATAATTTTCGTAAATCCTTGAAAATCCAGCTGCGCGTAATATTGGATATCAAGCCCTGAAATTTCTTCGGCAACGCCGGTTATCAACTCCATCCCGTTTTTTTCTTTGCTCTTGTCGCCATATGATTTTACGGCGTTTATTTTTGTATTTATATTGGTTCCCGGAATCTGGACATACAAATCTCTCGGAATGGAAAGAAGCGCGGCCTCTTTTTCCAGAGGCTTGATGCTGGCGATCATAATCGTGTCCGTAAGCTCTCCGCCATTATGCCCTTCTCCTCCGATTCCCAAAAGCAGAATATTAATCCTGTCATCATCCTCGCCTTGAAGCTTTTCCACGGGATTAAAAATCAAATCGCTGAATTGTTTGACGATTGAGGCATCTTCGCTCCCTGAAAATATTTTCTGTCCGGCGGAAAATATCTCATAAGAAAACACTCCCGCAAAAATCGCCAGAATAAGGATTGAAGATAAAAATAATTTTAGAATAAACTTTAGCATTTTGTTTTTTATAAATCCAGAAGCTTATAATCCCATTCTATAATAAATAACCGCTGGTGTCCATATAATTATAAGAAATTTGGAAATTAGAAATTAGAAATTGGGATAAAATTTCTACCTGGCTTTAGCCGAGGGTTCATGAAACTTTAGTTTCGCGAGATTGAAAAATAATTGTTCTATTGCTGTATTGTTAAAATGTTTATATGTTTATATGAATTTCCATCCATTGACTTGCTTTGATAAAAGTTGTATTCTTAAATTATGATTTTAGGAATAGTTTAAAATAATTTCTTTGAATTGTGAAACAACATATTTGTCATTTCGAGCCTGTCTGCCGTCAGGCAGGCGTGTCGCGAGAAATCTAATAATTGTAGAAATATCCGAAGATTATAGATTTCTCGCTGATGCTCGAAATGACACTTTTATGGCATCTCGCGATTTAAGGCGATATAATCTTTAATTCAAAACAAACAATGGAAAATGAAAATGAATTGGAAAATAATAACGAGGTAAAAAACGGTTCGTTTTTTTCGGAGTTGAAAGATTTTTCTTTGGAAACGATAAAAGTCGTGATTATAAGCTTGATTGTTATTGTGGGAATCAGGTCTTTTGTCATCCAGCCGTTTTTTGTAAGCGGGAAAAGCATGGAGCCTAATTTTCACGATGGCGACTATTTGATTGTTGATGAAATAAGCTATAGGCTTGGCGATCCAAAACGCGGAGATGTGATTATTTTCCAATATCCGAATAATCCAAAAGAGTTTTACATAAAAAGAATAGTCGCCCTTCCGGGGGAAAAGATAAGAATAGCGGAAAATAAAATAACCGTGTATAACGGTTCCAATCCAAACGGATTCGAGCTTGATGAAACATATATCTCGCCCGAAACATTGACGAACGGAGATTATCTTCGGGAATTGAAAAATGACGAATATTATGTCTTGGGAGACAACAGAACAGCCAGCGCGGATTCCCGCGTATGGGGAGTTCTTGAAGAGCGTTTTATTATCGGCCGCGCATGGATCAGAGCCTGGCCCTTCGGCAACTTCTCGGTTTTTGAATCGTTTGAGTATTAGAGCGCGGGGTGTAGAATTTGGAATTTTGAAGTTCAAGAAATATTCTAAATTATGACTGTTTACTATTTTTTAAAATCTGTCATCCCGAGCGAAGTTTTGGAGCCTCAGCGACAAAACGAAGCCGAGAGCCTGCCCTGAGCGATTAGCCGAATGGGGATCTGTGAGTGGATAAAATATGCGTTTTACATTATCCTTGTTTAGAAATAAGTACTCTGTGTTTTTAGATTCCTCCACTCCGCTTGCTCGTTCCTCGCGGAGTTTATCCTGATGCATATCAGGGCTCCGGTCGGAATGACAAGTTTATTCAGAAATAAATAATCTAATCCAATTTTAACTATATGAAAATTATCGCCATTTGCGGAAGTCCGCGCAGGGGAAATACGGAGTTTGTCTTGAAAAGAATTCTGGCGAAAGCGGAAGAGCTGGGAGCGAAAACGGAGCTTATTTTATTGCGCGAAAAAAGAATTGAATTCTGCGACGGATGCTTGAGCTGCGATTCCACCGGCAAATGCGAAATCAGAGATGATATGCAATTGATTTATCCCGAACTTGAAAGCGCCGACCTTATAATTTTCGGCAGCCCGAATTATTTCAGCAATGTCTCCGGAATGATGAAAGTTTTTATTGACAGGCTTAATCCGTTTTATACGAATAAAAAGTTAAAGGATAAAAAAGCGGCAGCGGTGATTGTCGGCGGAACTGATAAAATTGGCACAATTAAAAAATCAATTAGAGCTATTGAGTCAGCGACCAATGGAACAGAAATGTCTCTTATCGGTGATTTATATTTAGTCGGAGAAGGCGCGCAAGACATTGAAAACAACCCCGGCGATATCCGGAAAATTGACGAGTTCGCGGAGAGGCTGGTTAGCTAAGACACAAGATACAAGACACAAGATACAAGACACAAACAAATCACAATAACCAATATTCAAAATTCAATTTTGTTTAGTTGTTGAAATTTGGCGTTTGAATATTGTTTGGTTATTGTATCTTGTATCCTTGTATCTTTAACCTTTTTCGGGCTAAGGTCCTCGCTCTAAATTTTACTTTATAAACTTTACAAATTTTATAACTCAACATTATGCTAAAAATAAAAAAACAAAAAACGGAAGCGGTGAAAAGAAAAAGAAAAAAATTAACTCCGATTCAGGCAGTGAAGGGAATGAGAGATATTTTGCCGCCGGAACAGTTTATTTGGGATTATGTGCTGGAAAATAGCAAAAAACTGTGCCATAATTTCGGGTTTGGGAGAATTGAAACTCCAATTTTGGAATATACTGAATTATTCCACAGAGGCGTCGGGCAAATTACCGACATCGTGGAAAAAGAAATGTTCTCGTTTGAAACTCAAGGAAAAGACGCGGTTTCTTTGAGGCCGGAAGGAACCGCCGGCATCGCGAGGGCTTATGTTGAAAATGGCATGAGCAAATGGTCTCAGCCCGTAAAGCTTTATTATGAAGGGCCGATGTTTCGCTATGAAAATCCTCAGGCTGGAAGGTATAGGCAATTTCATCAATTCGGTTTTGAAATTTTTGGAGACGAATGCCCGGCGATTGACGCGCAGATAATATATTTAGCTTGGAAGATTTTTCAGAAGATTGGCATCAAAAATACAATCATTCAGCTTAACAGCATCGGCTGCGGCGAGTGCCGCCCGGCTTATAAAAAGCTTCTGACTGATTATTATGAAATGAAAATACATAAATTATGCCCGGACTGCAAAAGAAGGCTGTCCGATAATCCGCTAAGGCTTTTGGATTGCAAAGAAGAAAAATGCGCGCAGGTTTCTTCAGGAGTTCCGCAAATTATTGATCATCTTTGCGAGGCTTGCCATGATCACTTTAAAAATGTTTTGGAGTTTTTGGACGAGCTTGAGATTTCTTATGTTTTGAATTCCAGCCTTGTCCGCGGACTTGATTATTACACAAAAACCGTTTTTGAGATTTGGGAAGTTGGCAAAGAAGGCTCTCAATCTTCTCTGGGAGGAGGAGGAAGATACGACGATCTCGTGGGAATTCTGGGAGGAGAAACCGTTCCCGCCGTTGGATTTTCATTCGGAGTTGAAAGAGCGGTTGAGCGATTGCTGCAAGGCGGGCTTCATTTAGATCAAAAAATAGAAAGGGAAGTTTTTCTTGTGCAGCTGGGAAATATGGCGCGAAAAAAAATTTTAAGCCTTTTTAATAATTTAATAGACGCCCGCATTTCAGTTGGCGAGTCGCTTGGGAGGGGAAGCATAAAATCGCAATTGAGAATGGCAAACAGGTTTAATTCCAAACTCGCTTTGATTATCGGACAAAAAGAAGCGCTTGACGGCACTATTATCATCCGCGATATGGAAAGCGGAATGCAAGAAGTCATCACTATGGAAAGCGTTATCGCGGAAGTGAAGAAGAGGCTGAAAGGATAAAATTATATTAAAATTTCAAAATCTAAAATCCAAACCTGCCTGCCGGTAGGCGGGTTATACCAATTCAAGCTCCAAGTTCAAAACCTAAAATTTTTTAGAATTTTAATTTTGGATTTCCTGCCTGCCGGCAGGCAGGGATTTGGAATAACCCGCCTACCGGCAGGCAGGCCTGCCTGTCCGGTAGGCAGGTTTGAGCTTTGAAATTTGATATTTTATAATTTTTTCAAAAACAAAAAGCTATCTGAAATTTCATGCTCTATTATAAAACAATTAAAATAATTTTAAATTTATTATGGATTGTATTTTTTGTAAAATTATAAACAAAGAAATTCCGGCGAGTATTGTTTTTGAGGACGAAGATGTGATTGCGTTTAAGGATAGAAATCCAATTGCGCCGGCGCATATTCTTGTGATTCCCAAGAAACATATTTCTTCCGTAGCCGATGCCAAAAAAGAGGATTCGCTGTTGATGGGAAAATTGATTATGACCGCCAAAAAAATTGCCGAGGATTTGAAAATCTCGGACAAAGGATACAAGCTTCTGATGCGAGTAGGCAGAGGAGGCGGACAAGAAGTTGATCACGCGCATTTGCATCTTTTAGGCGGAGCAAAACTTGCGGAAAATATCCATCCGGTTTCTTCTTGCTAAATATTATTTTTATGTTATACTGTTTTTAGTTGGTTTTTATTTTTTGGAATAGGGATTTTAATTTTATTCTACCCGGCTTTAGCCGAGGGTGCGCGATGCTTTAGCATCGCGAATCTTTGAGAATATTTGAAGCTAAAGCTTCAAAACCCTCAGCTAAAGCTGGGTAGAAAATTGAGTTTATACATAATCAATTTAATCCAAATTTAATAGAAAGTTAGAGGTGATGAAAATGATAGAAGTAAAGAAAAAAGACAATGAGAGCATCGGAAGCCTTTTAAGGCGTTTTACCAAGAAAGTCCAGCAAAGCGGGCTGCTTTTGCAGGCGCGAAATTCAAGGTTCAAAAATAAATATCTAAGCCGAACGGAAAGAAGAAAGAACGCGCTAAAAAGAAACGAGATCAGGACCGAGAAAGAAAAGCTCAAAAAGCTCGGCAAGCTGGAAGATGAATTTAAGTTTAACTAAATCAATAGACACGAATACAACTAATATAGGCACCAATTTAACGAAGCGTTGGAATTAGAATTTATAAATGTTATGAACTTAAAGAAAAAAATCATCAGCGACCTTAAAGATTCCATGAAAGCCGGAGACCAAATCACTCGCGGCGTTTTAAGGCTGTTAAATTCCGATATTAAAAACGCGGAAATAGAAAAAGGCGGCGAGGCCGGCGACAGCGAAGTCGTGGAGCTTATCAAAAGAAGCGTCAAAAGGCGCAAAGACTCAATAGAGCAATTTGGAAAAGGCGGCAGAACTGATTTAGTAAATAAAGAAAAAGAAGAGCTGGCGGTTTTGGAAAAATATATGCCGGAGCAGATGAGCGAGGAAGAAATAAGAAAAATAGTTATTGATATTATTGAAAAATCAGGAGCGCCAAGCGCTTCTGATTTTGGCAAAATAATGGGCGCGGTTATGAAAGAAACTGCCGGCGATGCGGATGGGAATGTGGTAAGCAAAGTTGTAAAGGAGGAGTTGGAGTAATTTTCAATTTCTAATTTTCAATTTTCAATCAATTTTCAATGATAAAATTTTCAAATTTATGGCGGAAGTTAAAGTTTTAATTGAAGGGTTATGCTCAAAAATAAAACAAAATATTTTCAAGCGCTCTTGTTTTTGTTAATAATCATTTCTTTGTTGCTACCTCTGTTAAACGATGATTTTTTTCAATATTGTTTTCCTGTATTTCTTTTGTCAATTATAACTCTTGCAATCATTTCAAAAAACGGATTAGAATTGTTTTTTTCCCTGTTAGCTTTAATTTTCTTTGTTGTTTCATTATTTGTATCAGGAGCATTTTTATACTTGTTTTTGTTTCTATTTATTATAGTAGCTATAGCTATTGTATTAAAAAGATATGATATTTTTAAGCCTAGTTTGAATAAGATCTTATTATTTATACTGTTATCATCAATTTTTAGTTTTTATATAATAAAACCAAGTATTTATACAGAGGTTCCGATGAACAATATTGATGTCTTTACTGCTGACGAAGAACTAGAAAAAGAAGAACAATCTTTTTGTCTTCCGCTTCAATGCGCGAACAGTTGTTATTCCATACTTGCTTTGGAAAACGGAAAGAAAAAATGCAGAACATGTTGCAATAGCATTCGCATGGAAGACTGTGAATATAGATGTAAGAGTATAATTCCCATAGCGATTATAGCTTGTCTCGTGTTTTCTTATTTAATTTCATCAATGATTGTTTATTTTGTATCTAAGTATAAATACAAAAAAAGAAAAAGCAATTAGCTCGCCGATTATGTAATCCCGGGGCATGGGAAAATATTTAAAGTTAAAAAATGATTTTAATCAAAAACTTCACTCGCCATAAATTTGACCGGAAATATTTGGATAAAGTTGCTGAAAAAACTTTGAAAGTTATTGGAATAAAAAAATCGGTTGAGATAAGCTTGGTGATAACCGGCGAGAAAAGGATTAGGTCGCTGAATAAAAAATTCAGGGGGATAGACAAAATTACGGATGTGCTGTCGTTTGGAAATGAGAAGGCGGAAAATATAAAAACGGGGAATAAAGAAGCAAAAAGCAAATCCGGAAAAATCGCAAAATTTATAAATCCTCCCGGCGATGTTTTATGTTTAGGCGAGGTTTTCATCTGTTATCCGCAAGCCGAAAAACAAGCAAGGCAAAAAAAACATTCCATAAAAAAAGAATTATCTATTCTGCTGATCCATGGAATTTTGCACTTGGCGGGATATGACCACGAAGAAGAATACGAAAAATCGGAAATGAAAATTATGGAAACAAAAATTTTAAAGAATTTATAAACCCAAACCAAAATGCCTTTTGAAGTCAAAAAATTTATCAGGAGCGTTTCGCGCGCGGGGAGGGGATTTAGGTGTATTTTCAAAGAACAAAATTTTAAAATTCAAATTCTGTTTTCATCTGTTGTTATATTTTTTATATTTATTTTCAATCTTAAAATTTGGGAAACAGTCGCCCTGCTTATGATGATCGTTCTTGTTCTGGTGCTGGAAATTATTAATTCAATTTTTGAAAGAATTATGGATATTCTACAGCCAAGAGTTCATCCTTACGCGAAAACAATAAAAGATATGATGGCTTCGGCAGTTCTTGTCGCGTCGCTCGGAGCTTTTTTTGTCGGCCTGTTGATTTTTTGGCCTTATTTTAAAAATATTACATAATTTTCATTAGGAGGGCTTTTTTATTTTTCAAAAATGTATTATAATATGAATAATGAATCATGAATCATGAGTTTTTATTCATAATTCATAATTCATAATTCATAATTCATTTTTATGTCAAAAGGAGACATCTTGATAGGAATTGATATTGGAACAAGCGCCGTGAGAACAATTATTTCTCAAAAGCAGTCCGACAGTTCAAGGCCGTTGGTTCTGGGAGTCGGAGTGGCGGATTCATTTGGAATTAATAATGGAGTTATTGTTGATATTGAAGAAACTGTCAATGCCATAAACGAATCAAAAGAGCAAGCGGAAAGAATAGCCGGCATTCCTGTTGAGCATGCCTATGTGAGCATAAGCGGAAATCATATATCTTCCCAGTTTTCCAAAGGTGTTGTCGCTGTTTCAAGGGCGGATGGAGAAATCAGCGAAGAAGATGTGAGCAGAGTTATCACCGCTTCACAGGCAATATCAATGCCAAGCAATAAAGAAATAATTGATGTAATTCCATGCAGTTATACAATTGACGGGCAAGAACAGATAAAAGATCCGATTGGAATGAATGGCGTGCGGCTGGAAGTGAGCTCTTTGGTAGTTCAAGGGTCAGTCCCTTTTATAAAAAATTTATACAAATGCATCCAGCGCTGCGGGATTGATGTTGATGATTTGGTTTTTTCGCCGCTTGCCGTTGCCAAAGCAGTTCTTTCAAAGCGTCAGAAGGAATTAGGGGTGGTTGCCATTGATATCGGGAAAGGAACAACTGGAATATCCGTTTTTGAAGACGGAAACATTTTGCGTTCAGTCGTGATTCCAATCGGAGCGGGACATATCACAAATGACATTGCCATCGGACTGCGCACCTCAATTGATGTCGCGGAAAAAATAAAGCTTGAATATGGAGTTGCTGTTTCCGCGGATGTGAACAAAAAAGACAAAATTGATCTTTCTTCCATTGATAAAAACGAAGAGGGATCTTTTACTAGAAAATATATCGCGGAAATTATTGAAGCGAGGGTTGAAGAAATATTTATAATGGTGGATAAAGAACTTAAAAAAATTGATAAAAGCGGTATGCTTCCAGCCGGAGCTGTCATCACGGGAGGAGGAGCCAAAATGTCGGGAATTGTCGCTATGGCAAAAGAGGTTTTGCGATTGCCGGCGCAAATTGGCTTTCCTATTGAATTAAACGGAATAGTTGACCGAGTTGACGATCCTTCGTTCGCTACGGCGATAGGACTTATTATGTGGGAAGCCGATGAAAATGGAAATTTTTCTTCATCTGGCAGAAGCAGATTCAAGCTGCCGTCCTTTGGCGGAATCGGGCAAAAAGTGCGAAAGATTTTCAAAACTTTTCTGCCGTAGGATTGGGATTAGAATGACGAATTATGAATTTGGAATTATGAATTTTTTTAAAAGCTGTCATTCATCATAATTTAACGCTAAGGAAATTCAATATACGGAGTCCTGACGAACCTGCCTGCGGCAGGCAGGAGTCAGGAAAAAATATCACAATTCTTTTGAAAATCACTAATCTTATTGAGTCTTCATCCTGACTTTTGTCAGGACTCCAGATCGTGCTTTGTGTATGTGTTTGTAAAAGAGAGATTAAAGAAGAATTAAATTCAAGATTTGATAAAGATAAGCTGGAATATATCGGGGAATATAAAGACGAAGCGGCCGGCGCTCCGAGTAAAAAAGTCGTTATTAAATTATACAAAGGAGAATTATTGGAAGAACCAAAACCTTCCAGCGAAATCATAAAACTAATCTGGCTTGGCAAAAATGACGATCTGAAAAATGTCTCGCCGATTATAAAAAATAAGATTATGCCGGATTTGGCGAGAAGGAATATAATTTAGTTTTTACTTCTTGCCGCACCGTCAGAGCCTCTCGCATCGAGCCTGCCTGTCGGCAGACAGGGACTCTGACGAGAAAGCGGACAAAATGATATTTCTTGCGGGAGTCCCTGCCTACCGGCAGGCAGGCCGACACGAAGACTCCCGCGGGGCGGTAGTGTAACAATACAGCAATACAGCAATTTATTTCCATTTCCCTTGCCCAATTTTTCAAAAAAAGCTATTATAAAAATATAACAATTTAAATTTAATATATGAAAGAAATAAAACCGGAGTTTGAGACATTTGCCAGGATTAAAGTCGTGGGTGTGGGAGGGAGCGGCAACCATGTAATCAGCAGAATGATTGAAGCAGGTATGACCGGAATTGAGTTTATCGGCATTAATACCGATTCCCAGGACCTTCATCACTGCAAAGCGTCGGAGAAAATCCACATTGGAAAAAATCTAACCAGGGGGTTGGGAGCTGGGATGAACCCTGATGTCGGCAGGCAGGCGGCGGAAGAAAATAGGGATGAAATTCAAGATGTTTTAAAAAACACGGATATGGTTTTTATAACTTGCGGGCTTGGAGGAGGAACGGGAACGGGAGCCGCGCCGGTTATCGCGGAAGCCGCCAAGGAAGTCGGAGCGCTTACCGTCGCGGTCGTGACTAAGCCGTTTTCGTTTGAAGGAGCTCAAAGAAGAAGAATAGCCGAGGAAGGGCTGGAAAATTTAATGGATCAAGTTGATACAATTATTACCATTCCTAACGACAAGATTCTTCAGATAATAGACAAAAAAACATTACTATTGGATTCATTCAAGATCGCGGATGACATACTGAGGCAAGGAGTTCAAGGAATTTCAGATTTAATAACTATTCCCGGAATCGTGAACGTGGATTTTGCGGACGTAAAAGCCATTATGCAAAACACGGGATCTTCGCTGATGGGCATTGGAATAGCATCCGGCGAAAACAGAGCGATTCAAGCGGCCAAGCAAGCCATAAACAGTCCTCTTTTGGAATTATCCATTGACGGCGCGAAAGGCGTTCTTTTTAATATTAGCGGCGGAGCTGACTTAACAATGACAGAAGTCAATGAAGCGGCGAATGTCATAACGGAATTTATTGACGATGAGGCAAAAGTTATCTTTGGCGCGGTGACGGATGAAAATTTGAAGAAAGGAGACATAAAAGTTACGGTAATCGCGACTGGTTTTGGAGATCAGCCCAGTAAAAAAAGAATTGCCGCGAATGATATTAAAAAAATAAATGACTTGGAAGATATTTTGAGAAAAGAGGGGAATAAAGACGAAAAAGATAGCGCAAAAGACATTAAGCTGGAAGGAATAAATAAAGACGGCTTTAAGGAAACTGATTTTGAAACTAAGCGCGATAATAACAATTTCTCGTCAAAAATAAATTTTATAGAAACCGATAATGAATATGATGTCCCGGCATTTATAAGAAAAAAAATAAAAAAAGAAGAATAAAAATCATGCTTATTTAAAAAAACAAAAATTGTCCTTAGCAAATGAAAATATATTGTTGCATCGTTTTAAGGGCGGTTTTTTAATGAGATTATTTTAGTAGGAATTATCTTTATTTAATTTAAGAAAGCCATGACTTACTCGTTTGCCCTGTTTTGTTCTAAAATCATTAAAATTCATAATTATTTCCCATTCTAATTTCCGCAAAATACTTTGGCTGCTAAAATCAATATTTGCGGCATTTTCTTTTTAAATAAAACTAATAAAAGCATAATGGATTCAAAAAAAATAAAAGTAAAGCAAATAAGAAAAAGAGACGGCAGGGTTGTGAAGTTTGAAAAGGCTAAAATTGTCAACGCGGTTTATAAAGCGTTGACTGCCACAGGAGAAGGAACGAAACGAAATGCTCTTGATTTGGCAAAAAAAGTTGAGTGCGAGATAAACAAAAGATTTACCGTCAGAAACGGAGGCGGGAGTTTGAAAGTTGAAATTCCCACTGTTGAAGAAGCGCAAGATATTGTTGAAAATTCTCTAATCAGAGAAAACTATATTGACACGGCGAAAGCTTATATAATATATCGGGAACAGCACAGGCTTCTTCGAGAGAGTCAGGACATTTTGAAAAAATCAGTAGATCTTGTTGATGATTATCTGAAAGAAATTGACTGGCAGGTGAAAGAAAACAGCAATATGTCCTATTCTTTGCAAGGCTTGAATAATTATATAGCAAATGTAATAACTTCAAAATATTGGATTGAAAAAATTTATCCGCCGGAGGTCAGAGAAGCGTATAACAGAGGAGATTTTCATATTCATGATCTCGGGCTTTTGGCCGTTTATTGCTGCGGGTGGGATTTGAAAGACTTGATTTCCCATGGCTTTGGAGGCGTTAGCGGAAAAAGCGAAAGCAAAGCTCCAAAACATTTTAGATCCGCGCTGGGGCAAGTTGTGAATTTTTTCTATACTCTTCAAGGCGAAGCCGCCGGAGCGCAGGCCTTTTCAAACTTTGACACGCTTCTCGCGCCTTTTATAAAATACGATCAGCTAACCTATCGCGACATAAAACAAGCTATTCAAGAATTTGTGTTTAATATGAATGTTCCAACGAGAGTAGGGTTTCAATGTATGTCGGAAGACACTGAAATTCTCGGCAAAGACGGATGGAAAAAATATAACCAAGTCAAAAAAGGAGACAAAATCGCCACTTTTAATATTGAAAAAGGATTTATGGAATATTTGCCGGTCAAACATATTTTTGCCAAAAAATATAAAGGGGGAATGTATAATTTGAAAAACAGAATAAGCGATCAATTGATTTCCTCGGAACACAGAGTCGTCCGAAAAAAATTTCACGCGGAAAGCTATGTATTAGAAAAAATTGAAAAAGTTTTAGAATTAAAATCGCCTTTCATTGTTCCTGTGGGGAGCGGCGGATATTTGAACGGAGATGAAAATACAGAAGATGATGTTATAAGATTAATAGCGTGGGTTGTCGCCGAAGGAACTTTGGATAAAGGAGAAAGAGGCAGCGGCAGAATCAGCATTTATCAGCCAAAGGAAAAAAACAAAGAAGATTATGAGGAAATAATTTCTATCTGCGGCAATTTAAATCTAAAATGGACGGAAAGAACGCAAGTAGGATTGGGCGCGGATTGCAATGTAATCAGGTTTGACGCAAACAGCACTAGGAAAATTTTGCAATATTTTAAATCTGACAAGAACAAAGGCATAAAGTTTATTCCGAAGATTATAAAAAACGCGGACGCGGAAACGGCGAAATTATTTTTAGAAACTTATCTTAAAGGCGACGGCCATAATGGATGCAAAATCACGACCGTTTCGGAAATTATTAAAGACGAGCTGATGCAAGTTATAGTGAACGCGGGATTCGGCGCTACTGTTTTAGTTCGCAAACCGGACAATATTTTATCAAAAAAAGACAGGTATATTATCAGAATTATCAAGCACAAAGATACCTATATAAATACTGTTAAAAAAATCGCCTATGACGGAATTATTTGGTGTCCAAATACCGACAATGAGACAGTAATTGCCAGAAGAAACGGAAAAATTTTTATAACCGGGAATACGCCATTTACAAACATCACAATGGATTTGACAATTCCTTCAACTCTTGCGGATGAAGCTGTTATAATCGGCGGAGTTCCCCAAAAAGAACAATATAAGGATTTTTCAAACGAAGTGAGCCTTCTGAACAAAGCTTTTGCGGAGATTATGCTGGAAGGCGACGCTTCAGGCAGAGTTTTTACATTTCCAATTCCGACTTATAACATCACTAAAGATTTTGATTGGGACGATCCAAATCTTGAGCCGATTTGGGAAATGACCGCAAAGTACGGCATTCCTTATTTTGCGAATTATGTGAACAGCGATATGAAGCCGGAAGACGCCCGATCAATGTGCTGCAGATTGCGTCTTGATAATCGCGAACTTTACAAGCGCGGCGGCGGGCTGTTTGGAGCGTATCCGCTCACAGGCTCAGTCGGCGTCGTGACAATTAATTTGCCGAGGATTGGATATCTGGCCAAAAACAAAAGCGATTTTTATAAACAGCTGGGAAAAATTATGGATCTGGCGAAAGAAAGTTTGGAGATCAAAAGAAAAACTCTGGAAAGCTTTACGGAAAAAGGATTATATCCGTATTCAAAACATTTTCTTGCCAATATAAAACTCCAGCGAGGGGAATATTGGAGCAATCATTTTTCAACAATCGGCATTATCGGAATGAATGAAGCTTTGCAAAATTTTTTCGGCAAGAAATATAACATAACCACCAAAAAAGGCAATGAGTTCGCGCAGGAAGTTTTAGAATTTATGCGCGATAGAATTTTGAAATATCAAGAAGAAACCGGCGGGCTTTATAATCTTGAAGCGACCCCCGGAGAAGGAACATCTTATAGATTAGCCAAAAAAGATGTCAAAAAATACCCGGACATTATCACGGGAGCGACGGTATAAGCGGAAAGCTGTAAAATTCGTAAAGTTAAAAGTATCCATTTTAATCAATTACAATTTTAGTTGCTAATAAAATTTTTTTCTTTCCGTCTGGGATAAAATTAAGGCGAAAAAACCAGCTGTTTAAAAGGAAAGTTTGTAAGAATTGACCAAAAATAAAATTGGTTATTTTGAGTTTTTTGTGGTATAATGGACGCAGATAGATTATTAAAAGTTATATTAATCGAAGCAAATATTGATAAAATGTTTATATGAAATTCAGACAAACATTATTCTGGGATGTAAATCCCAAAAACATTGATGCTAAAAAAAACGCTCAATATATCATTGAACGTGTTGTTGATTTTGGCAACGATAAAGAAGCGCGATGGATTTTAAATTATTACGACAAAGCTTTGCTCCACAAAGTGATTTTTAAATCAAGATGCTTAAGGCCTGATTCTAAAAAATTATGGACATTGTTTCTAAAAAACAGCTAGATTTTCATTTTGATATTTTACCGAGGAAAACAAAAAAAGCCCTTGATTTTTTATCTGCGCAAAATTGGCTGAAAAACTCTTCGTGGTATTTAGCCGGCGGAACGGCTTTGGCTCTTCAAGCCGGCAACCGCAAATCGCTTGATTTGGATTTTTTTTCGCAAGAGAAAAATTTTAACAATGATGATATTTTAAGAGAATTTTTCGGAATCAAAGAATGGAGCGTGAGCGTGAATATAAAAAATACCGTATATGGCGAACTTTTCAAAGTAAAAGTGAGTTTTATCGCTTATCCATTTTTTGTTCCTCTGCAAAAGCCGAAATGGTACGGTTCCGTTCGAATTTTATCTCCGCTTGACATAGCCGTTATGAAAGTAATCGCCATTTCCCAACGCGGGAGAAAACGCGATTTCTTTGATCTCTACTGGTGCGCTAAAAACATTGAGCCGCTGGAAAATATCATCAAACGGCTCAAGAAGCAATATCCGTCAACTGTCCACAGCTATCACCACATTTTGAAAAGTATGGTTTATTTCGCGGATGCCGAAAGTGATCCTAATCCGGAAATATATTTTGACGCTAGCTGGAAAAAAGTAAAGAGTTTTTTTACAAAAGAAATTCCTTTGATTATGGACAGGATAATGAAATAAAGACATTTCTTGGTGTTTTTATAATCTCAAAAAGACTATGGGAATCTCTTGGCGTTGCCATGGATAATAAAAAATAATTTTACATTTTAATTCGCCATTTTCCATTTTGATTTTTAAACTTTGATTTTTTTATGACCATCCATGATTTTATTAAAAAAAGAAAACATTTGATTTGGTGGGTGAAGGATTACGACAAGCTTAATGCCGAATCAATCGTGGAAGCGACGCTTAATTATGGCGACTGGGACGATGTGCAGGCGCTGATCAAAATTTTGGGCATCAAAAAAGTGGCGAAAATTTTCCGCGCCAAATCCAAGCCGTCTCCGATAGGCCGGCAGAATTATCGCGCCGAAGTGAAGCATTATTTTAATTTATATTTTAATAAATATGCATAAGGAAATATTATTGCATAAAGAAATATTGTCAAAAGAGCAAGCTGAATTGTTGCCGCTTTTAAAGATGGCAAATAAAAGTTTTGGATTAGTCGGCGGCACGGCAATTGCTTTGCAAATCGGGCATAGGCGGTCCATAGATTTTGATTTATTTTCTTACAAAGAATTTAAAAATAATAATATAAAAAAGCAAGTAGAGCGGATTGCGAAGATAGCTAAAACAATCGTCAGCAAGTCGGGCGAATATACATTTTTCTGCAATAAAGTGAAAGTTACCTTTTTTAATTTTCCGTATGAGCTTGAGTATAAGAAAAAATTTGATAATATCATCAAAATACCGGATCTCTTGACTTTGGCGGCGATGAAAGCTTTTGCTCTCGGGCAAAGAGCAAAGTGGAAGGATTACGCCGATTTGTATTTTATAATGAAGGATTATTTTACCTTTGAGGAAATTTCAAAAAAAGGAAAAGAGTGCTTCGGATCGGAATTTAATGAAAAATTATTTCGCATCCAGCTTTCCTATTTCAACGATATAAATTATACCGAACCGATAGAATTTCTCCCGGGATTTGAGGTGAGCGATGGAAAGATTAAAAAAGCGCTGGTTGAGTTTAGTTTGGGATAAAATTAATTCTAAAAAATCAAAAACTTAATAATCAGCAAGCTAATTTATGACCAAGCAAGAACTTCTCAAAAAAATCAAAGCCAGCAAAAAAAAGCTGGAGCAGAATATTTTAAGAAAATCAGCAGAGCTTGATAAATAATTTTATATTTTGATTTTTCATTTTTAAATTTTTCTATGTTCATCGGCGGGCTTCAAAAATTTACAATGCTGGATTATCCGGGGAAAATTGCCGCGGTTGTTTTTACGATGGGGTGCAATTTTCGCTGTCCGTTCTGCCATAATCCGGAAATTGTTAATCCAAAACTGATTAATTATGATAATGAAATAAAAGAGGAAGAGATATTGGAATTTCTGGAATCAAGAAAAAATAATCTGGAAGGAGTTTGCATTACTGGCGGAGAGCCTATTTTACAGCTTGGATTAAAAGAATTTATAAGGAAAATAAAAGAAATGGGATTTTCCATAAAGCTTGATACAAATGCTTCCCATTTTGGCATTATTAATGATTTAGTAGAAAATAATTTGGTAGATTATTGGGCGATAGATATAAAAACTTCTCCTTCAAAATATAAAATTATGACAAAAAAAAATGATGTTATAGAAAATCTGGAAAAAAGCATAGACTTAATCACAAACAGCAAGAGCGAGTTAGAGTTGCGAACAACAGTTGTTCCCGGGTATGTAAATCAGAAAGATTTTGACGATATAATAAATTGGCTGAATGACATAAACAAAAATATTTTTCCAAAATTAAGCAGATATTCAATCCAAAATTTCAGGCCGGAAAAAACATTGCGCGAAGGACTGAGGAGTGTTAAGCCTTATTCTAATATAGAATTAAATAAAATGGCGGAAAGGATAAGAAGGCATTGCGGGAATGTGGCGGTGGTGGATTGAAATTTATTATGAATTGCGTCTTAGCCTTTTTATTTTTTGTATTATAATTTAATTTGTCATCCCGAGCGAAGTTTTGAAGCCTCAGCCGACAAAACGAAGCCTGCCCTGAGCGATTAGCCGAATGGGGATCTGTGGGCGGATGAAATGTGCGTTTTACATTATCTTTATTTAGAAATAATCATTTTGTGTTTTCAGACCTGCCTATCGGCAGACAGGTTCCTCCACTCCGCTACGCCCTATTTTTAAAATTTACTTTGTAAATTTTAAAAATAGGGCTACGCTCCGGTCGGAATGACAAATTTTGTTTTATTAGGAATAGAGAGGCTTGTTTTTAGAGCGGGTGAGCAGTTGCTAAATTCACAACAATGAAATTCAAATGCAAAGTTATCACAAGATCTTCAAGGAATGAAATTTTGGGAATTGAGAATTTAAATCAATTGGATTTTGGCTTTAAAAGCGACAATAATGAATTGCCGGAATTGAAAATTTATCTGACTGCCGTTCCGGTGGACGGAAAAGCGAACAAAGAATTGATTAAATTATTATCCGAAAAGTTGAATGTCGGCAAAAACAAAATAAGCATTATCAAGGGCGAAAAAAGCAAAGAAAAAATAATTGAAGTTGATGACTAAATCAAAATATTTCTTATTGTTTTGTATCGCGTTTATCCTTGGAGTTTTTTTAGGTTCGTATATTTCAATTCAAATTTGGATTTTATTCTTGCTCGCGGGATTCTGCATCTCGCTTGTTTTTTTGTCTGGAATAAATAAAACTACTCGGAGACCGTCCGAGAACTCAAAAAATACTGCTTTTGTCATCCCGGGCGAAGCCGAGGGATCTGCAGTCTCAGCTATTTCTCCGTATACAGATTTCTCGCGAGGCGCTCGAAATGACAATTCTCGGGCAGTCTCTCGAGTGGGTAAAACAGATAATGCATCGCACAATAAAAAATTGCCAATAATATTGATACTCGTCTTTCTTTTATCAGGTTTTATGAGAATGGAAAGCGGAAAGTTGAACGAGAAAGATATTTTTGAAATAGAAAATTTAAATAATCAAAAATTATTACTGGAAGGCGATGTTTCTTCCATGCCGGAAATCAAAAATGGGAAGCAAAAAATTGTTCTTAAGAATATAAGCAATGTTGAAAATAATCAAAAAATCGCAGGCGAGATTATTGTTTATGCCGGCCAATATCCGGAATATGATTTTGGAGACAAAATAAAATTTGAAGGAAAGATAAGCCTCCCGGAAGATTTTGACGGATTTGAATATAAAAATTATCTTTTCACGAAAGGAATTTATTATATCGCGTATTATCCAAAAATAGAAATAGCGAAGACAAATAACGAGGGGCTGAATTTTCAAATTTTGAAATTCAGAAAATATGCCGACGGCTTGATCAAAAAAATATTCCCCCAGCCGCACGCGGGAATTATAAGCGCGATGACTTTGGGCATAAAGTCAAGTATAAGCGACGAGGTTTTGGAGAGTTTTAACAAAACCGGCACGAGGCACATCATCGCCATTTCCGGTCTTCATATGACGATCGTGGCGGTCGTTCTGATGTTTCTGCTTTTGGCAATCGGATTGAAAAGAAATTACGCGTTTTATTTCGCGATTTTGGGAATTGTTTTCTTTGTCGCGCTGGTCGGCTTTCCGCCATCTGCCGTTCGCGCGGCCGTAATGGGAGGAATGGTTTTGTTCGCGGTAAAAGTCGGGCGGCTTGCAAGCGCGGGTAACGCGATTGTTTTCGCGGGAGTTTTGATGCTTTTATATAATCCAAATCTGCTCCGATATGACACAGGGTTCCAGCTTTCATTTTCGGCTATTTTGGGCATAATTTATATATTCCCGCGGCTTGATAAAATCTTTGAAAAATATCCCGATCATCTGAATATAAAATCTATGCTCCTTATAACCGTCAGCGCGCAACTGGCGACTTTGCCTATTATAATAAATAGCTTTGGAGCTTTCTCTCTTCTTTCAGTTTTCGCCAATGTCCTAATTTTGCCCTTCGTCCCGGCTGTTATGCTTGGAGGATTTCTCACAATTATACTCGCTTCTGCGAATTTATTCCTCGCCCAAATTATTTCCCACCCAATCTGGCTCGTCCTTTCCTATCAAATCGAAATTATAAAATTCTTCGCGGGTTTTGATTTTGCTTATTTCAACTTCGAAAAAACGGGATGGCTGTTTGTCTTGGGTTATTACGGGGTTTTGGTTTTGGGGGTGAGATATGGGAATGTGAAAGAAAAAGATAATATGAAATAGTTTGTTGATAATATTTAATAATTTTATGCAAAGTTATGCAAATTCATAAAAATTCCCAAAAGCGATATTACGAGGAAAATTCAATATATTTCATCGTCGCGAAAACATTCCAAAATTTCCCGCATTATTATCATAACTGTTTTTTTGTTTGTTAGTTTGACTTTTTATTTTGATATGCTATTATGCCGATAGAAAATGAATGACAATTTAGAAACCTAACCTCCGGGCTTTTTGTCTGGAGCATGATTGAAATCCTAGAACAAATTTATTTATTTGACACGATTTATTTAACTGCTATAATGTAATCATACAATTAAATAAATTTATCCAGAGCGCGGCGAGGGAACTAGCCCTATGACCCGTCAGCAACCCTTGAATGATGACTCATTCAAGAAGGTGCTAATTCTAGCCCTAAAAAGGAAAGATACAGGTCGTTTTTTGTTTTTCTGGAACAAAAATATCTTTCTCTTCTCGGGAAAGATTTTTTAATTTTCTAACAATTGCCAAAATGAACATCATCTCAAAAGAAACCAAAGAGTGCGAAAAATGCGGCTATTATCATGGCTTTATAGAAGAAAAGTTTAATGGAAAAGTTCCCGTGGTTTGTTATTGCCAGTTATTATCAAGAGAGGCAAGTAAATTTAATCCTGTTATAATTGGATTTCCAGACGGAAGATTATTTTGGAAACCGATTTCCGATTATAAAGATGAAAACGGAGAATCTCGGCATGTCCCGCATTTTGCTATGGGATCTTCAATTCCAAGTCCAAAATCAAAAATATGAGCTTTAAAAATAGTATAAAACGAAGAGTATTGTCCGGATTCGTGCCTTGCCCTTTGGAAATAAAGGAACGGTCGGAACTGAATGTTTTTCCTTTGAATGTTCTTTTTATGCGATACGGAACAAGAGACGGAAAGATAATCACGGGAACTGCGGTTTATGATCCTGATTTGGAAACATTCAAGCAAGAAGGCGAAAAATGTTCTATGAAATATCACAATGCTTATGGGGGCGACTGCTGGTTAAAGATTGAACATGACGCGGCGAGAAAAAGCTGGCGCGGCGAGAAATTTGTGAATGAAAAATCGGTAATGTCGGCGGATGGGACGGAATGGAATATGTTTTTTGTGCATTTTACAATGCTGGGGCTGGCAGTTGGAGAGCGCTGTAAGTTTGAAGATGCTTTATAGTTGCCGCAATTTGACTTTCCCGTCTAATATGATATTCTATCAATAGAAAATGAATGACAATTTAGAAACCTAACCCCCGGGCTTTTTGTTCGGAGTATGGTTGAAAAACTACACAAGTATAAAGACGGTTTTCCGTCTGGTATTACTTGTGTAGTCAATGTCCGAAAGGATATTGGATGCCCGAAAGGGTGTCGCCAGCTCGGGAAACCTTTTTTGGTAAGGAAGTGAACTCGTGATATAATGTGAGCGAAGAATGATTAACAAAATAACTAACAACTTTATGGAAAATTTTAATCTTAACAAAACCACATGCAAAAGTATAAATTTATTAGAACAAAGTTCATATAAATCACCACGCGAACCGAAGCAAATTAATTTGAAGGATTTAGAAAATTGTTGGAAAAATAAATGGGCATTATTTAGTGAATGGACAGAAGAAAAACAACGATACAAATTTTTGTATACAGTATTTAGATTATTTTACTATAGTTTTATGCAGTTAAATGAAAATAAGATTGCTTCTGAACAGTCAGAGAACAAGGATAAACTTGATTATTATGTTTATTGCATAGGAGGGAATTTGTGCGGAGTTTATAATTTTGGTAAAAAATGTATTGATTTGATAAAAGAATTAAAAGAAGATAATAAATTAAATAGTAACGAAATTTTTTTTATTAGTCAATTTTCCGAGACTAGAAATAAAATAATAGAACACAATTTTAATCCGCATAATTTTAGTTATAAAATAGATCCTAGTTTTTGGGAAAATTTATCAACTGACTCATATCTTAATATTAAACTTCACGGCGGAAGAGAGAATGAACATAAACTTAGGATAGATTATTACCAAGATTACTTTACATTAGAAAATATTTTCACTAAAATAATAAAATCATGGAAATAAAATATTTTTAGTATTTTATTTCATTTTCTAAACTTTTTAACCTAAAAACTACATGAAAAAACAATTTACAATTTTACTAAGTTTAATTTTTGTTTTGGCGTTATCCATTCCAATAATGGCTGACGCGACAAGTGGCGCTTGTTCTTATCATAGCGGGGTAAATTGTAGTAGAGGATGGCAAGCCGACGGAACTGTTTATTGCAACGATAACTGGACTGGTAGCATGGTTTATTATGACTTTATGCTAATGTGTGAAGATGAAAAATTTGCTCCAGAATGTGTAGATTATATAAGAGGAAAGGATGAATATCTAAAAAAGATTAATGGATTGTTGGATGATGCCAGAATGAAGATTGCTTATACAGATACTTCAAATCCCTATGTAGCTCAAAGATGGGAAAATTATCTTGACTATCTATATACTCTGCGAGATAGGCAAATAAGCAGATATAATGATATTGCAAGAATTTGTACTAATGACATAAAGAAAAAACAGCAACAGTATTTAGATTTACAAAAAATTCAATTATCATGTTCGGAAGGAACAATACTTTCAGGCAATATTTGCATAAGCCATACTGATAATTGCAAGAATTATTATGGGCAAAATGTTTACGGAGTTAAAGGTGATAATAGCAATAGTTCTTGTTCTTGTTTGTCTGGCTATAATTGGAGTTCTGATCAAACGGCTTGCGTTAAAAATGAGACAATAACATCTCCGGAGATTAAGGGTGTAAGCGATAATAATCTTATTCCCGAAGGTGCAATTATAAAAACTGCTGATAATCCTGATATTTACATCGTCAAATATGTCGGCGCTAAAAAATTCAAACGGCTGATTTTAAGCCCTTCCGTTTTTAATAACTATGGTCATCTAAAATGGGAAAATGTAATGGATGTTGATAAGTCCATAGTGGATTCTTTTACCACTTCTGATTTGGTTCGCGCTGTGGGCGATGATAAAGTCTATAAACTTTCTGCTTCGGGCGATACTGGACAAAAACGAATGATAAAAAATAGCGCCGTCTTAACGAAATTCGGACTTGATGCAGATTCAATTTACGAAATAAACAGTTTTGATCGGGAGTCATATATCGCTGGTTTAGATTTGGAATAAAAATTTAAACTTTAATAGTAAATTCATGAATGAAGTAAAATTTAAAAATCTTGAGGATATTGAAAATTACAAAATTTGTTTTAAATGTTTTACTGATGATCGTGATGGCTATCAAGCTACTTTTCATATTTACAATAAAGACAATGAGGAAATTCATTATAAAGTAGATTTTGAAATAAGTAGTACGCCATATAATTCCGATATAAACGATTCTGGGAAATCAGCAAAGGTTTATATTGATGAAAAGTATGGTAATTTAGAAAATTGTTTTAAGGAGATAGGTATTGAATATTTGAGAGAAAAAATATCTCACGAAAATCTTAAAAGTGAAAAAGTTTCACTTTTGAAAGAAATTTTATATAGAGATTTTTGAGTTAAAAAGTTTTGAGATAAAAAATTTGTTAGCATGACAAAACTTGTGATAAGCTATAAATGAAGAATAAAAGTGGCGTTAAGATATAATATTTAAAGAAAAGATATGACTTGTCATAACTGTAAAAAAGAAATTCATTTGGGAGCAAAATTTTGCAGCTATTGCGGGATGGATATTAAAAAAAGCGAACAAGAAGAAGTAAAATATTTATATCACAAATTGGCTCATAAATTTCATCCTGATAAAACAAACGGAAACGAAGAAATGATGAAAAAAATTAATAAAGCGTATGCGGACGGAGATTTGGAGACATTGCGGACGCTTGATCAAGACAGAAGCGTTGAAAATATTAAGGAACCTGTTTTTGAGAACCAGATGACAGATAGAACAGAGCCAGTTAAAAAATCAAATAATAATATTCTTTTTGCAGGTTTAATTATTTTAGTTTTAATTATTATTAGCCTTGCCTCATCACCTTCAAGCAATGATCCTATTCAAGAGCCGTTAGCAACACCAACAAAGACCATTCCAGAATCAAAACCAAAATTATCTACTTTACTAAAATTACCCAAGACAAGCAATTGGAATTGCGGAGATGTTATTGCTTATTCCGGACAAAACTATAATACGGTTCAAATCGGAAGCCAGTGCTGGTTTAAAGAAAACTTGAATGTCGGAGTAAAAATTGCTGGATTATTTAATGCTAGTAAAAATGGAATTATTGAAAAATACTGTTATAATGACAGCGAAGCAAATTGCTTGAATGGTAAAGGCTTTACGGATGGTGGTTTATATCAATGGGACGAAGCGATGGCTTATTCCAATATAGAAGGTACTCGAGGTATTTGTCCGGAGGGATGGCATATTCCAAAAGATTCAGAGTGGTATATTTTGGAAAGTACTGGTGGATTTGATGGCGTTCTTGCTGGCGGCCGTTTAAATGATGGGTCGTTCGGTGGTCGGGGTGCAGTTACATTTTTTTGGTCTTCTACAGAGAGCGGGGCTGGTGCGTGGCTCCGGGGTTTGTCGTCTGTTGGTTTTTCTCGCAATGCGCTTTATAAAGGAAATGGTTTTTCTGTGCGTTGCCTCAAGGACTAATAACAATTAAAAACATTTTTATGAAATTAAAAATATATAAATTATGGGAAGGTGCTGATGAATCTGACTTGAGATACACGGAAGTCGAAGTTAAAGGAAATTATTTGGAATATACTCAACTTCCTGAGGCACCAGATTATGATGATAATGATTTTGAAAATACACGAAGATTTTTTAGATATACCAAAGATACAAGATTTGAAAAAATGTTTAAGACGATTAAGCCGAATTATTTTATTGAGGTATTTCACGCCGCTGCTTACGAAGGAAACGATGCATCTTCTATCGCAGGTCTAAGTGGTTACGCACATTTGAATTTATTTCAAAAGATTTACTTAGATTGGAATAATAATAAACTACTGAGAACTTTTTTATACCTACCTAAAATTGTTTTAGATCGTTTAGGTTTTAGTGTTGATAATATTTTTGTAAAAATTCTGCAAATTTTGTGGTGGATATTTAGCACAGTCAGTATTATAATTGGCATTTTATTTAATAAAGAATTTATTGATTGGTTAACGAAAGTTGTAAATTATTAGGTCAAAAACATGAACGAACATCTTAAACCAGTATTTGAAATTATATTACCGAGATTAGAAGAGGCTAAAATTGATTATTGGGTATTCGGCGGTGTAAGCATTGCCGCTTATGCTGGAGATTTCATTCGGAAAAATAAAGATGTAGATATTTTTGTAAAAGAAGTAGACTTTCAAAAAGCCCAATCGGTATTGTATTCAACCTTGTGTAATCTTTACAAACAAATGAATATTAAATTAATTTATTATTTCCCGGCCTTGAAAAACAATAGACCTAAATTAGAAATAGAAATAGATAAGAATGAAATGTTTTCGATGATTCCAATATACCCTAAAAATAATTTGGTTGTGTTTCGATACGAAGACGGCGACCAAGAATATTCCAATCAGATTTTAGAAAGAATAGAAAGAAATATATCTGGTTATAGATTTTTTACTTCTCGGAATGAATTCATAAAGGATATGTTCATAAAACATATTATTGTAAGACCAGACAAAAAAGATAGACCTAATATTAAAAAAGACGGAGAAGCAATTTTTACTCCTGAAGAATATAAAAAATATATGCCCGAGAAGCAAAAAACAATTTATCGTTAAAGATTTTAATATTTTTTAAAATGTTATGATTAAACATAATAATAGGAATTTGTTTAAAGGATTTTTGGTAATTATTATATTTTTCATTGTAGCAAGTATTATTGGAAGTTTTCAGGATAATTCCAAAGAACAGGAACAAAAAGAAATTAAAACCTCAAAGTTTTCTGAAGAGATTAATGAAGAAAAAAAGCCCATTGATTCATATAACGAGAAAGATAATGAAAATATCAATAATAACAAATCTGCTCCTGAAGAATTAAATGGCTTTGATCAGATAATTCATAGAACATTTTATATTCACAATATTCCATCAGAAGGAGATGTCTATGAATTACAGATAGATATTCCCTATAATTCGTATTTGGATTATTCTAAGATTGATGAGTCAGAAAGAACCCTATCAAAAATGACAACACCAAATGATCCAGTTATTGAAGGTATGTCAAAAAAATTTATAGACATGAAATTTTCTGATAATGATCATTATCACTATCTAGATTCTATTTTTGGACTTGCTAGCAATATTAAATACGCTAGTGATTATAATAAAGATGAAGATGGCGAATATTGGAAATTTCCCATTGAAACATTAGTTGATAGAGAAGGTGATTGTGAAGATACAACTTTTTTATTAGCCAGTATTTTTGAAGCAGTAAACTGGGATACTATTTTAATAGAATTTCCCGAACATATTGGTATCGCGATAGAAATTCCGGATGTGGTAATGGAAAATATTATAAACACATATCATATCCATGTTGATTATTATGTATATGAAAGCAAAAAATATTATTATATCGAAACTACAAACACAGAACAGTTTCATCTTAGTGAGATTCCTCCAGAATTAAAAAAATTAAATTACAAGATTCATCCGGTAGCTGACAAAAAAGAAGATTATGATATTGATAAAGTAGTTAACTCTTCTAATCTTCAAAAAAAATCAAACTGGAAAGAGTATATTTATTTGAATAATAAATTTAAAATTGAATTACCGTCAGAACCAACCCATGAGGTTAAGTATTATGGCAGTGCTAAATATGATTATTACACAAGTTCTGCTGACAATATGTTTTATCAAATTATGGCTTTACAGAGCAATAGTGAAAGTATCGAGTTTATGACGCTTGAAGAAGCTGGGAAAATTGCTCTTTTAGAAAATCCTCCAAATTCAATAATTGTTTCAAATAAAAAAATAGAATTAAATGGATTAATGGCATACGAAACATTAATAAGAGATGGTAATATTTATACAAAGTCAATAAAAACAGCTTCGTCGGGATATGCATACACATTAAGTGTTTTGTATGATATTCGTAATTTTAAAGAAGAGAATTCGAATAAATTTTTTGATTCTTTTTATGCAGGAACCGATTTATAACCAGTTCCTAAAATTAGAAAACACAAGGAAACTTTCTGCTTCTTTAAAACAAAAGGAAACGGATTGCAAATCCGTTCCCGCGAGAGGATTATAAAATATTTTAATTTTTATAAATAAAGAAAACTAAATTTATGAACTCGGAAAAAGCTATAATTAATTGTCCTTTTTGTAAAAAACCAACAAGTCCTTACGGCATTGTTTATAAGTTGCCAATGTTGGATGTTTTAACGGGTGAGACGAGCAATAAAGACGAAGATGAAATTATTTTAATACTTTGTGGCAATATTGATTGTAAAGCTTTTCTTGGAGCATATAAGCAAATCAAAAAATAATTAAAATTTCTATGTTCAATGAAATATTTTTTTGAAATTTAAAACAATAAACTTTAACAAAAACTTATGAGTATTTCAAAATACTGTTCAAATTGCGGTAAACCTATTTTTGCAGAGGATAAATTCTGTGGAAGTTGCGGGGCTAAAATAAATTATTCGTTTAGCGAAGAAAACGCGGAAAGTGTTGGAAATAATCCGCCAAGAATAGAGAAGGAATCATATTCGTTGCCGAAGAAAAAAATTTCAGCAGAAAGTTACATGTTTCTTATAAGTGTCGGCTTAATTATTGTTGGAATAGTTTTGCAGAGCGGAGCAATTGGTTCTTTTGCATTCTGTATGGTCATATTTTCTGCACTAATAATGGTATGGAAAAATTTTCTTTCATATCTATATCTTTTATTAGTAATTATTCTTTTAGGCACAGGGCTTTTTTTAAATAATTTATCACGTATTTCGAGATTTACATATGATTACTTGACGATTTGGATAACTCTTTTTTTAATTTTATCGCATGTCGTATTATTAGTTGGGATGTTTTGTAAAAAACCATGGGCACAGCATTTACATTTTATTATTTTCATCGAATTTATTTTTTTTACGGCATGGCTGTTCAATAATTACAATAGTCAACTATTCATTTTAATTCCAACTGTTTTTTTTACGATGCTTTCTGTAAATACTTGGTTCTTTCTTTTTAGGTCTAAATATTTATAAATTTAAATAATAAACTTTTTAACATTAAAACTATGAACACTTTTTGTAACAAATGTGGGAAAGAATTAGAACAGGATAATAAATTTTGCAAGTTTTGCGGACAATCTGTTGAAAAAAGTAACCCAGTGGAGACAAGGCAAGAAATAGAAAATAAGGAACAATTTATTGAAAAATATATTGGAGAAATATTCGTTACTATCGGCATAGGGACTTTTTTCTATAATATTTTAAATTTTAGTTATAGAACATATGGCAAAGGCGGTCTATCACCAAAACTTCCAGGCATTCCCGAGTTAGAGGGTATAGCTTACTATTATAAAAATGATGTTTTAATAATGATTGCCTTAGGAGCAATATTGGCGACTATTGGAATCTTAATAATTAAAAATAGACAAAAATAGTTTTTAAAGCTTTTCTTAGAACACGCGAGCAAATCAAAAAATAATTAGAATTTCTATGTTCAAACTTTTTAAATCAGAATCGAAAATAATTAAACAAACTACTGTTTTATTAAGAGAGCAAATAGATGAAGCTATGCCTGATAATAATTTGTGGCGTGAAAAGTTTGGAAGTAAATTTGTTTTAGGCTACATAACGGGTTTTAGTGTAATATTAATCAAGTCAAAAACAAAAAATGAAAAAGAAACTGCAAGTGGCACTCAGAAAGTTTTTGAAAATTTATTTGGAAAAGATAGAGGAATGAGAATAATGCAAACTGCAAACATTTATCAGAAAGCAGAAGAATTTCAGAATGGGCTTGAACAAGCAAGGCTTGATTTGATTGAATTTATTGATAATAATGGAAAAAGACCAGACGGTCTTAAAAATTTCCTAAAAAACATTTAAAATAATAAACTTTAATAAAAAACTTATGAGTATTTCAAAATTCTGCTCAAATTGCGGTAAGCCTATTTTTGCAGAGGATAAATTCTGTGGAAGTTGCGGGGCTAAAATAAATTATTCGTTTAGCGAAGAAAACGCGGAAAGTGTTGGAAATAATCCGCCAAGAACAGATAGGGAACAATTTGCAAAAACCAATTCCGCCAATGCGCGATATTATTCTGTTTCGCCGGAAAAGCTTGCCGTTCTGTCAATTATTACATTTAACTTATATCTGCTTTACTGGTTCTATAAAAACTGGCAGGCGGCAGAAGAACAAGAAGAATTGGATATATCGCCATTTTGGAGAGCTTTTTTTGCGCCCCTTTTCGCTGATAGTTTGTTTAAGATAATCTTAGCTACCTCCCAAAAACAAGGATATAAAGGAAATTATTCGCCTTTGTTTTTAGCTGTTGTTTTTATAATATTTTATATTGCGTGGAAATTTTCTGATCCATGGTGGCTCATGGCTTTTTTGGCATTCGTTCCTTTACTGCCCGCGCAAAAAGCAATTAATTTTATCAATTCAAAAAATAATTCAGATTTTAATTATTGATTCAGCTTCTTAAATCTGAATCTTATATCCCTCATTCGCGCGAATGGTGGAATGAGGAGAGCGTGGGAATGTTTTGAGAAATAATCGGCTCAAGCCAGAGGCATTGAACCAACGGAAAATTTAACACACTCACATAAAATCCCCCCGCCAGACTGTCCAAGAATTCGAAAAACCTATAAATTTGCCATTCCTGCCTCGTATCAGAGTACGGGGTAAACTCCGGC
>Ga0180732_1000445_pt1 | contig 36233 bp, 27 predicted proteins | sample KR11_01MetaG_FD_148674 | JGI IMG/M metagenome (GOLD analysis project Ga0180732, IMG submission 148674) | Groundwater microbial communities from the Olkiluoto Island deep subsurface site, Finland - KR11_0.1 MetaG | ecosystem: Environmental > Aquatic > Deep subsurface > Groundwater | place...
ACGCGGCGTTGCTGCGTCAGGGTTTCCCCCATTGCGCAAAATTCCTCACTGCTGCCTCCCGTAGGAGTCTGGACCGTGTGTCAGTTCCAGTGTGGCTGATCATCCTCTCAGACCAGCTAACCATCGTAGCCTTGGTAGGCCATTACCCTACCAACTAGCTAATGGTACGCGGGCTCATTTTCAAACAGTAGCTTATACATAGAGGCCACCTTTAATCTATTAAACCGAAGTTTAATAGATACTATTAGGTATTAGCCCGCCTTTCGGCGAGTTATCCCAAATTTGAAAGAAGATTACCCACGCGTTACTCACCCGTGCGCCACTTTACTATCTTTAGCAAGCTAAAGAGTTCTCGTACGACTTGCATGTGTTAAGCACGCCGCCAGCGTTCATTCTGAGCCAGGATCAAACTCTCCAATTAAACTATTTATCTACATCTGCATGTATAAACATGCGCCCTAACTCACAAGCTGTCACTATTTAGTTTTCAAAGATCAAGTGATTGCTGAAACAGCAATCTTTACTTAAAAAAGCTTTTATACTTTAGCCTAACCTCTTGTGTCAAGCATTTTTTAATTATTTTTTAAAAAATATCTTTTTGAATCACAAGCGATTATCTTTTACTTAAAGAACCGATTATTACCAAATCACTTTCTGTTTGTCAAGTTATTTTTATCTTAATAAAGATGTATTTTTGACTACCACATTAGCCAATAAGAGCATACAATTTTGCACAGTGCAAAGAGGGATAGTCTCTATAAAGTCTAGAGTGATAAAGAAAATAAAATTTCAAACAAACAAATCGTAGGGCGTTTCTATACTCAGGCACATGTTATGTCAAGCGATATTTTATTGTTTTATTCTAATTTTATGAATACGCTTTTTACCAGACCTTAACAATATCTCCATCTCATTGATATCATTTGATGTAATTAATTCATCAAACTTTTCAATACGCCGATCATTTACATACCCCCCCCCCTGTTCAATAAGCCTTCTAGCAGCTGCTCCGGATGGTGCAAGTTTTACTTCATTAAACAGTTTAAATGCTGGTATTCCTAATTTAAACATACTATTATCAATATAAGAACAGGGAACTGAGATGTCTTCGGCATCAGAATTAACTCTTGGCACCGAACTGTGTGTTAAAATATCTTTTGCTACTAAACGCTCGCCAAAAACGCATGCAGCAGCCTGAAATGCCTTAACCGCCTCATCACGTCCGTGAGCAAGTAACGTCGTTTCAAACGCAAGCACTACTTTGGCACTATTTAAATCAGCTCCTTCTAATTTCTCGATATCTTTAATCTCGTCAATCGGCAAAAACGTAAAAAGAGCCAAAAAACGTGCAACATCTCTATCATCAGTATTTATCCAATACTGATAGTAATCATAAGGAGTTGTTCTGCTTGAATCCAACCAGACAGCACCTTTTGCAGTTTTTCCCATTTTAGCTCCATTACTGGTTTTTATTAAAGGAAATGTAATGCCAAAGGAGATATCTTTCTTGATTTTTCTTATAAGCTCGATGCCGGCAACAATATTTCCCCATTGGTCGCTTCCTCCCATTTGCAGCCTGCACTTATATTTATCAAAAAGCTCCAAAAAGTCATAAGCTTGCAATAACATATAGTTAAACTCAATAAAGCTTAAGCCCTCTTCAGAATCAAGTCGCATTTTATAGCTTTCAGCTTTTATCATCCGGTTGACCGAAAAACACCTTCCAATATCTCTTAAAAATGGGATATATTTTAATCCGCTTAGCCAGTCATTATTATTAACAAGAAGCGCCTTGTTATCGCTAAAATCAATAAACCTGGAAAGCTGTTCTTTTATCCCGTTGATATTAGCTTCAATCATTTCAGATGCAAGGAGCTTTCTCATTTCAGTTTTACCGCTTGGATCACCTATTAGGCCTGTTCCACCACCTATAAGAGCAATGGGTCTATGACCATTTTTTTGCATATGGGCAAGCGCCATGATGGGGACTAGACTTCCAACATGCAAACTCGATGCGGTAGGATCAAAACCAATATAGCAGGTTACTTTATTATTCCGGATATAGTCTTTGAGCTCTTCATCGTGGGTGGTTTTTTCAATAAAACCTCGTTCTTCAAGAATATCAATTAAGTCAGCCATGCCGTCCTCATTTATTTGCAAACTCTACAGCTCTTGTTTCCCGAATTACTATCACTCTTATCTGCCCTGGGAAAACAAGAGACTCTTCTATCTTTTTGGCAATATCTCTACTTAACATAACTGAATCCGCATCCGATATGATACCACTTTCTACGATTACCCTAAGTTCCCTTCCAGCCTGAATAGCATAGGTATTTGCAACACCTTTAAATGAGTTGGCTATTTTTTCAAGATCTTCCAATCTTTTAATATAACTTTCAAGCATTTCCTTTCTGGCTCCGGGCCTTGCTCCTGAAAGAGCATCCGCAGCCTGAACAAGATATGCATATACGGATGATGGAGTTATATCTTCATGATGGGCGGCAATTGCATGCACAACTTTAGGAGCTTCACCAAATTTTTTAGCAAGATTAGACCCGATAATTGCATGCGACCCTTCAACCTCATGATCAATTGCCTTGCCGATATCATGAAGCAGGCCCATCCTTCTTGCAAGCTTTGAACTAAGACCAAGTTCTGAGGCCATTATTCCACTTAAAAAACCAACCTCTATAGAATGCTGCAAAACATTTTGCGTATAACTTGTTCTATATTTTAACCTTCCTATATACTTAATAAGATCATTATGGATTCCGTGAACGCCCAGATCAAAAGCTGCTTGCTCGCCAGCCTCTTTTATAATCTGATCAACCTCTATACCGACCTTTTTCACTACATCTTCTATCCTTGCAGGGTGAATCCTGCCATCAGATATAAGCCTCATCAGTGAGATGCGCGCCACCTCCCTCCTTACCGGATTAAATCCTGACAAAATAACCGCTTCAGGAGTGTCATCAATAATAAGATCTATTCCTGTTGCTGCTTCAAGAGTCCTTATATTTCGCCCTTCTCTTCCTATTATTCTTCCTTTCATTTCATCGTTAGGAAGTTGAACCACTGAGACAGTTCGTTCAGCAACATAGTCCGAAGCGTATCTTTGCATAGCAGTTGCCATTATATTTTTTGATTTTTTCTCGGCCTCTTCTTTGGCTTCATTCTCAATCTTTTTAATTATTTTTGCACCTTCATGACGAGCTTCATTTTCCATAGCTCTTAGCAAAAGTTCTTTAGCCTGCTCAGAAGTTAAACCTGATATTTTTTCAAGTTGTTTATTCTGCTCCTCGATTATTTCATTGTATTTAATTTCGCTGTTTTCAATATTATCTTCTCTTTTTTTAAGAATAGCTTCTTTTCGGATAATTTCTTTATCCTTGCGCTCCATCTGCTCAAGTTTATTATCTATACTTTCCTCTTTTTGAATCAGCCTCTTTTCGCGTTTCTTAAGCTCCGCTCTTGTTTCTTTAGTTTCAAGATCAAATTCTGTTTTCATCTTGAAAAGCTTGTCTTTTGCCTCAATCTGAGCTTCTTTAATAACAGCCTCAGACTTTATTGTTGCAGCCTCTATTATTCTGGAAGCTCCATTCTCAGCTGCCTTAATTTTTTGGGAAGTCATTTTCCCTTTTACCCAATAGGCAACTGCATATCCTATGGCAAACATCCCAATGCCAATAGCAATCAGATATATCTTCATTATCTATCTCCAGTTATTCATAATTCGCCAATATAAAACATGACAGGTATATAAACTACCATGTGAAACTATTTGATTTAAATATTCCCAAAATAATACAAACATGCACAAACATACTAAAAACCAAGTTAGCTGCCAAACTCCTTGAAAGCAGATTGGCATAATGCAGCATATACTTAGCTTTTGTGAGTTCATCAATATTAATATTTATTACGGTCAATGGCGTGAATACAGCTGATAGGCAGGAAAAAAACGGTAAGGAGCAATGGTTGTTCCTTAAAGATATCAATTTTATTTTCCGGGGAAATTTAAAACCCCCGCACTGTGCCGTGTCGGCAAGCCCCTGAACCTAACGTTCAAAGTTAGCGCCTTATGATTTTTTTAGGCTTTTCTGTACTTGCAGAACATGCACACCAAAATCAAGGAAGGCCCCATATATTTTCTTTGTTGGATCAAAGAACAAATGCCAATCACGAACACGGCAGGGGTAATATTCAAAAAACCAATTTCACTTCGGAAATCCCGGCCAGAGATAAATCCTATATTTTAGCAATCGCAGAAAGACTATCTAATTTCAGCTTATTATTACATTTTTAAAGCTATAATAAAAACGCCATCTTTAATATTTATGGGCTCACAAAAAGTCCATCAATAAACCAAGGCCGGATAATCCCGAACCCTGGGTGAGGGTGGAACCACTTGGACCGAAACATCGAGCACATTCCCCACAGCTTTTGGCGGGAAATTCGAGCGAATCTAAAATCGAACATAATACCTTGCGGTAACATATTTCCTACAGTTCAGAGTGGGAAATATTTAATTAACTTCAAACGGCATAAGAAAAGAAACCGGTTTCTGCCGGACAAAAAGTCGTACTTAAACTATTCGCGAAGGTATCCATACTTACACGCTCTAAAAAATCACAATTTAAAAGCCTTCGCAAAAAGCTTCATATGCAAGGCACTTTAATTGCATGGGAAGAAGAGCTCTTATCCGTGCACCGCAATAACGATAGATAAGCGCAACTTGTGCAAATGGGCTTTTTTTATGGTGCCATAAAAATTCTAAATCAAAAATTTTCTAATTTGCTTAATAATTTTGAAGATTTATCAGATATTTCGCGCAGAAAATCCAAATGATTTTCTTTGATATCAATATTATCACCAGCAATATTCATGGCAGTCAATATCATAATCCCAAGCGGGTTAAAGCGTGCCAGAGAACCCTTCTGTTGAGACTCAGCCTTTTCAACCTCTCTAACGAGCAGCTCGGCTACTTCTTTTGCTTTTTCAACATTAGTTTCGGCTTTAAATGTATATTGCTTTCCAAATAGTTCAATTGTTATAAATTGTTCCAATAAGAAATATCCACCTTTCAAAATAATTTAAACGGCGTACAGTTATCAGCCTATGTTATGTCGCTGAGCCTGCTGAGAAGACTATCTATCTTTGACTTAACAATGTCTCTCTCCTGTATGTAGCTATTTTCCTTTTCAATCTTTTCCTGTAGTTCCTCCTCTAATACCAGTATTTTATTCTTAAGTTCCAAGTTTGATGCTTCATGTGATTTGCAAACTGCAACTAGTTTTTCAAGTCTGTTTTCTATCTCATCAAATTGCTGTAGGATCAGTTCTTTATCCAAGTTTTCACCTCATATCTATAGTCTTTTATAATATTCAATTCATGCCAAAGTCAAGATATAATACATCATTTCTTGCGCTACAAATCACAGAATCATTCTCTTCTGCATTATGCTTTCTACAACCATCAACTCTTCCATACTATTTACACCCAATATCTCTTCGCTGTCTTGTCCTATCATCGCGCCTACTTTTTTGTTTTCGGAATATCCAATTTTAACAACATCGGTAAGATAAAATTCGCCCTGGGCATTATTTGCTTCTATTTTGTTTATAGAATATTCCAAAAAATCTCTTTTTATACAATATACTCCTGAATTAATAATATTTATAGATTTTTGCTCATCATTTGCATCAGCTTCCTCGATTATGCCGGACACGCAATTTCTTTCATCCATAATCATTCGGCCATATCCTTTAGGATTACCGATTTTAACTGCAAGTACAGACACATCGCGGTCTGACTTAATATGGTCTTCATAAAGTTTTTTTACTGTATCAAAAGACAGAAGGGATACATCACCACACAGGATTAAAACCTGTTCAGAATATTCGGGTAAAAGCGGCAAAGCACACTTAACCGCATCACCTGTCCCAAGCTGCTCTTTTTGTAACGCAAAAAGAACGCTATAATCATTTGATACTACCTTGCGGACTTTTTCCGCCTGATTTCCAACTACAACAACGATATTGTTGCCAGCAATTTTATTAGCTGTTTCAAGGATATACAAAATCATTGGTTTTCCGTTAATCTCATGCAATACCTTTGCCTTGTCTGATTTCATTCGCTTTCCTAATCCGGCAGCAAGAATTATAGCAACAAGCTTATTGTTTGTTTTCACCTTAATATCCTTTTTTTACAATTCTTTTATGCATGTTAAATCATTAAACGGCATTTTTTACTTCTATTGTAAACTCTTTAGAGCCACTTTCAAAACGTTTCAGTTTGGTCAAGGTCAAGGCGGGTGAAAATTTTTAACCGCAGGAATACATGTAGTATTTCGAGGATTAAAATTTTCGCCCAACGCAGAGATCGGCCAAAATGGGACGTTTTGAAACTGGCTCTTTACATTAAAATAAAGCCCGGCCAGCTCATCTTTTTCCAATTATTTAAGAACATATCAGCACTAAAATCGAAAATCAATATCAATGGACATATTGCAGCAATTCTCGGTGAATGTATTTTTTAATCAGCAGGTTATAAAGCATAGAGAGACTTGCTGAAACATTATGATAAAAGAATAATAAAATTATTAACAAACGCCATTAAGTTTGGCAACACAGATATGGGCCTGTTTTAGCAATAGGAATTCAAGTCAGTGGCTTTATTACTGCTTCTGAAAATAATATTTTAATAATAGAAAAGAGTTTTCTGGTGTGTGAAAAAACAAGAAAATTAAAAGTTTCAAGTTTATGGGTTTCTCCCATTTAACCAAATTCTGAAAACAATTGTTAGAGAGGCTTATAGTCGGTTGGTTTTGCAATGAGGAATGACCAACGTTCCCGAGTTTACATCTGGAGCCACTTGGCAAACAAATTGCATCCTGAAACGTTCATTCCGTTGGATTGCAGATCATCGGAAAACCGAGCCGCGGGATATCCATTTTGCAGCTTTGCCGTGCTCTGGAAAAGGCTGTGCCGTTTGAGCACCGGCCACAGCTTGCCACCTGATGAGCGGGATCGGGAATCGATGCAAATTGAATTTCCGTCTTTGTTGATTTATCCTTTTTCTGCAGATACGGTTTCAGGACATTCTCTAAGAGATGGTTTTTCCCAATCTTCGACTTCCTCGCCTTCCTCGATTTCTTCCCACCCGGTAATCATGGCCTTTATATGGGCAAAAATTGAGTGGCCGGTTGTGGTCATATATACATGTACGACAATAAACGTGAGGATTGAGAATGCTCCGGCCAAATGAATCAGCGCCACGATTTTCAAAGAAATAAAACCAAGCCCCCATGCTTCCCATGAATTATAAGTCCAGTAGAAAATTCCTGTAACCATCTGGATGGGAAGCAACATTGTTGCCAGGGAGAGATAGGTCAGCCTTTGTAATGGATTGTGCTTGGCGCCTTTACGTTTCGGAACCGGGTGTGGTTCGCCTTTAAATATACCAATACCGTAATAATGAATTACCTCAAACAATTTTTTGGTTGTGGGAACATACTGCTTCCATTCACCGGTCGTAAATATCCAGAACACAAAAAAAGCAAAGGCGATCAGCCAGGCAATACCAACAAAATTATGCACCTCGACTGCCTCCTCAAATCCCATCAGCGTGTAAACCCCGTGGATTTCAAAACCCGTTATAAGCAACAAAAATATCAGAGCCATTTGCAGCCAGTGCCAGAAACGCTCGTAACGAGTGTACAGATAGGTGGTTACCATTTTTATTGAATACATCAATTACTCCTCCTTCTTACGACCATTGGCAAATATCCTGCCCAGAGCGTGGAGCACAATACCAACAAAAGAACTTAGAACAATGGCCCATCCGGCGATGTCGATAAGTTTGACTTTATCGCGTCCCGGCATATAAAATCCTGCAAGGTCGGCCAGACGGCTGTCAGGCCGTGTGTGACACTGATTACATTTCAGAGCTTCTTCCCTGGGAGCCACCATATGAGTACTTGGAAAAACATAAGCGGTTTCTACAAAGTCAATTTTGCCGCTAAATGGCAGATTCAGATATTTTGCGCCCCGCTGAATGGAATCCTGCCAATCGAAAGTTGTCCAGTATCCATGTTCTCCGGATAAAAGCGGTGTTGTCATTGTTTTGTTTACCGTGTCATACGGCTGCTTGCCTGAATGAATGTTAAAGGGAAAGATACGTGCATTTTTCTCATTGCGGTTTCCCTCCGGCCAGGCCAGCTTCACCACCTTGCTCGGATCGATCATATCTTTGGCGGTAAACCCTTTGATAGAACCATTAAACCACAGATAGTTAGGAATCACATTTTTTTCCCATTTTGTATCTCCTTTGGTCGATTGATATACCGGTTTTCCAAAAGGACCGTTTACGTCATAAGGCTTACCATCTTTTTTCTTTCCTGCCCTGGACCAGTCCCACCATCTTTGAACCGGTAAAACTTTTGCAATTACAGGGACATGACATGCCTGACACGCAACCTTATCTGTATGATCATTCATTTTACTGCTTAACTCATGAGGTTTGTCACTGTGACAGGATTCACACATAATTTTTGGTTCAAGATCGTGTTCAAGAAGGCTGTGGCGGGTTTCAGAGGCAGGGGTTCCGTAAATTCTTCCGGCAACATGGTGCGCAACGGTTGTATGACATCTGCTGCACTCAAAATCCTGGCCGTCATATCCCATATGAACATCAAGTTTTCTGTTGGGATTAATCAAAGAAGGATCGAGATCACCATGTTTTACACCGTCTCCGCCTCCGCCGGAAAAATGGCAGGAGCCACAGTTTTTACGCGTTGGGCGTCCGATACTCTGGGCAGCTTCATGTATTTCAGCCTGAGCGTCTTTGGCAAGAACGTTTTCCTCCGGATCTTTTGATTCAGTCAAAATCTTATAATCTTGAAAGACCTCTTCCCAGTTGATTTTTTTCTGGCCATGACATTTCAGACAATCAATTTCTGTTTCCTTGCCTTTTTCATTCCATCCGATGTGACATTCGTTGCAGTGATGATCATTCATTGCATTGGCTGAAATGCAAAAATTATTTATCGAATATCCGGCCTTGCCTCTTTGATTATCCTTTGGTGAATTAGGGTCAAGCCACGTCCAGTGAAGCGTTTTCTTCAACTGGTCGGCTGCTTCTGTATGGCATGAAAGGCAGGCTTTGGTGATTTCGGGCCCGGATGTAAAATCCTGATTCAATGCTTTAAACCGGGAGTGATCGGCCGTGGTGGTGTTTTTTGCTTCTTTCACCACCTGCCGGGCTAGTTCCAGACCAGGTGCATCCTGCTCCTGATTTGCAAATGACGGTGCAGACGTAAAAAACAGTAAACATATCCACAGGCAGGATAAAGCATAACGTTTGTGTTTTGATTTCAGCCTCATCTTTAAAATATCCATTTTTTTTATCGCCGCTAAGGCACAACAGGCAAAAAATAAAGAAAAATAAATTATGCCATAGTGCCTTTTGGCCAACGATTATACCTGATCAATTTACTTGCACTTAGCCGGAGATGGAGAATCTGCCGCATGTTCATGTAAATACGTGTAGATGTCGTTCAAATCTTTTTCAGACAATTTGCTCCATTCTTCGCCGCATTTAAACTGATCGAATTCTTTTTTATCGAAAGTCCGCTTCCATTGGGCCTGTGTTTTCGAATCAGGGCCCAAAGGCGGTCTGGGAGAATCAACCTCACCGCGCTTGTTGCACGATTTGTACACATTACGATACGTGTATTTCCCTTTTCGCGCATTTCCGTCTTCACCGGCAAAACCAATGCCGATGGTTGCAAATACAAAACACATTGCCATTAAAGTTATGATCAATCGTTTTAACATGTTACCTCCTAATTTTTATAAAATATTCAAATATTGACGGTTTTGTAAAATTTTAAAATAATTCCGTGGTTTACTAAAAAACCACATATCGATCCACGTTGGCCACCATTTCAGCATTTCTTGCCTGGGTGGCGAAGTCTTTAAAACCAACGCCGGGAACCTCATCCTCACGCCCGTGCAAACCATTTGATCTGAAACTGACATCACATATGGCCAGTTTGGCTTTTCCCACCAGTTTCTTAAAGTCAGGTTTTTGCGTTAGAAGCACGCCTTTTCCGGTAAAAAATATCTGGACAGTTTTTCCCTTTGAATGGGCGGCCTGTGTCAGTTTTACGACGTAATCAAGGTACCTGTCGGTATTTACAAGAATTCCCAGCGTATCAGCCATAGCCTTTACTCCTTGAAAAATTAATTTATTTAAGACTTACCACCAGCAAATGACTTTATCGTGTAAAAAAATATCATCTACAAGCCCTTCCCAGTCGACATTCTCACCATATAGAATGGTTACAGTTGACTGATTCCCTTTGGAAACAGCTTCGCTAAGCTTTTCTACGGTTTCATCCGGCTCTGATCTTAAAATATTAAGCACTTTCATTTTAATTATCCTCTAAAATGGTATTATCAGGTCAGCTTCACGGATTTTTGCGCCAATATCCGCCAGTGTAATATATTGAAAACCATATTTTTCCACATTGGCCGAATTATTTGAAAACCTTTCTCCTTCCATTTCATCCAGAAATTCCATATTGTCGCTATACGCCTCATCCATATTGGCAATTTCATGGTGGAGAACAAACATCTGAACTTTGGTGTCCTCAAGCAAAAGGCCAAGGCTGGTTCGAAGCCCCTCATACTGCTGATCCGCATCTTTGATGACAACCGCAACTTTTTTCATGATTTTCTGTTACCCCTTTTTGATAAAATATCTTGTGTAACCTTCGGAACTATCCTGCATGCCGATAAACTGGTTTCCACCTTTATTCCCAAAATCAGGAATGTCTTTTTTTGAACCCGGATCGGTTCCAAGGATTTCCAGAATTTCACCGGAGACCATTTCTTTTAAGGCTTTTTTTGTCTTTAAAAGCGGCATCGGGCAAGTAAGACCGCGGGTGTCAAGAACACTTTTTGGTTGGATATTTTCAAGATCCATAAAAACTTAACTCCTTTTTCCTGTTATTAAAATATAACAAATTTTTCTGTTTTTTCATTCCACATGGCAACAAGAACCCAAGTCAGAAAAAAAACAAGCATGAAAGGTATGGTAATTTGCCATGTCAGGACATCCGGCAGGAAAATATCCTGGCCAAGCTTTTTGTCCAGGCCACTGGTAACTAAAAATTTAGACGCCAATGAATCGGAAAGGGCGAATGAGACCAGATTCACCATCAGCTTGGTTTGCCCTTCTCCCACACGCCATAATGTACTTGTAGCGCAACCGCCTGCCAGAAGCATCCCGATACCGAAAATAAACCCGCCTATCAAGCTGCCCAGAACAAAAGGATGATAAACACCCATGGACGGTTCCTGAAGATACGACCATTTTATGACGGATGAACCTGCAAAATAAATGATGATACTGATCACAACCGCTTTCACCATTGTAGCCTCACCGGTCATAAACGGATCTCTAAAGGCCCGCACAAAACAAAAGCGTGAGCGATGCATAACCATCCCGATTAAAAAGCCGAAAAAAAGCCATCCGCCCAACTGGGTTTTGTTTAAAAATGCATAAACATAAAAGGCAATGATAACACCCAGGACCACCAGAACTCCAATATACGGCTGGATTTTTTTCCAATCAAAGGACTTGGATTTTTTTTTATCTTTAGGCTCTGAATGCACAGTCTGACCGGGAAGATGCTCCATTTCCCAGAGCAGATAGCGCAGTCCCACCCAAGCACCGGCGAACAGGCCGATCATCATGGCAAATCCGCCTGCCGACATCATGGCTACAGCGGAATAAAAGCCGCCCACATTACATCCCTTGGCCATCGCCGCTCCTGTACCCATAAGTATTCCACCCACCAGACCTTTTACATATTCAAGCTTCGGTGCCGGGTGGATTTTGAACTGGCGCGCCATAAGGGCTGAAACAAAGGCTCCGCTCAAGATGCCGGCATTGGACAGAGAAACCGGGTGCAGCCATGATACCAAAGGACGTTCTTTATATGCTCCTGCTCCGGCCAGATGGAAAACCCAGTCGCCCCAGTTATTATATCCTGCTGCAACTCCCCACGGGCTTTGCCAGAGAAATATCATCAACGCAATGATGGCGAGGAGTATTCCGGCCAGCCATGAGGGCCATTCCTGGTCAAAAACTGCGCTGTAATAATTTTGTAGTTCCGTTTTCATATTCACCCGGTTCTCAATTTATTCCTGATTTTTAACAAATCATTCTCTTTTGCTTACCAACGCAATGTTGCCGACAGATAAGCATTCCATACCTTATCAACAACCGGAAACAACGAATCAAAAGATGTTAACTTGCTGATTTTAACCGGCGCACCCAGTGGATTTCCACTGCCGGAATAGTCATAATCATAGTACTGACCACCTATTTTTACAAAAAATTTGGAACCCACTACCGGCTGGATATAATAGGCTTCATAAACCTGTCCCCGGGTGGCAAGCTTGCTGCCGATAAGCGAATCCTCTGCGCCGGTGAAATTGAACCAGTATTTGGACCCATAGTTATATTCCAGACCCATCTTGGCATCCAGCGGCATTGGGAAAATGGCACCCATATAGATCATGTACCCGTCCTGGCTTTTTAAGTTTCCGTTAGAGCTCAAAAGTCCCTGACCCATGATTTCATAAAATGGATTCTTCGAAATCTGTGATGGATCCGTATGGCTCCATGAACCGGAAAAAAAGACATTGATATTTTTTTCAAACCACTCGTAAAGGTTTGATCTCAACAGCAAAGATGCTGCCTGCCAGTCACCGATATTGCTGGAAGGCTCGAGTCTGCTGATAAAACCCCCGTAATTTTTTTGAAAGTAATACTCATTAACACCATCATTGTTAAGATCATCTTTATAGGCGATAAACGGCATCACCGTCAGACCTGTAAAACCGTCTGTAACGTCCCATGCATAGGCATAATTTAATACTGCGCTGGTGGTATCGTTATCAAAAAGAGTTGCGATAAAACCGGCCATGTGAACATCCTCTATATCCGAAGCACTGCTCAATGAGGCACTGTTGCCATATTCACTTTCAAATCCTACGCCATAACAGAATTTTAAACCAAAACCTGGAATGCTGGTGACATCCTCCAAACCTAAACTCAAAGAAGCACCGTCAAATTGCCAGTTAATAATCGTTGCCAGAGGAGATCCGCCCTCAAGGCTGTTTTCCCTATATTCAAGCGGTGGACCTTCGGTGGAAGGGCGACGACCCATAGACAGGTTGTACGGCACTGATCCCATATTGTTTTTATAGTTAAAATATGCCCGTTCAAGACGAATGGTATCTCCGTGGGGCAGACTTGATGTGTTGCCGTCAAAGGTAACATCTCCAAGGCTCCCATGATTGAAATTGACACCCGTGCTATCGCCATATACCTTGTTTGCTGCCAGACGGCCGGCAAAAGCAAGATTGTCATTAACTTTGGCTTTCATTTCAAGACGGATCCGGTTTGAGAATATGATGTCATTGTCAACATCGTATTTTTCAACAGGCGGAACCATGCCGCCAGCTATCATGCCTGCAATAGCAGATTGAGCCTGGGCGAGTGTTGCACCATTAAAGCCTGTTGGGTAGTTGACGAAAAAACCGTTGGTCAGATTGGATGGGGCCACGCTGAGATCTTTGTAGTGAATGCTTTCGGCCCGGGTTCTCAAATCGATGCCAAATGAGATTTTGTCCGTAGCCGTATGCAGTTCAGCCTTGTTGAGCCTGCTATCCATCTCGGTAATCTGGTCCTTCTTTTCAGACTCTGTTGTCTCCATGGCTTCAATTCTTTTCTGGAGTTCTTCCATTTGCTTGGACATGGTTTGAAGCTGTTCTTTAAGAGTCTGGATTTCGTTTTCAGCGAAAGCTTCAGATACCGGCAACAGAGGCATCATAAAGAGCAGGCTGAAAATTCCAGCAAAAAATCTTATCCTTAATTTTTTTATTTGTTTCATTTTTCCTCCTTTTGAATGTGTAACTGTGTCCTAAATACCCCATTTCATAATTTCAGTGTCCTATAGACCGAAGGGAGATCTCTTTTGTGACTCTTATATCAATTTCGATTTCTCTCTTTGTTCTAAATGATTATACGTAACCGAATTTATAAACTATTATACTAAGCCGCTATAAGACAAATGCATGGTTCTGTGTGTTTTTTGACAAATCAACAGAATATTGCTGAAATCTTTTATCAATTCTGATGAGCTACAAAAGCAATGATTGGACCAAACGAAAAGAAGATGATAATTACATTTATAAATAATTGTAATGTATATAAAAGGATTGTCAATTTATTTTTTTGCATTGTTAAATTATGTTATTATATTAACATGTGTTAGCTTAACATGTTTACAGTTGAACAGAAAGTGTTAACCTGTTTGATTCATTTAAATTCAGATCGGGAGAATTGTTGTGGATATAGCAAAACATTGGGAAACGATCATTGAAACCATACAGGACGGAGTATTGGTAATCGATCCGGAAGGCAATATTATGTCTGCAAACCCTGCGGCTGAGCGTTTGACCGGCTATTCATCCAAAGAGCTGATCGGTAAGTCCTGCCGGATTTTAAACTGTACAGATTGTAAAATTAAAGGAGGAGGACCCGGGGAAGTATGGTGCAAGCTCTTTTTGAAAGGCAAGAGCAAAAACAAGAAATGTTTGATTACACATAAAGATCGCCGAACAGTTCATATTATCAAAAGCGCAACGGTGTTGCATGATAAGGATGGAAAGGTAGTCGGCGCTATAGAAACTCTGACCGATATTTCACAGATGGTACGCCAACAGCAGGAAATTGTATCCTTGAGAAAAACATACCACCTAGACGATGGCTATTACGGGATACTGGGCAAATCCGTTGTAATGCAGAACATGTTCGAACTTATTGATAATGTAGCACAATCGGATGCTCCGGTCATGATTCAGGGACAAAGCGGTACAGGCAAAGAAATGGTGGCCAGGGCAATTCATCAGGCCAGTGCTCGTTGCGATAAACCTTTTGTGAAAGTGAACTGTGCGGCTTTGAATGAAAATCTTCTGGAAAGTGAGCTGTTCGGTCACATTAAAGGTGCATATACCGGAGCCGATCGAACAAGAATCGGGCGTTTCGAGGCTGCCCATGAAGGCACGATCTTTCTGGATGAAATCGGCGATATACCCCTTTCGATTCAGGTAAAGCTTTTACGTGTTCTTGAGGAAAAAGAAATTGAACGGGTTGGTGATCATAATCCCATTTCGGTCAACGTGCGCATCATTACCGCAACAAATAAAAACCTTGAGGAATTGATTACCAATGGACTTTTCCGGGAAGATTTATTTTTTCGCATAAATGTATTTCCGCTCCATTGTCCGACACTGTCGGAACGCATGGAAGATATTCCGTTCATCGTTCAAAGTTTTATAAAGCACAATTCTATTCAGAGCGGCAAAAAAATACTGGGTATCACACCCGAGGTAATGGAGATCTTCTCCTACTATCCCTGGCCGGGAAATGTAAGAGAGCTTAGAAATGCCATCGAATATGCATTTGTGCTTTGCTCCGGTGGAGCAATTGGAAAACAGCATTTGCCGCCAAAAATATTAAAGGTCACAGAAACGTCTTCAAAACCAGCCAACTGCTCCCGGAACGATTCGGGTGAACGTGAAAAATTCTTGAAGGTTCTTCAGCAAGCCGGCGGGAATCAGTCTGAAGCTGCCCGGATTCTGGGCATCAGCCGTGTCACAATTTGGAAACGGATGAAAAAATACGGTATTAACACCGTAACATACTTAAATGAAGAAAAGGCATTATGAATATGGATCTCATCACACCCCAAGATGAGCAAATAATACACCAATGGTCAGTACGACAGACAACACAGGCTCTTCTCAACATTGCCAACAGTGACGGTTCCGCCAGTAAAAAGCTTGCACATTTTTGTGATGAATTTAAAGAACTGGCACCTCAAGTAAAAATCCGCAATGCTAAAGATGATCCGTTTCGAACACCAGCCATCATTATAGGCCGCCATGGGAATATTGCCTATCAAGCTATTCCTGAAGGCAAAGAGCTACCCCCATTTCTTGAAGCTTTAAGTGCCGCTGCAAAAAACGCCGAATCACCCAGCGATAAAATTTCTCCGGCAACCCTAATCGAATTGCCGGCCGAGCTTTCTGTGTTTATCGCTCAACAGTGCCCCCACTGCCCCAATATTGTTTCTCAACTATTGTCTCTTGCCGACGAAAATCCGCCCCTTCGGCTGGCGGTAATCGATGGGTTTCTGTTTGATAAACAGGCCAAAGCGCAGGACATCCGTTCCGTACCCACATTGATCCTGGACAATGAACTTCGCTGGACAGGCCAGATTAATATAAGAGAAGTCATCCGACAGTGCGTACAGCGTGATCCGTCCCAACTCTCCGCTGCTTCTCTGCGGCAAATCATAGAAGCCGGAGAGGCTGCCCGCGTAGCAACCATGATGGGCACTAATAACCAAATCTTTCCGGCTTTCATAAACCTGCTGGTCCACGAGCGCTGGTCGGTTCGCCTGGGCGCCATGGTCACCGTGGAATACCTTGCGGATGAATCCCCCGATCTGGCTGCCCGGCTGATCGCCTTACTCATAAAATGCTTTGCAGGCCTGGATGCGCCTGTCCAGGGGGATATGGTACAGGTGCTGGCGCAACTCAAAAGTAAGGACGTAAAAGAATATCTTGAGAAAATAACATCGGGGAATTATGCAGAATCCGTCAGGGAAGCTGCGGAGGAGGAACTTGAAACCTGGCCAAATGACTAAATCTCATATTACCCGATACTGCTGATGGCCCCCTCAGACACTTCATTGTTAGAGGGAGATTATATTTGTTTGCTTGTGAGCCAGTTTCAAAACGTTTCAGTTTGGTCAATCTCAAGACGGGCGAAAATTGTAACCTCAGGAATACATGGAGTATTTCGAGGATTAAAATTTTCGCCCAATGCAGAGATCGGCCCAAATGGGGCGTTTTGCAATTGGCTCTTGTACTAAACAGACAGGTATGTTATCAGGCCTTTGCCCGGCAGTAAAACTATATTTTTATTGGAGAAAAATGTAAATATGGATACCGTTATCACACGCTTTCCGCCAAGTCCCACAGGCTATCTTCATGTGGGCGGCGCAAGAACCGCATTGTTTAACTGGCTTTATGCGCGTCATATGAAAGGGCGCTTTGTGCTCAGAATAGAAGACACCGATACCCAGCGCTCAACTCAGGCTTCCGTTGATGCAATATTTGAAGCTTTGGAATGGCTTGGAATCGACTGGGATGAAGGTCCATATTTTCAATCAAAACGGTTTGATATCTATCTGGAATATATTGAAAAACTAATTGATTCAGGAAATGCTTACTATTGCACCTGCTCACAGGAAAAACTTGAAGAAATGCGGGCAACTGCTATGGCAAGCGGGAAAAAGCCCAAGTATGACGGCACATGCAGAAATAAAGGTCTGAAAAAAACCGATAATGCCGTTGTCCGCATAAAGGCTCCACTTGACGGAACTACCGTTGTTCACGATGTAATAAAAAACAATATCGTTTTTAACAATACCGAACTCGACGATTTTATTATTTGCAGAAGCGACGGTACGCCCACATATAATCTTGCTGTAGTTGTAGATGACATTACTATGTCCATCAACACAATCATCAGGGGCGATGATCATGTCAACAACACACCAAAGCAGATAATCATATACAATGCCCTCGGACATTCCCTGCCGGTTTTCGGACATGTTCCAATGGTGTTGGGAAGCGATAAAGCACGCCTGAGCAAAAGACACGGGGCTATGTCTGTAACTGAATATAAGGATATGGGATATCTGCCTGATGCTTTTATTAATTATATTGTCAGGCTTGGCTGGTCGTACGGTGACCAGGAATTTTTTACAAGAGATGAACTTATAGAAAAATTTTCGCTGGAAAATATTGGAAGATCTGCAGGGGTTTTTGATATAAACAAACTTCTTGCTTTAAATGCCGATCATATAAAACTATCTGATCCGGTTAAAATCACTAAACATCTTGCTCCTTTTTTAAATAAACTGGGCTTTGAATTCAAAGAAGGGCCATTTATAGAAGGAGTGATAAAAACACTTAATGCCCGAAGCAAAACTTTAAAAGAAATGGCTGAAAACGCAGCATTTTATTTTCAGGATACAATTTCATACCAGGAAGATGCGGCCTCAAAATTTCTGACAGCCGATTCTGTTGAAATATTAAATACCCTTATTGCTTTGCTTGAGGCACTTGAATCGTTTGATGAAAAAAGCATTGAAAATGTTTTTGTTAAGATTATGGAACAAACCGGACTCAAGCTTGGAAAAATCGCTCAGCCGGTTCGCGTGGCTTTAACCGGAAAAACAATCAGCCCCGGAGTCTTTGAAATACTAAATGTTCTTGGAAAAGAAAAATCTATAAACAGGTTAAAAACGGCGGTATCATTTATCGCTGATAAAAAAAGCTGATTTTATCGGGATTGTCGGGAAGAATTGTCTTGACTAACATTTTTTCATTAAATAGTATTAGCACCTTCAAAATGCCATGATTCAGATTCAAGGCAAAAAACTAAATGGGGGATGGTCTAGCGGCAGGACGACGGGTTCTGGCCCCGTTAACCCAGGTTCGAATCCTGGTCCCCCAGCCAGTTAGATTTTTGTAAAGGCACTTCCAAGCAACCGGCATAATATCCATTTTATACCCTTTCAGAATAATCCCCAGGCCATTTATATTTAATTTTTGGGAATTTGCTTCAAATACGAACTTACAATTTTTTTCGAGCCCACACCGCAGGTAATAATGGATCTCATGGCTTCTTCTACTGAAATATCAACATGATGAACATATTCACTTTTAAGATGATATATATACCCGGAGGTAGGGTTTGGAGATGTGGGAACAAAGACAGTATAAGTTCCATCCGGATGAGTGTCGGTTATAAAACCTGTTAATAAAGTGCTGTTCTCATAAACTCTCACAACAACAACTTTTGAAAAGGGAAACTGTTTTCCGATAAACTGCATTACGGTTTCTTTAATGATAGAATATCCCGGCGCAATCTTAAGAATACGTTTTTCAAGGTTGGTGTGTATATATTGTCCCACCTTGGTTTTTACAATAATTCCTACGATGAAACAAGTAATTACAATAAGAACAATTACAAGAGCATCGGCTATAAATTTGCTGAGATGGGATTGTGTTACCACAAGACGAGTAACAGGCAGGATAATATCTGTTACCCAGCCAAATAGCCATTTTGTTACAATTACGAATATAAATATTGGAAGAATAACTGTAATACCACCAATAAGAGATGTTTTAAAAAAGGATTTAAATCTTTCCATGTTTTAGGATCTTTCTTTTTTTGTTTAATGTCATTTACTATGAGCCACTTTCAAAACGTTTCAGTTTGGTCAAGGTCAAGGCGGGTGAAAATTTTAACCGCAGGAATACATGGAGTATTGAGAGGATTAAAATTTTTGCCCAACGCAGAGATCGGCCAAAATGGGACGTTTTGAAACTGGCTCCTATGATTTCTTACATGTATTATAAGGCAGAGGAAGTTTTGCTACAATTATATTTTTTTTATTTTATAACTTAACTTAATATTTTGCACAGATTATTTCTTATAATGTTTTATTACTTGGAGTTTTTACTGTTTAGTCCTAAAATAATCTGTTCCTCCCAGTTGAGAAATCTGTTCGATGACCCAATTTTGGCGTATGGTTAAATATCTTGAAGGCCTGTTCACATGGAGAAGCGCCGGATTAGGAAGAACCGCTGCAAGAAGAGCCGCTTCTGAAAAACTGAGTCTTGAAGGAGGTTTTTTGAAATAAATCTCACTTGCTGCTCCTACCCCGAATATACCGTTTCCAAATTCCGCTGTATTAAGATAAACTTCAATAATTCTTTTTTTTGGCCATATTGTTTCAATAAGTACCGTAAAATACGCCTCAAGACCTTTTCTGACAAAGCTTCGGCCCGGCCATAAAAAAAGATTTTTTGCAACCTGCTGAGAGATTGTGCTTGCACCACGCAAATGCTTGCCTCTTGAGTGCTTCTTCATTGCATCAGAAATAGAATCGAAATCAAAGCCGAAATGTTCCGGAAACATCTGATCTTCTGATGCAATAACAGCTATAACCGCATGCCTGGAAATCTTATTCAACGGGGTCCAATTGTAACGGGTTTTGTAAGTTTTGGAACCTGACCAGACGGAAGCTATGCTTTTTCGGATCATAAAAGCGGATGTCAAAGGCGGAACCCAGCGCAACAAAACAACGGGCACTATTGTTACAACAAGAGTTAAAATAATAACCTTGCGAAAAAAAGAAGCAGCAGATTTAAAAAACTTGTTTTTATTAAACATCACATTCAAAGGAACTATCCAAAAATATTTTCATATTTATCCCAGCTTCAGTATTCTTAATAATAAAATCGCCGTAGTTTAATGCGGGGGGCACGGTAAAGCAACTATATATTTAACCATCTATGTTTACAATGAATTTAGGCATATAAAATTTCTTGCATTAAAGTTTCTGTGGCAAAACGTTTTGGCCATGTGCGGTTGTCAACCCAAAGATTCGGTTTCAAATACAAGTTATCGGAAAATTAAAAAAGTAAGTCATTTTTAACTACCTTCTACTGTCTTTTCACAAACATCCCATACTATAAATGACCGATATAAAAAAGTATGATATAAATAAAAGAGGCGTTCATTTTGTAAGTAATAAAAAGCCGGAAAAGCGGTTGAGAGCAACTGGATAGTTGCATGGACTCGCCCAAGAAATAATAAAGGAGACATTACATGAAATACTCAACCTTATTCCAAAAATTCCTTCTCACATGCCTCATTCTTTGCGGTATGTTCCTTTCGTGCAGTTCGGACAGGCAGACAGGAGACACCCAGAAAACAGGCCCGATGCCGATCAATGTCTATTCAGCTGAAAAAGGAGACTATATAATGAGCGAAGCTGTGATTAAAGCCGATGAAGAATGGAAAAAACTGCTGACATCTGAGCAGTACCATATCATGAGGGAAAAGGGGACCGAACGTGCCTTTAGCGGAAAATACGATCACTTTTACGAGCATGGCATATACAGTTGCGCAGCCTGCGGTCTTAATCTTTACAAATCGGAAGACAAGTTCGATTCGGGAACTGGCTGGCCGAGTTTCACAACCCCGATCGCACCGGAGAACATCATCAAAAGACCTGACAAAAGCCTGTTCACTACCCGTACAGAAATACTCTGCCGCCGATGTGGCAGCCACCTGGGACACGTTTTTAACGATGGCCCAAAACCCACAGGGCTTCGCTACTGCATGAATTCGGTGGCCCTGCAATTTGCTGCAACAGGAAAATAATCTTGTACTCAGGGAGGATATACAATGAAAGCATTCATTATCGCGATAACGGCACTGCCGCTCATATTCTTTGCGGTCGGTTCGGGTATGGCTGCAGATAATCTTGAAAAAGCAACCTTTGCAGGCGGATGTTTCTGGTGTATGGAGCACCCTTTCGACCAGCTTCCGGGGGTGGTTTCGGTAACACCGGGTTACACAGGGGGGCATAAAAAACACCCGGCTTACGAGGAGGTCTCGGCAGGAGGAACCGGGCACGCCGAATCGATCCAAATCGCCTATGATCCGGCGAAAGTATCCTATGAGAAGCTGCTGGACGTCTTTTGGCACAACATTGACCCGACAGCTAAAGACCGGCAGTTCTGTGATGTGGGGAACCAGTACCGAAGCGCCATCTTTTATCATACTGAAGAACAGCAAAGGCTGGCGCAGCAATCAAAGGAAATGCTCGAAAAGAACAAATCATTCAAAGGTCACATTGAGACAGAGATTGTACAGGCTGGGGAGTTCTATCCTGCCGAAGATTATCACCAACACTATTACAAAAAAAATCCGATCCGTTACAAATTCTACCGTTACAGGTGTGGTCGCGATCAGCGACTCAAGGAGCTGTGGGGTTCAGAATCACCTTGACGATTTCCGGTTTTGAAAACAAACGCATTGGGGGACCCCAGAAAGCTGCCCCGCAGGTAGTATAAAGATATGAGGAATCCCTTTTATAAAGGCCAAAGGGATATTTAAACAAAATTTGAATCAGTAGGTCCATGGGCGGGAGCTGCCCTGCATGCGTGTGCCCGGAAAGCTGCAAATCCGCACCCATGCCCCGGGCGATGTCGAAAACATCCGGCTGATGCGAAAGAAGAATTACCGGATTTCTGAAATCAACTTTTTTAAAGGCGTTCGAAAGACTTTCTTGTAAAGAAATATTTACAAATCTCTTTGCTGCTTGAGCATCATCAATACCGGCAAGTTCAATAGCGTCTGCAATTAAAACTTTTGTATTTCTCAGAACCTTGATATCCGAATTTGCCGCTATTTTCATAAAGAGCGGAATTCCGGCATAAAATTCGTGGTTTCCGGTAACCGCATAAACGCCGTACTTTGCCTTTAAACACTTCAGGATTTTACAGAAATCATTCAGCCTGCAAATATCGGAGTCGATCAAATCGCCGGTAATGACTATAAGATCAGGTTTTAAGGCGAGTGTTTGCTCAACAAGATTCTTAAGCCGGCGTTCTGATTTTGAGAGGTCTAAATGAAGATCCGACAACTGAACAATAGTAAATCCGCTCAGGGCGGGCGGCAGTTTCGGGAGGGGGATATTTATCTCTTTGACAACAGGCCTTCCGGCCTGGTTGTACAAGCAATAGCCTGATATCAATACTATCAATACCAGTGCACTGATGGTTGTATAGTATCTGAAGTTTTTTCCCCTTATAAATATCCGTAAAACGTCTACGATTGCAAATATGGTAATAGCGATTGAGGTTACACCAAGCCAGGCAAAGCTTAAAAGCAAAATATGGCTTATCCACTCTGAATCAGAATGCCGGTTCAGTATTTCAGACGGAATAAAAGAAAGGGTTGCTATCAGAAAGAACAGCAGCAGATTTTTTGAGGCACCGTTTGAAAGGTTCAAACCACCCACGATATGGCTGTAAACATAGTAGTTTAACGCTATATATATAATGGAAAAAACCAGTATAAAAAGTATCAAATATCAGTCTCCTGGTATCAGGCAAGCTTTATTAATCGGGTTGAAAGAAGAACGCTACCGTTTGATATTGTTATTTTTTAGACTGTATCTGTCAACAGTTAATTTTTGCACTTCATATTTTCTAGCAGTAGCAGTGCCCGGTTAAAAAAACGGGCAATATCACAGATTATTTACAGCAAAACTAAAGATATTATTATTTGCAACCGATATTAATAAAAACAGATTAATGATAGTTAGTCAAATTGATAAAGCAAATATCAATTTGACTGTTCCTTGATTTATTGTGGAGATAAAAATGCTACGGCAATTTCGATCTTATTCAATCAGGCGCAAACTCATGAGCATCATGCTTTTAACAAGCGGAGTTGTACTTATGAGCACATCGCTGGCATTTTTTATCAATGATGTTACATCATTCCACCGCGGAATGATTAATCAGCAAAAGATCCTGGCCAATCTTATCGGCATAAATACCGCTGCTGCCGTTATGTTTAAGGATAATAAGGCCGGGGCAGTTACCCTGCAAGGACTTTCTTCCAATCCCCATATCAAAACCGCATACATTATTCTAAACAATGGGGAGGTGTTTGCTTCCTATATGCAGAAAGATTTGAAGCCCGGCGATGTTGATCTGCAGATTAAATACGAACGGGGCATTCCACGTGTCCGTATGTCGGACATTTCACTACTTGCTTCCGGGGAAAATTCTCTCCGGCGTTTTTGGAACAACATATCCATTGTTAATCCTTTTTGGATGGATGGTGAACACATCAGCACTATCGTTATAGGCTCAGACAACGGTGAGCTGATTGCCCGCCTCATCCGCTCACTTATCTGGTTTTTAGTGATCATAGTTACTGCCTTTATCTCTGCCTACTTCATTTCTCTAAAATTACAGAGATATATCTCCGAACCGATCCTGCATCTTGCAAAAATTATGAACACTGTATCTGTCGAAAAAAGTTTCTCAATTCGAGCTGTCAAGACAACTGAGGATGAGATCGGCGACCTCATTTCGGGGTTTAATGGAATGCTTACCCAGATTGAAATGAAGGATAACGAACTCAAAATGCATAGCGAGCAGTTGGAATTTACAGTAAACCAGCGCACAGAGGAGCTTTCGCAGGCTAACAAGGAGATGGAATCTGCTATTGTCAAGCTTCGTGAAGCAAAAGAGGCTGCGGAAGCAGCGAGTCGTGCCAAATCGCAGTTTCTGGCAAACATGAGCCATGAAATCCGCACACCCATGAACGGTATGATGGGGATGGTTGAGCTGCTTCTCAATACTGACATGTCTGCCAAACAGCGGCACTTCGCAAAAACAGCCCGTCAGTCCGGTGATATGCTGCTTTCAGTTATTAACGATATCCTGGATTTTTCCAAGATCGAGGCGGGCAAACTGGATCTTGAACTTACAGCCTTTTCTTTGCCGGAAGTGATAGAGGAGACAGCTGAGCTCTTTGCCGGAAATGCCCAGAGTAAAGGCCTGGAACTGACCTGCCATATCAATGCAGGAGTCCCTGCCTGGGTGAGGGGTGATTTTAACCGCCTCCAGCAGGTCCTGACCAACCTGGTGAGTAATGCCGTCAAGTTCACCGAACATGGAGGAATTGACATCATGGTTACGATGGCAGAAGAAAATGATGCAACAGTTCTGGTGCGATTCGAAGTACGGGACACCGGAATTGGTATATCACCGGAGGCCCAGGCCCGGATTTTTGAAGACTTCACTCAGGCCGACGGATCGATGACACGAAAGTTTGGCGGCACAGGACTGGGACTTACGATCGCTAAACAGCTGGTTTCCCTCATGGGCGGCGAAATTGGAGTTATAAGCACACCGGGCATCGGGGCATCCTTCCGGTTCACAGTCCGGTTACAGAAAGAAACAAGACCCGTCACTACCGCAGACAACCTCTTGCGAGGACTGCGCGTGCTGGCTGTGGATGATAATGAAATAAACCTGCGCATACTGGAAGAACAGACTGTTTCCTGGGGGATGGTCTGCCATAAGGCGTCCAATGGCATACAGGCGATGGAAATGCTCCGGGCAGCAGGCAGAAATAATTCCTATAACCTTGCCATCATTGACATGATGATGCCGAAAATGAGCGGCATAGAACTGGCCCGGAATATATATGAGGATCCTGCCATTCCCTTCACGCGGATAATGCTGCTGACCTCGGTCAATCATGAGATAGGCCAGGAAGAAGCGAAGCAATTGGGTGTTACTTCGTTACTGAATAAACCCATACGGCAATCACGACTCTACAAAAGTATAGTAGATTTATTGCAGGGAGAGGAACAAACGGCTCCTTACTCTATTCCTGAGGCGCAACATCCTGAAGAACAACGAAAACTCCGCATTCTTGTCGCAGAAGACAATCCCGTAAACCAACAAGTCATTCAGGCTGCCCTTGAATTGTTTAACTACGAGGTTGACATGACATGCAACGGCCAGGAGGCTCTCACAGCATGGTTAGAACATCGGCATAAGTTGATTTTCATGGATGGGCAGATGCCCGTAATGGATGGCTATGAAACGACCGTCCGCATCCGAAAAACGGAGTCCTCCTGTGCATGCAGCTCCACACCACGTACCATTATTATTGCCCTGACCGGCCATGCAATAAAAGGAGACCGGGAAAAATTTCTCGCGGCCGGTATGGATGATTATATGTCAAAACCCTTTACAATCTCCTGCTTAAAGTCAATGCTGGAGCGATGGCTTCCGGCTTCGGCTTCGCTCAGTAAACGACAAGCCGGAGTTGTCTGTCCGGACAGGCAAGTCGGGGATACTCACCCATCTGCTTCCGAGAGCAAACCCTTGATTGACATGAGCTTTCTCAACAATATAAAAAGTCTGCAGCGTCCCGGACGCCCAAATTTGCTCCGCAAGGTGATCGAGGAGTACGTTTCTTTCGCCCCAGGTCTCATGACTGACATCCGCCGCGGGATAGTGGAAAAAGACACGGCTGTCCTGATAAATGCCGCCCATTCTCTAAAGTCGAGCAGTGCGAATGTTGGGGCATCATCGCTCGCCGCACTCTGCCGGCAGATCGAAGCAATGGGCCACGCCCATGTTACCGAGGGTGCAGATTCCGTGTTCCAGCAGATCGAATTACTCTATCCCCAAGTCTATCAAACTCTTGCAGAAATTCAACAAGAAGAAAGAGGCTGACAATGGAGAGCACCTATTTTTCGAACAGAAGCGAAAACATCAATAATCAAACCACAGGTCAGAATGAAATTAAACAGGTTCTTGTTGTAGATGACGACACCACAATACGCTTACTTGCCCGTGAAACTCTGGAAGAAGCGGGTTTTATCGTCACAGAAGCCGCGGATGGAGCACAGGGCTTTGCCGTTTTCGAATCGGTAAAGCCACAAGTTGTTCTCTTAGATGTCATGCTGCCTGGAATGGACGGATTCACCGTTTGCAAGAAGATTCGCAACCATCCTGACGGCAGTAATATTGCCATTCTTATGATGACCGGACTTGAAGGCATAAATTCAATTCAGCACGCGTACGAGGCCGGTGCCACGGACTTTATCACCAAACCCATCAACTGGCAGATTCTTGGATACCGGACCAATTATATGTACCGGGCCAATCAGGCCTTCACAGACCTGAGAAAGAGTGAAGCTCAGATCCGCTCTCTGGCGCTGTATGACAACCTGACGGGACTGCCAAACAGAATACTCTTCCGCGATCACCTGGAACAGGCGATCCGACAGGCAACCCGCCAGAACAATAATGTTGCGGTCATGTTCATTGATCTCGATCAGTTTAAAGATATCAACGACAGCTTAGGTCACAATGCCGGCGACAAACTTCTGCGGGAGGTTGGCCAAAGACTGCTTTCTGTGACCCGGTCCAGCGACACTGTTTCCCGATTGGGCGGTGACGAGTTTACCCTCGTTCTCCAGAATACTCCTTCGCTTGATATCATTTGCTCATTGGCACAAAAAATAATGGATACTTTTTCCGAACCCTTTGTGCTTGAGTCAAAGGAAATATTTGTCACCGCCAGTATCGGTGTCGCTGTTTATCCAGGCGATGCTGAAAAAGCCGATGATCTGCTCAAACATGCCGATATGGCAATGTCCTTTGCCAAAGAGCAGGGTAAAAACAACTATAAACTGTTTTCGCCGGATATGCAGATCAAGGCAGATACCCGTCTTAGCATGCAAAACGAGATACGCCTGGCCATGGAACGTAATGAATTCTTCCTGCACTATCAGCCGAAATTCAATACCATGAGTGGAGAGTTGACAGGGATGGAAGCTCTGATACGGTGGAACCATCCGGAAAAGGGAGTCATTTTTCCAAACACTTTTATTTCTATTGCCGAGAATACAGGGCTGATTGTCCCTCTGGGAGAATGGGTCATGCTGGAGGCCTGTCGCCAGAATATGGCATGGCAAGCCTTGGGATATGAGCCCATACAAATCGCCGTAAATTTTTCCGCTATTCAGTTCAAACGGAGTAATCTTTTGGCCACTATTCAGCGGGTACTTAAGAATACGGGAATGGCTCCCTATTTTCTACAGATAGAACTTACGGAAAGTTCCCTGATGGAGCAGAGTGAAACCATAGAAACTCTGAGAAGGAAGGAGCAACCCATACGTTTAGCAGCGCCATCCTCGCAGAAAGCAGAAGAGGGCGGCTCCATCATCAATACTCTTGATATATTACAGAAAATGGGTGTATCGATTGCCCTGGATGATTTCGGTACTGGTTATTCATCACTGAGCTATTTACGATATTTTCCCATAGATGTGATAAAAATAGATCGCAGTTTTGTCTGGGCAATCAATGCCTTGCATGGCAGTGAAATAATCTCAGCCATTATTGAAATGTCAAAAAAATTGCACTTGCAGGTAACAGCTGAAGGTGTGGAAACCGAATATCAGAAAACATATCTCATAAACCGGGGGTGTAACGAGTTGCAGGGATTTCTTACTGGCAAGCCTGCGTCCGCTAAAGACTGTTTGAAATATTTTACAAAACAGCAAAAAACAGTCGTTAACGAATGATATCAAGGCCCGGTAATGATTATACCCAATTATCTTGTTATCCGAAAACACAAAAGGATGCATGTTTATTAGCAATGTTATAAGCTATTCATTATTCGATACTTCCACTTTATAGATTTCAACTTTCTTTTCTTTTCCTTTGAGATACTGTGCGGGGAGTTTTGTCAATCCAATAAGCTCCGTTATCTTCGCCATTTCAGTGTTGATGGCACGGAAGACCGGACCACTGATCAAAATCTGGTTCGAACTGGCAATCGATTGAATCCGTTGGGCTACATTCACCGCATCACCGATAACCGTGTAATTCATGTGATCTTCTGACCCTATATACCCTGCAACAACTTCTCCTGAATTAATGCCTACTGTCAGGGTAAACACCGGCCATCCCTTGTCACGGTTTTCTTCATTGAATTGCTTCAGGGCCTTTAGCATATCAATGGCGGCTTGAACCGCCAGACAGGAATCATCTTCCCGGGAAAGCGGGGCACCGAATACTGCCAGCATGCCGTCTCCCATCAGTTTATCCAGGGTTCCGTGGTGCCGGAAAATGATCGGGGTCATGCGGGAAAAATATGAATTGAGAATCTCAACTACCGTTACATGGTCTATCTTTTCAGACAATGAAGTAAAGCCCTGAAGATCGGCGAAAAGAATCGTAACATACTTTCTTTCGCCGCCAAGTCGAAGATTTTCTTTGGTATCTATAATTTTTTCCCTGACCGTGGCGGAAAAAAACCGGCTGAGATTGAGACGTTGCTTTTCTTCCTGAATCATCTGGTTGTAAAGCCTGGAAAGAATAATGCCTGTTGCAATGTCATCGCCAACCAAGTTTAAAAAGCGAATCATATTCGGATCAAACCCGCCTACTTCCCCTTGCCGAAGCCTGAGAACCCCAATACAATTCTTATTATGCAGAATCGGCAGACAAAGTATGGCCCCGCCTGCATCACCCGATTCGGGCATCCCCTGAACCGGGTGGCCTGTTAAAACGACAGGCTCTTTTTTTATGAACGCTTGCTTGGTTGCATCTGCTTCAATGGCCTGCCCGCTTTCGGACGTTGTTTCCGTCCCCACCGTGGCGACAGTTTCAAGCACCTGATTTCCCTGGTCGAACAGCACAAGAGTGATATTTTCGAAAGGCAGGCTATGCTTTAGAACATCAAGCTGATTTTCCCAAAAAACCCGGGTATCCAGATCGTTAATTAAGCGCAGCGTTTCCCCGAGTTCCTTTAAGATGGACAACTCCTTTATTTTGGCTTCATATCCCGCTTGTATTTTAGCAACCTGCTGTTTATAGACGTCTCGCTCCCGAATCATCTGCGAAAGATTTTCCATTGTTTCCTTATCTGCCGCCATGCATAAAATCTCCCTATCCCAATGAAAAAAGTTCCTGGTTATCTTCCAAAATTTTTACGATTTCCTGCGCCATGGTTTCAAGCACCTCGTTGTTAAGCACTTTGAAAATCCGTTTCAGTACGGAAAACTGTCCAAAGGTCAAAGAAGCAGATGGCGGTGAGGATATCCCGGATTCGGTCACTTTATAATAGAGATAATCGGAAAGGCCGATAACAGCTGACAAACAAGAGGTGTCAAATGCAGCGTCCTGCTGGTGATGGTGATGGCAGGCAATGGCCTGGGATAGACTTTCCGGAAGGTTCCACCGGTTTGCGATAAATTTGCCGATCATCGCATGGTTTAACTCATACCTTTCTTCTTCCATCTCATATATGGGAATCTTATACTTTATGGCAGTGCGGTAAGCGGAATTGTATAGTTCCGGGAAATGCTCCATTAAAAATATTTTACCTGTATCGTGAATCAGGCCTGCGGTAAAAACACCAGCGCCTTTTATCCCTGGAAGCCCAAGACACAAGTGCTCGGCAATGATGGCTGTAGCAATGGAATGGTGCCACAGGGCATTGGGATTCGCCAGGCCTTCAAAACTAATATTCTGGAAGGTTTTGGCAGCGGATAATCCGAAAGATAGATTTTTAATCTCATCCGTCCCGAGTATCATAACCGATTCCTTTACCGTATCAATTTTCCGGGAAACCCCATAGAAAGCTGAATTAACGATCTTCAACAGTTTTAAAGTCAAGGAGGCATCTGTTTCAATAACCTTGACCAGAGCATTTATCGTCGCGTCGGGATCAGCAAGAATGTTAAACAGCTTCAAAGCCACGACGGGCAAAACCGGTAGCGCCTCAACGTTATTGAGTCTGGCTGCAATGTTTGCGGCGTTTTGCTTTCTTTCTTCCAGCCCCTCTTCTATAATCATGGAATAAATAATTTCCTCAAGATGCTTTTCCAGTCCTTTATCGGAAACCACCCAGGGATTTGAGTTCATGATCTCTTCAATATCCGGTGCCAGTTTGTAGTCAAAGGGAAGGCGATTTAAAAAGTCCCGTTGCTCCTTTTTGGTCAGGTTACTGAGCCCATGCCACAGGGCTTTGGCATCCAGTGAGAGCAGCCGCTGAAACAACCGCCCCCTTGCCCGGGTGAAATAGAGTTGTATTGTTCCGATTCGTTGCCGGTCGCGGGCGCGTTCCGAAGCACTGGTCACAGTTTTGGATGAAGCAGCGCGAATCTCAAGGGAATCGGCAGCGCCATTCTCATAAGCTAAAGGCCGTGCCCGCTGAAATAAATTGGAAATCGACCGCCCCTCGTCCGGGAAAAGGGAGAAACCGATCTTGATATTCGACGACTCAGGAAGTGACTCGTGGATAGCCTGCTTGATCTTGTTTTGAACCAGCAAAGCTCCTTTGTGGTCCGTGGTAAAACCAAGCAAGAGCAGCTGGTCCTCATCGATTCCGATTACGGTGTCGCTCTCACGAAAATATGTGGCAAACTCTTCCTGGAAACCGCCCAGCATGGATGGTAAAATAGTATCGGGATGATCCGCCGATAGTTGTATCCAAAAGAAGGCCAGAGAGGTTCTGCCTCTGAGGGCTTTGCTGAGTTCTTTTTTAAGCATTATAAAATGCTTCTTCATCAGGCGGTAATGTCCGTTTGAATCGGTTACCACGGTTTCAATTTCGGTAATACATCCCAATTCATCAAGGCTTGCCTGGAGCATTTCCCCTTCATTCAAACTTGAAACCTCACAAACGATTCGAGGCAAATCAGACAATAAACGTTTGATTTTCTGCTTCGGCAATAAATTCCCACGGCTAAAAAACGAAACAATCTTAGCCATGTTGGCATTTTTAGCAATTCTGTAAAGAACGATTTGAAGGCTTTCTTCCTTCATTGTATCTGAATCCTTGTTAACATAGCCAATTGTATTCCATTAAATTAATTTAAAATGTATATAATATATCAAAAGAAATTTTTGCAATAATATTTTTATAATATCTTTAATTGGTTTAATCAGCAGGCTAATTTTGCAAGAATCAAACTTATTACTTTTTGTTTTGCCCAAAGAGACAGCTTTCATGTATAATACATGTACAAAAACAAGCAGGATTGTATTTCGATACATTCTATTCCAATAGCAATATCGTCCGGAAATGCGAAAACGATTATAAAGAGCCACTTTCAAAACGTTTCAGTTTGGTCAAGGTCAAGGCGGATGAAAATTTTAACCGCAGGAATACATGGAGTATTTCGAGGATTAAAATTTTCATCCAACGCAGAGATCGGCCAAAATGGGACGTTTTGAAACTGGCTCTAAAGAGTAGTTCAGGTTCGGTTTTGATTTTTTGATGATCCTTTTATTTTCCCTTTTGATCGATGATGCAGACTTGGGTTTATTCAAGTGCTTATAAAAAGCTGCCGCCACCACTACAAGTGCTTTGTAGATATTTTGTTTCAATAACAGAAAGGTTTGAAAAGTGAATTTCATCCCCAAGACAATTTTCAAGAACATGTACCATGTGTGGACAAGCCTTCGCGGCAACGGTCTGTCAAAAAAGCTTGCCTGTGTCGAGCCACCGCTTCGAGCGGAGTTGTTCAGCGCCGATCAAATGGAGCAGCACGGCAAGACACTCGCAAACTCACATACTTTAAGTACAGGACACCCTCGGGATCGACTTCTTAAACGACTGGCAGAGAATGAAGGTATCCTGATCGGCGTTCACAATCTGTTGACGGAGGCGGTAAAGGCAAGCCGTCGTATTACGCCGGCCGGTGAATGGCTGCTCGATAACTTCTATCTGATTGAAGATCAGATTCGTACCGCCAGAAGGCATTTACCTAAAGGATACAGCCGGGAACTTCCCCGCCTGTTGAATGGACCGTCAGCCGCTCTGCCGCGCGTCTATGACATTGCACTGGAAATGATCTCTCATGGCGATGGGCGGGTAGATCCTGAGATTCTCAGCAGATTTGCCGCGGCTTACCAGGCTGTCACAACACTGAAGTTAGGCGAATTGTGGGCAATACCCATAATGCTGCGCCTGGCGCTGATCGAAAATCTCCGACGTGTTGCCGCCCGAATCGCTACTGATAGAATCGACCGGAATCTGGCCGATTATTGGGCAGACCAGATGACAGAGAGCGCTGTAAAAGACCCGAAAAGCCTGATTCTGGTGATCGCAGACATGGCGAGATCGAACCCGCCGCTGGTTGGCTCGTTTATCGCGGAAATGACGCGCAGACTGCAGGGGCAGGGCCCGGCTCTTTCCTTGCCGCTTACCTGGTTTGAGCAGCGTCTGTCCGAGTGCGGTCAGACAATCCGGCAACTTGTTCAGGCAGAAAACCAGCAACAGGCTGCCGATCAGGTATCCATGAGCAATAGCATCGGCAGCCTTCGTTTCCTGAGTGCGATGGATTGGAAAGAATTTGTCGAGTCTATGAGCATTGTCGACCAGACTCTGCGCAAGGATCCCTGCGGCGTTTACAGCAAAATGGATTTTTCTACCCGTGACCGTTACCGCCATGTCGTGGAAAAGATAGCAAAACAAAGCAACTTTTCCGAGAGCGAGGTGACATATAAAGCGATCGGGCTGGCACAGAAGGGTGCGAACGGAAACAACGGCGATAATCGTACAGCACATGTCGGCTTCTACCTGATCGACAAGGGCTTGCCTCAACTCGAACAGGCGATGGAGATGCGCCTTTCCCTGTATGAGCATTTGCAGAGGTGGGGCCGCCGGTTTCCTTTCCCCCTCTTTCTGGGTACAATCCTGCTGCTGACAGCAATCTTCTCAGGAGCTTTACTGACTGAAGCTCATATCGGTACATTGCCGGGATGGGCAATTGCTCTGATCGGACTCCTTTCAGTTCTGAGCATAAGTCAACTGGCCGTTTCACTGGTAAACTTGATAGCAACTCTGTTGGCGACACCGTATCCACTGCCGCGTATGGACTTTTCTAAAGGGATACCACCGAAATACCGCACTTTGACAGTAGTTCCTGCAATGCTCACAGGCACGCAGAATATAGAGGATCTGATCGAGGCACTGGAAGTACGGTTCCTGGCAAATCGGGACGCTAACCTGCACTTTGGTCTGTTGACAGATTTTAGAGATGCACAGGAAGAAATACTTCCTGAGGATGAACCGCTTTTGCGGCTTGCCAGCCAGAGGATTGAAGAGCTGAATAACAAGTACGGTCATTACCAAGGCAACATCTTCTTCCTTTTCCATCGCCCCCGTCAATGGAATTCCAAGGAGCGGATATGGATGGGGTACGAGCGTAAACGGGGAAAATTATCGGAATTGAATGCTCTTTTACGCGGCGGAGAAAATGCCAGGGATCGCTTTTCGCTTGTCATCGGCGACACGGCAGTCTTATCGAGTATAAAGTATGTGATCACTCTGGACATAGATACTCAGCTGCCGCGCGATGCGGCGTGGCAGTTTGTGGGCACTATGGCGCACCCGCTGAATACTTCGCAATACAACGAAGACAAGCAACGTGTCTGCGATGGATACGGCATCCTCCAGCCACGTGTAGCCGTTAGCCTGCCGGTTATGAATCGTTCAAGGTATGCTGCAATGTGCGGGAATGAACCCGGCGTTGATCCTTACACGCGCGCTGTTTCCGATGTTTATCAAGACCTGTTTGGCGAAGGCTCGTTCATCGGTAAGGGCATTTACGAGGTTGACACCTTCGAGCAGACTCTCAAAGGACGTTTCCCCGAGAACCGGATCCTCAGCCACGATCTTCTTGAAGGATGTTATGCGCGGTCTGGCCTGTTAAGCGATGTGATGCTTTATGAGGACTATCCGTCCCACTACAATACGGACGTGAGCCGCAGACATCGATGGATTCGCGGTGATTGGCAGTTGCTGCGATGGTTATTGCCGAGCGTTCCATGCCCCAATGCGCGTTTTCAAAAGAATCCGCTCTCATGGCTGTCCCAATGGAAAATATTCGACAACCTGCGGCGCAGTCTCGTGCCGGCGGCATTGACAGTCCTTTTGCTGCTGGGCTGGACAATCTTGCCGGCGACCTTGTTCTTTACACTGGCAGTACTCGGAATCATTCTGATTCCTTGCCTGGTGGCCTTTCTCCTGCAAGCCCTTAAGAAACCGGACGATGTGCTTTTGAGCCAACATCTCGCAACCAGCCTGCACTCCGCAGGTCGGAACATGGCTCAGGCTTCATTCACGCTTGCCTGCCTCCCTTACGAGGCATTTTTCAGTCTCGATGCTATTATACGCACATGCTGGCGGATGCTGTTTACCCACAAACGGCTTCTCGAATGGAGCACGTCGGACGAACAGCATGGCAGCAACTACACGAACATTGGTTCTTTTTACCGCTCAATGTGGATCGCTCCGGTTCTTGCAGGTGCCACGGTTATCAAACTGTTGCTTTCGAATCCGGTTACGTTGGCGGTAGCCTGGCCCATACTGGGACTTTGGTTTGTCTCTCCTGCTATAGCCCGGTGGTTCAGCCTGCCGATTGCCCGTCGAGAAGCAAAGCTGACTGCTGGCCAGATTACCTTTCTCAGAAAACTTTCCCGCAGGACCTGGGCGTTTTTCGAAACCTTCGTCGGCCCTGAAGATCATTGGCTGCCCCCTGACAATTTTCAGGAACACCCCGTTGCCGTTATTGCGCATCGCACGTCACCGACCAATATGGGCATGGCCCTTCTCGCAAATCTGTCCGCCTATGACTTCGGCTACATCACTGCGGGACAACTCATTGAACGCACGGCAAATGCACTCCATACAATGGAAGCATTGGAACGTCACCGAGACCACTTCTATAACTGGTACGACACGCAATCTCTGCAGCCACTGCAACCAACCTACATCTCGACCGTGGACAGCGGAAATCTCGCCGGCCACCTGCTGGTACTGAGACAGGGACTACTTGCCCTACCAGATGACCGGATTCATGAATCACAAGTGTTTGAGGGAATCCGGGACACTGTCCGCATACTCGGGGACATGGATGTAAAAACCGCTTCGGACCAACTTGTGCAACTAAATAAATTGCTGAAGTCCGCAATCGATTCCCCGCCCACCACACTCGCAGCGGCGCGGTTGTGCCTTGATCAGTTGGCAACGTCCGCAAAGATAATAGTCACTGGCATCAATGTTCTCGATGCAGACCCCGAAAGCCAGACACTGTGGTGGGCGCATGCCCTTGCCAGGCAATGCGATACCGCCCTCGACGAGCTGACGTTTCTTGCGGCCTGGACATCATTGCCGGATTCGCCGGACGGGCTCAGCGGAATGCCGGATATTGAAGAAATCCCGACGCTGCGCCAATTGTCCAACCTTGACACAGGTACGCATGGAGCACTCCCTTGGGCAGATTCAGTCCAACGTGCCGGAGAAAGAATCAGGGCTATCGAAGAGCTGGCGCAAAAAATCGACGAACTTTCCCGTATGAAATACGACTTTCTGTACGACAAGTCGTGCAATCTGCTGGCTATAGGTTATAACGTTGGTGAACGCCGGCGGGACACAAGTTACTACGATCTGCTTGCTTCCGAAGCAAGATTTTGCAGTTTCATAGCAATTGCACAGGGCCAGCTGCCGCAGGAGAACTGGTTCGCCCTGGGACGTTTATTGACGACTGCCGGAGGAGATCAGATACTGCTTTCGTGGAGCGGGTCAATGTTCGAATACCTCATGCCGCTTTTAGTTATGCCGACGTACGAACATACACTGCTCGACCAGACCTG
>Ga0180732_1000446_pt1 | contig 36138 bp, 38 predicted proteins | sample KR11_01MetaG_FD_148674 | JGI IMG/M metagenome (GOLD analysis project Ga0180732, IMG submission 148674) | Groundwater microbial communities from the Olkiluoto Island deep subsurface site, Finland - KR11_0.1 MetaG | ecosystem: Environmental > Aquatic > Deep subsurface > Groundwater | place...
TTCTCATGGTATCCCGTATTCAGCTCAAGTTGCACCAAATAAATGGAAAGACATGGTGAAGAAAATTCAACATGGTTTTTCAGTAGACGGACCGGTGTTTATTAATGCTGTTTCTCCATGTACTACCGAGTGGAAATTTGACCCTAAAGACACTATGATGTTAACGGATCTTTCTACTGATTCATTAGTGTTTCCACTGTATGAAATCATTGACGGTCATGAGCTAAACATTACGTACAGACCAAAAACAGTTGTTCCTGTTGAAGAGTACTTAGCTGCGCAAGGTCGTTTTAAACACCTATTTAAAGATGAGTACAAATACCTCATTAAAGAGTGGCAAGAACGTGTAGATGCGCAGTGGGCGTACTTAAACCGTCGCGAAGAAGCTCGCGTATAGGCGAAACTTCTGCTTCGGCAAATCTTTCGCCCGAGAAGTAAACGGCAGACATTATGTCTAGCCTTTTTACTCCTCAGGCAAAATCTTCACCAAATCAAAATTTTCTTTTTTTCTTTTTCAATCATTTAAATTTCATTTATTCTCATTTACAAAAATCGCATTATAATATTTCAGATACTTTGGAGGAGATGTTATGCTTGATAAAGTTTTATTACGAATTGCCAAGAGTTCAATCTTAAGTCAGTTTGATTCTTCGTACAAAATAGACAGAGAGAAATTGATTCGTGACTTCCCATATTTGGCAAAAAATGGGGCTGCGTTTGTTACGCTTCATTATGATCATAAGCTGCGAGGTTGCATCGGTTCTATCATTGCGCATCAAAGTTTACTCGGTGACATTATTGCCAATGCGCGTTCTGCTGCGTTTAGAGATCCAAGGTTCCAACCGCTTACTACTGATGAGTTTTCCTATCTAAATCTTGAAGTTTCAGTATTAAGCGAGCCGGAGCTTTTAGAATATGAAGATTATGCTGATTTACTCACAAAGGTGAGACCAAAAGTCGATGGACTTATAGTGAAACACGGTGCGTACCAAGGCACATTTTTACCGCAAGTTTGGGAAGAGCTGCAAACGCCTCAAGAATTTTTAGAACATTTGAGCTACAAAGCCGGCGCAAATCCCTCACTATATCAACAGCATCCCACAATTTACAGATACACAGTAGATGCAATAGAGGAGAAATTCGATGAAATATTACCGTTATAAAGATGAACACTCCATAGTCTGCCTTTTGTGCAAGCATTACTGCACACTCAAAGAAGATAAAAGCGGGATTTGCGGCATAAATTTTAATGAAAATGGAGAGCTTGTCAATAGAACTTACGCACATCCGAGTGCTGTACATATTGATCCCATAGAAAAAAAACCGCTCTACCATTTTCAACCTTTTTCAAAGTCTTTTTCTTTAGGAACGGTCGGCTGTAATTTTCGCTGTCCATTCTGTCAAAACTACACTATTTCGCAAACGACAAACATAGACACGTCAGTCGTTTATATGCCCGAAGATATCGTGCGTTTGGCACTCGAACACAAAACACAGAGTATCAGTTACACCTACAATGAGCCGACAATTTGGTATCCGTATGCAAAAGACATTGGAGTCCTTGCAAAAGAGCAGGGCCTTAAAAATGTTTTTGTCTCCAGCGGCTATGAGTCCCATGAAGTGCTTGAAGACATGAAGTCTTGGCTTGATGCGGCCAATATTGACCTCAAGAGTTTTTCTCATGACTACTACAAAAAAGTGCTCAAAACAAATTTGGACGGCGTTTTGGAGTCATTAATTGAGTTTGCTAAGAGCAATATTTGGCTGGAAATTACAACGCTTCTCATTCCGGGAGTTAACGACTCTGAAGAAGAAATTCACCAAATGGCTGCTTTTATTTCAAGTAAATTGGGACTTGAGATTCCGTGGCATTTCTCTGCGTTTCATCCCGATTATAAGATGTTGGACACACCAAGCACACCTTATGAAACGCTCCTAAAAGCCAGAGAAATTGCACATGGTTATGGCATAAAATATGTTTATCTTGGCAATGTAAGAACTGACAGTAACACCTACTGTCCAAAGTGTCAAGCGAAACTCGTTGATAGAAACAATTTCACCATCGGAGCACTTGATGTCAGAAGCGGCAGTTGTGAAGTTTGCGGAGAATCCATTAAAGGAGTTTGGTTATGAGACGGGAAATGAGTGTTGCAGGGAGTTTTTATCCGGCAAGAGCGAGTGAAATTGAGCGTTATTTTGAGCATTTTAGTAAAATTTATGATGAAAACTCTCAAATTCCAAAGACAAAAGCGAGGGCTTTAATTGTTCCTCATGCAGGGTATGTCTACTCCGGTTATACGGCAAATTGTGCTTATAGAGTTTTACAAAATTCGGGTGTAAAAAACATACTGGTTGTGGGGCCTTCTCACAGAATAGGTTTTTATGGTTCAAGTCTTGGGGATTACAAATATTATAAAACTCCTTTTGGCGAAATAGGGCAGAGTGAAAAAATTCATAAAATGCTGCAAGAACAATTTAACCTTCCTTTTATGCCCCAAGCACATGCGGAACACAGTACAGAGGTACAGTTTCCGTTTATTAAGCACTATCTCGGAGAGTGTGAGATTGTTGAACTTGTATACTCAAGCGAGAAAGCTGAAGCTATTTCAGAAATCATAGATTTCGTATTGGATCAAGAGGATTGCGCAGTTGTGATTAGTACAGATTTGAGCCATTTTTATACTCTTAAAAACGCGAATGAATTAGACAATGTATGCCTAAACGCAATTGAAAATCTAGATGTCGGTATGCTGGGAGAGGGATGTGAAGCCTGCGGTATGATAGGCGTAGAAGCAATGATACGCAGTGCTAAAAAACTGGGGCTTCATTCACATATATTGGACTATAGAACAAGTGCAGACAGCAGTGGCGATGAGAGTCGCGTTGTGGGATATGTCAGCGCATATTTTACAGAGTAATTGTACTTAAGAATTTTTCATAAAAGTGCGTGTCAATCTTTATGATTCTAGAAAAACAAAGTTTTTCGTAGCTTTAGGGGGTTGTAGGGACATTTGTCCCTGCCATTTAAACGGACGAGTTCGTTTAAGTGTGTAAAATGTTAAACACGATAAAATGCACCAAAATATATTAAGGAAATAACTATGCCATTATTAGACTCTTTTACCGTTGACCATACAATCATGCCGGCACCGGCAGTTCGCCGCGCTAAAGGGATGAAAACGCCATCGGGTGACGAAATTACTGTTTTTGATTTACGTTTTGTAAGACCAAATGAAGAGATACTTTCTCAAGAGGGGATTCACACCTTGGAACACCTCTTTGCCGGGTTCATGCGAGACCATTTAAACTCAAAAGATACCGAAATTATCGATTTGTCGCCTATGGGTTGCCGCACAGGATTTTATATGAGTGTCATTGGAAATCCTAGTGAGCAGAAGGTCGTCGAAGCTTGGGAAGCTTCCATGAAAGATGTATTGAATGTGCAATCTCAAAGCGATATTCCGGAATTAAACATTTACCAGTGCGGAACTTATAAAATGCACTCTCTTGAAGATGCAAAGCAGATAGCGTCAAATGTGCTCAGAAAAGATATAGACATCATGGACAACGAAGCATTAAAACTTGACATAAGCAAGGTGGACTAAATGTATTTACTATTACCAATGGACAGCACGGATGTTCAAGAAGCAGAGCTTACAAAAGTTAGTGATGCTAAAGTATGGGCACAGGTTTTAGTTGAAGAGGGCGAGGTTGTAGAAATTCTTCACAGTGAAACTTATGACGGTTTTGAAAACTGGTCTGAGGCTGTTATTCTTGTAGGAGAGTCTGAAAATATCATGCCTTTTATGGAGATGAACATGATGCCTCTTGTAGCACACACACAAAGAAGCATTGACGATATCGTAGAAGCGTATCTCTTTAGAGAATTGCACGATTTCGCGTATTAGAAGGTGAACTTTGCCAGATTTAAAGCAGTTTTTAGAGCTATTTAATCCTCTTCCGGGGAATCACTACATTCAAGTAACAACTTGTACGGATGAGACTACTGATGCCTTGTATAAGCTTATGCAAAATGCAGGGGGAGAGTTGCGTTTGGCACTTTACACAGATACCTCTATTGAAGATATTCAAAGAAGGTATCCGGAGGCAAAAACACAGCAGATTAGAAACTTTGTCCATCCGTTTCGAGCCTTACCGCGTGACAATGACTTGGTGATTTTGAAGGATGTTTTTCATCTCCACCAAAATAAGTCCGTAATATTAAAAACCGCATACACGACATTGTCAAACGCAACAGAGTTGATAATAATGCAAGAAAAAGGAACTATGGATATAGAAGCGATGAAAGAACTTCTTGAAGAGTATGAATTTCGCAGCCCGAATTATATAGACGTTTTAGAGAATTATGATTTGATTACAGCAAGGAAAATGCATATGTGGGGTAATGGGCTTTAATGTTTAATGACGAACTTCACACGATGACGCTGAGTGAGGATGGAAGTTTTACGGCTTACTCAAAAGAGTATGAAGAGCACTATCATTCAACAAAAGACGGAGCGCTCAATGAGTCGCTTGTAAAGCATGTTATGCCCGCGTTTAGAGTCAAAAAAAATCAAGAAGAACTGCATATTTTAGATATTTGCTATGGTCTTGGGTTTAACACGCTTGCAACCCTGCTTCACCATAGACAAAACGCAATGACGAACAAGCTTTTCATCTATTCTCCGGAACTTGACGGTTCTCTTATAAAGTCTTTGAAAAATTTTACCTATCCGGCAGAGTTTGAAGAGTTTAGGGGGATGATTAATAAACTCTCCCAAGATGGCGTTTGGGATGATGGGCAGTTTCATATAGAGATTTTTATAGGCGATGCGAGAGAGTATGTCAGACAATTTGACAATAAATTTGACATCGTTTATCAGGATGCGTTTTCTCCAAAAGCAAACCCTATGCTTTGGACGCGAGAGTATTTTAGCGACATAAAAAACGCAATGAAGAACGATGGCATTTTAACAACGTACTCTATCTCTTTACCGACAAGATTGGCTCTGCATGAAAACGGATTTCAAATTTATCTTAACCGTGGCGAAGGCTACAGAGATGCGACCATAGCTGCGTTTACAGGCTTGGAATATTTCGAAAGGGTAGATATGGCGCACAAAATAGCCTGTAACCCAAACGCAGTGTCACTCAGAGACTAGTTGTTAATCACCTCTAAAAATACTTCACCGTACTGCTCGTATTTTTTCTCACCAACCCCGTTGACTTCAAGCATACTTATTTTGTCATGAGGTTTGAGTGAGGCCAAATGTTTGAGTGTTTTGTCTGAGAAAATAATGTAGGCAGGCACTCCAAGTTCCAAGGCAAGTTCACTGCGTTTTTCTCGCAGTTGAGAAAACAACTCTTCATCATAATCAAAATCTTCTGCGAGTTTGACCCTTTTTTCTTTGGTGTTAATTTCAAGTCGTGAGGATTTAATGTCAACACTTTTTTGAGACTTTAAAATCTCAACGGCGCTTGGTGCGAGTTGCAGTACGCTATACTCTCCCATAGTAATTATTTTAAGTTCAACAAGCCTCTCTAAAATGACAAACCACTCTTTTTTGCTGATGTAGCTGCCAATGTTGTAGACCGACAACTCGTTGGCTTTATTGCTTAAAAGTTTTTGCTCTTTGGAACCTCGTAAAATATCTATAATATAATTTTTTCCAAAACTCTGCTGCGTTTTATAGATGGCACTTAGAGCCATTTGCGCCTCTTTTGTGATATCTTTTCTTGCATCATCAGAGTTAAGGCAGTTCTCGCACTGTGTTTTACACTCATCTAAATTATCGTCAAAGTAGTTCGCAAGTTGGACATGAAAACAGAGCTCGCTCGTAGCAAACTTATAGATGCCGTCTATTTTTTTATCTAAATGTTCTTTGTACTCAGGATTTGTAATGTCGTTTAAAAACATTTTTTGCTGCAAAATATCTGCTGAGTTAAAAAGCAAAAGTGTTTCGCTCTCTTCTCCGTCACGTCCGGCACGGCCTATTTCCTGATAATAGTTTTCCAAAGATTTCGGCAGAGACATATGTGCCACAAAACGGATGTCGCTTTTGTCAATTCCCATCCCAAACGCAATGGTGGCAACCATGATATTGACTTTGTCATTGACAAATATTTTGAAGTTTTGCTCACGGATGTGCTGTGGCAATCCTGCGTGATATACCAAAGAACTGTAGCCGCTCATGTTGAGGTGAGCACTGAGTTCTTCGGCTTTTTTTCTGGAACTTACATAGATGATTCCACTCTCATTCTGGTGACGTTGGAGAAAGTTTTTAAGCTGTGCATATCCGTTTGAAAGACGTCTTTGCACGGAGACAAAGATGTTTTTACGAAATACTTTGCCTTTAAGAAGCAGAGGGTTTTCAAGTCTGAGTTCATGCAGGATGTCCTCGGTGACCAGATTTGTTGAGGTAGCCGTAAAGGCGCAGATACTTGTGTTTGGAAAGTGGGCTTTTAAATTACCTAAAGCTCTGTAATCATCCCGAAACTCATGTCCCCAAGCCGAAATACAGTGCGCTTCATCAACAACAAAAAAGTTGATGTTAAGACTTTTAAGCAGCTCAAGCGTGGCATGGGTGTTGAGACGCTCTGGAGAGAGATACAAAAATTTTAGCACACCGTTTTTTGCGAGGTGAACAATTGTTTCACACTCATCCTGCGTTTGTGCACTTGAGAGCATCGCTGCGTTTATCTTCTGCGCTTGAAGTGCGGCAACCTGGTCTTGCATAAGCGCAATGAGCGGAGAAATAACGACACTGATTCCATCTTTTATGAGCGTCGGAAGTTGATAAACAAGAGATTTTCCTCCACCTGTTGGGAGTATCATAAGAAGGTCTCGATTTTTTAAGACGGCATCAACACCCTCTTCTTGAAACTCTCGAAAGCTATTGTGTCCAAAGACATCTTTGAGGACTTTATGTTTGATGGTTTCTGACCTTATTGTTCTTTAAATTTTTTTTCGTTTTTCATCAGCCAGATGAAGACTTCAACTACACTTTGGTAAAGTTCTGAGGGAATTTGCGCGTCGACTTCCAGGTCTATAAGCGAGTTGACAAGCGCTTCATTGGCAAAGATTGGAACACCGAATTCTTCAGCTTTTTGGATGATTCTTTTTGCAAGTTCACCTTTACCGCTGGCAACAACAGTTGGAGCGGTTCCGCTTGTTTTATCATATTTGAGTGCGGCGGCTTTTTCGCTCATGTTTAGTAGCGGGCAGAGATACTGTCCACATCATCCCAGCTCAGAGGTGCGTTTTTCTGATGTGACAAAATATGTGAAACATAACGGGCGAACATATCGGTCTCAACGTTTACTTTAGAGCCTTTTTTATAGTTTTTAAAAAGTGTCTCTTTCATAGTATGTGGAATGATTGTAAGCCTAAACGCAGCTGCGTTTACGTCGTTTACAGTCAGACTGACACCGTCTATGGTAATGGAGCCTTTTGGAACTATATAGGCCATATATTTTTGAGGAACTTCTATGAAAACATCGTAAGAGTTACCGTTGTTTTTTATCTCTTTGATAATGCCGAGCGTATCTACATGCCCTTGAACCACATGTCCTTCAAATCTGTCGCCCATCATCATGGCCGGTTCAATGTGTACTTCGTTTTTATAGTTTTCCATGGCAAGAAGTTTTTGGCTCTCAGGAGAGAGTTCAACACTGAACCCGTCGGGTAGAACTTTTACAACCGTCAGACATGCGCCGTTTATAGCAATAGAATCTCCAAGCTTAGCCTTATGTTTTGCGCGGATACTCAAAGTGCTTCCGGCCAAGCTTTTAACATGAGCAATTTCTCTAATTAGTCCTGTGAACAATTGTTCTCCTTTTTTCTCTGCCTCAAAGAGGCAAGCTTCACTCGTTCCCATCGTCCCGATGGGAATGCATATAACTAAATCTATGTGGTAAATTCGCAATCACTATATTTACGCTCCCACGCAGAGCATGGGAGCGAGAAAAATTGTATCACACTAGAATACAATTTTTCCATCTTCTTGCAAGCCTTTGATGATTTCTCTTGCTTTTACATGACCCTTGTATGCGGCTTTGCGGCAGTAGTCGAGTGCAGTGTCGTTGTTCATGTCACAGCCTATTCCTTGGTCGTACAAAAGTCCAAGATTGTAAAGTCCCTCAGCCAAACCGCCATCAGCAGCACGCTTAAAACAGATGAAACATCTTGCGTCATCCTGTATGACACCATGACCATCTTTATATAAAACACCAAGGTTGTTAAAAGCCTCCAAATGACCGCGTTTAGCTGCTTCTTCATACCAAAATGCAGCTTCGGAGTAGTTTTGCATACAGCCAAGACCGCGTTCAAGCATAAGGGCAACTTCATACATTGCAGGAGGCACTTCACGTGTAGCCGCTTCCATGTGCAGTTCATGCGCCTTAAACTGGTCATGAGCAACCCCGCCAATGCCGTTTTCGTAAAGAATTGCTAAGTTAAAGAGCGCATACGGCTGTTTTGCTTCTGCCGCTTTTGTGTAAAGTTCTAGCGTTTTTGCTTCGTCTTTTTCACACCCTTGAGCGTTTTGGTACATGTAGGCAAGTGAAGTCTGCGCGTCTGCGTTTCCTTCTTGCGAGAGCTCTGTGTAGAGTGTAAACGCAGTTGCGAAATCTTTTGCGTTATAGGCTGTGTGTGCTTCTTGAAGTTTCATTATTGTTCATTTTCCGTTCGTATATTTTGTCTAAAAGTGGTTTGATTTGATTTTCTTGCCGCTTTGGCAAGGCGTACTTTTTCTATGAGAGCTGCTTTTGTGTTGAGATGATTGTCTCTGATTTTATGCTCGTCACTGCCGTCTATTTTTGGATTGTACTGCAAAATTTCCGGCTTATAATCTGCAAACATCTCAGCAGCTGGAACCGTTATAACGTACTTTTCATAAACTTTGACTTCTTCTTTGGAGGAGCTACTGCCAGTTTTCTCTTTTTTAGGCGGTTTAGCATCCACCATAGGGTCATACTCTACAACTTCAGGCACATAATCTTTAAATAAATCTTTAGCAGATATTTTTTTCTCTTCACTCATCTTAAAAACCTTAATTAATTAAGTTTATATTATGCTAATAATACTAAAAAATGATAAAATTCGCCTAAATAATATATTTAATATAAGTATATACACAAATATAAACGAATGGAATAGCTATGAATTATGATGTAATAGTAGTGGGTGGCGGTCATGCTGGCGTTGAAGCAGCATTGGCTGCTGCGAGAATGGGCAATAAAACTCTAATGATTTCAATGTTGGCTGAAAATGTAGGTGCAACAAGTTGTAACCCTGCTGTGGGCGGTTTAGCCAAAGGGCATTTGGTTCGTGAACTTGACGCTTTAGGCGGAGAGATGGGACTTATAACGGATGCTGCGGGTATTCAGTTTCGCATACTCAACCATACAAAAGGACCGGCAGTTCGCGGAAGTCGCGCACAAATTGATATGGACAGATATAGAGTCATAGCAAGAAATACAGTTTTACAAACTCCGAATCTTGATTTAGCTCAGGAAATGGTTGAGCGAATACTTGTAGAAGATGGCAAAGTTACCGGAGTTACGACAGACCTTTTAAATGAGTACCGTGCAAAAAAAGTCATCATTACAAGCGGAACTTTCTTAAACGGGATTATTCACGTGGGTGAAGTACAACAGCAAGGCGGACGCTTTGGCGAGCAAAGAAGTGTCGGACTCAGCGCTTCACTTAAAGAAGATTGCGGTCTTGATATGGCACGACTTAAAACGGGAACTTGTGCGAGAATTGACAGTTCAAGTATTGATTTTTCTGTCATGGAAGAGCAGGGTGGCGACGAGCTTCCAAGCCCTTTTAGTTTTAGAACAGATAGAGAAGAGTTCCGTGCGACGAAAAAACAGCTTCCTTGCTACATCGCTTACACAAATGAAGAAACACACCACATCATCTCTTCAAACTTTTACAGAGCGCCTCTTTTTACGGGACAAATTGCCGGGAAAAGCCCGCGTTACTGTCCGAGCATTGAAGATAAAGTCAGTAAATTTGCCGAAAAAGAGAGACACCATCTTTTTATAGAGCCTCAAACGATGGAAAACACTGAGTGCTACATAAACGGTATGAGTACATCTCTGCCTCCAGAAGTTCAACGTCAGATGATTCACTCGGTTGCGGGAATGGAAAACGCGAAGATTGTGCGTTACGGCTATGCAATAGAGTACGATTTTGTGGACCCGCGAGAACTTAAACACTCTCTTGAGACAAAAAAGATAAGCGGACTTTACCTCGCTGGACAAATTAACGGCACAACTGGTTATGAAGAAGCAGCCGCTCAAGGAATCATGGCGGGTATAAACGCAGGACTCAGTTTACAAGGTAAAGAGCCTTTAGTCCTTCGCCGCGATGAAGCGTACATCGGCGTTTTGATAGACGATTTAGTTACAAAAGGAACAAATGAGCCTTACCGTATGTTTACTTCCCGTGCAGAGTACAGACTGCTTTTACGTGAAGAGTCGGCAGATACAAGACTCAGTCACTACGGACATGAGCTTGGTCTAATCAGCGACGAGATTTATGCAAAAGTAAAACTTAAAGATGAGCAGATTAAGTATGGTGCACAGCTTTTAGAGGATGTAAAATTTACACCAAACAAAGAGTTTAACGCACTGCTTGAGTCAATAGACGAGCAGCCTCTTAAAGATGTTTCAACGGCACAACAGCTTGTGGCTAGAAAAACTTTCGATGTAGAAAAAATGCTGATGATAGTTCCTGAACTTAAAGAGTATGACCCTTATATTCAAGAGGAAATTCTTGTAGAAGGTAAATATGCGCGCTATATTGACAAACAAAGCGAAGAGATAGAACGCATGAAAAAATATCTTAAAGTCAGTATTCCTGAAAATTTTGATTTTAGAATAATCAGCGGACTGAGTAAAGAGATAGTTGAAAAGCTGGAACAATTCACACCTCCGACACTGCAAGCGGCGATGAACATCAGCGGAATTACCCCTGCGGCGATAGAGATTATTCATATTTATATACGCATGGCACAAAAAAAGAAATAGGAAAAGCATGAAAACTTTTTATTATGTACACACAGGACACCGCATAGGGCTTGACAGATTCCGTCGTGCTGCTGCAATCATCAGAGCACTTGGAGATGTGGATATTACACTTTTGTGTTCAGATTTTCGTATAGCGCAAGTGGCAAGAGATTTTGGTGTTTCTAAAAGCGTGGGCATAGATGTAGTAAGAAATATTCCGCAAATAGCGCATCATGGAGACCAGCTTATTTTTGACTCAGAAGAAGCTAATCCTATTATGCTTGAAGATATGCGAGGCTATTTTTCTAAATTTATTCGTGTAAGCGATGACGCGAACGACGTAAAAGCTTCAAATGAGCTCATGATATCTCCTTATTTAGAGGGCGAAGGAATTTGTACTGCCTATGCAGTTGGAGATGAGTTTTTTAAACATGAGCCAAAAACAATCAAAATTTCTTACTTTTTCGGTGATGATGATTATGAAAAAGATTTAGAAAAAAGCATTGGCTTTGTCGAAGATTTGAATCCGGACTTACAACTTGGCTTTTACTACTTTTTAGATTATGAAGATGCTCTTAAGAAAAAATTCAGAAATCATCATGAATTTGAAGAATATGAAGCAATGATTAAAAAAACAGACATTCTTATTACGGCTTCTCCTCAAGCAGTTTTAGAATCTTTGGCTTCGGGAGGACGACCCATTTATGTCCAGAGAGCCGATTATACGACAAATTTTAACAAATTATTTATGAGTTTTAACGTTCCAGTTGTAGATATTCTTGACCTAGGTCAAATTGCTAGCATAATAAATACAATAGATGGCAATAAGTATTACAAAATAGAACACTTAAGTGGGAAAATTAGTAAATTTATAAAGGAAAACTTAAATTTATAATTAATTAAAACTTATTTAGTATATAATGAACACTTTAAAAATTCACACATAAAGTGAGCAAACATGGAAAATAATAGCCGTAGAGGTTTTATGGGGAAAGCATTTGGTGCCGTTGCAGCTGTTGGCGCAATCGGTTCTCTCTTTGCTATGAAGAAATCTTGGGATCCACTTCCAAGTGTTCGTTCTGCAGGTTTCACAACTCTAGATATGTCTACATATGAAGAGGGTGTCATGATAACAGAAAAATGGAGAGGGAAACCAATCTTCGTTTTAAAGAAAACTGCTGAAATGATAAAAGCTGAAGAAAGCGATGAAGCTGCTAAAGTAAGAAATATCAAAATTGGTAATGACAATTTTATGGTTGCTATTGGATTATGTACACACTTGGGTTGTATTCCAGCATTTAGAAAAGAACAAAATGATTTCTTATGTGCATGTCATGGCGGTCAGTTCAATGCCTCTGGTAATGTAACAAAAGTACCACCACCACGTGGTTTTGATATACCACCATTCAAAATTGACGGAAACAAGCTTGTGCTTGGTGAAGTTGGTCCAGAATGGCAATCTATGAAAGATAATGGCGTTACGCTATAGAAAGGGGAAAGTAAATGGCACATTTTACAAAGGCGACAAGTGTTAAAGATTGGTTGAACCAGCGTTTAGCAATTGATAAAGTAGAAAAAGTAATGATGTCGGAGTATTGGATTCCGAAAAATATTAACTTTTTGTGGGCAATGGGTATGGTTCTTGTAATAACTTTCGCATTGCTTGTGGTTTCTGGTATATTTTTATTAATGTACTATGTACCGACTGTTGAAGAAGCATTCTACAGTGTAAACTACACTATTATGAGAGAAGTTGATTTTGGTTGGTTATGGAGACATGTACACGGTGTTGCGGCATCTGTAGTATTCCTTATTATATATATTCACATGTTTACGGGTATTTACTACGGTTCTTACAAAAAAGGCCGTGAGTTGATTTGGGTTTCAGGGATGCTTCTTTTTGTTGCGTTTTCTGCTGAAGCATTTTCTGGCTATATGTTACCATGGGGACAAATGTCTTACTGGGCCGGTATGGTTATTACTAACCTCTTTTCTGGCGGTTCATTACATGCAGATGGTTTAGTTGAATGGATTCGTGGGGATTATGTTCCTGCTCAAGCATTTTTGGGTCGTTTCTTTATGCTTCACGTTTTACTTATTCCTTTAGCTATATTAGGTCTTATCGGCTTACACTTTGGGGCACTTCGTATTCCACACGTAAACAACCAAGACGGTGAAGAGATTGACTTTGACAAAGAAGCTAAAAAATATTTGGCAGGCGACAAAGCAGGCTCTAAAGTTATGAGATTTGCAAATGATTTTATGTCTAAAGATATGATGGTAGTGGGAATCTTTTTAGTTTTCTTCTTTTATCTTGTTTTCTGGAACTACGGTTTTGCTATGGACCCTGTTAACTTTGATCCTGCAGATGGCTTGAAAACTCCGGCACACATTTACCCTGAGTGGTATTTCTTGTGGTCATATGAAATTTTACGTCCGTTCTCTGTAGATATCGGTCTTATTGCATTTGCATTTGCTCAGGTTATTTTTGTACTTCTTCCATGGTTAGACAGAAGTCCAAACGCAGTTCCTGCAAACCGTCGTGGACTCTTTGCTATCTGGTTCTGGGTAATGTTAGTTAACTTGATAGTGCTGACAGCTATGGGTAAACTTCCTCCTGAAGGTATGTTTAGTCAAATAGGCTTTGTCTCTGCGATTCTGTTTATAGTTCAGTGGTTATTGCTTCCAATAATTACAATGTTTGAAAAAAAAGTATAAGGGGATAATATGAAAAATAAAGAACCATTAATATTGGCAGTTGTTGTAATTTTTTCACTTATAACTTACTATCTTGTTGAGCCGTATGCTCACCATGTAATGCACAAACATGTAGAGAGTGAGCATTTTGCTTATGCTGATTTGCCGGCACTAACACCGGGCGGTGATGCTGCTCGTGGTCAAGAGTTGGTTATGGGCGCTGGCGCTTGTACGGGTTGTCACTCAATTGAAGCTGCAGGTGTGCCTGCTGCAATGGAACCTCAAATGGCAGCAGCAAGTTATGGTGTAAATCCACCGGACTTAAGTAATGCAGGTGTTGTATATGATGAGAGATTTTTAGCGGACCTTATCAAAAATCCTACGCATGCTCTTAAAGTTGAACATAAGTACACAGAAGAGTCTGGAAAAACACATCCAATGGCACAATTTTTTGGCGCAGGCGGAGACATAGATTTAGAAGCAGCGGATATGGTTGCATACTTAAAATCTATTGCGGTTAAAGCAGAAGATTTGACTCCTAAAATGGCATATGAAAATGCTTGCGGAAGATGTCATGCTATGAGTTATGAAAACTGGACTCAAATCGGTGAGAAAGGAAGCTTTAAATTCAAAAAAGACGAACTTGCATTTAACATTAAAGTGTTAGAGTATGAAGATTCATTAAAAGCTTATATGGGGAAATTACCACCAGATTTAAGTATGTATATCCGTTCTCGTGGAGAGCACTTCGTAAGCACATTTGTGGAAAATCCACAAAGTCAGCTTGAAGGTACTGCTATGCCACGCGTTGGTGTAACTGCAGAAGCAGCTGAGAAAGTGATCGAGCACATGAAAGATGCCGGAGATACTAAACGCGATGAGAGAGAATCAATTGGTATGAATGTTATGATTTACATCGTAATCTTCGCTATTTTTGCACTTCTTTGGAAAAAACAAGTGTGGAGAGACTTACACTAATTTGTAACGATAAAGGAACACGTTCCTTTATCTTCGCTTACGCCGCTATGGCGACTGAAGCTTGACGCTCTTTCGGAGCGTCAGAGAGATTGAGTCCTATGGGCTTTCCTCGTTCCGATGCTCTGCGTCGGAATGCAGACCTAAACTCAACAAATCCTAAAACACCATCTGCTATAATCTTCCCATGAGATTCAGAAACCTAAAAAAAATAACAAAAAATAATCAAAAAATATCAGAACAAAATAAAACAAAAAGTAATGCGCTATTGCCAAAATATACAGACAGAATAAAAGCATTCATTACAGATATGTTTATGATATATATTCCCATACTCTACATAATAGCTTATGTAGCACTCAGCGGGAAAGATGAGTTTCAGGCATCTAGCTTGGCGCAGTTTAGCGGCGTGGCAATTTATGCTACAATTTATGCGCTATTTTTGAGTAAAACAGGACAAACTCCTGGAAAGAAAGCTTATGGAATAAAGGTAGTTGATGCTAAAAGCGAAGATAATCTCTCTTTTTTACAGGCAATGTGGCGTTTTGTGTCATTTTTGATCTCAGCAACAACACTTATAGGTCTGCTGTTACCTCTTTATAGAAAAGACAAAAAATCTTTACATGACATTATGAGTTCAAGTAAGGTTATAGTACTGTAAACAGCGTGAAATAAGGGCTTTAAATAAGAAACTCCTCCTAGCTTGAAAAGATCACAAATTATTTAGAGTCAACTTTAAAATCCCCTCAAACAAATTATAAGCAAACGAAATACTACAATTTGATTACCCATATGCCAACATAGTTAACAAAATGTAAATAAAGCTCTTCGTTTAAACTTAGATTAAATTTTGCAACTATATAATGACAGGGTAAAATAATTTATCACATTATCAGAAGTGATAGTAGAACGGGTGTTTTGGCCTTTTTTATTATCACTTCTATAGTAGTGGTAAGTTAAAAAAACAGGAGAAATGAATGAAAAAAATTATACTATCGGTTGCTGTTGCAACAATGGCTCTTTCTACAGTTGCAAGCGCACTCGAAGATATCAAAGTTAGCGGTCAGGCTAAATTATGGTATGAAACGAATGATAAAGTTGATAATGAATTATTTCGTAATGATTCATCATATGGTGAGACAGTATTTAAAGTTGGTGTGACTGGTAAACAAGGAAATGTTGGTGCAGGTATTACTCTATACCAAACTTCAACTATGGGTCTTGAAGGTACTGTAGTAAGTAATGTACGTTCAGCTGATGAAATTAACACAGCTCCATTCCTTGGTGAAGCATATATTACTGCTCCACTTATAGCTAGCACTATTATGAAGTTTGGTAAACAAGAATTAGATACTCCTTTAGCATTTACTGAGACATGGAATTCAGTTCCAAATACTTTTAATGCTGCTGTTTTAGTAAATAGCTCTGTTGACAACTTAACTTTGATTGCTGCTTATATCGGCCAAAGCACTGGTTCTACAATGGCTGGTAACTTTGATGAAGGCTTAGGCGGTTCACAATATTTTGGTGGTGGCTACGCTGTAGCAGGTTTATATAAATCTGATGCATTAGCTGCTAATTTATGGGCTTATCAAGTAAACAACGTATTATCTGATGGTATTACTTGGTATACTAATGGTGGTTCAGGTGTTTCAGTAAATGCTTTATGGGCTGATGCTTCTATGAAAGCAGGTGTTGTTAACTTGACTGGTACTGCTGCATATGTAACTCATGATGGTGATGAAGCTGATGCAACATCTGCATTTGCATTAAGTGCAGATACTAAAGTATCTGATGTAACATTATTTGCTGCTGCTTCTACAGTTTCAGAAGGTGATTTACCGGTAGCAAATACTGCAACAGGTTTCAAAAAATCAAAACTACCAACTGAAGGTGTTTACACTGACGGTCTTTATGTGGCACAACCGGGCGCAACTGCGTTTAAACTTAAAGCATCTGGTAAACTTGGTACAACTGGTTTAGCACTTCAAGGTGTAATGAATAAAAACAGCCATGATGATACTGACACGGTAGGCGCACTTAATTTAAGTGGTTTTGCACCAGCTCATGAAACTACTGAAGTTGACTTAATCATCTCTCAAAAACTTGGTGATTTCAATCTTAAAGGTATCTTAATGAACCGTTCATTTGCTGATTCAGCTACTGATGATGCTCTTGGTGGTAACTACGTACGTGTTATCGCTTCTGTAAACTTCTAAGAAATTCTTTCTTTCAAGCTTACTTACTCGTTCCCACGCTCTGCGTGGGAATGCAGACATCACTTTTTTCACCAAAAACACAACGAACTCTCCCAAAAACTCTTTTTTTAGCTCACATTTAAACAATTTTTGTATAATCTAGCACACAATTACAAAAGAGAGAAAAAATGAAAAAAGTACTTCTAATTTTAACAACAATCGTCCTCAGTATGCTTTTTATGGCATGTAGCAAAGTTGCTTTTGAAAAGCAGCCCCCAAAAGAAAACGCAGCACTTGTGTATGTGTATGTAGATACAGATAGCGGCGTAAATATGACAAGCAGAGTCTCTTTGTATAAAGTCGGTATTAACGGTAAAAAAACAGAAGGTTACCTTAAAGTAGGTGAGTACAAAGCTTACGATCTTAAGCCGGGAATGCTGACTATCTCAGCTTATAGAGGTGATTTGGAAGAGCAAAAAATTAATCTTGACCTTGCTGCGGGCAAAACATACTACTTAAGAGTAAAAAGTTTCGCAGATGATTTTGGAAAATTTGAAATAACAAGAGTAAATTCAAGTGTAGCGTATGAAGAGTTGCAACATACAACTTTGGCAGGTGAATATGTAAAACAAGATAACATAATCTCTGAGTTGATTACTCCTAAAGAGGAAGCTGTAGCTGCACCTGTAGTGACTCAGCAAGTTGTCTACACAAAATCAAAAACAGAAGAGCTTCAAAACGCAGCTGCTTTAAAACAACAAGGTATTTTGACAGAAGAAGAGTTCTCTAAACTCAAAGCAGAAATTCTCTCCAAATAATAAACTTTGCGCTTGACGCAAGGTTTATCTCACGCTTAATAGAATTGCTTTATGACTTGCATCAACCTATATTTTAACTCCAAAAGATATAATACACTCAATAAAATACAACAGGATAACTAATGCTTATTGACAGTTATGAGAGAGTAGTGGATTATTTGAGAGTCTCAGTGACAGAGAGATGCAATTTCAGATGCCAGTACTGTATGCCTGAAAAGCCTTTTTCTTGGGTTCCAAAAGAAAATCTTCTCTCTTTTGAAGAGCTTTTTGAGTTTATGAAAGTGGCTATAGACGAGGGTATCAAAAAAATTCGCATTACAGGCGGTGAGCCGCTTTTACGTGAAGATTTAGACAAATTTATCAAGATGATTTATGATTACGAGCCAAGCATAGATTTAGCCATGACGACAAACGCTTTTTTACTTAAAGGCACAGCGCAAAGACTCAAGGACGCTGGGCTTAAACGCATTAATGTAAGCATTGATACACTTATTCCTAGTGTAGCTCAGGAGATTGCAGGCAAGGATGTTTTAAAAAATGTTCTTGAAGGCGTAGAAGAAGCACTGAAAGTCGGGTTAAAAGTAAAAGTAAATATGGTTCCAATGAAGAATGTAAACGCAAATGAGATAGCCGATGTTTTAGAGTTTTGTAAAGCACGTAGTATGAGTGTTCGTTTTATAGAGTACATGGAAAACTCACATGCAAAAAAAGAGATACAAGGGCTTAAATCTCCTGAACTTTTGGCTATTTTAAGAGAGCATTATGAGTTTGAAGATGAAGGTTTTGACGGTTCTTCCCCCTCTCATTACTACAAAATGAGCGACGGCTACAGATTTGGTATTATTGAACCATATGAAGATGACTTTTGTAAAAAATGTAACCGTATAAGACTTACAGCAGAGGGACAACTCATTCCGTGTCTTTATTTTGATGAGGCCATGAGCATCGCGGAGTCAATCAAACGTGGAGATATTAAAGGTGCGGCACTTGTGCTCAAAGAAGTTGTGCGAACAAAACCCGAGAAAAACCGCTGGGGCGGAGAAGATAGTGAGATTTCTAAACGTGCATTTTATGAGACGGGCGGCTGATGGTATATTTGGTTGAACATTTCTACTCCATACAAGGTGAAGGCCGCTACACAGGTTCTCCTTCACTTTTTTTTCGTTTTGGCGGATGCAATATGAAATGTGAAGGTTTTGGCTGTGAAGAAGTTGCGGCAGACGGAACGAAAGTTCTTGGCTGCGATACTGTGTACGCTGTAAACAAAGAGCATTTCGCACACTCTTGGATTCCTATAAAAAGCGAAAATGAACTCTTAAATGTTTTAGACTTGTATGAATTACCTGAGGGTGTGGATGTCGTTTTAACGGGTGGAGAGCCGCTTATTTATGCCAATGACACGATTTTTGTTGCGTTTTTAGAAGCTTTGGACGAGCGAGGCCATACAATAACTTTTGAGACAAATGGCTCTTTAGCGGTTGATTTTGAAAAATATGCAATTTACAAAAAATGTATTTTTGCCCTCTCTGTAAAGCTGAGTAATTCGGGAGAGAATGAGAGTAAACGCATTCGTGGTGACACTATAAACGCCATCGCACTAAACGCAAGAGAAGCTTTTTTTAAATTTTCTATTGACGCAGAGTCTATCAATCTTGGGCTTGAAGATGAGATTGAAGAGATTCAAACACATGCACCTAAACTCAAAGTGTATTGTATGCCTCTTGGTGGAAGCAGACTTGAGGTTGAAAAAAATACCGAGCCGCTTATAGAGTTTTGCAAAGAAAAAGGGTATAACTTTAGCGACAGACTGCATATAAGAATTTGGGATCAAAACAAGGGAGTGTAAGATGATAATACGTAAAATGTTCAAATTTGAAAATGCTCATATTGTGCGAGGATGTTCAAGCGTGAAGTGTAGAAGTTCACTGCATGGACACTCTTACAAAATCGAGCTCCTTTTTGAATCCAACTTTTTAGATAATGGACAGATGGTCTATGATTTTGGTCTTATGAAACAAAACATGAAAGCCCTTGTGGAGAGTTTTGACCACGCTGTAGCCATCTGGAGCGGGGACGATAAAGAGTATGTGAGTGATATGAAAAAACACTCTCTTAGATGGGTGGAGTTGCCTGTTTCTCCTTCTGCTGAGCAGTTTTCACGCGTTATATTCATTATGATAGATAAACTGCTGCGTTTGACTTCAAGTGTTAACGGTGAAAAAGAGGTGAAACTTAACAGCGTCATAGTTCACGAAACAGACACAGGGTATGCGCAATGTTTTGAGTCGGATGCCTATTCGTTAAATATGGGTGAGATTAAACTTGATGAAATTATTTTCTCTGAAGAAGTGCAAAACGACTGGGCAGATAAAGCACTTTGGGAGAAGATAAAACGCAGTGAGAGATTTGTAAATCCAACCTGCGTTTAGAGTGTTATAAGGCTTCTGATGTGATTGGAAGTAAAACGAAATTTGGTCGGAATAATTTTTACGACTGCGTTTTGTGCCAAATGTGCGCATGATTCATCTATCATAATGTAGGCATTTGCGTAGGCTAGAGGCGATATCATCCCCGGAGCGAATTTTTCACATACTTGAAAATGCTCTCCGTCAAAAAAGCCGGGAATGAGTGAACGTCGTCCTTTTCTCACTTCAAAATCTTCTTTCATCTTTGCGTTTATGCTGCTTAAAAATCTTGACTTGTCTCCACTGAGAGCTAAAATCATACTCTGTCCGAAAAGCTCAAAGTTGAGTGCCGCTGCAAGAGGATTCCCTGGTAAATTTAAAACAAAAGTATCTTTAATCCGTCCAAAAGTTGTAGGTTTACCCGGCTTAATTTCTATCTTTTCAAAATAATTTTGTGCTCCGAGACTCTCAAAAGCCTCTTTGGTAAAATCTGCATCACCGACACTGACACCGCCTGAAGTAATGATCAAGTCACTATCAAGAGCACTTTTAATATGCTCTTTAATGTCTTCTAGCGTGTCATTTGCCGTACCGATAAAATTCACTTCGCAGCCAAACTCAAGAGCACGAGAGAGAAGCATAGGCGTGTTTGTATTGTAAAGCTGGTATGATTCAACTTGTTCAAAATGCATCTTCAGCTCATTGCCCGAAGCAAAAAGAGAGACGCGCGGCTTTTTAAACACTTTGACGTGCGTAATTCCCTGAGACGCCAAAAGTGTAATGGAATAAGCGTTAATTCTCTCGCCTTTTTCAAGAAGTTTTGTCTCTTTTTTAATATCTTCTCCGCTGAGGCGTATGTGTTTGGAGAGAGTCAGATTTTGCGGTAATAAAACGCCATCTTCGCACGTTTGTGTTTCTTCAACAGGAACGATGCACTGAGTTCCAAGAGGTATTTTGGCTCCGGTCATAATCTTGATTGCGTTTTCATGCTGGAGCTCTTCATTAAAATCATCGCCGGCAAAAATTGTGTGCGTTACCTTTACGCATTTTCCGCCGTCTTCTATTTTTACAGCATAGCCGTCCATGGCTGAGTTGTCATAAGGAGGCAGGTTGTGCGTGGCAATAATATCTTCGCCTAAAACATAGCCTAGCGTCTCTTCAATCGGTAAAATTTTGAGTGATTTTGTTTGTATATTTGTATAAATAATTTCTAATGCTTCTTCTACTGTTACAGCCATTGGTCGCCTCTTGTTAAAAAATTATAATTAGTATAAAATTTCACTATGAATGAAATGTATGATATGAGTATTGTAACACATAACTTCGGTGTTATTGGAATTTTGATTGTTGTTTTAATAAATCTGGTTTTCTTGTTTAGTGCCACAGATGTAAGGAAATATAAGAGGGCTATGAGTCTTTTTACGCCAATTGGCTCTCTTGCAATCGGTACGGTTATTTTTACCGGCGTGGTCATGATGGCGGCGAAACATCTTGAGTTTAGTGTTGAAAATATTACTATGATAATTTTTGCTGTAAGTATTATTTTTCTCGAAGTTTCTCGAGCGAGAACACTCAAAAGATTAAGTGTATTGCAAGAGAATGCATTGGCTGATTTTAAAGTTTTTGCGACAAGAGTGCTTTTGCTTGAAGTGCTCATTACTCTGCTAATGTCAGCGTGGATGTGGCTATGATTTATATTTTTGATGAAGATGCTTCAAAAGAGTTCCTCAGTATTCGCGGTGAAACGCATAAATATCTTGTAAAAGTCCGCCGTCATAAAGTGGGAGATGTGATTAACTTTAGAAATAAAGAAGATTTACAGATGCTCTACACTTATGAAATTACGGAACTTGACGGAAGAAGTTTGGAGTTAAAACTTGTTTCATCTGCGTTTGAAGAAGTGAAAAGTACAAAAGCGCTTCACATAGGCTGGTGCGTTATTGACATGAAGTCAATAGAAAAAGTATTGCCTTCACTCAGTGAAATAGGCGTGAGTAAAATTTCTTTTATCTCCTGTGAACGCAGCCAGAATAATTTTAAACTCGATTTCAACCGCTTTGAAAGAATTTTAGAAGCTTCTATGCAGCAGTCAGGGCGTAGTACATTTATTGAATTTGAAACATATAAAAACGTCAAAGAGTTTATCAAGGCCTACCCGCAGACGAAAGTTTTTGACTTTTGTGAAAATGTTTTAAAAGATGGTTCGAATATAGAAACCGTACTTATAGGCTGCGAAGGCGGTTTTTCCAAAGAAGAGAGAACAATTTTAAGTACTCAAGATAACTTTAGACTAAACACTCCAATGGTTTTGCGCTCCGAGAGTGCAGTATTGGCAGTTGCCAGTAAAGTGTTACTTTAATTAGAACGACAATTGAGCTAAGCCCAATTGTCTACGCTAGCCGCTTAGGCACTGAAGCTTGCCTCATTCGAGGCAGAGACTTTGTTGTAAATTAAAAATTATTTAGATATAATTGCGTTTCAAAAATCCGCCCCCATACGGATTCAAAAAATATATAGATATTCGCAAATTACCGAGTATCAAAAGGCAAATTATGAAAAAGAATCTTCACCCAGAATTAGTTACTTGTACAGTTTCATGTGCATGTGGAAACACGTTTGAGACACAAGGTAAAAACAGCGAATTACGTATTGACATCTGTAATGAATGTCACCCGTTTTTTACAGGTTCTGAGAGAATGGTAGATACGGCTGGCCGTATCGAGAAATTTAACGCACGTTACGCTAAAAAAGCATAATTTGCTCCTTCTCGTTCCAACTCCGATTGGAAACATCGGTGATTTATCTTTAAGAGCAATAGATGCTTTTAAAGAAGCCGACATACTTCTTTGTGAAGACACCCGCGTTACAAAAAAACTCATTCACATCATCAAAGAACGTTACTCCATCGAATTTAAAGAAAATCAAGAGTTTATCTCTTTGCATTCCCATAACGAACAAGCTTTTGTTGAAAAATTAGAACCCTCTTTTTTTGAGCAAAATGTTGTTTATGCAAGTGATGCCGGGATGCCCGGCATTAGTGACCCCGGACAGATTTTGGTACGTTTTTGCATTGACAATAAAATCAAGTATGACATATTGCCTGGAGCAAACGCAGTGCTTACCGCGTTTGTCGCAAGCGGATTTGTGCAGACAAAAATGCTGTTTTTAGGCTTTTTAGATCACAAGGGAACTTCTAGAAGTCATGGTCTTCAAGAAGCAATGTACAACGGCTACACAACTATTTTATACGAATCTCCGCACAGACTTGACAAGCTTCTTTTAGAAATTGATAAAGAAGACCCGACAAGAAGAATCTTTTTAGCTAAAGAACTCACAAAAAAATATCAAAACTATTTTCATGGAACTGCGAAAGAAATATTTGATACTTTAAATGAAAATTATAAGGGTGAATGGGTTGTTGCTATTGAAGCTGCAGAGTCTCAAAACGAAAGTGCAGTGACACAAAATGACATCTTAGAGTTAGATTTGCCAAAAAAAGTACAGGCCAAACTCATTAGTAAAATAACCGGCGAAAATATAAAAGCATGTTACAACAGGCTCTTAAATCTTTAAGGACTTTTCCAAAATCTTTCCCATAACCTTACTCTAACGTAATTTTTTTTAGATAAAATACATTTATGTTAATTTATGCAAAACAACCAATATATTATGTAATAGAGAATTACCCAAACAAAATTAAAACCTTGTATCTCGCTAAAGAGTTAGAGAAAAAAGAGTACTCGCGTTTAATGAAGATGGGTTTTGAAATAAAGAGGATTCCCGCTGAGGCCGCTTCAAAAATGTGTAAAAACGCAAACCATCAAGGCTTTTTAGCTGAGGTCGATGACTACGAATTACACTCTTTTAAATCATTTTTAAATAAAGATTTTGTACTAGTTTTATCAAACATAACTGATGTTGGAAACATCGGAGCAATTGTTCGAAGTGCGTATGCGCTTGGAGTAGAAGCTATTGTTGTTTGCGGTCTTAAAAATCTTGCAATAGAACCAATTCTAAGAACAAGTACGGGGGCGCTTTTTGATATGCCTTTAGCACTTGAACACAATATTCATGATGTGCTCAACGACTTAAAAATGTCTGGTCTGATACTTTATGGAGCCGATATGAGCGGTGAAGATATTCGTGATGCCAGAATATATGAAAGAAGAGCTTTAGTTCTAGGCGGCGAAGGAGAAGGTCTGACTCCAAGAGTTCTTTCAAAGCTTGATAAGGTTGTCAGTATAAAGATGTCGCATAATTTCGATTCACTTAACGTGAGTGTTGCCGGAGCGATATTAATGGATAGGATGCGAGTATGAGTGAAAATTTTACAAAATTAAAAGAGATCGGTTTAGCAGAAATCTCTGAGCAGACGCATATTTCCAAGCAACATATAGAAGCACTTATTCAAGAAAATTTTAAGGCCTTGAAAAAAGTGCAGTTTTTAGGGTTTTTATCGATTCTTGAAAGAGATTATCAACTTGATTTGAGTGAGTTAAAAGAGCGCGGCCTTAAATTTTACAGTGATGCTGAGTCAGTGAAACCGGCAAGCGTTTTTGTGGAAAAAAGATCTAAAAAAAGCTCTAAGGGCATTTATGTACTAATAGCATTAATTATTTTTATTTTGGCTATATATTACAGCCTCGGCTCAGATAAAACTGATATTGAAGTAAATGCGACGCAAGTTCAAAGTGTGACGCAAGAAATAGAAGTCTTGGTTGAAGACAATATTTCAGAGAAAAACAGCTCTGCGTTTGAGAATAATACAAGCTCTGAATTCACGCAAGAGACAGATGTAAACGCAACATCTGAAACTATTCAAGCAGAGCTTGATTTGTCAGCTCAAGAGATGAAAAGCATGACAAATTCTTTGAAAATTATTGCTAATAGTAAACTTTGGTTTGGTTACATCGAACTTGGCACAGAGAACAAGACTCAAAAAGTATTTTCCGGAGATCTTGATTTAGATGCAAGTAAAAACTTACTCCTTCTTTTTGGACATAATAATGTAGAAGTTGAATTGAATGGAGAAAAACAAGAATTTGAAAAAAATAAAAATTTGCAGTTCTTATATAAAGATGGGAAACTCACTCAAATTAGCTTAGATGAGTTTAAAAAACTTAATAAGGGCAACAAATGGTAAAACTTTTTCTATCTTTATTTTTTCTGTGTTCACTCTCTTTCGCAGGAGAACAGAATTATGATTTGGACGATAAGATACAATCTTTAATGGATTCAGGAAGTTATGAAAAAAACAGGGATTACATTAAAATTTTATTTTCTCCAAAATCTTCTTTTTATAATAAAGATAGAGTAAATGTTTTGAAAGTCGTACAGACTTTAGAAGAAAACGGTCTGTTAAATCTCCATTTTAAATCTCCAAGAGAGTTGCATTTAAACTTTCAAACAAGCGGATCGCCTCTATTTTTTGTAAAAATGATCAGTGATTCTCTCCGCGATATAGGCTATTACCGTTATGTGACAGAAGCTTCTAATCTTGATGAATCAGAGTTTACTTGGAGTATTGCACTTACTTCTGAATATGCTGCTAATCCAATGCTTCTTCAAAGAGAGCTGGATAAAAAAGGGTGCAAAATAATTGACGTTGTAAAACGCTCTTCAACAGATTGGACATATGTTATAGATATGAGTGAAGGTTTTTTAAATATAGACGCCCTCAGTAGCAATGAAAATGTTATTTTAAAACGCTCTTTATATTCCCACTGGCTTAATGTCTCAAAGGTACAACATATTACCATCAAAAGTTCATCACGAAATGATTGGTATCCTTATATTGTTTTTTATGACAAATCACTTCATCTTTTAGAATTAGTAAAAAAAGACGCCATACAGTCACAAATAACGCTTGAAGTTCCAAAATATGCAAAGTATATGAAAGTTTCAGATATGTATAGTTTAAAAAATATTAAAGATGACCTTTCTGTAGAACCGACAGGCAGTAGGTGAAAATAAAATTTACTATTCAATTGTAGATTTTTTTTGCTAAAATACCGCTAATAATTTTAGGGCTTTTAAAAAGGCCCATGAGCAGGAAAATAAATGTTTGATGAAATACATTTTGATAGAATGAGTAGACTTCCTAAGTACGTTTTCGCAGAGGTTAACGACCTTAAAATGGCAGAACGTCGCGCGGGCGAAGATGTTATAGATTTTTCTATGGGAAATCCAGATGGCGATACGCCGGAACATATACGTGAAAAACTTATAGAATCAGCCCAAAAAACAAAAACACATGGTTATTCTACATCAAAAGGTATTCCTAAACTTCTTATGGCAATCGCAGATTGGTATAAACGCCGTTACGGGGTTGATTTAGACCCTATGACAGAATGTGTCGCAACTATGGGCTCAAAAGAAGGGTATGCTCACTTGGCGTATGCTATTACAAATCCTGGTGATACAACAGTTGTGCCTGACCCTACGTATCCTATTCACTCGTATGCTTTCATTTTAGCCGGTGGAAATGTTGTGAAATTCGGTTTAGAATTTGATGAAGATTACAAAGTGGACGAACCGAAATTTTTTGAAAACTTAGAGAGGGTTTTTAAAGAGACTTCACCAAGACCAAAATATGTTCTCGTAAACTTTCCACATAACCCATCAACTGCAACGGTAACGCAAGACTTTTATGTCAAACTTGTAGCTATGGCTAAAAAAGAACGTTTTTATATTATCTCAGACATTGCATATGGAGACATCACTTTTGGCGGCTATGTAACACCTTCAATTATGAGTGTTCCAGGTGCGAAAGATGTGGCTGTTGAGAGTTTTACCCTTTCAAAAAGTTACAACATGGCCGGATGGCGTGTCGGTTTCTTTGTAGGAAACAAAAAACTTATCGGTGCACTTCAAAAAATTAAGTCTTGGTTGGATTACGGTATGTTTACTCCTATCCAAGTTGCTGCTACAATCGCACTTAACGGCGATCAGCAATGCGTAAAAGATATTGTAGATAAATATGACCACCGTCAGGATATTTTAGTAGATGCGTTTAACCGTATTGGCTGGCCGGTAAGAAAAAATCAGGCGAGTATGTTTGTCTGGGCAAAAATTCCTAAGTGTGCAGAACATTTGGGCTCTTTAGAATTTTCAAAAAAACTTTTACGTGAGGCTCACGTTGCTGTTGCTCCTGGTATTGGTTTTGGTGAGTACGGCGAAGGGTATGTTCGTATAGCACTGATTGAAAATGACAATAGAATCCGTCAAGCGGCAAGAAATATAAAAGACTTTTTAAAACAGTTTAACTGTCAAGAGGGCAGTACTAGTAACTAAAAGTTAGTAAGATAGTAAAGGACAGAAATGATCAAAGTAGGAATTATAGGCGTTGGTACGGTTGGAACAAGTGTCGCACAAATTTTAAAAGACAATGCTGATGTAATTTCTGCCCGTGCGGGTGTTGCAATTGAAGTTAAGAGCGGTGTAGTAAAGAACCTTAATAAAGTAAGAGATTTAGACATTCACCTGAGTGACAATGTAGATGATGTCCTTGATGATGAAGAGATTGACATTGTTGTAGAACTCATGGGCGGTGTAGATGATGCTTTTGAAGTTGTAAAAAAAGCATTGCTTAAAGGCAAAGCAGTAGTAACTGCGAACAAGGCATTGCTAGCCTATCACCGTTACGAGCTTCAAGACCTTGCAAAAGATATTGCTTTTGAATACGAGGCGAGTGTAGCCGGCGGTATTCCGATTATAAACGCACTTCGTGACGGTCTTTCCGCAAACCATATAGAATCAATTATGGGTATTATGAACGGTACTTGTAACTATATGCTTACAAAGATGACAAACGAGGGTGTTGCTTACAGAGATATTCTCAAAGAAGCGCAAAGACTCGGTTATGCAGAATCAGATCCTACTTTTGATGTGGGTGGATATGACGCTGCACACAAGCTCCTTATTCTTGCAAGTATTGCTTATGGGATTGATGCAAAACCTGAGGATATACTTATTGAAGGGATTCAAGACATCACGCAAGAAGATATTGCGTTTGCTAAAGAGTTTGGTTATGCAATCAAACTTTTGGGAATTGCAAAAAAAGACGGCAACGATGTAGAGCTTCGCGTTCATGCAGCGCTTATACGCAAAGAGAAAATGATTGCTAAAATAGACGGTGTTATGAACGGTATTTCAGTAGTCGGTGACAAAGTCGGTGAAACACTTTATTATGGTCCTGGAGCCGGTGGAGATGCGACTGCGAGCGCTGTTGTTGCCAACATCATAGACATAGCGAGAGCTGGAAAAAAAGCGCCGATGCTTGGATTTGATAAACCTTTGGAGGGTGAATTAAAACTCAAGGCTACAGATGATATTAATTCAAAATATTACCTGCGAATCAATGTTTCAGACCGTACTGGCGTTTTGGCAAAAATCACGAAAATTTTTGAAAACCATAATATTTCCGTAGAAACTATGCTGCAGCGTCCATCTTCTGAGTCTTCGGCAAATTTGCTTATCTCTACACATATAGCTCTGGAGAAAGATATCCAAGATATGATTAAAGAACTTAATTCATTGGATTTCATAAAAGCCGATACGGTAATGATTAGGATAGTCTAAGGCTCACTTTGAGAATCTTTATTACCGGTGCAAGTAGTGGCTTAGGCGAAGAGTTTGCACGCCAATACGCGAGTAGTGAAGTTGAACTTATATTGCTCGCAAGACGAAAAGACAAACTTCAAAAACTCCAATTAGAATTGACTCCCAAGTGTAAAAGTGTTGAAATTATAATCGCTGACGTTACTGCGTTTGATGAACTGCAAGAAAAAATGAAACTTCTCGGTGCTGTCGATATTGTCATTCTAAACGCAGGTATCTCTCTTGGGCACTCTGCCGATATTACTCCATTCTCAGAGTTTAAAAAGTTATATGATGTCAACTTGCTCGCCAATCATGCAATTTTAGAGATTTTACTCCCGCGTTTTGTGGAGCAAAAATCTGGAAAAATAGTCTTTATCTCTTCACTTGCTTCTCTTATTTCTATGCCTAGTGCAAAAGCTTATTCGTCATCTAAACGGGCATTAAATGCATATGCCGAAGCAATCAGATATAAATATAAAAAAGAGGGTATTAAAGTTATAAATATTCTTCCCGGGTTTATACAAAGCGAGCTTACAGATAAAAATACGTTTTACATGCCATTTTTGCTGAGTGCGCAAGAGGGTGTAAAACGTATGAAAAACGCAATTGAAAAAAATAGACGTTTGTACGCATTTCCGCTTAGATTTAATTTAATCATTTTAGCTTTAAACTTACTTCCGAACTTTTTAAGAGAGAAAATTGTAGACTTTCTGAATTAATTTATACGTCAAATGAAATTGCTGCCATGGCACCAATCTAGCCTGTAAAAAGGCATAAAAAAGGGTTTTTAAATGGAACATATGAAAGTTATAGACAGCGTTTGTACGTATTGTGGGACTGGTTGCGATATCGCGGCAAATGTGAACGTTCAAGAGAATAAGATTGAAAGTATCTTCGCTCATCCGGATGGAGTAGTTTCTCAAGGCAAGCTTTGTATAAAAGGCAAGTACGGTTTTGATTTTGTTGATGCGGAGGACAGACTTCGTATTCCCCGTATTCGTAAAAGCTTCTTAGAAAAAAATCCTGCCATTAAAGAGGCTGTTGCTTCAACTTTGGTTGATTTGGATGCAACTTGGTATGAGACAAACTTAGAGAGTGCGACCACTGCATGTGCTATGAAACTCAAAGAAATTCAAGCAAAGCACGGTAGAAAAAGTGTCTGTTCTATCGGCGGAGCGAGAACCTCTTGTGAGAGTTCGTACCTTTTTCAAAAATTTACACGCCACACATTGAACTCTCCGCATGTAGATAATTGCGCGAGAGTTTGCCACTCTCCTTCACTTTCTGGAATGCGTAAAACTATTGGTGAAGGCGCTGCAACTAACCCTTACAATGACATCTATAACTGCGAATTTATGATAGTTATAGGCTCAAATACGACGGAAGCACACCCAATTATTTCTAACCGTATAATTGATGTTGCCCGTGAGCATGACAATTTGGCTGTGTTTGATGTGCGTGAAATAAAATTGCACAGATTCTCAAAGTACAAGGGAATTATGCCTCATGAAGCGAATCTTCTTGTGCTTAATATGCTTGCCTATGTCATCATCGACGAAGAGCTATATGATGAAAATTTTATAGCAGACAGAACAAAAGGTTTCCTTGATTTTAAAGCAAAAATTTTAGCGGATGAATACGCTAATCCGGACTATTTTCAGAAGATAGAGGGGTATGAGTATCTTTCTAAAATGATTCGCAAAGTTGCCCGTGAGTATGCGCTTAAAAAATCTATGATTTTTTGGGGTCTGGGAATCACAGAACATATTGACGGTTCATACGCGGTTATGGCAATGACGCACTTGGCTCTTATGACTGGGAACATTGGAAAGAGCGGTGCCGGACTTATGCCTCTGCGTGGACAAAATAATGTTCAGGGGACATGTGACATGGGAATGCTTCCATATTATGACCCTGATTATCAGGTACCAAAAGAGATTGGACTAATGACGCCTCAGCTTGTCGATGCAATGCTCGAAGATGAGATAAAAGCGGTGCTCAATATCGGCGAAGATATTACGCATATTCATCCAAATCTAAACAAAATAGACAGAGCTTTTGAAAAACTGGAACTTCTTTTTGTGCAAGAGCTGTTTATGACGGATGTCGCAAATCGTGCAGATATTGTAGTAGGAGTAAAATCAGCGTATGAGAAAACAGGTGTTTATGTAAACGCAATGCGTCGTTTGCACCTTTCTCAACCTCTTGTGAAATCAGACTTACCGGATGACTGGGAAGTCCTTCAGATGCTTGATAATAAAATGGGCGGAAGTTATAACTACAAAAATTCCAACGAAGTATGGGATGAAGTAAGAGAAGTAGCCTACAGACGTTTTAGCGGTGCCTCGTATGTCAGACTTGAACGCCATAGAAAACGCGGTCTTCAATGGCCTGTGCATACAGAAGATACGCCTATTTTACACCAACTCGATTTTAGAACAGATGACGGCTTGGGCGAGTTTCATTATCATCAGTATAAACTCCGCGGTATGGTAGAAGAGATTTTAAATAAAACTCTGACGGGCTATCATCTGACAACAGGAAGAACAATTGCTCATTACAATAATGCGGCACAGACTAAGCGTTCACCAAACCTTAACAAGCGTTATGATGAAGATGTTTTACTTGTATATGAAGGTGACGCACATGAGTTCACGAGTGAGAAAGTTATACTCAAAAGTGAATTCGGTCAGACAAATCCACTCACTATAAAAATCACAGATAAGGTACAGCCTAAAACATTGTTTTCGACTTTTCATCATGCAAGCTCGAAGATAAACAATCTTTTTGGGGACAAAAGTGATGAAGTGATTATGACGGCTGCGTTTAAGTCGATAAAAGTAGAAGTAATTAACTGTTAATTGTACATATACGCTCCCACGCAGAGCATGGGAGCCAGAGAAGCTGTGCGAAGATGCACAGCTTTTTATGCTTTGGAAGAAGCTTTCTCAATAACTCTCATAATCATTGCCGAAACATACGGAACACTCTGTACTAAAAGTGTTGAAGCAAAAACATATACTTCTACAATCTCCTGCGTATTTGTCATAACCAGTGCAGTGAATGAACCAATTAATAAGAGTGCTAAAATAATTTCCTGATGAGAATTGTCTCCTGCAGCTTTTTTCGTGTTTCCGCCTTTTTCTGTACGTTTGAATGGAAGTGAATCTTTTACAAATCCGTCATATACCGCTTTAAAAATTGTAAGCTGTAAGCTCATAGCTGCAAGTGCACCTAAAAGAGAGTGGTAAAAGTTTGCTTTAACTCTTGTTCTGTAAAGTACAAACGCATGAATAACATTCACTAAAAACGCAGTTAAAATAGGCACGGTAAGTGCAATGGTAGGAATAGTTACTCCTACAAATATAATAACCGGAACCCAGACAATATTGAGCACTGCCGTTACTGGCCCAAGAGCGTCAGAGAGCCAGAAAAACCATCCTGTAATAAAGTGGTGCTTTTGGGCTTTTGTCAGCGTTTTAGACGATGGCATAAAATGCGCCCAATGTTTTTTAAGAATTTGAATTGCTCCATAAGCCCAACGGTGACGCTGCGTTTTAAAGGCTTCCATTGTGTCCGGAAGTAAGCCGTGACCATATCTTCTGTTTGTATAATGAGCACTGTATCCTGCCTCAAAAAGGCGAAGCCCAAGTTCGCTGTCTTCAACGATTGTATCTGTATTCCACTGACCGACTTCATCAAAGGCAGATTTGCGAATTAAGAGCATTGTGCCATGAGCTACAATAGCATTTTCTTCGTTACGCTCAACCATACCAATATCAAAAAATCCTGCATATTCTGCATTCATAGCAGTTTTTAAAAGAGACTCTTTTCCGTCTCTATGGTCTTGAGGCGCTTGAACCATTGCCACTTTTGTATCTTCAAAAATAGGTACCAAATCAACAAGCCAATTTGGAGAGATAACATAATCAGCGTCTATTACAGCTAAAATTTCTGTCTCAGGATCCGCATACGGAAGGGCTTTATTCAATGCACCTGCTTTAAAGCCTTCACACTGAATGTCTAGATAGACAAATCTTTTACCTAGTTTTTCACATAACTCTTTGATAGGTGCTTTATAATAATCTTCAGGAGTATTGTTAATAATAACAAGTACTTCATAGTTTGTATAATTAAGGTTTGAAAGAGCAACAAGTGTATCTTTAAGAACATGAGGCTGCTCTTTGTATGCCGGAACATGAATACTTACTAAAGGGACATGATTTGACTGGAGGTCAAGAGGAATAAGTCTTTTAGGGCGTCTTCCAAGAGTACATTTAAATAGTTCATTTGCTTTTGCAAGCGTAATAACGGTGAGAGGTATCATAAGTAAAGAACCCATTCCCCACATGACCCACATACCAAAGTTCATGTAGTGAATAAATGGATAAATAGCAGACATTACAATACCAAATGAGATACCTTGTGCCGCTAAACCGTAAGTCATTGCATGTAAAAAGTTCATACGCTGGTTACGTAGACCAAAGAAAGTGAGAAGTGCACCTATAAACGCAGCCGCACTCATTTGCATAAACCAGTATGGCTCTATAAGAACGGCGCCTTGGAGTTCAAATTTTTGATTGCGGTCGGCATCAAAAATACCCCAGTACTGTCCCACGTTTCCTTCATGAATACCTTTCCAGGGTTGATCAAAAGCTTCAAGAAGGTTGTATTGAAAGCTCTCTTCTTTGGCTAAAATTAAAAATCTTCTGACAACTGTTGCCTGATTTTCCGCACTTGCAACTGAGCCCTGATTATTATAGCCTTGACTTGGCCAGCCAAACTCCCCAATAGTTACACGCTTGTCCGGAAATGCATTAACAACGTTATGGTAAATATTTTTAAAGTAAGGAACAAACTCTTCAGCCTTAATTTTTTCCCAATACGGAAGCACGTGAATATTAATAAAATCAACTTCTTTTGCAAGTTCCGGATTGTCTATCCATAAGTTCCAAATTTCCGCAGTTGTTACACGTGGCTGGTGGTATTTTATAGGTGTTTTTTTCTCAACGACAGCAATAAATTGTTTAAAGTCACGAATAATCGCAATAAGCTCATCTACTGTCAAATCTCCGCGTAGCAGAACCTCATTCCCTACTATAATCGAGGAAATTGTGGCGTAGTACTCTGGAATAAGCTGCTTTGCTATCTCAATTTCTCTTTTATTATTCTCAGGATCACCTGAGAGCCACATTCCGTAATGCACTTGCATATTGAGTTTTTTGGCCTCCGGTAAAACAGCCTGAGCATCTTCAGAAGAGTAAACACGAATTTTTTTAGTAAACTTGCTGATAATTGTCAGATCTTTTAAAATCTCTTTTCCGCTGAGCATAGTTTTGTCTGCATTTTTATACGGTGCATAGGAAAGAGACTTAATGATGTTTTCAGCATCGGGAGGGGATACAATTTTATTGACATTGTTGACCCACAGGAATATTTGGAGGAGAGAGGCGAGTAGTAAAGCTGCTAAAATTGATTTCACTATATGTCCTATAAAAAATAAAGCGAATTATATAGGAATTTCAAATAAATAGCGTTAAAAATTTAAGAGATAATTAAAAATATTCATTAATTCTCTAAAGTAAAAGTTATTCTTGATAAAATTAGTATTCAGGAATAAAAATATCAAGAAATATGGAAGTATAAATATGAGCAGAGCTAAAGGTAATATAGCCGAAGAGAGAGCCTGCGAATACATTTTTGAAGAAGGTTTCACAATTCTTGAGAGAAATTTTTACTCGCGTTTTGGAGAGATAGATATTATCGCCATAAAAGAAGAAGTTCTACATTTTATTGAAGTCAAAAGCGCACTTGAGTATGAACTTGCGGTACAAAATGTGACGCCAAAAAAACTTTCGCGTTTAATCAAAACGGGCGATGTGTATATGAAAAAAAATGCGATTACTCTGGATTATATGTATGATGCCCTAATCGTCACGCCAAAGAAACTGTGGCATCTTGAAAATATAACACTTTAGGCTAGTTTTTATGGAAAATTTTTTACTTATTTTTGTCTCAATATTTGCCGGATATCTTATTCAAAAGGCAAATATATTCTCTAAAGATGCAGCTACAACACTCAATCAGTTTGTTATCTACATCTCTTTTCCTGCGATTATCCTTTTGCAAGTGCCAAAAATAAGCTTTTCAATGGAGATGCTCTATCCTGCGTTTATTGCTTGGATTGTTATGTTTTTCTCTGCACTTGCAGTTCTTTTCATCTCCAAGATGATGCATTTTTCTAAAGAGATTACGGGTGCTTTGATGCTTGTCGGTGTTTTGACCAACAGCTCTTTTTTGGGTATTCCTATAGTAAACGCATATTTGGGTGCCGATGCAATAGCCTATGTTTTAGTTTACGATCAGCTTGGAACTTTTTTGGCATTTACAATTTATGGGACTTTCGTGGCTTCATACTATTCAAGTGAACATAAACTCGATTTCAAGCTCATCACAAGAAAGCTTTTAACCTTTCCTCCGTTTATGGCTTTGTTGCTTGCGTTTTTTCTTATTGGTAGAGAGTTTCATCCGGCAATAACATCTACTCTTAGTTCTCTTTCTGCTACTATAGTCCCGCTTGCTCTCGTAGCTGTTGGTTTGCAACTGCAGTTTCGCTTGCCTAAAGATGACTTCAAGCCTTTTGGTGCGGCTCTTTTTGTCAAACTTATTTTTGCCCCACTTGTCGCGATTATAATCTGTGAGATTTTTGATTTTCACGGGCTCTTTGCTCAGGTTTCCATTCTTGAAGCTGGAATGGCTCCGATGATAACAGCCGGCGTTTTAGCTTCCATGGCTGGATTAGCTCCAAGGCTTAGCTCTTCGATAGTAGGATATGGAATTTTGGTTTCATTCGTAACAACAGGATTTTTATATCTGCTCTTCTAGGAGAAAAGTACTGCAGTTACAGTCTCAGAATGTTATAATTCTTACCGATGTTACGCACTAAAACGAACGCGTCCGTTTTAGTGGCAGGGAGAAATCTCCCTACAACCCCTAAAGCTACGAAAAGTAAACTTTTCGAGAAAACTAGATAAATAGAAATTTTTGGAGAATTTTATGGATGCAAAAATATTTCTTGGCTCAACTGCAACCACAGCTGAAAATTTTACTGAAAGAATAAGCCCTTTCAGTGGTGAAGTAGTTTCTCGTGCACCTATCTGCAGTGCTGAGATGGCAAAACAAGCTCTAAAAATTGCTCAAAACGCAACAGTAGCAGCAAAAGCTTCCACGCTTGCACAAAGATGTAATTGGCTTTTGGATGTTGCTGCAAAACTTCGTGAACAAAAAGAGGATATTGCAAAAACTATTACCGATGAAGTCGGCAAACCTATTGCGTTTGCAAGAGTGGAAGTGGAGCGATGCATAGAGACGGTAACGCTCTCTGCTGAGACGATGCGGACGATGCACGGCGAAACTATTAACACAGAC
>Ga0180732_1000447_pt1 | contig 36075 bp, 30 predicted proteins | sample KR11_01MetaG_FD_148674 | JGI IMG/M metagenome (GOLD analysis project Ga0180732, IMG submission 148674) | Groundwater microbial communities from the Olkiluoto Island deep subsurface site, Finland - KR11_0.1 MetaG | ecosystem: Environmental > Aquatic > Deep subsurface > Groundwater | place...
TCTCAACTTAACCCACGTTTGCAAGGTAGGCAGGTCTTTTTTTGCTTAAAGATACCTTGAAAAATGGTCTTTTTCCCCAAGCTCTGCGTTGTTCTAACAATTTTATCCTCGGAATATCGACTATATGCCTGCGGTAAAATTTTCTTCACGCCTTGATCTTGAATAAAAAGCCTGATTTTTCAAGGTACCCTTAAGTGTTAACCATTATATCTAAATCTACGCCAAGGGTTGATTTTAATGCCAAAAATAGAATGTTGATTATCAAGGGGCAGTCTTACCCTGAGAACTCTTTTAAGTTTTATGACCCTATTTCCCAATGGTTGGATATGCTTTTTACAACTGTTGAAGATGATGACGGGTTGATTAAATTGGAGATAAGTCTTCCATATATTAATACCAGCAGTACAAAATGTATTTTGATGCTGTTGGAAAAATTTGAGGTAGCAGAAAAAAACGGAAGAAACATGGACGTCACTTGGTATTATGACAAGGAAAATGAGAATGAGCTGGAGTGTGCACAGGATTTTAAAGAGTTTGTTGAGTTGGAATTTAATCTGATCGCAGTGTAAGGGAAAGAACAGATGACGTCTGACAATAGAAGCGATATTTTTCAGGCTGACTATAAAGTGTTGGATGCGGCCGAAAAAGTGCTGCAAGGCCTTGAAGGTTCCGACAACGCAATACGGCCTCAATTTGAGGAAATCTATTTAGGGTATAAGAGGCTTCTACGCCAAAGTAGCCACCTGATTATTATCGCCGACAGGCAGCAGAAAAGGTTGATTGATCTGCAAAATGACATCGTCGAGAAAAACAGGGAGTTGGAGGCACTGAGCATTACCGATGGCATGACTGGAATAGCCAACAGGCGGCGTTTTGACGAAGTGCTTACTCAGGAACATGCCTGGCATGCCCGGTCGGGAGCCAAATTATCTCTGATATTGTTGGATGTTGATCACTTCAAAGCATTCAATGACAATTACGGACATGTCCAAGGTGACGAATGTCTGCGGCAGATTGCCAGGGTGATTGCTGACTGCACAAGCCGTCCTGCTGATCTGGCCGCCCGTTATGGTGGTGAAGAATTTGCCTGCATCTTGCCGGAAACCGACAACAATGGTGCGATCGCAATTGCTGAAAAAATTCGTTGCGGCATCATTGCCCTTGCCCTGCCACATAAATGTTCGAGCGTAGCGGATGTTGTCACCGTCAGTCTTGGAGTAGTTACAGTTCGGTGTACAACAGGCGCATCAGCTGTTGACATCATTATTCAAGTGGATGAACTGCTCTACCAGGCCAAATCCAGTGGTCGTAACCGAGTGGAATTCGTCAAGTCATGTTGCGGGGCAGGGACAAGCAGCGGAGTAGTGTAGATCGGCATTCAGTACGGACCCGTTTTCGGCATGACCTTGCTGATTATGCCTGCCTTCGCTTGTTGCTAAGAAAAAGAATTCCTGATTGCCTCTCCCAATTGCTGCAACTCGGCGATCTTCTTCGGATCGTTTTCAAAATCATTTATGCCCACGCTTTCCGGGGTGGCATCCTGGCCATGGATCATTTTCAAACTGGACATCTGACACTGGCCTTCCTGACCGCAGCGTATACAGGGTACATTACCAAGTAAAGACACCCCGCCAATAAACTTCATACCTTCTTCGATCATGAAATTCTTGATGGCCTGAATGCCAATTTCAGCGGCAGGAGGCCATCCTTCTTGTCCATGGGGAATGGCACTGGTAATAATGGCCGCACCAGGTTTACCTGACATCAAACCATGGCGATGTCGCAGAGGATAAAGTCTTTCTATATAAGCCTTAGTGCGGCTATCAAGTGAAGAATAGGAAGTATAGCCGGCGATAATTACGGCGTCAGCCTTGTAGGTTTTTTCAGCCAGCATGATCCCGTCATCTTTTTTTATACACTTATTGGTTTTGATACAACCCAAGCAGGCATCACACGACCCAACATTATAATCACTTAATTTGATGAATTCACTTTTCATGGAGGTGGACTCAAGAACAATTTTCAAGGCACGATCTGTATTACTATTTTTAATGGGTGAACCGGAAATACCAAGTACTTTCATAATAACCTCCTCCAAACAAGACATGTCACTTCAGGCTTTTGTTCATTCATCACAAGTGCCATGAAATTACACAATATTTAATAGTTAAAGTGCTGCCACTGACCGTGACCGTTTATCTGTTAATGAGTCTGGTGGCAACCAGACTCAGACCGAAGACCAGGATCCCGATCAGTAGGAAGGACCAACTCAGGCCTAACCAGTCTGATATGAAACCCGCCCCGATTGCCCCGATAAAGACCCCGCTGCTCATAGCCAGATTGAAGGCTCCCATCATGGATCCTTGTCCATAGCTCCGCCCCTCTTCCGTGGCCAGCGCCCCCAGGGTTGGCCAGATGATTGCCTCGCCGCTGCCCAGGATCACAAATAAGCCGAGCAGGACCCAGAAATTCCCGGCCAAGGGGACGAGACACATCACGCCGCTGATCACCAGGCAGCCAATCTGCAGCAACTTGACCTTGTCCATACGGTCTGCCAGTCGTCCACATGGGTGTTGCAGTACGGCATTGACCAGGGTTCGGGCGGCGATCACCATGCCGATCTGCATGCCGGTGGCCTGAAACCACTGATGCATCAGCAGAGGGAGTAGGGCCATGGTCGGCACCATGACGATCATGGTTGCCATTCGGGCCAGCAGGATTCCGGTAGTCCGATGGCTGGCCAGCATCGTCCGTAAGGATTTGATTACCCCGGGACCGCGCTCCGTCTTCGCCGGGGAGGGCGGGGCGGCCGGCATCTGCACCATGATCAGCATCATGGCCAGGAAACTTAAGCTGGCCATGACATAAAAGGCCGAGGCCATGCCCCAGTGATCGTTACAAAACCCGCCGATCAAGGGGCCGGAGCCGAATCCGGTAAAAATGGCGATATTGAGCAGCCCCATGTAATGGCCTTCACGACCCACCGGCGTCAAATCAGCGACATAGGCCATCGCCACCGGCACGATCATTGCCGAGCCCACCCCATGCAGGGCGCGGATTAAGATCAGAGAGCCAAGCGAAGTGGCTTCGGGCATCATGAGGCCGACCAGGCCATAGACGAAAAGCCCGCTGATGAGAAATCCCTTTCGCCCCCAGCGGTCGGAGAGATTGCCCACTATCGGCTGACAGAAGCCCCTGGTCAAGGAAAAAGCCGCGACGATTATCCCCAGGGTCAGCCCTCCGGCGCCGAGACTCTCCGCAAACACCGGCATCACGGGCACAATGATCCCGATCCCCAACAGGGCGATGAAGACCGAAAGCAGCAGGATAATCAGGAGGTGTCGGGGCATGGTGGAATAAGGGTGCTCCAGGTGTTTGGTGTTTAAGAGATCCGTAACTTGTACCCTGATTATAAGGAATCGTTAAGAAATAATTTAGCTTTAAATAATTATTATGTTACGGATCCTTATGCCGTTCTGGGCACTCAAAAGTGCTTAATTTAATATCTTTACAACGGCAAAGCGATATGGATAGAAACAATGGTAGCTTGATAAGAATAGTGGTCAAGAAGGCTCCTTGTTTTTGTCGGTTCGGGGGACAAAAGGCACATAAAAGCGGGTGGGCAAGTCTCGAACATTTCTTTCTGTTCGATCATATTGTATTGTGACTGAGAAGCCGTTACGAAATAATCTGATCATCTAAAGAGATAACAACCATGAATGGCATGAATCGGAATGACATAAAGGCTGGCCTTCGGGTTTTCATCGTTTTGAAACAGGATCAGCGATCCGGTAAACTCACCGAAGGAATTGTGAAAGATATCCTGACAAACTCCCCAACCCATCCCCATGGTATTAAAGTCCGTCTGGCTAGCGGTGAAGTCGGGCGAGTCAAAAAGGTTGAAGGTTGAATGGGACACGAGATTTCATGTCAGGCGAATGGCTTGATGACGAAATATTCGTTTTTTTGAATGTATAATTAATTAATTTTGATGATCACAATGAAATTCATCCATACTGCTGACATTCATCTGGGGAAAACCTACCGCAACTCTTCAGGGGAAGAGGAACGGTACCAGGATTTCTTTCGCTGCTTAGCGGCCATTGTGGCAGATGCAGTCCGTGAAGCTGTTGACTTTGTCCTGATCGGCGGCGATCTCTTTCACACCGGGCAGATCCTGCCCAAGACCTTTGCCAAAACCATCGAAATCCTCCAGCCCCTCAAAGAAGCGGGCATTCCTTGTATTGCCATTGAAGGCAATCATGACTGGATTCACCGGCGCAACAATATCTCCTGGATGGAGGCCCTTTCTGAAATGGGCTATATCCGTCTGCTGCGCCCGGCCCGGACCGCTGATGGCGGCTATTGTTTTGCGCCCTTTAATGATGAGAGCGGGGAGGGTGGCCATATCGAGATCGGCGGTCTGCATATCTACGGCCTCGGCTATATCGGCGCCCAGGCCGGCAGTCATGTGGAGCGCATCTGCGAGGCTGTGACCACAGCCAACAATCTGCTGATTTTTCACGTCGGCATTTGGAAGTACTCGCCGGTAGAGATCGGCAACATGAAGATCGAAGAGGCCCATCCCCTGGCTGAAAAATTCGGCTATGTCGCCCTCGGTCACGGCCACAAACCGTACGTCATCGAGACCCCGGAAGGCAAACCTTATGCCTTCAACCCCGGGGCTCCGGAACGAGTTAACTTCGGTGAGGAAAAGTATGATAAAGGCTACTATTTTGTGAGTCTTGATGATGACATATACTCCCAGGAATTCAGGCCAACCGATCCTCGACCGATGCTGGTTGAGGTAATCAATCTCGACGGGGAAAATGATGCCGATTCCGCCCTGGCCCGTTTCCGGGAACAGCTAACGGAAAAGCTGGTCGGACTCACCGACCGGCGCGCTCCTTTGCTGGAGCTGAAGCTGGCCGGACGGGTTGGCTTCCATCCCTTTGAGCTGGGCCGCGAACGGTTGCGGCTGGCCATTGATGAGTTTACCGCTCCCTTGCACATCGAAATAAAGAATCATCTTTCTATGCTGACGCACTCTGGTGGGGAAGAGGTGGTCAAGAAGTCCCTTTCCGAGATTGAAAGTGATGTCCTCCATGAGTTGATCGGCGCCCACAGCAAATATCAGGGGAGGGAAGGGGAGTTGGCTAAGCTGTCGTTGGCTATCCGCGATCTGGTCATGAAAGGTGATGTGGAAGATGATGAATTGCTCGGCCTTTTCGGGGAGCAGGGTTAAGGCATGCAGATCCTCTCTATTTCGCTGAAGAATATCAAGTCCCATCGTGATAAGGAACTCCATTTTGTGGGCGGCATCAATGTCCTTTCCGGGGTCAACGGGGTCGGTAAAAGCACGATCTTTGAGGCCATTGGCTATGCCTTGTTCGGTGTTGATGCCCGTGATTTTGTCGGCAACATTGAGCGGTTCATAACAATCGGGGCTAAAAAGGGCGAAATAGCAGTTACCTTTGCCCCGGGTGATGGCGATACATATAGGGCATCCCGCAGTGTCGGGGCCGGTTCCAAATGGCTGCTGGCCCGAGAGATCGGCGGCACCTTCGAGGTGGAGGATCATGCCGGCGCCCCGGAAACGGAAGCCCGGATCAAGGAGCTGCTCGGACTCGATGGCGGCCGTCCCCTGGCCGATCAGTTCAAACTGGTGATCGGCCCCTTTCAGCACGAATTTCTCGGTCCTTTTGTCCTCAAGCAACCGGCCAAGCGGCAGGAGGCCTTTGACGAGATCCTTGGCATCGATGCCTGGCGCAAGACCTATAAAGGCACCAGTACCCTGCTCAAGGCAGTGAAGAGCAAGATCGATCTCTTGACTGTTGAGATCGAGGGCAAAGAGGAACAGGTTGTCGAGCTGCCCGAGCGGCAAGAAGAATTGACCGGGCTGGTTACCGAACGAAAGGTTCAGCAGAAGCAGGTGGCAGACAAGGAAAAGAGCCTTGGCGCCACCGAGGTGCAACTTCTAAAACTTGATGGTCAGGAAAAGAAGAGCCAGGCAGTGAAGGGTGATATCCAGGTGTTGGAGAATCGCATTCGGGACGGGGAAGGGAAGATTGCCGATAATCAGAAAAGGGTGAAAGAGGCCGAACTGGCCCTGGAAACCCTGGAAAATAGCCGGACCGGGAAAGAGGCCTTTGAGGCCGCTGAAGTGCAGCTCAAGGCCCTGCGGGAGCAAGAGAAGGAGCGCAGGGCGATCGAAAAGGAGATAACTCTCCTCGATAAAGAAACGGCCCGTCTGGCTCAAGCCTTTGCCCACGAAAAGCGGGAAGTCCAAAAAATCGATCAAGAGCAGGAGGCAGAGGCCTTCCGGCTCACAGCGTATCAAAAGGGACTTGTCGCTGCAGAGAGTGTAGCCATAGCCGCGGCCCGCTTGCCGGTTCTCAGAGAAGAGGCGGAAAAGCTGCGCCTGGCCAAGGGGCTTCTTGAGGGGCGGCGGGCGGGCCTGCAGGAAGGCAAGGCAAAACTGGCCGAAGGGATCTGCCCCTTTTTCAAGGAACAGTGTCAAAATATTGCCGGCAAGGCGCCGCGTGATGTCTTCAGTGGCCGGGTGGCTGACCTGGATAAGGAAGGGCTTGAGCTGGAGCAGCGTCTGACAGGGCTGGGCCAGGAGATCGGGGTGGCCGAGAAGGCCGGGCAGGAGCTCGATTCCCTCAAGGTCCGCGGCCAGGAACTTGCCAAACAGCTCAGCGCCCTGTCTAGGCGCCGCGATGACAACACCAAACGCCAGGGTGCTCTGGCAGGAGCCAAAGAACAACAGGAAGAGGCCGAGAAAAAGGGTGAGGCCCGTAAGGAAGGTCTCAAAAAATACTCCAATCTCGATGGCGAAATAGTAAAGATCGAAAGATTACGCACTGGACATCAGGCCGCCCGAGATGCCTTCTTTGCCAATCAGAAAGACGCCCTTGATCTGCAAAATCGGCGTGATTCCCTGGCCAAGATGGTGGCGCTTCTGGAGGATCTGTGCAAGACCCTGGTGGCCAAGCAGCAAGAGCTTGTTGCGCTGGCCAGGGATTATGATCCCCAGCGCCACTCCGAGGTACGCCTCGTCAAAGAACAGTTGGTTGGCGAGCTTGCCACCAGCAGGCAGAAGATTGCTGATCTCGGCCGCGATCGACTCCGCCTGGATGGAGAGATCAAAAAGATGAAGCAGCTCAAGGAAGAGATTAAGGCCCGCTTGGTTGCCAGGAAGGGCCTTGCCGCCAAGGAAGAATTGGTCAAATTCCTACGGAACCAGATCTTTAATAATGTTTCGGCCCAGCTCTCTGAGCGTTTCCGCGAGGAGATAAGTCTACGGGCGGATCTTATCTACCGCAATATCGCCGAAACCGATGAAGAGCTTTACTGGGGTGACAAATACCAGATCGTGCTGCGTGACATGGAAAATGGCGAGCTCAGGGAACGCAGCGATGACCAGCTCTCCGGCGGCCAGACCATGAGCGCCGTGGTTGCCCTGCGCCTGGCCCTGCTGCAGACCATCGGCGCCCGAATGGCCTTCTTTGATGAACCGACCTCAAACCTTGATGCAGCGCGCCGGGCCAATCTGGCCCATGCCTTCCGGGCCATAGATGTCGGCCGTGAAGAGGTGACCGAGCACTGGTACGATCAGCTTTTTCTCATCAGTCACGATGTCGCCTTCACGGAAGTGACCGATCAGGTCATTTCCCTTGAATAAGAATAAAAAAAAGGGGTGAAACTATTTGATTACCCTTTAACGTGAGATGCTATGTCTTGCGTGTTTCTGAAATTGCTGGTTGTTTGCTATTTTTCTTTTTCTTCTTCTGCTTTGCGGCATACATCAATGCATCGGCTTCGCGTATGATTTGATCCAGCTCACATGGAGCGTTGTGGTTAAACACGCCGATTACGCTGCTGATTGATAATTCGTATGCTCGTTTATTGTTGTCTTGGTTATTTTGTTCTATATTTTTTTCCAGACGATAAATAATGTCTTTTTGTGATTTTATCTCATTGTCACCATGCATCAAAACAATAAACTCATCGCCACCGATTCTCGCCAGAATATCTGCAGCCCTGAAGGTGTCTTGAAGGATTTGAGTAATTTCCTGTAAAGCTTTATCACCCTGTTGATGACCAAGCTGGTCATTGATTGTTTTTATATTGTCAAGATCCGCATACAGTAGAAATAAATTCTGGTCGTTTCGCTTGGCAATCTGGAGCTGTTTTTCTGCTATTAAAAAAAATCCTCTTCTGTTAAAAAGTCCCGTCAGCTCATCTGTAATTGAATCCTGTTCAATCTTCTGTTCGAGTATTTTTCTGTCGGTGATATTGAACGAGGATTCTATCATCTGGCTGACTTCGCCATTCACATTAAAGATCGGATAACCGTGAATTTCTACAAATTTTTTCCTGCCATGCCGGTCATAATGAGTATGTTCTACAATAGCTGTGTTTTTGGTTGTTTTTACAATATCAAGCGGGCATGAGTGGCCATCTTCTCCACGACAGGGTGAATCGCAGCCGTGGGTCAGATTGTGGCACTTTACTCCCTCATAGTTATGCTTGATAGTGGCCTGGGAGTTGGCAAGGATGATAGAATAATCATCAGCATTGATGACATAAAAAGGGTATGGTAGTGATTCGATAATATTACGCAATAATTTATTTTGTTCCTTGATTTGATTTTCGGCTCTTGTCCGCTCTGTAATGTCCCGGAAAATACCGCGGGTGAAAAGAGGCTTTCCTTTCTCTAATCGGCAGCTGGCATTTCCTTTCAGCAAGACATCCTCTCCATTTTTAGACAGATATGTCACTTCCATATCACGCATTTCTTCTCCTGCAATAATGCGCTGAAAATTGGTAATACAGTCTTCTTTGTTTTCAGGCGATAGAAGATCAAAAACTTTGAGATCTGCTATTTCACTGTCAGAGTAACCCATCGTTTCTCTCCATGATCTATTGACATATTCGAAAGATCCGTCCGGTCTGATACTCTGGATGAGGTCGTGGACATTGTCTATGAGATCACTATAGCGCTCCTCACTCTGCAGGAGTTCCTTCGCCGTCTGATTTCTCTCCTCAATTTCATTCTTGAGCGAATTATTCATCATGATAATATCTTCTATCTTCTCCTTAACGAGGAGATCCAGATGGTCGTGATGTTTTTTCAGTTCTTCCACCGCGGTTTTCCGATTTCTTTCAATTTTTATGGAATTGGTAACGATCCAGTATTCCACAAGTATGATAATAATGAGGACGCCAGTGGCAATCAGGGAAATTCTTTTACTGAGGGTGTTGATTTCTTCCCTGACGTCTTCAGTGTAAACACCAGTACCCACAATCCAATTCCACGGTTCGAACAACTGAACATAGGAGAGTTTGGAGACGATTTTTGAGTTGTTATCTTTCCATTGCCACATGTATTTGACAAAGCCGTCTTTATTTTTTTTGGCAATGGTAACAAAATCCTTGAAAGGGAATACCCCTTTTTTAACCTGGAAATCTGCCACATTTTTGTTTTCCAGATCAGGACGATAGGGGTGCATGACCATTACAGGTGTCATGTCGTTAATCCAGAGATAATCTTTTTTCTCCGGTCCGTATCGCACATTCCTGATAACATCTTTGGCAATGTCTTGAGCTTGTTCGTGTGTTAATTCACCCTGTTGCTCTTTCCTTTCATAATATGAAAGGATTGTAACGATGGAATGAGTCATCTCCATCATCATATCTTTTTTTCTTTCCAGAATATTGTTCTCAAATTGCGGAATAACATAAGCAAAGAGCAACAGAACAACTAAAAGAAAAGTGAAAATGGCAGGAAAAATTATTTTTATACTGGAAGTGTCTAATGAAATTTTCATAGAGGAGACCTGCAAGTCAAAAAACAACTGGATATCATTAATATTATTGGAAGAGACGCTTGCCGGTACAACCGGAAGCTGATGAAGGCAAATATTAGAACAATATAGCATTGACAATATGAATTGTCTTTATGAAATATTTCCTTAGCAGCAACGCCTGGATGTCATCTATGATGTCTGCGGAACAGAATAATTCGCAGAACTATGGGGGGAAGCTATTAAAATCGTCGGCCATTAAAACAGTAAGAGGTTAAGAACGACCAGCAGCATAAGATTTTATTCGTATTTTTTGACTATTGATAGAGTGAGCAGGCGATGAAGAATGTAATATGAATTACTTCAGAAGGTCCAGAAAAAAACTGCATCTACCATTTAGCAGATTTCATTGAACCTTCTGTTTAATGTATAAGTGAACGAGATTACGACTTTTACGGTCTGACTGCCCGGACACTGCCCTCACTCTTATTGAAGTAGCGACGTTCCGGATCGCATTGATCAGACATCTCCCAGGATCCAGCCATTCCTTCACCATCTTTCTCTCCGGACCAGTATTTCCCTTTCCGTTCAAAATCACACGTTCCGTTCACATGAAGGTCGAAGAGGTAATTCAGATCGTATAATTCATAGACGGTTGGCAGTCGCCAATCGGTGTATCCGCCAAGCTTTAGATTCTTTACATAAAGCTTTGCTTCTTCATACGTTTTGATAGTTTCACTTTTGTCAGTCTGCCACATTTGCCCTGAGACTGTGTCATGGCAAATTCCGTTGTTAAGGTTTTGGAAACGAGCGTCTTGTGGATTTTTACTGCTACAGCCTTGTGAAATGAGAATAAGGGTAAAAAATAATGTGTAAAGAATGTGTCTTGATTTCATAGTCAGGCCTCCTTGGAGTTTATGGAGCTAGGGGAGTCTGGGCAAAGCAGTTTTTTTGCTGGCAGACACGGTTAGGACTAAATGTTTTTTTGATATTTTTTAAGCGACTTGTTCCTTATGTACCAACTGATTGGTACAAATATTCTGCAAAAAAAATCAGTGATCGAGTAGATTTTTGATGGCCGCCAGGAAATCAAACAAATCTTTTTCGCGTTTGCTGACCCGTGACATCATAATCGCTCCTTCCACGGTTGCTACCACGGTTTTAGCCATAAGTTTCTCTGAAATTCTCGAGTTAAGCAGCTTAGACTCTGACGCTTCAAGCAGGAGGATTTCGAGCTTATTCGTCCATCTGTCGAAAACTTCTTGAATGACGGAAGCAAATTCAGGGTTGCTGTCGGTCATTTCCAGAGCTGTATTTCCGAACAGGCAGCCGTCGACAAAATTATTTTTTTTCTGTTCGTTAAAAATTGCCTGACAGGAGTTGATAATCTTGGCGACCGGGTCAGTACCCGAGAGTGATTTGTTCAGGAAATGAAAAAATTCTTCTTTGGCATCCTCTAAAACAGCCAGACCCAGATCTTCCTTGCTGGCAAAATGATAATAGAGGTTTCCTTTTTTAACGCCGGTCGCTGAGATTATTTCACTGACAGAGGTGTTGTGAAAGCCTTGCTTAATAAAAATTTTTCGAGAAGCCTTGAGGATGTGTTCCCTCGTTTTTTCACCTTTGACTGTAACTGCCATAAAAATCTCCAAGTATTCCATAACTGACTGTTTGGTACAAAAACTAGTCTTTGTGTTGGGCATTGTCAATGAAAAAAAAGTAAATCTCATCATGACGTTCCCTTGCCATGAAGGTATGAGGTTTGCTTTGACATACTCATCTCGCGGTGCCATAATTATCTGAAAAGAGCGTTTCCCAGACGAACATGAACGGGCGAGGTGCTGATATGGACAGGAGAGAATTTCTCAGGCAGGTGGCATTGTGGTCGGCAGGCCTCAGTGTAAGTGTACCCCATTTCCGGATTGGCGCGGCGCTGGCAGCGGAGAGTCAGCCGTCCCTGTTGACCAGTGCCACCGGCAAGGACTATCAGGAGTTGGTCGATCGGGTTCTCGGACCCCTGGGCGGGATGGGCAAGTTCGTCCGCCGCGGTGATAAGGTGGTGGTCAAGCCCAATATCGGCTGGGATCGCAATCCGGGCCAGGCTGCCAATACCCATCCCCTGGTGGTCAGGGCCCTGGTGGAACGGGCGCTCGACGCCGGGGCCGGTGAGGTCCTGGTTTTTGACCGCACCTGCAACGAGGAGCGGCGCTGCTATGTCAACAGCGGTATGGAGGATGCCCTGGCGGGGATCAAGGACAATCGCTTAAAATTTTTTCACCCTGACGAACGCAAATATGTTCCGGTTGATATTGAACGCGGCAAGGCGGTCAGTCGACTGGAGATCTATCGGGACGCACTCGAGGCCGACAGCTATATCAACGTGCCGGTGGCCAAGCACCACGGCCTCAGCCGCTTGACCCTCGGCCTCAAGAACAGCATGGGGGTTCTCGGCGGCAACCGGGGGGCTATGCACCACAACCTGGGCCAGAAGTTGGCTGATCTGGCAACGGTCATTCGACCGAAACTCACCGTCATCGATGCCACCCGGATCCTTCTCAATAATGGTCCTCAAGGTGGGGACCTGGGTGATGTCAGGGTGCTTGATACGCTTGTTGCCTCGGTCGATCCGGTGGCAGCCGATGCCTATGCCACCACCCTTTTCGGCCTGAAGCCGGAGGAAATCGAATCCACGGTTGCAGCGTATGGAATGGGATTGGGGGAGATGGACCTGACGAAGATCAGGATCATCAAGGCGTGATTTTCCATGGTGAGGCGATGAAAAATAAAAAGAGAATTCCTGCCTATTACTGGCGGCGTGCGAGCCAACTGGTCTGCCTGGCCCTCTTTTTCTTTCTCTTTATCAGGACCGACTATTCGGGTCGCGATGAGATTGAGTACGCGGTCAATATCCTGTTTCGCATTGATCCATTGCTGGCCCTGTCTGCCTCGGTGGCGGCTGGATTCTTCATTGTCCTTATGCTGCCGGCAGTGGTGACCTTGCTGCTCACCTTGATCCTGGGTCGTTTTTTCTGCGGTTGGGTCTGCCCCATGGGAACCCTGCTTGACGGTTGCCACACCATGGCGTCACCTCAAGGGCAGGGGAGGGAGAGAAAATATCGTTTTCTGAAATTCTATCTCCTGGGTTTTTTACTGGTCGGGGCCTGGTTCGGCCTGCCGCTTGCCGGCTATGTCGATCCCTTCTCGATTCTCGTCCGGAGCCTGGCCCTGGCTGTTGATCCGGCCCTGAACGCTCTGGCCACCACCTTCTTCACCTATACCTATGAGCAGGCACCGGCCTGGGTCAATGGGCTGACCGAACCGCTCTACACCTTCCTGAAGGCTACCATCCTGCCCTTTAATCAGAAATATTATGATCTGACGGTTCTGTCACTGGTCATTCTCCTTGTGGTCTTTTTGCTGGAAAGGCTTGAGCGCCGCTTCTTCTGCCGCAATATCTGCCCGCTGGGTGCCCTGTTTGCAGTCACGGCCCGTTTTTCCCTTCTGCGGGGCCGGGCCGGGACCAAATGCGGCACATGCCGGAACTGTCGGGATGTCTGCCGGATGGGGGCAATCGATGAAGAACGCAATATCTCTCCGCTGGACTGCAACCTCTGCCTTGATTGTATCCATCATTGTCCCGGAAATAAGATATCCTTTCAGTTCGGTGGATTACATAAGAACAGACCGACTTTTGCGCTTTCCCGGCGCAGTTTCGTCGGCTCCCTGGCTCTCGGAGCAGCGCTGCCCTTCTTTCTCAAGAGCAGAACCCTGGCCCGCCAGGCCGATCCCCTCCTGATCCGTCCGCCCGGAGCCCTGTCCGAGGAGGAGTTCATCGGTCGCTGCGTGCGCTGCGGCGAGTGCATGAAGGTGTGTATAGGCAACGGTCTGCAGCCGGCCTTTCTCCAGGGCGGACTGGAGGGGATGTTTTCCCCGGTCCTCAAGGCCCGCACCGGCTACTGTGAGTACAACTGCACCCTCTGCGGCCAGGTGTGCCCCAGCGGGGCGATCAGGAAGCTGGCCCTTGAGGAAAAGCAGAAGGTGAAGATCGGCAATGCCTGCTTTGACCGGAACCGCTGCCTGCCCTATGCCAAGGGGATTCCCTGCATGGTCTGCGAGGAACATTGTCCCACCCCTGACAAGGCGATCAAATTCAGGGAGGTGGTGGTAGAGAACAGCCGGGGGGAAAAGGTATCGGTCAAACAGCCGTATCTGGTTGACGAGTTGTGCGTCGGCTGCGGAATCTGTGAAACCAAGTGCCCCTTGCCGGGTGTATCGGCGGTGATGGTGACCAGTGCCGGAGAAAGTCGCAACCCGGCCCAGGCGCTGCCGGATACCGGCAACACGGGTTACCCGTAAACTTTCACGAAGTATTTTACATTTCCGCATCAAATAAGAGGGAAGGAAAATAGCTTTGCCTTTACCCTTTAATCTCTTAAGTCCTCTGTGTTAATCCTGTCACTCATTAAAAATCGGTTTGACATGGTACTGATGGGAAATGAGTGTCGTTAGCTAAGAAAAAATTTGACATTGGCCTGTTTTTTTGTGGTTAATGATAATATAGCGTGATTGCTTGGCAGGGATGCGCGCATCTATTTCACGATTTGTATTGCGTATCGTCTATTGTTTATCATTGGCCAGTGGAGGAATAAATGGGCATAACAAAGGATTACCAGGTACAGGGAAGTCGAATTTTTTTTCGATGTCCAGTATGTGAGACAAGAAGAACATATCCAATAGCCCATAATTTGCGGCAAATCAGTGTTCGTTGTTATAAATGTGGCGGTAAGAGCATGTGCAGGTTAAATCGTCGTTTCCGTAACCGCTCTCAACAGGCTGGCAAAGTGCTGCTGATAACGCAGGAAGGAAGGGAGTTCGAGATCAATCTGAACGATATTTCAGAGAACGGGGTAGGCTTTGATGTGCCGATAGGCATTGCCCGAGCCAAGGTGGTTACGTTAGGAGAAGAGGTGCGTATCAGGTGTAGCTGGAATTCGCGTCTTTTTGGCAATAGTCGTTTTGTTGTCCAGAATGTCCAAGGACAACGGGTTGGGGCTAAAAAGAGGGGTATCTAATTCTTAGCCTTTCTCGAATTTTTTCACTTTTTCGCCGACCATGGAGACCTTATCGCAGTGGGCACCTTCTCGAGGATTGCAATCGAGGAGGATACCCATCACCCTGTCGGCGGCCCTATAGCAGTCGGCATCTTCCAGTCTTCCCAAGAGCTCGGACATCAGCTTGTTAAATTCCATGCATTTTTTATAATCGGAAGAGGTGCGCTGGTGCAAGGAACATGCTTTCTCCAAGTCTTTCTGGATATCTTCAGGGATTATTTCAGCCATATGGTCAGATCCTTTTATACTATGGGGAACAACATATGTGTAGATTGCTGCTCCCTTTATTCCAAGGTAACTATCTATTTATTCGGGGATTAAAAAGGATCTCGCGCAGAGCCGCAAAGGCGCTGAGAAGGACAAGCTTTTTTTATCTGCGCCTCTGTTGATAAATGCTAGTTATTCTTATTTGTGCTGAACAGTTACAACTAAAGAAGTAATAATAACGTATCGCCAGGCTGTCTGCGACAGAAAACTTTAGGAAAATATACCTGTGTGTTATAGATTCTGGTAATTGACACTGGCTACTTTAAACATTCACGGCGGTATTGGTATAGATAGAAGGAATTCGCATGGAGATTCGGTTACGATGAAAACACATAAGCCCTCAAAGCCTTTATCAATGATTCGTGAGTTCCATCTGGCCGACTGGTTTACTCTCGCCAACGCCGTCTGTGGTATAGGGGCGATATTCTCCACCATGACGTACCTGCAAATAGACGATATCAGGCACATCTATTTTGCCTGTGCTTTGGTGTTGGCTGCTTTGGTATTTGACGTCCTCGATGGCCGCATTGCCAGATGGCGGCAGGTGGCGTCAGTGATGGGTAGAGAACTGGATTCCCTCGCTGATGTCATTTCTTTCGGTGTCGCCCCGGCGATTATTGCCTACGGTTGCGGCATGCAGGGCCTCTACGACCGCATCGTCCTGGCCTACTTCGTCGCCTGCGGGGTCTCGCGTCTGGCCCGTTACAACGTGACTGCCGAAACACTGTCCGAAGGTGGTGACAAGGTGAAGTACTTTGAAGGAACACCGATTCCGACCTCCCTTTTCCTTGTCTTGCTCCTGGCAGTCGCAGCTTCGTTCGGCGCGGTACACCAACACCTCTGGTTTGGATACGTCAAACTTGCCGGTTTCCATCTCCATCCCCTCGTTCTGACCTTCGCCCTCTCAGGTTCGCTCATGATCAGCCGAATCCGCATTCCCAAACTATGAGGCCAGTGCCTCTTTCCTGCTAAATTTGCCCTTATCAGTAGCGGGGGAGCCGGTGTAAAGAGAGCTTGCTGAAAGAAGAGAGCTCCCCCGGTTCCTTGTTGACAGATAAATGACCAATGGATATTGTACTTAAAGTTAAACAAACGTTTGATTAGGATGAGGACATGAAAAATAAAAGTGATAATAAAGAACCAAAAATGGACTCAAGAGAACGGATTCTTCAGGCCGCCGTCTTTCTCTTTGCCCGTCATGGCTTTGACGCGACCGGCATGCGTGAATTGGCGGCTCATGCCGGGGTAAACATCTCGATGGTGGGTTATTTTTTTGGCAGCAAAAAAGGAGTGTTGAAGGAGATTCTTGACAGCTTTCTTTCGGGATATCTGGCCATCGCCAGAGAGGAACTGGCCGGCGCAGGTGATCTGCACACTCGGCTTGAACGATTCATTGTCAGTACCGTCGGTTATTTTGATGTCCAGCGAGATTCCTTGATCATCGCCATCAGTGAACTGCCCCACGATGACCCTGAAATTGTCGAACATAAAGCGGGATGGGCCAGGCAGATGGTGGGGATCGTCAACCGGGAGGTCTGCCAGCCTCATGCAGCAGAAACAGGGAAATACATTCCTCCGACCAGTTTGTCTCCTATGCTGACTGTTCTCATGGCCTCTCGTTATCTCTTCGCGCCTGTTATGGAAAAAGTTGAGCCGGGCAGTTCTGAGACTGTCAGTAGAGAAGAGTATGCAAAGATGATTGTCGGCCTGGTTCTGCAGGGAATTACTGGATCTGAGAGCAGGGTAACGAAGAGTTGATTAAACACACTATTGGCAAAAATAAGCTATGAAAAAAATGTTCTTTACACGGATTCTGCTCTTAAGCCTGTTCAATCAGGCCCTTCTTACCTTTCTTCCCGGGGCGAGCAGCGGCTTGACCATTGACGAGGCCGTGGCTCTGGCCCTGGCCAACAATCCTGATCTGCAAAAACAGCAGATGAATCGGGCCTTGAGTGAAGAAGACCTGAGCGGCCAGAAGTCACAAGCTTTCGGCAAGGTTGATCTGGCGGCCTCCTATGGATATTACAACCTGCCGCGCACCCTGGCCCCTTTGACACCGGCGTCAATCGCCACTGATCCCAGGGGGGTTCCCACTACCGTGGATCTTTTTGCCACAGGCATCATGTATGAGGTGCCGCTTTTCACCGGATTTGCCCAGCAGCGTTCAGTGGAAATTGCTACACTGGAAAAAGAACTTGCTGGACTTGCACTCAAATTGAGCCGGGAACAGCTCATCTATAATGTGAAGTCGTTGTATGTAAATATCCTTTCCCTGCAGGCCCAGGAAGAGGCACAAAAGGCCTACTATGAGGCATTGCAGAACCTTTACGATGATATCTTGCTTGAGGTCAAACTTGGCAGAAAGGCCCGGGTTGAACAGCTGAAAGCTGCGGCGGATCTGGAAAATGCCAGGGTTCAGGCCCGGCAGATCAGCGGCAACATCAGGATAGTGAAGGCCGGTCTCAGCACTTTGCTGGGTGGAGAGACGATCACACCCCTGGAAAATCTTTCCGTAGAGATGGCGACCCCCGGGAAAACTGAACAGAACAAGGAAATAGAGCAGCTCGATCGATACCGTTCTGCTGCATTGGAAGTCGAAAAAAAGGCCAGGCTGGTTGATAAAAGCAGGGCGACCTTTTATCCCCAGGTAATCTTTAACAGCTTTTACGGCCAGAATTTTGGCCCCAATGATAGTTCCAATCTGCATGAAGGGGACTGGAATAATCAGGAGGTCTGGCAGGCAACCGTGAATCTGAAGTGGACTCTTTTTGACTTTGGTGCCCGGAAGACAGCCCGCCGGATGGCAGCTGTCCGTGAACAGCAAAGTCGGCGGGATCGGGTGAAAACCGAGCTCGAGTTGAAGAAATCGCTAAGTGAGGCAGAGATTAAAATTGAGATGGCCAGGAATGCCTTTCATTCCGCCGAGTCCGAGCTTGCCCTGACCCGGGAAACGGAGATGATTGAGCAGGTCCGCTTTGATAAAGGAGCCACGGATGTGAATGATCTGCTCTCTGCCAAGTCCCGAAATCAACTGGCATTGAGTCGCTCGATTGCTGCCCGCTATAGCTATCATAATGGGTGTTTTTATCTGGATTACCTGTTGGAAAACGGAGAGAGTAAATGAAGAAAATTGTTATAGGATTGATGATTGTTGCCCTGCTTGTCAGTGCCGCCATGCTCCTCAAAAAACGTAAGCAGAGTATAACAAATACTCCAACTCCGGCCCCTTTGACCTATCAGGTGAAAGTCGTTTCGCCTTCCTCCGGGCGACTGGAGCAGACCCGTCCTTTTCTGGCCCATCTGGCCTCCCGGGACAGTGCCGAAATTGCTTCCAAGCTGAGCGGCCGGATAATAGAGATGCTCGCCCGTGAAAACCAGTCGGTAAAAAAAGGCGATCTCCTGCTGCGCATTGATGATCAGGAGATTGTCTCCAGCATCCAGTCCCTGCAGGTGACCATGAAGGCCCAGGAAAAAGATGTCCACTATACCGGCAGCCTCCATGAACGCAACAGGGCTCTTGTTGAGGTGGGAGGTCTGGCTCAGGAAAAATTCGAGGCCTCGGAAGTTGCCTATCTCGACAAACAGGCAGCCCTGGCAGCGACTCGCCAGAAGATCAGCGCCCTGGAGGTGCAACTCAATTATCTCAAAATCACGGCCCCTTTTGCTGGGACGGTCGGTACTCTCTTTGCGCACCAGGGAGACTTGGCGAGCCCCGGCAAACCACTGCTCTCCCTTAACTCTCCCGGACAGAAACTCACCTTCAGCTATGTCGCTGGGGAGCCTGCCATCCGCCCGGGGCAGGAGGCCTTCCTTGGTGGCCTGGGTGGCCGGAAGATTGGTCGGATCACAACCCTGTACAGTGACGCGAAAAACGGCCTGTCAGTCGCCGAAGTGTCCCTTGACAGCCCCCTTCTAATGCCGAACAACAGTTATCTCACCATTGATCTGCTCATCTTTGCCGAGAATGGCTGCCTCATTCCCCTGGATGCGCTCCTCCACCAACAGGATGGAACAAAGGTCATGCTCCATGCAAAGGATACGTTCACTCCATTTCCGGTGCGTGTTCTGGGAGAAAATAGAGAACAGGCCCTCATTGAACCATGTCCCAGCTCACCCATGGCCGTGGCACCGGAGGCAACGCTGGGGAAGCTGCCCGGCTATGGCGAAGTGCTGATCCGCAGGAGCGATGCCAATGAATAACAGTTTTGTAGAGCGCCTCCTGCGGCGGCCCTATTTCATCTATTCCTTTCTGGCCCTCTTTGTTTTCTTAGGGCTTGCCGGTTATCAGAAGATTGACCGGAAACTCTTCCCGGAATCCAACTATCCGGAGATTGCCGTCGTTATTATCCAGCCCGGTGGCTCTGCCAAGACCCTGGCGGCCAATGTTGCCGTGCCCGTGGAAGAGGAACTCTACAGCCTGGACAAGATACGCCGGGTCTATTCAACCACCATTGATGAAGTCTCTGTTGTCCGAGCCGAGTTTGAATACTCCAAAGACCTGAGTATGGCCGCAAGCGATGTGACCAACTCCCTGAACAAGATCCGCTCTCTCTTGCCGCCTGATATCCAGGAACCGCAGGTTCATAAGATCTCTGCGGCCACAGCGCCCGTTGTGGTGATTGGCGTCAGTTCCGATCTGCTGGCGCTTCCTGATATCCGCCAGCTTGCAGAAAACGAGCTGCGCCATGAACTGCTCAAGACGCGAGGTGTGGCCAATGTTGACATCTTCGGCAGCTATAAAAAAGAGGTGCAGATCATCATTGATAAGGCCAAATTGGATCAATATGGTCTGGGTCTGGCTGCGGTGCTGGCGACAATACAGAGTAATAATAAAGATTATGCCATTGGTTTCATCTCCAATGAAAAAAGCCGTTACCTCCTGAAGTCTTCCGGCAAAGAGGAGACGATGCAGGGCCTGCGGGCTCTGCACCTGACCCCGGATGTGCGGCTGGCTGATGTGAGTGAGATCTACTTCGGTCATTATGAAAACAGTTCGGGCTATTACGGAAATGGCCGGGAATCCATCGCCATCTCGGTACAGCGCGGGCTCGATGCCGATGTGCTGGGCACCATTACCCGGGTAGAGGAAAAATTAAAGACAATCAAGAGCGCCTATCCGAACCTCCGCTTTGAGATAACAGACACCCAGAAGGACACCATCGTCCAGAGTACGGACAATATGTTCGAGTCCCTGCGGGACGCCATCATCATGTCCACCATCGTGGTCTTCTTCTTTCTGGCCAGCTTCCGCCAGGTGCTGGTGGTCCTGGCCACAATTCCGGTGGTCTATGCTGCCACCATTGCCTTGATGTGGCTGGTGGGGATCGAATTTAATGTGGTGACCCTTACCGGTATTATCCTCGCCCTGGGCCTGCTGCTTGATGACACGGTGGTGGTCATGGAAAATATTGAGCGCCATTATAAGGAGGGAGGGGAGGACATCAGAAAGTCGGTGATCTCCGGGACCAGGGAGATCATGTTTGCCGATCTCTCCGGAACACTTACCACCATGATTGCCCTGGCCCCCATTCTTTTTGTCGGCGGCTACCCCCAGACCGTATTCCGGCCCCTGGTGGGCACACTGCTCCTGGCACTCATGGCCTCCTATGTTATTTCGATTACGGCCGTACCTTTGCTGTCGATGAAAATACTGACCATGGAGCCGCCCTGGCTTATGCGCATGGAGGATTTTTTCCAGCGCATAACCGGCTTTATCATGAATTATATCAACTCCTTTTTTAGTGCCGCCGTCAACCTGGCCCTGCAAAGGAAGGTTGTGGCACTGGCCTATTTTATCGGCCTGGCCCTGCTCTTTGTCGTCAGTCTCCGGGGGGTGATGCCCACGGTGGGACAGGAGCTGATGCCCGCCATGGATACCGGCGGCATCAAGGTCAACATTGTCACAGACCCCAACCTGCCCATCGAGGCCAGCCGGCGCATTGTTCGTGAGGCGAACACTCTGCTTGCAGACAATGGCCCCCTGCTGCGGCTCTCTTCAGCCATCGGCAGTGAGCCGGGAGTCCTCAGTATCGGCAGCGGCAGCGGCACGGATCGTATCGCCATTACCGCTACCTATGTAAATCGCTATGAGCGGGATGAGTCCATCTGGGAGATCGAAAAACGGCTGCGACCGCTCCTGGCCCGGATTGACCATGTCAAGCGACTGGAGGTGGTGGATTTCGGGGCAACTGCCCTGGCAAGTATCCGGGCAAATGTGGATGTGACGCTCTCCAGTAAAAACTTTGACGATCTGGAGAAAGCTGGAGACCTTGTTGAAAAAACCCTCTATAAAACCAGAGGTATCGTCTCGGTGGGGAGGAGCTGGGACAGGGATAAAAGCGTCTATAACCTTGAAATCTATCCGGCCAAGTCGGCCCTCTACGACCTTAAAAGCGGGGAGATTGCCAGGCAGCTGCAGACTGTTTTACGAGGAGCGCTGGTGGCCTCCTTTCCTCTGCAGAACGGTGTTGATTTCGGGGTGCGGGTCTGGCTGCCTGCCGGTCAGCGAGATACCAGGGATATCCTGCAATCCACCTTGCTGGATACCCCTCAGGGCAAGATCCCACTGGCCGCCATCGCCTCACTCAAGCGGGAGCTTGAGCCGGGGATCATCACCAGGGAAGGGTTGAACTATACCCTCAATGTCTATGGCTCCAGAGAGAAGGCCGCCATCTCCCATATCATGGCTGATTTTGAACAGGCCTTTCAAGGGTCGAAACTGCCCCCGTCAGTGACCATGGAGCAGACCGGGGATATTCAACAATTTCAAAACTCAGCCGGGCGGATGGCTGCTGCCGCAGGCTTTGCGGTGATCTTCATCTTTATTACCCTGATTGCCCTCTTTAACAGTGTCAGGGTGGCCGTTATGATCGTCCTTTCAATCCCGCTGACCATTATCGGTGCTTCCTGGACGAACCTCCTCCTCGGCTATCATGTCTCCATGCCGGCCATGATGGGTTTTATCCTTCTCTCCGGCATCATCGTCAATAATGCCATCCTCCTTATTCATTTTGCCCAGGAAAGGATGGCGGAGGGGATGTCCAAAAAAGAGGCCATGCTCGAATCGATCCAAATCCGTACCCGGCCGGTACTGATGACGGCCTTTGCCGTGGCCGCCGGCATGCTGCCGGTCGCCCTCGGTTCGGCCATTGGCCTCGAGCGGCTGGCCCCCTTGGGTGCCGTAGCAATCGGGGGCCTCATTGTCGGCACTGTTTTGACCCTGCTCTTTATTCCTCTTATCTTCATCATGGTGGCAAAGGAGGGCGGAGGGCAGGGTGGTGACTGAATGAGCTGTGAAGGCTCAGCAAAAACAGTGCCTTGCAGGCAAGCGGCTCCGGATCAGGAAGCGAAGGAAATCGACAGTCCCGGCCATACAAGCGCCGGGAGCAAGTTGGCTGTGCTCAGATCTTGCACTTGCCTTCGGCGACTTTGGGGAAACCGCTCAGGTTGAAGCTCTGGCCGCAACCGCAGGTGGTTTTGGTGTTGGAATTGGTGAACTGCAGGCCGCCGTTGATCAGCTCGTCGGAGTAGTCGATGACCAGACCGCCCAGAAATTTGGCACTTGCTCCGTCGGTAATAATAGTGATCGTCCCGGCCGTATGGATCACACTCTCGCTGTCCTTCATCTCGCTTACGAATGCAGCGTCGTAGGTCAGACCGGCACAGCCTCCTTCTTTTACTGCAACCCGCAGGAACTGGCCCGGTGCCATCTTGCTGCTCAGCATCGCTTCTGCTTTTTCTTTAATGGTGATATTCATGAAGACCTCCCTGGTTGATTTTTACTAAATATAGTCAGTAATGTCCGGTTAGACAAGGGCAGGTGGAGGATGGCGTCCATTCAACAGCATTCAACTTGGCCGCCCGCTTCAGCTTGCAGAGAAAGACGTCGTCGACCGTATCACCAAGGGAATCTGTTTGGGCCACTAGGGAGAAAGGTTCTTGCCCTGGTGGTAAAGGAGGGGATGGTTAGGCAGAGCGGTACCTGAGATCCTGCTGCAGCATGGGCTCCAGGGTGGCGTCAAGAAACGCGCGCTGGCAATCTACCTGTTTCATGTGGCCGTCACGCTGGAAGGCCATGTAGCGGCAGCCGCCGAAGCAGAGGGGTAGGTAGACACAGTCGCGACACTGCGCCTCGTCCTTCCAGTGGTCCAGGCAGTAGCTCTCCTGCCACCCTTGACCCATACCCTGCCATATATCGCCCGCCTCGTAACCCTTATGGCCAATCATGGTGATGCACTTATAGATGGTGCCGTCGTGATTGACGACCAGGGCGTCGTCAATATCCACCATACAGGGAGAGGGGCGCATTTTTGCCAGCGGAAACCCACGCCGCCCCAACTCTTCCCGGATAAAAAGGGCCGCCTCGATCAGCCACGGTTCGGAAATGGAGCAACAGCCGCTGCTGAATTCCGGGTTGGCGAACTGGTCGTTAATCTGCATCGCCGGGTAAAACTGCACTTGGGCCACCCGGTCGGGGGTGACTCCCTGCTCAAGGTAGAGGTCGAGCAGCTCGGGAAATCGCTGGTAATTGTCCCTTGTGTAATTGCCGACCAGATTGAGGCAGAGCAGATCGCAGCACTCTCGGATGTTGTGCAGTACCACATCGAAACTGGGCATCCCGTTCTTCAATGGTCTGGACTGGTTATGGAGTTCCGCCGACCCATCCACGGTAATCTTGGCGCTCTTGAGGCCCAGAGGCAGTAACTCCGCCACCACGGCCGGGGTGAGCAGCGAGCCGTTGGTGACCAAATGGATCTCAAGGCTGCCGCCCCGTTCCTCGACCAGGGGCTTGAGCCGTTGGGCCAGTTCCCTGATGCGATCCAGATAGAGCAAGGTCTCGCCGCCATAGAGGTTGAGTACCAGCTTTTCCTTCCCCGGGGTGAACCGCTGCCCCAGAAATCGGACGAGCTGGTCGGCGGTGGCATCGTTCATTCTGGACGCGCCTTCCTTCTGGCCGCCCTCGTAGCAATAGACACAGGCAAAGTTGCAGGCCATGCCTAGGATCACCGACACCCGCAGCGCCCGGTTGAGACGGTTCAGCTCGGCCGGCAGGTCATGAACAGCGGCCTGTTCGCCTGCCCGATCCTCCACCACCATCCCGAGCCGGGCCAGCAGGGCGGCCTGCTCCTGGGGGACAACCCCGGAGCGCAGCTGGGCCGCCAGCTCGGCGGGCAGCAGAGCCAGCGAGCATTTGCGGGTGGAGAAGAGCAGGTGCTGGCTGGCGCCCGGTTCAACAGGGTAGAGCTTGAGATAGGCGGAAGGGATCATGGGGGGCATGTACGGGGAGAAAAGAGGGGTCGAAACAAAAAGGGGGCCGAAGCCCCCTCTCTTTAACTTATGAATCTCATTCAGTGTCGACGGAGGGGGCCGGACTATTCGGCCGGCAACAGGCCATTGAGGCTGCCAGTTCTTCAGTTTCCATTCCTTGATCAAGTACTACTACCTCTTTGTTTTCCATGAAGAGACTCCTTTGTTTGGGGTTTGATATTTACAACTACAACACAACTCTCTTCCTTATCAACGATCAGACTACCGCTGTCAAGGGGAGTCATACTAAAAATGGAGGGTGATGCCCAGCTCCAGCCAGCGGCCGGCGTTTTTTTCCAACTCCACATTGTACTGGCTGCCGTCAAAGAGATTATGGGCGACGAAAAAGAGATCGTAGGTGAGCTCTCTGAAAACCAGGGGTTTGGTCACGGTCAGGTCCCAGATGATGGTGGAGTAGTCGCCTGAATCGTCTGGTTCATGCCGCTGATCCAGCCAGATGTAGTGGCCACCAAGGCGGGCTTGGATAAAGGGGCTGTCGTACTTGCAGATGAGGTTGCTCATTTGCTCCGCGTCGTTTTCAAAGATATTGCCGTTCCAGTCGGCGATGGAGTCTTTATAGTCGGTGTGGGTATAGGTGTGGTTGGCCAGCAGTGACAAGTCGTGCCATTTAATGGTCTCCGCCTCCAGTTCAAATCCTTGCCGCACCGCCTTGCCGGTGTTGACATACTGGCCGCCCCAATCCGAAGGGAGGGTGCTGTCCCAGGTCCAAGAGTCCCGTTCACGGTGTTGGAACAGGGTGACCTTGGTCTGTAGGTTGGGGACGGATGTGCTCTCCAGACCCAGCTGGGTGGTCCAGGCCTTGGACGGTTTCAGGCCGGGCGAATAAGCGAGGGTGGAGGAAGGCGGGCGGCGAAAGCCACTGGAGGCCCCGGCCCGGAGGAGGTTCTGCTCGGAGAGGCGATAGGTCATGCCGAGGCTTGGACTGAGCAGGTCATCGGCGTTGAGGTTCTGGTCGTAGCGCAGGCCAGGGGTAATGGCAAACTTCCCCCAGACCACGGTATCGTTGACATAGACCCCCAAGAATTCATCGTAGACCCGGTTTGGATCGCCTGCGTCCTCATAATAATTACGATGATGCTCGCTGCCGAAGACCACGTTGTTGTCGCCAGCCCGCCAGTTGATATGGCCCATAACGGAGGTGAGGGAATGGCTGCGCTGGTTCCATGGATGGTCATACTCACGGTCGAAGTTCTGGACGCTCAGATGGTAGCTGAGACTCTCTCGGGGCGAGCTATCCAGGGCCAGGGTGTAGAAGGTGTCCTTCTCGCTCGTCCAGAATTTCTCTCCCCAGTACAGTTGCGACATTTTCATATAATCGGGGGCGAAACGGCCCACGGAGGCGGTAAGGGTGGAACGGAACGGAAGATCGGCGGCGGAGAACTTGCCGAAAAAGGTTTCAAAATCCCGGGAACGGCCGTAATCGTCGTTGACCAGACCGTCGGTGTTCAGAGAGCCGGCATGGAGGAAGTAGCCAAATCTTCCCATCTTGCCCGCCGCCTCACCGTTGTAGGTACTGGTGTTGTGCTCTCCGTGGGTGGCGCTGAGGCTGCCCGTGGGCAGGATGCTCTTGCCCGTGCCCTTGGTAACAATATTGATCACTCCGCCCAGGGCAGAGCCCCAGGTGGAGGAGGTGGCGCCCTTGATCACCTCGATTCGGTCGATGATGGCAACCGGAATGGCGTTGGTCTCGTTGTACTCGGAGTCGATAAAGGACCAGCGCATACCGTTCAGGAGCACGGTCACCTGTTCATAGTCGGAGTTATGGATATAAAGAGAACTTGGGGCGCCGATATCTTCTCCTTCGGGGATAACCAGGAGACCAGCGGTGTACTTGAGCACCTCGGCCACCGAGTGGGCATGCATGGCGGCGATCTCGGCGGCGCTGATGATGGTGACGTTCTCGGCCACTTGGGTAAGGGGCTTGGCGGCGCGGGTGGCTACCTCCACCATCTGGGAGTCGTCGAAGTACATGGCCAGGGGATCGGCATCGGCAGCCTGGGCAGCCTGGGCGACAGGGAGGCAGCAGAGCAGGGTGGCGGCCAAAGGGGCCAGACTGTGGGCAAAACAGGGTTGTTTGGCAGGGGGCATGGTCTTTGATTTCCTTCTTTTAAGGGGGGGGAAGGCCAACACGTCATATTGCGGATGGTTGGCGAATTTACCTTGATCTAAGGGGCAGTTTGCTATTAGCATAATAAAAGAATAGCTGACAACTCGCCGACTTCCTCGACTCTCTAAATTTTTGATGAGACACGGACATCACATAACCGCACGCATAATCTTCCTTCTGGTGCTGCTGGCCCTGCTGTCGGCCACAACGGCCTGGGGGCAGGAGTGCGTCCTGCTCCAGTCTTCGGCGCTGAAGCCCTACGAAGAGGCCCGCCAGGGTTTTGAACAGGCGTGGAGTGCCCAGCGGCCCGTTTCGGGGCCAAAAAGCATTACCCTCGGCAACCTAGCACAGGTGCTGCTCTCGGAACAACCCGAGGAAAACATGGGTGTGTTTAAAAAGCAACTTGAAAATGCGCAACTGGTGGTGGTGATCGGCGATCCGGCCCTGAATTTCGTCCGTGATCTGCAGCAGACGCCAGTCCTCTATCTCCTGGCCCCCTCGGCCGATAAGCTTCCCGCCAACTTCACCGGCATCGATATGTGCATCCTCCCTTCCCAGCAGCTGGAGGCGATGAGCCGACTCATGCCCAAGGTTCGCAGTATCGGTGCTCTCTACAATCCGGCCCGGAGCGGCCAGTGGGTCCAGGAGGCGCTCATGAGTCAGGTGAGCGCGGTGGAGACCCTGCTCTTCAAGAAGGTTGCTGCCCCATCTCTTGTGCCCGAGGCCCTGAAGAGTCTTGGCAATAACATCATCGACGCATACTGGCTGCTGCCGGACGAGCTGGTTACCAACCCCCAGACCATGGAGCACCTGCGAGAGTTCTCCATAGCCAACCGGGTGCCGATTGTCAGCTTTTCAGACAAGTACCTTAAGGCCGGGGCCGCCGCGGCCATCACCTTCGACATGATTGACATGGGCAGCCAGGCAGCGGAGATGGCGGCCCGTATCGTCGCTGGTACACAGCCAGGCGAGATCCCGGTAGAGCCGCCGCGCCGCCAGCGGGTGATCGTCAACACCAGTGTCTTTCGCAGGATGGGGGTGGTGATCAACGATGCTGCAGTGGACGAAGTCTATTCTGGAGGAATGGAACAATGAAGCTTTTTCATCGGCCTATTTTGTGCAGAATGGGCTTCAACCTCAAAATCCTGCTGACCCTGTCTCTGATTCTGCTCGGTTTTGCCGTGGCTTCCGGGATGGCCTTCAATATGATCCAGCGCAAAGAGCTTAAGGGCCATCTTGACCACCAAGGGGAACTGATGGTCACCATGCTCTCCGGTTCCCTTCAGTCGGGGCTCTATTTCGAGGATCGTGCAGCTATTGACCAGGCGGTGAATACCTTAGTATCCCTGAATCTCCATCATGATATGGAGGCGGTTGCGGTTTACGATGTTAATGATGGGGTACTTTTGCGCAATTTCCTCGCCAAAGCGGAGATCCCTGCAGAATTTACGAGTATGGCTGGCCACATGGCCACTGCCCTTAGCTCCTTCCACCGGGATACTGATCAGGGGAAGGTCTGGGAGGGTGACAATCTAATCATCTTCACGGCACCGGTTTCGGTGGCGGCCAAGCAGCAGAGCAACGAAAGCCTGTTCTTCGACACCAAAGACAATGTACAGGCCCGCACTGTGATCGGGTACGTCCAGTTGGTTACAAACAAGTCTCAATTCGACAATACAGTAAGCAAGACCGTACTCCGGACGACGATGCTGACCATCCTCTTCCTGTTCATCTCCCTGGCCGCCACCTATATGCTGACCCGGGCGACCATGACACCGCTCAGGCGACTGATTGACACCATCCGGGAGCGGGGCGGTCAGAAAGAGGTGGGTGCGGACGAGGTGGGACTTTTGGGCGATACCTTTTCCCAGCTGGTAGATGACCTCGAAAATTCTTTTTCGACCATCCAGACCCTCAAGGAAGGTCTGGAGGAGACGGTGACGGAACGCACCAGGGAGCTGAGCCAGGCACTTACCGAACTCAGAGAGACCCACATGCAGCTGGTCCAGTCGGAAAAAATGGTGGCCATCGGCCGGCTGGTGGCAGGCATTGCCCACGAGATCAACAACACCACCAATTTCATCAGCGGGGCGCTGCCGCCGTTGCGCAAACGGCTCAGCGAGATGGAGGGACTCCTCCATGTGCCGGCAGGAGAAGGACCTGATATTGAGCGGTGCGAGGCCATCTTTATGAATCTGACCCTGCTCCTGAATAATATCAGCGAGGGGGCGCGGCGGACCAATAAGATCGTCGGCGACCTCAAAAACTTTTCGCGACCGGTCGATGAATTGCCCGGGCTGGTTGACATTAACTACTGTCTGCGCTCCACCATCTCGCTGGCCTATCCGGAGTACAAGCATCGCCTTGAATTGAACCTGGAGCTGGCCGAAGAGCTGCCCCTGATTGAGGGTGTGCAGGGACAGCTTAACCAGGTGTTCATGAATCTGTTGCTCAATGCGATGCAGGCGCTCCCCGTACAAGGAACCATCTTGATCCGCACATGGGTAGTTGAAAACGAGGTACACATTCTGTTTCATGACAACGGTCCCGGTATTCCAGCCGGGGTGATCGACCGGATTTTCGAGCCCTTCTTTACCACCAAGGAGATGGGCAAGGGCACGGGGCTGGGACTTTCCATATCTTATGGTATCATCAATAAACACCAGGGTAAAATCCTAGTGCTGAGCGAAGCGGGAGACGGTACCGAATTTGAGATCATCTTGCCGCTCAGGTGGCAGAAAACAATAGAAATCATCACTGAGGAGAGACAATGAATAGGGATCTGAGCAAGGTGCTCTATGTGGACGATGAAGAGATCAACCTGATCAACTTCAGAGAATCGCTTTGCGATAAGTTCGAGATTTTTACCGCTCTTTCCGGCGAAGAGGCGTTGTTGGTGCTGGAGAAGGAAAAGGATATAGCCCTGGTGGTCAGCGATCAGCGGATGCCGGGGATGAAGGGCGTCGACCTGCTGGCCAGGGCACTGGAGCTGGCTCCTTATGCCGAGCGGATCATCATCACCGGCTACACCGACCCCCAGGATATTATTGCCGCCATCAATGAAGGCCATGTCTACCGCTACATTCTCAAACCCTGGACCGAGGAAGATCTGCAGGTCACGATCACCCATGCGGTGGAACGACATCATCTCAAACAACATAATCGGGAGCTGCTAGAGGAGCTGAACCGGAAAAATATGGAGCTTGAGGACCGGGTCAGGGAGCGCACCGCCCAACTGGCAATGACCATCGAGACCTTGGCAGCCAAGGTGGAGGAGCTGGAGTGGACCAAATACGAACTGAAGACCCTGCAAGGGTTTCTTGCCATCTGCTCCTACTGTAAAAAAATACGGGACACCGATGATACCTGGGTGCCCATAGAGGAATACCTGCACCGCCATGCTGACATCATGCTCACCCATGGTATCTGCCACCAGTGCCATGCGCAGGTGATGAAGGATCTGCCGGCCCAGATAGAAAAGTTCCTAGGCAAGGAGAAGTGATAAGTGAGGAACCGTAAAATGAGAACAGAGCCAGTTTGCATGCAGAGGGACAAGTGAATCAATCCACTCGTCATGGAACTCGTGCCAAAAGGGCCCATGGCAAAAAAAAAGAGTTTGTGAGATGTGCTTAAACCAACTCGTCTCTTTTTTGGTCTGGTAAAAGCATAACCATTAACCCTCAATGCGCATTTTCCCTGATGTTCCTGGATATTATGCCCGCATGGACGCACCTCTCCTGAAGTTTGTATTAAATCCGTAAGTAATATTCCCATTGATTCCCCGGATGTCTCTTGGTTTGGGTGCCTATTTTGCCCTTTCATGCTCCCAGCGCTCACTTCGTTTCCTTGCTTGGGCAGCATCGTATTTTTGGCATAGTGCCGATCATTTTATTCCTTGACAATGGGCATTCTTTTTATCATATTTAAACATGTTTAATAAAAAAATACGTTTAGTGATATTTGGATTATGAGCCGCCGCGAAACAACAAAACAAGAGACCAGGCAACTGATTTTGGATGCTGCCCGCAAGCTTTTCCAGGAAAAAGGGCCAGAACGCTGCACCATGCGGGATATTGCCCGAGAGGCAGGTGTGTCTCCGGCCTCGGTGGTGGTTCATTTCAAAAGCAAAACCGCGCTGCTGGAGGTGGCTCTTTATGAAGACATCGAGCGCAACATTGGTCGGGCCGTTGCCACCATGCCCGGGGAAGCAGCCTTGCTTGCCCGGCTCATGCATATCGCCCAGGCTATGTACAGCTTTTATGACAGCAACCGGGAGCTTTACCGGGTCCTTATTCGGGATACGGCCTTTGAGTCGGAAGGGGAAAACCCGTATCTGACCCGGCAGCTTGAACACTATCTGATTTTTTTCGGGGGGATGATCGAGGAGGAAAAGAAACGGGAGGCTGTCCGGCCTGAGGTCGATGCCCATATTGCCGCCGCATCGTTTTTTTCCCTATACTTCAGTGTGCTCATGGAGTTTCTGCGCAATCCGAACATGACCGTAGACATGGCGTTGGAAAGGCTTGCCTTATGTGCTAATCAACATCTTACCGGAATCCTTACTCAAAAGGAGAAGAACGATGGCCGCTGTCCATAATTCGTTGGAGAACTGGTTCGGCAAACTCGCCGAATTCGTCTATCGGCGAAAGTATCTCGTTTTGATTGTCATGCTGTTGCTGACTGCCGGATTGGCAAGCCAGATCCCCAAAATCACCATCGACACCAGGGACGAGGGCTTTTTCTACGATACCGATCCCGCACTCATCGCCTACAACAACTTCCGTGATCAGTTTGGCCAGGATGATACCTTTATTATTGCCCTGCAGCCAAAAAACGGACTGGATCTGCAATTCTTTGGAACTCTTTTTGCCCTGCATCAGGAACTTGAGGCCCAAGTACCCTATATTGATAAAATTAAAAGTCTGGTCAACGGTCGTATTGTCAGGGCAGCGAATGATACCCTTTATGTTGAAGAGCTGATGGAGCATGCGCCCCAGTCAACGGCTGAGGTCGATCGTATCCTCGAACTCATCAAGCGCTATCCTCTTTATGAAAACCTGCTGGTCTCCAAAGACCAGTCGCTCGTGTCGATTCTGATCAAGGCCCAGGCGGTAAAACAACAAAGCGGCGATCTCCAGGCAGGTTTCGGGGCTGATGCATCGCCGCCTCTCAGCAACAAAGAAAAATATCTCAGCAACGACGAAAGTATTGAAATCACCAATGCCATCGAAAAGGTGCTGGCGCGTTATAAAGACAAGGGGGTTGCCATTTATTTTTCCGGGACCCCGGCGGTTATCTCCACCCTGCAGAAAAGCATTATGCATGATATGTCGATCATGATTCCGCTTTCCTTTTTGCTGATTGTTTTATTTCTCGTTGTCCTTTTCAGGCGGGTATCCGGCCTTGTTTATCCACTTATCGTGGTCAGCCTGTCTCTTCTTGCCTCACTCGGGGCCATGGCTGTTCTCGGCCTTCCTATTACCCTGGTCTCGCAGATATTACCCTCCTTTCTGCTGGTTGTAGGCATAGGGGACAGCGTGCACATCATGACGATCTTTTATCGACGATATCGGGATACCGGCGACAAACACCGGGCGATTGTCGAGGCGATACGCTTTGCCGGCCTGCCGGTCCTCATGACCAGCGTGACCACGGCCTGTGGTGTTTTATCGTTTATCTGGGCCGATGTGGCAACCGTTGCCCAGCTTGGCTATATCACGCCCATCGGTGTTATGCTGGCCCTGGCCTATACGGTGGTCCTGTTACCGGCCCTGATTGCCGTCTTTCCAGTAAAACAGCCCACCCCCTTGCCGGAAAACACCATCCCCTTTGCCGACCGCATATTCACCTGGATTGCGCGGGTCACGACCCAAAGAGCTGTTCTCGTCTCCACCATTTCAGGGATCATTGTCGCCTGCGCCCTGGCCGGGGCGATGTCTGTCAGGTTCTCCCATAACGCCCTGAACTGGTTTCCGGAAGATTCGGAAATCCGGATTGCTACCCAATTGCTCGACTCGGTAAACGGCGGCTCCGTTATGCTGGAAGCGATTGTGGATACGGGGCGGGACAACGGGCTCCAGGAACCGGATACTCTGCAAAAATTCGCCAGGGCGACCGCCGAACTACCCGGCATAACGGTCAACAAGATCAAGGCTTCCAAGGCCTGGTCCCTTGCCGACGTGCTCAAGGAGACGAACCGGGCCCTGCATGAAGATCAGGACACGGCCTACCGCGTGCCGGACAGCCGGGAGTTGATTGCTCAGGAACTGTTGCTCTTTGAGGGAAGCGGCAGCGATGACCTGGAGGATTTTACCGACATCAATTATCGAATTGGTCGGATTTCCCTGCTCGCGCCCTTTGCCGACGCAATTTTATACAAGGATTACGTCGACACTATCAAAGCGTATTTACAGAATCTTTTCCCGGATGCGACCATAACCCTCACCGGCAAGATTCCGCTTTTTGTCCAGTTGATCAAAAATGTGGTGACCAGTTTAGCCAAAAGCTTTGTGTTTGCCCTGCTCGTCATCACCCTGATCATGATCGTCATGGTGGGCCGGGTGCGCATCGGGCTGCTCAGCATGGTTGCCAATGTGGTACCTATCATTGGAGTTCTCGGTCTGATGGGGATCAAACACATCCCCTTGGATCTGAGCACCATGCTCATCGGCAGCCTCGTCTTAGGGCTGGTCGTGGATGATACCATTCACTTTCTGCACCATTTCAGAAGGGCATATGAAGAATGCAATGACGTGGAACAGGCCGTGCGCATGACCCTCTTTTCCACCGGGCGCGCCATGGTGATCACCAGCTGCGTTTTGGCCGGCGGCTTTTTCATCTATACCGCGGCCTATCTTGAGAGTAACGTCCGCTACGGTCTGTTGAGTGGTTGCGCTGTTATTTTTGCGCTGGCCGCTGATTTTTACCTGGTGCCGGCCCTGTTGAGTATCGCCTACGGAAAGCGGCAAAATCAATCCTGCCCAAGGGAGCTGTAAGATGGATATCAGCAGAACTTTCAAACGAACTCTTTTGGCGAGTTTCCCTGTCCTCCTTCTGGCAGGGCTGCTGGCGGTTGTTGCCACTGCCGGGGCGGAAGAGATGACGGCCAGGGCAGTCATGGAAAAGGTGGATGCCCGGGATGACGGCGACCGCTCAACTGCCGACATGACCATGGTTCTGATCGACAGGCACGGCAAACAGAGGAGCCGGTCGATCCGTTCCTTCTCCCTCGACAAAGCGGATGATACCTACAGCCTGATGTTTTTTCTCACGCCAGCGGATGTCACGGGAACCGGCTTTCTTACCTACGACTATAAGGAGGCGGCCAGAGACGATGACCAGTGGCTCTACCTGCCGGCCCTGAAAAAAACCAAACGCATTGCGGCAAGCGATAAGAGCGGTAGCTTCATGGGTTCCGATTTTACCTATGCCGACATGACCAGAAGACGCCTTGATGACTACACCTATACGTTTAATAAGGAGCAGGCCGTGGCCACGGTCTACGATCAGAAAACCTGGGTTATCGGCAGCCTGCCGCGCAGTCCGCAGGTGATCGAGGAAACCGGCTATGCCAAGTCGATCCTCTTTGTCAGGCAGGACAATTTCATGGTGGTGCGGGCCATTCATTTTGTCGATAAGGGTGGGGATCTGAAATATTTTGACGTGAAAAAGATGGCCTTGATTGACAACATCTGGACCAATATGGAAATTAACATGACCCGGAAAAAAGGGGGAAACACCATTCATCAGACCATCCTCACCCTGGCTACTGTCCGCTATAACCAGAAAACGGTGGATGAAAGCCTGTTTACGATCCGAACCCTTGAGAAAGGTCTGTAAAGGAGCGGCAATGATCCGTGAGCTAAGCGCCTGCCTGCTGCTTCTGCTGATGGCATCCCCTCTCTTCGCCGGAGAGATCGATCTCTTCGGCGGCTTTGACAACATCCAGGCGTCCGGCAAGGAAGAGACGAGCACTCCGGAGAATGAACTTTCCAGCCACTTCAGCGGCTATAGCAAGCTGGGGACAAGCGTAAATGTCGCGCGCCATGCCCCGGATGCGCAGGAAACCGACTGGCGCGACCTTTCGCGTTTGCGGGCCGAGCTGCAACTGGAGGCCGATTACCGGCTGCTCCAATGGAAATTGTTCGCCAGTGGCAAGGGGTCGTATGATTTTTCCTATTCCCTAAACGGCCGCGACCGCTATACCTCGCAGGTGCTTGACAGCTATGAATGGGAGGCCGAACTGCGTGAAGCCTATGTCCAGGGTGCCTTGAGCGAAAACCTCGATGTGAAACTCGGCCGCCAGATCGTGGTCTGGGGGCGCTCAGACAACTTCCGGGTAACCGATATCCTCAACCCGCTTGACTACCGGGAACCGGGACTGACCGATATTGAGGACCTGCGTCTGCCGGTCACCATGTCGAAAATGGATTATTATCAAGGGGTCTGGCAGCTTTCCCTTATAGCCGTTCACGAACACCGCGCAAGCAAACTGCCGCCCTTCGGCTCGGATTTTTATCCCTCACCAGTACCTCCTCCCCCTGAAGAAACGCCAGCCAATAGTCTGAAAAACACCGGCCTTGCCCTGGAAGCGCGAGCTGTCTTTCCCGGCTGGGATATTTCTTTTTACGAAGCAAATCTTTATACCGACCAGATCACCATTGTTCCGTCTTTTCCGCCCGTCCAGGAACTTCGCCGGATCAATATGGCAGGGGCGGCCATGAACGCTGCCCGCGGCAATTTTCTTTATATCCTGGAGGTCGCCCATCTCACAGGTCTCCGTTTCATGGCTGATTACCCCAGAGATTATGCCCGTACCGATCTGTTGGCTGGCCTTGAATACCGGGGATTTACCGATACCACCATCAGCCTCGACCTGGTCAACCGCCATCTGTATCATTTCCGCCAGGAACTGTCGGATTCACCGGAATCTCCACAAAGAGACGAGAGACAGACAGCGCTTCGCATCAACAGGGAGTTGTTCCATGATCAACTGAGCCTTACCGCTCTGCTGATCCTCATGGGGGAGCTGGCTCAGGATGGCACCGTGCAGCGTTTCACCGCGGCATATGATCTTGCTGACAACTGGAGTTTAACCGCTGGTGTGATTTTCTATCAATCCGGCCATGGGGCTATGGCCGCAGTTGGTGACAATGACCGGGGCTTTTTGGAGCTTCGCTATGATTTCTGATGCCGGTTGAATTGAAAGGGGGAATTTTGATGGATACGATGGCCGAAAGTTATTTGATCTTCCTGGCCGAGGGCTTGGCAGGACGCTCCACTGTTTCAACTTTTTTCTGCCGTTCGGCGGAAGGCAGGCGCAGGTATAGGGGGGCTGATGAACGTAGAAACTTTATATATAGAAATTTGGCGAAACTTTTATGAAACTTTTGTGAGATTTTCTGGGAACTGGTGGGCGTTTGCGGGATATTCGGTATGTTGAATGAGAGTG
>Ga0180732_1000448_pt1 | contig 36047 bp, 35 predicted proteins | sample KR11_01MetaG_FD_148674 | JGI IMG/M metagenome (GOLD analysis project Ga0180732, IMG submission 148674) | Groundwater microbial communities from the Olkiluoto Island deep subsurface site, Finland - KR11_0.1 MetaG | ecosystem: Environmental > Aquatic > Deep subsurface > Groundwater | place...
CAATCGCTTAATCCGGCAGAATTAAAAAGAACGATTGATAAAAAACTGGATAATCTTTACAAAATTTATCAGAAGAAAAAAGGTCAAGAAAATATCAATTTAACTAACAAATTAAATCCTTCTTTAGTATCATTTTCCAGGATAGCTCAAAAAGAGGTTTTGGGTGTCATGATTAAATGATTTGACACGGAGCTGGCTTGACACCCCAACCCTAATCGGTTATTATTAAGTTAGTTCTTAAATTATTAACATAATCGTTAACTATGTTAGAACAAGAAATAGTGAATAAACTGTCAAAAGAACTCCAAATCGCTCCGGAATTTGTTTCCAGAGAAGCATGGGAAATTATTATTTTAAAAGAACTTTTTGAAAAAAAATGGTCAAAAAATCTTGTGTTTAAGGGCGGAACTGCATTGCGGCTCGCTTACGGGTCTCCCCGATTCTCGGTTGATCTGGATTTTTCGGTCTTGGGGAAAATAAACCCAAAGGACTTTTTTGATTTCCTGAACGACTTGGCCAAAAAATATCCGGAGCTGGATATTGTCGACAAACAGGATAAATTCTATACCTTGCTCGCGGAAATCCGGGTAAGAGAGACCTATTTGCCAAGGTCGTTTTTGGTTAAAATTGAAATATCCAAAAGAGAAAAACAATTTAAGAAAAGCGAATGGGCGCCTAAAATCCTTAAAACGCCGGCTTATCCCGTTGAAGTAATCGCCAACGTGACAACGCTGGAAAAGATATACAGCGACAAAATTGAAGCCATTAAAACCAGAGAAGCTCCCAGGGACATGTTTGATGTCTGGTATTTGTCCGAGATACTGAAAAAACCGTATGAAATCCCGAAAACAAAATTATCAAAAAAGGAAATCAAAAGCGATCTCAACAAATTCGTTCCGAAAAATTATCAAAAAGCGGTGGAATTTATCATTAAAAATATAAAAAACTGACATGCGGCGGAAAATCGACATAAGCGAATTAAAAAATTACGATAAGGCGTTTTTTACCCTAAATGACCTTGTAAAAATCTTCAATGTGGACGAGGATATTCTTAAAGTTGCTTTAAATAGGGCGGCAAAAAGCGGGAAAATAATAAGATTAAGGAAAAACTTGTATCAATTGCCGGATAAAATTTATGACCCCAAAAAAGTTGCCAGCGAGCTTTATCAGCCCAGTTATTTATCATTTGAATCCGCCTTAAGTGAATATGGCATACTAAGCCAGATACCTTATATCCTGACTTTCGCCACAACTAATAAATCCAAAAAAATCGCCTTGGGAACGCAAAGAGCTGAATATCGCCAAATTAAAAAAGAGTTGTTTTTCGGCTATGAATTAAAAAATGGCATTTTTATCGCTCTGCCTGAAAAAGCGCTTTGTGACCAGCTTTATTTTATTTCCCGAGGATTAGCCGCTTTGAATTTTAAGGAACTGAACTTAAGTAAGATTTTTTTTAAAAAGTTTTTGTTTTTTGCCAGGAAATATCCCCAAGCAACCCAAATATTGACCAAAAACCTTAAGGATATCCTAGAAAAATAAATCTTTTTAATAATTTGAACATATATAAGAAAAAGTCATATCTACAGTTAATAAAATTGACCCCATTAGACATTTCCTCAATTACTAAAACGAATAATGAACGGGGGTTAAAAATATGAATTTGGCTAAAGAAAAACCGTTTAAATCTAACGGGGCGAAAAATCAAGAGCTATCAAAAATATTTTATTCTATCGCCGAGTTTTTGGAAATGGACAAAGTGCCTTTCAAACCGCAGGCGTATGAGAAAGCGGCTGTTGCTATTGAAACTTTAGAAGAGAATATTGAAAATATTTACAAAAAAGGCGGATTGAAGGTCTTGGAAGAAATCCCGGGGGTGGGAAAATCTATCGCGGAAAAAATCGCCGAGTATCTTAAAACCGGAAAAATCAAGTATTACGAAGAATTCAGAAAAAAACTGCCGATAGACATTGAAGAAATAACCAAGGTGGAAGGATTGGGCGCGAGAAAAGCGAAAGTATTATACGAAAAATTGAGGATAAAAAATCTGGCGGAGCTTGAACGCGCGGCGCGGCTGGGAAAAATCCGGAACATCACGGGTTTCGGAGAAAAAACCGAAAAAAACATTTTGGAGGGAGTCGCGTTCGTAAAAAGAAGCAAGGGTAGATTTTTGCTCGGCTATATCCTGCCGCAAGCGCGAGAAGTCTATAAAAAATTAGAAGGGCTTAAAGAGGTTGAAAAAATTGACATGGTCGGCTCGCTTCGCAGGATGAAAGAAACCATCGGCGATGTTGACTTTTTAATAATTTCGGAAAATCCGGAACCGGTAATGGATTTTTTCGTAACTTTGCCGGGCGTAATAAAAATCTGGGCCAAGGGAAAAACCAAGGCATCGGTAAGAGTTGGAATGGGCTTTGACCCCGTTAAAAAAATTTCTAACGGGGTAAATATGGATGTGCGGGTTGTTCCGCGAAAATCATACGGGGCGGCCCTGCAGTATTTTACCGGCTCTAAAGAGCACAATATACATTTGAGAAAAATCGCGATTGAAAAAGGCCTGAAGCTCAACGAATACGGCCTTTTTTCCTCCAAAGGCGCCGCGCCTGCCGGCGGGCAAGGACCCGCCTCTGGAGGGCGCGGAGCAAAAATGATTTCCGGAGAAAACGAAAAAGATATTTACAAAATTTTGGGGCTCGCTTGGATTCCGCCGGAACTGCGTGAAAATCAGGGAGAAATTGAAGCCGCCCTTCGACGGGTTCGACAAACTCACCGCAGGCAAGCTCAGGATAAACCTAGTGGTTTACCGAAAATTATCGGTTACAACGACATCAAGGGCGACTTGCACTGCCACTCAAACTGGACCCGCGCGCAAAATTCAATTGGAGAAATCGCGGAAGCCGCGATTAAAATGGGGTATGGATATATCGGAATTTCCGACCACACAAAGTTTTTGCGAATTGAAGCAGGGCTTGACGAAAAACAATTATTAAAACAAAGAGAGGAAATCCGCAACCTAAATACTAAATACCAAATACTAAATACCAAATTTCGCATCCTCCACGGCTGCGAAGCCAATATCTTAGCTGACGGTTCAATTGACATAAAGGACGAGGCGCTGGCAAAACTGGATTATGTTATTGCTGGAGCGCACTCGCAATTCAAAATGCCGCGCGGGCAAATGACCGCGAGAATCATCCGCGCGATAGAAAATCCGAATGTTGACATAATTTCCCATCCCACCGGAAGATTATTGCAAAAAAGGAATGAATACCAGATTGACTTTGATAAAATTCTGCGGGCGGCAAAACTTAACGGAACAATTCTTGAAATTGACGCTTTCCCGGACCGGCTGGATTTAAACGATATTAATATCAGAAAGGCAAAAAAGGCGGGCGTAAAAATGGTCATCAATACGGACGCGCATAATATAAACCACCTCCGCTATATGGAGCTTGGCATAGCCCAGGCCCGGCGCGGCTGGGCCGAGAAAAACGATGTTATCAACACCCGGCCGGTTGAAAAATTGATGGAATTTTTCAAGTAATTTTTGTTTTAAAAAATTGCTGGTCTGTGCCCTGAAACAGAGTTGCCCACAGCAACACGATTCAGGGCTACAGGGCGCTGTTCCGCCTGTTGACGGATCTGGTGCCCTGTGGATAACTCAACTTGTTTTTTTATAAAAATTTTGTTATCCTAAATATAGGAGGAAAAAACATTCCAATACAATTTCAAACAGGATTAGATGGGACACCATTAGTCCCAGCCTCTCCAATGGTAGAGAGTAAGGCAAAACAATGTCCGTTTTGCGAGAATTGTCCGGGCATGACCAACTGTGGCCGGATAATAACAGGCATATGCATCAAGGCAATCGATGTCGCGGAGAAAAACCATGGGCTTATTAGCCATAGAATCAGGTAAAAACTTTAATATTAAAAGGACTCGTTCTTGTCTCAGCGAGCCCTTCTTTTTTGCTTTCAAAAACCCCAAAATCAAATCGTCACTTTTTTCTTTTCGCTCACGGCTTCATTGCCGCGGTTGTCTTTCGCCTTTGCCCAAATTTCGTAAGTGCCGGAAGCCATGCTGTCGGTCGGCCAGACCATCTGATAAAAATCACCGTCTTTTGAAGAAATGCCGGATATTTTTATCGCTTGGGTGTCGCTCATTCTTTGAGCGTAAAAATCCACGGACGACAAGCCGCTTTTCGCGTCACTGGCTGTCGCGGACAGGAAACAAAACACTTTTCCGCCGCAGAGCGGCTCTTTCAAAGAAACATTGGGGGGATCAAAATCAAGATCCAAGTTTATTTTTATTTCGCTTGTGGCTTCGTTATTGGCGCTGTCAAAAATTTTGACGGAAATTTTATGCTCGCCATCCGCGATATTTTTATTGAGCGGAAAATTTATAAACCAGGGAGGAGCAGAGCGGTTGCCGGCTAAATTGCCGTCAAAAAAGAAATTTGCCTGCTTTATTCCGGCCGAAGCGCTTACAGCCGCCTCAATTTTCAAATTAAATCCGCTTGATCCGTCGGTTGCCGCCGGCTTAATCGTTTCTCCTGCCGCCGGCGAAACAATAGAAACGCTTGGCTTCTCATATATTTTAACCTCGCAATATTCCGCCGGCGGCGCTTCGTTTTTATATCCGTTTTGGCTTGCCCAATCAGAAACCGCTTTTTCCCAATTCGCGAACTGCGGGTCGTCTTGCGGTCTATCCGGCGCGGGTCCCAGAGGATTGGATTTGTCAACATAAAAAAGTATATCGTGAACGAATTTGTATGCCCGCTCCTCAACGCGGTCTTTGGGCGCGTCGTCTTTTGCCAGCTTGTCTCCGCACGCCTTGTCTATTTTTACCATAACCCCCGTGTCAAAGACCCCGTCAATAATCGGCTTGCTGGTCACAAAAATCGGCGGCTTATTGAAATTTTCCACTGGGGTTCCTTCAAGCGCTTGAGCCATAAAATCATGCCATATCGGAGCCGCGGCAGAAACACCTCCCGCGCGGTTCATTTGCGAATTGTCGTTGTTCCCGGCCCAGACTCCTGCCACAAGAGACGGGGTGTAGCCGATGGTCCAAGCGGCGCGATAATCGCCGGCAGTGCCGGTTTTCGCGGCCACGGGCCGGTTGGGAAAATACAGCGGGCTGTTCGGCCCGAAAATCGGGGTTCTTGCAACATTGTCCGACAAAATATCGGTAATTTCTTGCGAGATATTTTTATCCAGAATTTGTTTTCCGGCGCTGCCAGAAGCGTTGTCTTCCAAAACGCTGTTGTCAGCGGCGCTGACTTTCAAAACCGTTTTGGTTTCATTCGCCGCGCCTTCGGTCGCGAAAACGCCGTAAGCGGAAGTCAGCTCCAAAAGCTTGACCCCGCCGCCGCCCAAAACCAGCGCTAATCCGTAATTGTCTTCTTGCTTTAAGGTTTTAACTCCGGCTTCGTTGGCCGTCGCGATGCTTTCTTTGATTCCGGCCAAATACAGCGTTTTAACCGCCGGAATATTGAGCGATTGCGCCAAAGCGCTCCTGATTGATACCGGGCCCCTGAATTTTAAATCATAATTTTTCGGAGCGTAGCAATCTCTCGGCTCTATAATTGAGGTCTGCGGCAGATGAGTTACAGGATCGCACAAAGGATTAAATTCAGTATCTATATCAAATAAAATAGTGTCCGGATTATATCCTTTTTTAAAGAGAGTGGCGTAAATAATCGGCTTTAGCGCCGAGCCCGGCGAAAGCAAAGAAACCGCCGCGTTGGTGTTCGGATCAAACAAGCATTTTTTGCCCTCTTGGATTGAAGAGCACCCTTGGGGAAAAGAAGATTCGGCGAAATAATCTTTAGATCCCACCAGCGACAAGACCTCTCCGTTTTTGGGATTTATCGCGACAAGCGCCGCGTTAAAGACATTGTATTTTTTGCTGTTTTTTTCCATATTTTCGCTTATAACCGCTTCGGCAATCTTTTGCTTGGAAACATCAAGTGTCGTAAGGACTTTCAGCCCGCCTTTTTCCAAAACCTTGTCGCCGTATTTGTCAGCAAGGTACTCTTTTACCATCATCACAAAATGCGGAGCGATCATTTTTTCCTTAAACCGCTTTATTTTATCCAAAGCGTTTTCCGCCAAGGCGCTTTTTGCTTCTTCGGAATTTATATAGCCCAACTGATTCATCCGGCTGATAACATATTCTTGTCTGGACTTAAGATCCTCCTTGTGCGTTCCGTAGGGAGAGTAATAAGTCGGCGCTTTTGGAAGAGCGGCCAAAATCGCCGCTTCGCCGAGGGTTAAATCTTTGGCCGGCTTGCCGAAAAAGGTCTGTGCCGCAGCTTCGGCGCCGTACGCGTTTGAGCCGTAGGGAATCTGGTTCAAATACATTTCCAAAATCTGGTCTTTGGAAAACTTCTGCTCAAGCTCAATCGCCAAAATCCATTCTTTGATTTTTCTGGCTATCGTTCTCTCGCGGGTTAATATTGAATTTTTAATCAGCTGCTGGGTAATGGTAGAGCCGCCTTGGCGTAAATCGCCTGTAATTATGTCCTGCAAAACGGCGCGCGCGACTCCGCGCAAATCCACGCCTTCGTGTGAATAAAAATCCTTGTCCTCTACGGCAATGGCTGCTTTTTTCAAATAAGGAGAAATTTCCGAGAGGGGCACGATGGTGCGTTTTTCCTCGCCGTGGATTTCATAAAGCAAAACGGAGCCGGTCCGGTCGTATATTTTCGTTGATTCGGCGACTTGGCGCTTGCCCAAGGAGGCGGGGTCGGGCAGATCGCGGGAAAAATAAATAAAAACCGCTCCTACGGCAACGGCCGACAAAAAAAACAGCGTGGCAACAATTATTGCCAATGTTCTGAAAATTTTTCTTTTCTTCCGCGGAGACGGGCTTTTGAGCGGGCTTATTCTTAAAATATTTCCCGAGCCGGAAAACTTTGTTGTTCCCAAATATCGCTTTCTCACTGGCATAAATTAAAACATAAGTTCCTTTAATAATATGGTTCAAATCCTTCACCATAAACTGATAATATAACGAAAAAAGGAAATTGACAAATAGCCCCCGCTGTTTATTCCATATGTAAAGCAGTTGCCCAAAGCGGCCAATTGTGGTAGATTTAAAAGCAAGTAAGCAAACAACTTAACAATTTAGCAATTTAACAACTAAACAATTTAACGAACCCAACTTAACAATTAAACAATCAAACAATTTAACAGAATTTAGGAATTATTTTCATTTAAGATTTTAAACCCTAATTTTTATATTGTTATTTTGTTAAATTGCTTAATTGATTAATTGAATTTTGTTTAATTGTTATCTTGCTTAATTGACTTTTTATGCCCAAAATCATTACTGATCCGGAAAAAATCAAAAAACTTCTCGCTCGCGGCGTAGAAGAAATTATTGTCAAAAAAGACTTGGGAGAGAAGCTCAAGTCCGGCAAGCGATTGAGAATAAAGCTCGGAGTTGACCCTTCGCGTCCGGATATTCATCTCGGCCACTTTGTGGTTCTTAAAAAACTGAAAGAGTTTCAGGATATGGGCCATCAAGCGGTTTTTATTATCGGCGATTTTACCGGCATGATCGGCGACCCTTCCGGAAAATCAAAAACCCGGCCAGCTTTGTCAAAAGAAGAAGTTTTAAAAAACGCCAAGACTTATTTTGACCAAGCGGGAAAAATTTTGAATTTTAAAAAAATAGAGGTTAGATACAATAGCACCTGGTTTTGCGCCATGGGCTGGGAGGATATTTTAAAACTTGTTTCAAAATTCACGGTTGCAAGAATTTTAGAGCGCGACGATTTCAGTAAGCGTCTTAAAAGCGGAAACGATATCGCGATAAGTGAAATTATGTATCCGATTATGCAGGCGTACGATTCCATAGAGGTTGCGGCAGATGTGGAATTGGGTGGAACTGACCAAAAATTCAATATGCTGGCTGGCAGGGATTTGCAAAGAAAAATGAATTTGCCAGAACAAAATATCATTACCGTGCCGCTTTTAGTCGGACTGGACGGAGCGCAAAAAATGAGCAAAAGCTTAGATAACTATATTGGCGTTGCCGAAAACGCAAACTCAATGTTTGGTAAAATTATGTCCATTCCCGATTCGTTAATTACTAATTATTTTACGCTTCTTACAGATTTGTCGGATGAAGAATTGGAAAAAATAAAAGCGGATTTAAAAAATCCAAAAATCAATCCCCGCGACATGAAAGTCCGGCTTGCCAAAGAAATCATCACTTTTTATCATTCCCAAAAATCAGCCGAAGCGGCCGAAACTGAATTCAATAAAGTTTTTCGCGACAAGGGAGTCCCCAGCGAAATTCCGGAAATTAAAATCAGTGAAAAAACCTCTTGTAGTAAACAAGGGCGAACCATGTCGGTTTTAGATTTGCTGGTTAAAACAAAATTAGTTTCTTCAAAAAGCGAGGCCAAAAGATTAGTGGAAGGTCGTGCCGTGGAAATTAACGGCAAAACGATTTCTGGCTGGAAAAAAGTTGTTGAAATAAAAAATGGAATGGTAATCAGAGCCGGAAAAAGAAGATTTGCGAGAATCACCGTATAAACTTTAAATACAACATATAGTTTAAAATATCAATAAAACCTGCTCGAGCAGGTTTTATTGATGAATGGAATGGATAGAAACAGTTAAAAACTTATTCTTTAAGCTTTGCGTTTAGCTCCTTTTGCTTTGCCATCCGCGCCGCGCCGAGGACAACGGCGGTTTGGCCGAGCTTGGATTTTATTCTTTAATAATTATTGAATTCTCAACATCTATTTTGCGCAGGGAGCAACTTTGATTTTCTTTCAAAGATAAAGACGATAAACAATATTTACAATAAGCGGTCAGGGCTTCGTTAGCCATTATTATGCCTTTCATCTTCTTTGTTGTTTCTTCCAATACGGCCTGATCTTTTTTGTGCTCATGTTTATCCGGATGATATTGCGCAGCCAATTCATAGTAGGCGTTTTTTATTTCTAGGATTGTAACTTCCTCTCCGAGCCCCAAGGTTTTCCTGGCGTTATCAACCAAGTCAAAATTGCCCACGCTCAATTTAATATCAACAAAGCTATAAGGCGCCATTGGCCCAATGTATTTAAATTTCAATTCGTCCTTATATTTTTCTTGAAGTTCGTTTAATTTTGCGGCAAGTTCATGCTCTCTGGATTTTCCTGCCAAAAATGAATAATTCAATAGCATTTTTCTGTCTGTTTCGCCGGGAATTTCATTTTTAGCAGAATCAAAAAGTTTCCCAGCGGTAAAGTTTGGAAAATAATTTGCTAAAAAATTTAGAATGTTTTTCACATATTCTTTTCTATGCAGTTCTAAGGTTTCAAAAATTAATTTGCCGAGTTTTATTTTAGATGTTAGTCCTAATATTCTCCCTCGTGACGCCGCTTCTTTCCGCAATTTCTGAATTTCAACATTTTCTCGCGCTATTTTCTCAAGTATATTTTTTTCATCCCAGAATGCCTCAACTATAAACTCGTTATTCCCGGCAATTTTATCCAGCGACATTTTGAACTGCAAATACGCTTTTTTTAAAACATTGAGAACTTCCTCTTTGTTTTCCACAATCATTCCAAACCTCATTGGAACAACATCATAATCTTTGATTAGCCGATTATTAACTTGTTCGTGGACAGAAATAAATTCAGCCAATTCTTTTTTATCAAGCTGATCAAAATTAATAAGATAAGTGTTGCTTGCCACAGCGGTAAAATCCTTATAAGGTATAGGCATTATTCCCCGATTATTAATTCCTTGCATGCTTCGCGCCAATTCTCCCGACTTTGCCAAATTAGATGGAGTGGAAATTATAGCATACACATATATATTTTCTTTGATCATAGACTTTGAAAGTAAAATTTAAAATCTGACTTTATGAACTTTTGACCCCCGATGCCTCTCGTAGGCATGCTTTACAAACTTTATAAACTTAATTTCATCGCTTCTTCAAAATGCTTCTGGCTTATCTTAAAATTCTTATTCTGTTTAACCGATTTTTTATCAATATTTTCTCTAATCGCGGCCATAGCGGCTTTCTTGCAAATCAATTCTATGTCTGAACCGATAAGCCCCTCTGTTAATTTTGCCATTTTTTTCAAATCAACATCTCGATCCAGCGGCTTGCCTCGACTATGAATATTAAATATGGCATACCGGCATTTTTCATCTGGCTTAGGAATCTCAAGCAAAAAATCAAACCTTCCCGCGCGGAGCAAAGCGGGATCAACCATATCCAACTTGTTTGTCGCTCCCAAAACCACCACTCCTTTTAATTCCTCGATTCCATCCAGTTCTGTCAAAAATTGGCTTACTACTCTTTCAATAACTTGCGAATCCGCGCTGCCGCCGCGTCTTGGCGCCAGACTGTCTATCTCGTCAAAAAAGACTATGCAGGGAGCGGCCAATCTTGCTTTTTTGAATATTTCCCTGATTCCCTTTTCAGATTCTCCAATATATTTTGACAGAAGCTGAGGCCCTTTAATAGAAATAAAATTAACTCCCAATTCGGTAGCCACGGCTTTAGCAAGAAGAGTTTTGCCGCAGCCCGGCGGACCATAAAGCATTATTCCTTTGGATGGCGCAAGTCCGGCATAATTAAATGTGTCGCTGTATTTCAAGGGCCATTCAATAACTTCTTTAAGGATTTGCTTTATATTCTCAAGTCCTCCCACATCTTCCCATTTTGTGTTGGGTATTTCCGCGAATACTTCGCGGAGCGCCGACGGTTCTACTTCCTTCAACGCTTCTCTAAAATGCTCAAGCGTAACTTCAATCTTGCGAAGTTTTTCATACGGAATGTATTCCTTTTCAAATTCAATCTCCGGCATAATTTCCCGCAAAGCCGACATTGCCGCTTCTCGCGCCAGTGCTTCCAAATCCGCGCCGACAAAGCCGTGAGTAATCTCGGCCAATTTTCCCAGATCAACATTTTGAGCCAGCGGCATGCCTCTGGTATGAATTTCCAATATATCTTTTCTGGCATTGCGGTCTGGAATGCCAATGACAATTTCTCTGTCAAATCGCCCCGGCCTGCGCAAGGCTGGATCAAGCATATTAGGGATGTTCGTCGCTCCGATTACAATCAGCTGGCCTCGCGATTCCAAACCATCCATTAAAGCCAAAAGTTGGGCTACCACTCTTCTCTCCACCTGTTTCTCCCCGCCCATATCTTCTCTTTTTGGCGCGATAGCGTCAATCTCGTCAATGAATAGTATAGCCGGGGTGTTTGCTCGCGCTTCTTCAAATATATCTCTTAATCTCCCCTCTGACTCGCCATAAAACTTTCCCATTATCTCAGGTCCTGAAATATGAGTGAAATAAGCGTCGGTCTCATTAACCACGGCTCGCGCGATCAATGTTTTTCCGCATCCAGGAGGACCATACAGCAATACACCTTTGGGCGGATCAATGCCCAATCTTTTAAAAAGCTCCGGATATTTTAGCGGAAGCTCAATCATCTCTCTAATCTTTCTGATTTCTTTGGAAAGGCCGCCTATGTCTTCGTAGGTTATGCCAACGCCCCGTTTTTCTTTTGACGCGCCTTTTACTTTTATCAATGTAAAAGATTTGATAACAACTACCCCATTGGGTTCTATATCCTCCACTAAAAAATCTTGCGCCCTTGTTCCAAAAAGCGTCACTCTTATCTTGCATCCTTTGATTACCGGCGTTCCGTCTAAAATATCGGCTAAATATTGGCTGTCTTCTTCTTTGAAAGAATCCCCCGAGTCTAAGGGGGTTAAAATAACTGTTCTTGCATTTTCACAAACAGTCTTGCGAATCTCTATTTTTTCATCCAAGCCGGCTCCTAAATTATCTCTGGCAATGCCGTCTATCCGCACAATTCCCTTTCCTCGATCCTCTGGATAAAGCGGCATAATCTTGGCAACGGTTTCGTAATTTTTGATTTTTGATTTTTGATTTTTGATTTTTATTATATCTCCTGTATCTACTTGAATTTTCAAAAAGTATTCAGGGTCAATCCTGGCTATCGCCCTGCCCACGTCTTTGCTTTGAGCTTCCGCTATTTTTAGAATTACGCGCTTTGAAGAATTTTTGTCCGCCATAATTTTAATCCCTTTTATTATCAGCGATAGCGGCAATTAATGTTCCCTTAGCCACCGCATAAAGAGGATGAGAAGCCAAACGCGCCTCTCGTGTTGCTAAAGGAAAACTATTTTTCTTCAATGTTTCTTTAAATTTTTCCAAGAATCCAGGCGGCTTGGCTGTCCCGCCAGCGATAACTATCGGAATAGGCTTTTCAAACTTGGGAATTCTGGATCCTTTAGTAACTTCTTTTTTAATTTCAGCCAAAACATACTCTATGAGGGAATTATGATAGATTAAAAGAGCTTGTTCAGTTTTAGTCATTGCGTTTTCAGGCTTTTTTAAATTAAAAGAAGTTTCTTTGAATGTAGCGACCTTGCTTAACGATTCGTTAGTAACACGAGCTACTTGAGCGTCTATCCAGTCTCCGGCTCTGGCGACGCTAAAAGAAAATACAGGTATGGACATAACAGCCAGACACACATTAACCATCCCCCCTCCAAACGAGATTCCCATTCCAGTAAAATTATCTTCAGCCAGTTCGGAAAAAATTACCGCCAGTCCTTCGTTGATAGGCTTGGCGCGATACCCGCATTTTTCAAGAATGCTTTTTACTATATTTTGATGATAAATGATATCAAAATCAGCGTCCACCGGCAAAGCGGGAACGGAATAGTAGCAAAGTTCGTCTTTCTCAAAAGGCGCTCCCAAAACACTTCTTATTGTCATTTCAATCAGCGGCAGGGCTTCGTTTTCTTCGGGGCTTATTACTCCGTTTCTCATTGGCCTTCTGGTGTTTCTTCCAAAAACATTAGCAAGCTTTATAGCGTCATCTCCCACCACATAAATTTTATCTTCGCCTAAGACATATTTTACATTGCTTCCTTTTAGGATATCTTCGGTGAATTCCGATCGTTCTATATCAAAGAAAGCGTTTCTTTGGGTTGTGAAATTAACCTGAGAACCCATTTTTTGAGCGCCATAAATAAAAGCTGTCCCCACATCCAATCCTCTGCCCATTTTAACCGAAGCGGGTTTTTCCGTTTTTACTTTGTTGGTCATATTTTTGTTGGTTATATTTTTATTAAAAAACTTTTAGTCTTTAAGTTGATTTTTCAAAAGAAGGGCCGCTTTTGCGATGCTTCTGCCTAAATTCAACTTTCTGTCTTTTGCTTTAAGCAAATTGCCCTTTAACATTTTCGCAGTACCCGTTTTTTTAAAAGCGCCTCCCAATGATTTTACTTTTAATTTTTTGGGAAAGTGGTAGATCGCTTTTTCCGTCTCTTTTGCTTTAACTTTTAACTTTTCACTTTTAACTTTTAACTTGACAATACCTCGCGATCTTAACCTTTTCTTTCCGCAAGAAGTAATTCCGTACCAATTTTTTCCATCGGCCACTGGCTTAACTTGTCCCTTTCCGCGTAAACAATTGCTAACATAACGGGTGTAATCTATGCCAAATCCAACTTGGCTGGAAATTAATCTGATGTTTGACTTTCCATTATTTTCCCATATTCTTTTCAAAATCTCCAGTTCGCTATCCATACTTTTCTTTCTTAATCTGATTCAAAAAATCGCAGTTTTCTTTTTTGGCGATAATAACTTGCTCTTCAAATTTTTTCAATTCCACATTAACCTCCGCGCCCTTGACCTGCAATTTTTTCAACAATTCTATTCTTCCCGCCAGCTTCTCGGTTAGTTCTTTAGTTTTCTGGTACTCTTCTTCCAAAACTGATTGCTCCTGACGAAGCTCTTTCTGATGCTTGTTTATTACTTGAAACAAGTCGGTTTCTTTTTGGGGCGCAAGTTTTGGCGCTGGTTTATTATTTTCATTTTTTGAAGGAATTTTAGCGGCTGAAGTTGAAGCGCTATAATCTTTTTCCAGTTCATTTTTAGCGGCTTTTAAATTTGCTACGACCATTTGATTGGCATCTGATATCATACTATTTTTTTCTTAAATTTTTTTAAGTTTCACTTCTAAAATTCCGTTTTTAAAATTTACTTTCCGAGATTCAAAGTCCGTTTTGGCTGGAAGCAAGATTTCTTTAGCGTACTTTCTCTCTCCAGTTGTTTCCAAATTCAAAACATTTCCTTTGATATGGAGTTTGATATCTTTTTCTTGAACGCCGGGAAGTTCCGCGATTACCAAGACGCAATTTTTCTCGTCAAAAACATCAACTAGCGGCTCTCTATTTTCCATTACTCTTGGACCTTGCTTGGTTTTTTTTACATTGCCAAATGTTTCCACGCGCGATCGCTTGCCGCCGATTCCCGTTTTAACGGTAAATCCATAGATTCCTCGCAAGGATTTACTCCCCGCTCGTCCTCCAAATTCCCGCTCGCGTCTTAGTGTTCCGCCCGCTTTCTCGGCTTTCTCGGCCAAATCTATCAAACCCTCAATACCCTTAAACAAACCTCCAAAAAGCCCGCCAAGTCCTAAATTAATTTCCCCGTTTTCTTTTTTCGTTTTATAATCCTCATTATTGCTAGACGCTTTTGGGTTTTCTTTTTTGTTGTATTTTTTAACCATAAAATTATACTTAATAAATTAAGCTTAACGGCGAATACGCAAAGCATGCTTCTGTTGTCATTGCGAGGAGCCCAGCAGGGCGACGCGGCAATCCCGAATTTATTGCTAATGACAAATTACAAATGTCAAATATCAAATCAATGTCAAAGCTCAAATTTCAAATTTTAAATTTAATTCTGTTTAGTTTTGGCATTTGGTTTTTGGGCTTGATTTGACATTTAAAATTTGGATTTTGACATTAGAATAGAGATTGCTTCGTTGTTTATTCCTTCGCCAGCTGGCGAATTCATTCGCTTCTCGCAATAACAGTTCTTAAGACGGCCTGATTCAGAATAGTAAACATTCAAATTCCTGTACGATAAATCATTTACGCTTTTTGGACTTTGGCTTTGGCTTCGACTTTTCCTCCAAGAATTTTATTCTCTTCTCAAACTCGGAATTCGCTTTTTCTCCCGAGTACTCGGGATTATCCTTTGCCCCTGAGGAAAGATAGGAATCATACTCCCACCAGTTTATGCCCATTTCTTTTGCCTTATCAACCGAGGCGATCAGCAGTCTGATTTTAATGGTCAAAAGCTCAACATCGGCTAACTTAATTTGAATATCGCCGGCAATCACAATTCCTTTGTCTAAAACTCTTTCCAAAATATCGGCTAAGTTAGTTGACTGAATCGAATGTGTTATTTGTTCACTCATAGTTTTTTTATTTACATTAATTTACATTAATTTACATTAATTTTCCCAATGGTCCAAGATCTATATTTAATTCCTCGTCTTCCAAGCCAAAGATGGCTCTTATCTCTTCAACTTTTTTATCCAGCGCCTTAAAAGTTAAGCCTAATTTTTGAATTTCGGCATCAGAAAGACTTCCTTTTTTGATTCTGCGCCTTGCTTCTCTATACATCAAATCCTTGATCAATTTAACGAGAGTCAAAACCAGCTGGGCAATTCCTTTTTCAGCTTTCTTTGGATTTCCCGCGTCAATTATTCTGGGAATATTTTCTTCCGCCCTTTTAATCTCGTTTTCTAAAATTCGCATATATTCTCTATCTTCGCTGGTTACATCCTGATTTTCCTGACCATTCCTCAAGCTCTCCGCTCTGCTAACAGAAGTGATCAGAAGTTTCAAGCCGACAAATACCAAGTCCACATCGGCGACCCGTATAACGATTTCTCCATTTATAACCGCTCCTTTTTCCAAAACTTTATCTAAAGCGTCTACAAGGGTAGTTCGCTCCTCTATGGGCGGCCTTTCCTGGGTTGCAATATTTTCTAGAGTTTTCACCCCGTTAGAAATCTTCATATTTTTTCTCTTATTACACCCGTTATAAATCTTATCTGCCGAGTTTTGATTTCTAACGGGGTAAATTTGCGGGTGCTTCATAAAATAAGTTACACAAAATTATACGGAGGCCATGGACCGCTCAATTCAAACACAAAACCTATTTTTTCATATTCGGCTCGCAGTTTTTGAATCTCCTTTTGAAACTCGTCGACCTTTTCCTTTTTTACCAAAAACGCTCCATTAAAAATCATCGGCTCGCTTTTTTGCGTTATCTCTTTCTCAAGAATTTTATTTTCTTTTGCTTCTTCAGCAAGCAGTTTAATCTTTTCAAGAAAAACAGAAATATAGCCGCTTACGGATTTTTTTGCCTCCGCCGCGGCCATTTCGTCTATTTCTTTTTCCAAAAAGTAAGTTCTGCCGGCAGGCATGGAACATAATTCTTTTGATTTTTCTTTGATAACTACTGAAGTTTTTTTAATCCCGTTTTCTAAGAGCCGCAGTTTTAAATATATTTTCATTGACCACTCTTCTCTTCCTTTTAACGTTTCAAAAAGTTCTTTAAACCTTAAATAATTTTTTTCCAAAGAATCTGCTAAATTCTTTTTCGTTTTAAAAATAGTCCCGAACTTCATAGGAATAATCGCAAGTGAATCTCCATCTATTTTTATTGCCGCCTTAATAACTTCATCATGCCGCGAAGCTTTGTCTTTTATCCACTGCAAATCTTCCTTTGCCTTTCTTTCAATTTCTTCGGAGCCAAACTCCTCTAAAGAAACCTCGCTAACTACCGCTCTTATATCTTTGTAGGGTGCGAAGAAAGCCTTTTCAGCGCTGTCAATGCCTTCTATCATTTCTATATCTTCCCGCGATCTTTCTAACTTCAAAGCAGAACAAACTCCATACAGATAAAATCCTTTCACCTCGTTAGACATTTTTTGTTGTTTTTCTAACATAATAACTTCTCTATCCCTCGCAAGACATATTCCAATTTAACTCAATGTAATTGATGTCTAACGGGGTTCATATTTGATTATTTTAATCAATTCATTAAACTTCTGGATTCAAAGCGGTATCTACTCTTTTGCGAAGGTCGGTGCGCTTATAGTTAAGAATACTGCCGCTTTGATCAACGCGAACTTCATAAGTTCCCAAAATATCCATTCCATCGGGAATAGATTCTTTCTCAATTAACTCTATTGTTATCACCCATTCGTTGCCTTCTTTTTTCGCTCCAATGGCGTTGGGAGATTTGAATTCAGTTAAGCTTACTAATTCTTTTTTCGCTTTTTCAGTTATCTCTTTTGTTGTCATAGATTTATTTTTATTATTTAAGTTATTTAAGCCGGCTTCATCTTTCGCGCCGGACTTTGTTAAACCAGCCACAGCCTTTCCGCTTTCTTGCTTTAGCAAAATAGAACAAGAAAGCGGCAACGGCTTTTGTTTATCTCTTTTTTTGGGTAGAATTGCCCTTTTTCGACCTTTTTTTGCTTTTAATTTAGCCATAATAAATTATTACTTTTTAATTTTGGCCTGCGCTTTTTCTTCTCGAATGGCTTCCAGTCTTCTCAATATCTCATCCTCTTTCTTCTGATATTCTTCTTCGCTAATCTCGTCCAATTCATAGAGCGTGCGGAGCTTAAGAAGCTCTTCTTTCAGCTTTGATTCGTCGGTAATTTCCTGATAAGCTATGTCATGCAATTTTTTAGCCATCCAGATTAAAAAGTCATCAATTAGAAACATATATTTAGACTAAATGTATCTTTAAATCAACAAAGTTGTATAAAGGAAATGGACCAGAATAATAAAACTTAATGTCTTTATGCTTCTTTTCCAGCTTTCCTATTTTTTGATCAAACATTTTCTTTTGATCTTTTTTAATCAAAAAAGCGGCATTGAGGATCATATTTTCTCCAATGAGCTGTGATTCTTTGAAATCCTCAGATAAACTCCCAACAGCTTCAAGTATGTTTTTTGCCTCTTCTTCTTTTCTTTTTTTCAACAATTTCTCAACAAACTCTCCAGCGAATATTTGCTGCTGATATGTCAAACAAGAATTCTTTTTTAGGCGCTGGATTTCTGGAGATTTTTCGTTAATTTTTTGAAAAACGGGCTTCATATCCGGCCAAAGCGCTTTCAACCCCACTTCTGTTTTGCCTTTAAATTTCTGGAGAAGTTCCTCAAATTCATCCTTTCTCTCTTTAAGAATCTTCTTTATTTGATCCTCGGTATTGGCAATGTTGCTAAAGCTAAAAGGAAGAACTTCATAATGCTTCATTACTTCCTCAATTGGTTTCTGGTGGGCAATGATGTGCTCTCGCCATAAAGGATAGTGATCGCATGAGGTATCGCTCACAAGACAGGAAAGGTTTCCCTGATTAACTGCATAAGCGGCATTTCCTTCTAAGCCGGCGAGGTTTCCGCCTGAGGCGGATCCCCAGCCACAGGCGGGCGCGGCGCCTTTGACGGAAAATCGATCCTTAGGAACTTTGCCCTTGATAATGCAGTGAAGATATTTTCCTGTCTTGTTATTGTTCATGTTTTATTGTTCGTGTAATACTTCGGGGATGATAGACCCTCGGCGAGATCTTTAACAGTGTCCCGCCGGAGCATACCATACTTGTTTGGGCGGTCACCCCCCTTTCTTTCTTATTCATTTGGCTGTCCAGTAGCCAAAACCTGCTTGATGGCAACGACTAAACCAGCCGCCGAAACAAAAGCGATAAAGCTGTTCAGAATTGAGGTTGCTATAGGCGCCAGTTTGCCAAATTCCAAGCCCGCTACTCCAATTCCGATAAGAAGCAAGGCAATTACTGATATTAAAAAGCGGGAACTTTCCTTTTCTTTTATGTTCAAAAATCCGACAATAAGGCCTAAAATAAACAGAACAATCGGTAAAAATGGCGCGGCAACAAATCCAGCCAGTATGGCCAGCGCGATTCCGGCAAGAAATGCCCAATGTCCAATTTGTGTTAAGTTCGTATTCATAATTTTTATCCTTTCTTAATTTTAATTAATTTTTAAATTAACCCTATCGGCACTTCTGTCATTGCGAGGAGACCAGCAGGGCGACGCGGCAATCTCGTTAGTCACAAACAAAAATAAAGATTGCTTCGCCCGTCTGCTGACGGGACTCGCAGTGACAAAATAGACTATTTCAACAGAAACGTATCAGTGAAACAATCGCTTGCCTAAATTTTTAAGACTGTCCACTCCCTGAACTTCATTCGGTTGTAAAATAACTTCTGTGATTGTATAATCGCTGAATTTCTTCTTGATTTCATTGATATATTTTTCTTGATTTTTTCTTTTCATTCTTGCAAAACTTGAGTTCTCGCTTGGAAAGATGTTGTTGATAATAATGTGACGCGAGGGAATGCGGGATTTTTCAAGGATGGATATCAAATCCTCTGTTTCAGCCACTCCCATTGCTTCGGCAATAGTAACAACCACAAATTCGGTTTTGGCTGGATCCTGAAGAATACTTCTCACTTTCTTTACGGTTTTTTTCATCTCTAAAAGAAACTTGTCGGCGCTTTCAATTCTTTTCCTCCCTGAAGCCCGCTCAACTATGTAGTGATATTTCCAGCGCAGACTAGCTAAAAATTTAATCCAATTATCCAGAAGTTCTGGCAAGGTAAGCAGACGCAGAGTGTGTCCGGTCGGAGCGGTATCAACGATATACAGCCGGTATTCTTCATTTTCCATAAAGTCCATAATTTTCTTCAGCCCCATCACTTCATCTAGTCCCGGAATATCAAGAGTAAACATTTCTTCGGCTTCTTTATCTTCCAAGTAAGTGCCTTGCCGTAAAATGTCCAAAATATCTTCGCCGTATTCTTCTTTGAATTCTTCCAGAATCTTCTTGGCGTCTATTTCCATCGCAAAAAGATTTTTCGCGCCCTTTATGGCCGTGGGTTCATTGCCAATTTCTTGGCCGAAACTGTCGGCGAGCGATGGAGCCGGATCAGTCGTAAAAATTAGAACTTTGTTTTTCTCTTCGCCATGCCTTTTGGAATATTCCTCGGCAAACCGCAAAGATGCCGCCGCGGCCATTGTTGTCTTGCCAACGCCGCCTTTGCCGCCGAACATTATAAATTGCAATGGTTTTTTCAATAAATCATTTAACGCCATGGTCTTTTTGATGGTCTTTCAACGCTTTCGGCTTTCTAAAATCCTCGGGAATAAGGCCGACCTTTACGCGAAAGCCGTAAGCTCCCTTATACTCTTTTCCGCTTTTGGTCTTGCCTTTAATCTCTCCCTGCTCCATATATTCATCCTTGCCCTCTTCTTCGAGTTTTGCCGCCAATCCCAGCAATCTGCTGATTCCTTTCACAAATCCATTGATTACTGTTCCCAGAGAGACTTCCACCTTTTTTTTATCTTGTTTCCCAAGTTTTTGAACCATAAGGTTTCTTTTTTTCCGCCAAAGGCGCCGCGCCCGCCTGTGGCTGGGGATCCGCCTCGGGTGGAAACTTCTTTAATAAATGGTTTGACGGGTTTGAGCCGTTCTTTGATTTCCTTTGTTTTATTCTTTGAATTCTCCGGCTTTTTTAGCTTATCTGGTTTTCTTTTGGTATTGTTGTTCTCCTTCTTGGTACTGTTTTCCTTCTCTTTTAACTCTTTTTTCCAATCTTGGCAATTATTTGTAGGCTTAGTAGATTTTAAAAATGCTTTCTCGTTGACAAAACTTTTTCCTCGACATGACAAACAATAAAGATTGGTGCCTAGCTTTCTACCACTGCCTCTGCACTCCTCGCATTTAGCGTAAGGTTGACTTATCTCAACTTTCCCTCTGCCTTGACAAACAACGCAAGAAAGACGCTCGCTATTGGGATGTATTCCTTTCCCGCGGCAAAAAGCGCATTTGAGATTATTGTTTTTTGATTCTTTTTTCATTTTTCTTAATATTCTAAAATAAATTTCCCGTTTCGGTCTTTTCCAAGTCCAAACTTTGGTATTTTTTCAGAAACCGCAATTTTCTTAGGTTTATTTACCTTTCTTTTTGCTACTTCAAGTTTGCCCTTTCCCCGCAGTAAACACAATTTTGAATGCGCAAAATCAATATAATCGTTTCTTCCTAAATTCTGACAAATAAGCCGGGCGTAATCAACGCTGATCCTCGCCCCTCTCGCGATAGTGTCAATAGAGGCTTCTCCGTCCCAATCCCAGATTATTTCTAATACTTTAAGTTCTGTGCCAGACATATTTTACAATTATCAATTTAGGGAGCCCAGACCCTCTTTAATATTCAAGCACTACATGCTCACCGGATTTTGAATAAGTCTCCCTAGTCTTACTTAATTCTTTGCTTCCTTTGGTGGCAATTTTAAGGAGCTTAGCCATCCTCTTGTTAATAGTGGTTAAATTTTGATTGACCTGCTTCCTCCTTTTTTGCAATCTTGTTTTTTCTTTCACGAGTCTCTCCTTTTCGTTCTGGCGCATATACAGGTCCAAAAAAGCGGATTTTGACGAAGGAGGAATAGACCTTATCCCGGTTGAACCCGCGCTTTTTAAATCGTGAATCCCCGAGAGATTAGCGGCTATTTTTTCCATAGATTTACGCGCTATTTGATTAATTAACAATATTGAGTGATTAGTTTTCCTACTATTTTTCTCACTTTAGTGTGGTGGTCTTGCGATCCCAATCGCGAGGTTTCCGATGCCAATATATCTTGAGCCAACTGGCGGAACAGGCGGCTGGAGGCTGACACGGCGACTCCATTCGTCTTGAGAGATTTTGCCAGCATTATTGAACCGCGAACAGTTGGCGCGAATTCATATTCTCTGGAATCGCGCAACGCTCTTACAATATTGACAATTTTCTCGGCATCTTTTTTATCTAAGCCTGATTTAGCTTGAGTGATGGCAATTTCCGTATTCCTATCAAAATGCCTTAAATCCATAGTTACCATTCTATCGCGCAACGCGTCTTGAGCTTTATTTGTGCCGGCGTATTCCTCGGGGTTTGAGGTGAAAATGGCGACAAATTGCGGGTGAGCCTTAAGATAATAAGATTCCTGTCCTTGTCTAGCCATCGGCAAATCCATTACCCCTTCTTGCAGAATAGAAAGCAGGGTGTTGTTTGCTTCAGGCCGTGAACGGGTGAACTCGTCATAAATAAGAGTAAAGCCGTTTTTTACCGCAATGGTCAGACGGTTGTCCATCCACTGTTTTGAGAAATTTTCCTCTTTCTTAAGGACGCTGGCAATAAAATTGTCTCTTAAATACTTATAACGGTAGCCGTGCTCTCCGCCAATAAGATCAGAGGTGGAGTATTCCTCGTCGCCGTGAATCAACACTGCCGGGCGGCCAATCTTTTGCGCCAAATGCAAAGCCAAAGTGGTTTTTCCCGTGCCCGAAACTCCTCTTAAATGCACGGGAAAACCGCTCTTTATATAATTCAGCGCCCGCTTGCTAATATCCTTAATATACGAAGTCTCCACAAAACCAGCCACTGGACGAGGTTCAATAATTGCTTGTTCTTCATCTGATGATAAATAAGACATATTGGTGATTCAATTAAAATTAATAAAATAACATTCAAGTCGGAACCTTGCCAGAATCTTGCGCGATTCCGAATGCTTCGACCTTTATTTGTTAAGTTTTTATTCAGCTTTGTGCTTTTTTGCTTTTTTTGCTTCTTTTTCCACTTCTTCGGTTTTTTCTTCCACAATCGCTCTTTCTCGTTTAGTTAACGCCCCCCAGTTTGCGTGCGCTTCTTTTCGCTCCTCTCTATAATCACCCAAAAGATCCGCTACCTGCTTTTGGATGTCATTTATTCTTGACTGAATATCCTTCATCGTAACTTTGAAGTCAACCATTCGAGTTTGTTCGCTTTTTGCAAGCAAATCTTTGAGGTCCTTTGCTATTTCTTTCATTTCCTTATCAAATCGAGCAAGCAACTCTTTCACATCCTGCGCTCTTTCTTTACTTTCTCCGCTAAACCTTACAATAAGTTTCCTGGAATCTTCTAATACATCGGCTACTTCTGTTTGAATATCTTTCATCATTTTGCTAAAATCCGCCATTCTGTCCTTTTCGCTCTTAGAAAGAAATTCTTTAAGATCCGCTGCCATCTCTTTCATTTCTTTATCAAATTGTGCAAGCAATTGATGGGTATCCTTAATAATATCGTCTATTCGCGCTCTAATATCAGCTAAGAGCTTGCGCGTGTCCGCCTTATTATCTCTAACGAATTGCAAGCGATCTTTTGTGGATGTTTTAATATCGCTTACTAAACTTTTCATTTCTGTTGCGTATGACATATTTTTTTGTTATGTTGATTAATAATAACTTAATAATAACTTTTTATCGACCTTTAGTTTATTTATAAAAATGTTTATTTGTTTAAATCGCTAAACCTTCAAGAATCCCGCCTCTCCCAGATACTTCTCATATTCCGGGAAAAAATCCAGCGCCACTTTCTTTAACTCTAAATGTTCAAGGTGATATTTTCTGATTTTCACAAGTTGTTCCGCTCGCTTTCTCGTCGCAGTCCTCTGATGAGAGCCTGCGACGGGGCAGCAGATTAGCTGCCTTTGTTGTCGTTCTTTTTCGTGTCTCTCCTTTTTCAATTTCTTTTCTTCATCCCATGTTTCCCTCATCGTTCTTATTGTTTTTGTCTTGATAATAGGCATTTGAATAATTTTATTTACTTCTAACTACATCCTATATCGCTCCAAGCCCGTAACAACTCGCGCAAGGAAGATCGCTTCCCTGTTCTCTTCCGTCGCCTTTGCATTTCGCGCATCTTTTTTCTCCCTTGATCTTTGTTACCGCTCCTCTCCCGCCGCATACGGCGCAAGGCATTCGGTGGTTAAAGAAAATACCGCTTCCTTTGCAATAAGGACAAATTTCCACCGGCTCTATAACTTGCGCTCTGCCTCTGCCATTGCAAACCTGGCAATTGGAAAGTTTTGACGGAACCTCAAACGGATCCTTGCCCTTTCCTTTGCAAAAAGCGCAAGTAATTGTTCTATAGTTACAAGCAGATTTTTTGGTTGTCTTTTTTGACATAAATTTTAATTTATAAATCATTTTTTTTAGCAAGCGGCGGCGATATCTTTTTCCACTCTTCTGCCGCCGCTTCTCTTTCTTTTTTAAACGCCTCCAGCATCTTATGGACTTCATCCTGCATAGCCGCAAGCTCGGCCATAACTTGCTCTCCAGTGTTTGCTTCTTTCGCCGCCTGATCCTGCCGTATACGGACTAAAGTTTTTTTGAAATCAGCCAGTCGTATTTTTTCTCCTTGTTTAAGCAGTTTTCTTAATTGTTCTGCCACTCGGGATTCTTCCTCGCGAAAATCAGCCAGTATCTTTTTTACGCTATCTTCTCTTTTTTGCTGAGTCAGGAGAATATCTTGCATCATCGCGCTAAAATCTTTTTTGCGAAGCGACTCGGATTTTGCTAAAACCTCCCGAAGATTATCACTCATTTCCTCCCTATTTTTCCTAAATCCATCCAGTATCTTATGGGTATCTTCAACGATCCCTCCGACCATTTTTACCCGCGCGTCATACGAAACAACAATATCCTCGGCTAAATTTTTTAAATTATTCCTCTCAATATTCTTGAACATTGTTTAAACATTATTCAAACTGATTTATTCCCGCCTTTACAAATGTTGGATGGGTACGCTTTTCATCCCAATCCCGACGAAAGTCGGGGTAAAGAAGGATTTATGCCAATGCTTCTTAAGATAAAAAGGGTACCTCGCCAACTTGTCCCGGCAAGCCGATTGGCTAAGTTCAGGGACAAAGAATATTCCCTATCTCAAGGGTTAAGCGGTGGCGCTGGTAGTCAAGCCTACTGCTTCGGCATACTTTAGCCAAGTCTCAACAGAAGCTACTACGACTCTTGCTTCAATCGCCAGAAGCTCAATACCCACCAATGAAACTCTTACCCAGGCGTCAACCACAACGCCCTTGTCAAGGATGCGGTCAATCACTTCCACCAAACTGGAGGATGCCATTGATTTTTCTACGGCCATATTATTCGGAATGACTAATGACTAATTTCTAATGACTAATTAAATCCTAATGACCAATGACTAAAATTTAGACATTAGACATTTAAGAATTAGACATTGATTAGACATTAGTTCAATTAGGAATTAAAAAATTATTCTTTTTGCCCCAATCGACCTTTTAAATTTTAGGGCTTGCTTACTCGCTTATTTAGGAACTGTCGCCGAATGCCTTCTCTGTCATTGCGAGCGACCCAAGGGAGCGCGGCAATCTCTTCCGTATTTGAGTGGGATTGCTTCGTCGCCTGCAGGCTCCTCGCAATGACACTGGATTGGCTGGCTATGAATTCGTGTTCATGGGTTCATGTTGACAAAATTTTTAAATAATGCTAAGATATGCAGTTAGCCAAGTTTAGATATTTGAATGGGGTGTAAGGAATGGTTGGAATTTATGGGAAGTGGTTGGAACTAATCCTCCTATATTTATCTAACCCTCCTTCGCCCCATTCAGATATCTAAACTGTATTTTTTCTACAAGTATAAATAAAAAAGCTCTTACCTGTGTCAAGACACATCAAGACTGTAAAAGAATGACAATAACGCGCTTAAGCGCATTTATTTTACATTCTTCTCTAGTCCTACTTTGTGTCCAACCACAATTAAGGGCTTTTTTATTTTTCTTCGGTTCTTCTAAATTCTGAGATTTTTTAGAAAATAAAAACCTTCACTGCTTAAAACAGCAGCAAAGGTTTGTTTTTGACATACAAAAAACGCGCTTAATGCTAAGTTTGAATAATCTAATTTTGAATAACAACGGGTCAAATTCCTTTTTCTCAATACGAGAGAGAGAGAGAGAGAGAGAGAGACGATACAGCGCAAGCGCGCAGACAACAAAACCGAGCGACCAACTTCACTAATAAATTTTAGTATTTTTATTTTCATCCTCCTTAAATTATTTTTTATTTTTATTTCTAACGGCTAACTGCTAACTCTTGCAATTATTATACTGCAAGAGATAGGAATGTCAAGTTTGAGTGAGTTAGAAAACGCGCCGTCTCTTTACAAACATTATTATACCACAAAAAATTATACTGTCAAATAAGACTTGTGGATAACTTTTTTCAAAAGTATTGCGGCGCATGACAAAAACTTACGCTAGACCTGTTTTTTTATTAATATTTCGCGCCAAATAAGCCGCGCCGAGGGCCACAGCGGGTTGGCCGAGCTTTGACACTATAATCGGAGTTTTAGCCAAAGAAGGCAAAAATACTTTCTTTTTCGCGTATTCCTTGGCTTTGCCGACAATTAAACCAACTTCGGACAAACCTCCGCCAAGAACGATTATTTCCGGATTAAAAATCTCAACGATATTGGCAATTTCTATACCAAGATTTTCTGCCACTTTTTCCACTGATTTTAAAGCATTTTTATTTTTTTCTTTTGCCAATTCAATAATTATAAAGCTGTCTAATTTTTTACCCGCTTCTCCTCCTGCAAATCGAGGCGAGCCGCTGATTTTTTGGTAAATATTCACCAACCCAGAGCCCGAAGCAATTGCTTCCCACTCATTGTCTTTGCTTATATTAGTATGCCCGAATTCTCCGGCTGAACCAGTAGCTCCGCGGTAAATTTTACCGTCAATAATTATCCCACCGCCGATACCGGTGCCAATCGTGATCCCGATAATATTTTTATACCCTTTCGCCGCGCCAAAAATATTTTCCGCCAACACAAAACATTTCGCGTCATTATCTACCGTTACCGGAATCTGCAGTTTTTTCGAAAGATATTTTTTAAATTCAATTTTTCCGGTTTTTAAATTCGGTCCGGCTACCGCCGCGCCGCGCTTAAAATCAACCGGCCCGGCAAAACCAATGCCAATGCCCGCGATTTCGTATTTTTCCGCCAGCCCTTTGAAATTTTCCTCAGCCATTTTCAAAATATCCGCCTCCTTCCTCGGAGTGAAACACCTTGACATTTCCAAAATCTTGAATTTTCCGGCGCCAAATTTTACCACTAAAAAAATGGTTTTTGTGGCTCCGATGTCAATGCCTAAATAGATATTTTGTTTTTTCATACCATTAAAATTTTAATCCCTCAACTTTTTCTATAACCAAGACTGAAAGATAATATTAAATTTTCAATTTTTAATTTCTAATTTTTATTAAATTATTCCGCCTTCGGCGGACCCGCCGCAGGCGGGCAATAGCCCAATTTTCAAACAAAGGTTTAGAAATTTAAGAATTAAAAATTTAATAGAAATTGAAAATTATAAATTAGAAATTATTTTTATTATATCTTATACCTCGGATCCGTAAGCAATTCATAATATTTTCTGATAATTCTTCTCGCGCCAACCGCGCTCCAAAGTTGAACCTTGCTCATTGATGCTTCTACATTGGGTTGGTCGGAAAATAATCTGGCCTTGCCGGCATCGTCCCAATAAAGCTCTGGTATCGCGCCCATTGTTTCAAAAGCGTTGAAGGTATTTTCCGAAATCTTTAAAATAGCGCTCCTGATTTTCCGAATCAGTTTTCTATCCCACTCTTCAATAATCGCCTTTTTTAAAGCCCTGCTTAGAGCAAGAACAACGTACGAAGTCTGTTTTACCCAAATTACTAATCCGTGATATTCAGCTGTGGTGTAACCGTAAGGATTCTTCCTTGAGGTTATCAGAGGACCTGAGTCGGTATAGAAATAATTTCTGTCCATCAGGCGGTCGCAAAAACTGCTAACCTCTTCCTTGGTTGCTTCTCCGTAAGTGTAAAGGTATGATTCGTCCAAATGATTAACTTCCATTTTCTGCCAACTACCCTTTTTTGCGCCAGAATCAGGTTTATAAAGCGCCAGAGCATAGGCAATCTTGCCGTCGGCGTTCTTAAAAAGATAACTATTTTTTTTATTCTCCCATTTTGAAATCAACTTGTCTATATCTTTTATTTCCATAGACAGCTTGCTCTGGAAAATCTTCAGCGCTTCCAGCGCTTCGGGATAAAACACGGCATTCACATCAAAAGGGGCGATAATATCGGCAATTTTTTTGAATGCCCAGGCGCCGTCGCGCCAATTTCCAGAATCATAATACTTGTCGCCCGGCTTCCGCCTTTCCAGCGGCAAGGTCTCAAAAAAAATATAATCCGCGCTCCGGGCGTTAACCAAAACATAGTTTGCCACCCGCCTCAGTTTTTCCCTGTTTTCTTTGCTCAAAAAGAAATCGTTGGGTAAAAATTTCATCCCCAAAATATATCTCGGTTCAATATCAATCATGTGGCGGTCAAAAATGTCTTTCCCTGAAACTTCAAACTCGTATCTGTATTCGCCCACCACATCTTCGTGCCAGCCCTCGCCTTTTTCGTTGATGTTTTTTAGCGACGCCTCATACATATAACTGCGCGCTTCGGGAGTTAAATCGTTCAATCCCAAGTCGGCCGATTCCATCCAATCGCGAGGGAAAATCGTTCCAAATCTGTCGCCGGATGTTTTTCCCCAAGAAACCAAATGCTCAATTTCCTTTTCGGTGCGCTCCCAGATCTTTTTCAAAAAATCGCTCCTCTTGCCAAAAACCTTAAAGTCAAAACTGTCTTCTTTAATGCTGAATAAATTGTTGAATTTTTTGCGCCGAATGTCGTTTGTTGCCGCCTTGATCGCAAAACTTATTTTATCACCGGAAGATGAGAATTTATAACCTCGGTATGGTTTTGTTATCTTCTTTATTCTTGTTTCTTTGCTAAATTCAAAAACCGTTTCATAATAGAAATTTTCTTCATAGGCGCGCCTGAAAATCAAACTCGTGGCGCGGGAATCGCGCTTAATTTTTATAATCTGCGGAATCATTTTTTCAAAGGTCTCTCCCCTTATCTTCAAAAAGGACTTATGTTCGCCGGTATCCTGACGCTCCGCTTTTCTCATGGTTCTAATATCATCCATTGCCGGATAGTATAAATTTATCGCGGGAGAATTAAAAACGCCTTTTATGCGCAGAATATTGTCCTTTTCCGCAACGCTTTTAATTTTTATCTTGTGCGGCGGAATGTCAACAAGTCCGCAATAGAGATGATTGTTCGGCCCGATGATGCGAAACTGTCCCAATTCGTCAAAATCAACATAATAGCCGCCTGCAATCCAAAGGTTTTCTCCTATTTTTGTATTGTTTTTAAATCCCATATTTTGTTGGCGGAAAAATACTTAATCGGGCTAATTGACTCTCGCGCTGTTTTTTGATAATATAGTGATGTAAGCCCCCATCAATTCTACACAAAAGAATTTTATAGCAAACCGGAGTTAATAGAAATAATAAATATTCGTTAATAAATTTATAAAATTGGTGGGGGTAAGTGACTAAATTTTAACAAATATGAACGGCCAAATTAAAAAGATAAGAGCAAGCTTGTCCGATATTTATATTCTTAGAAACTTCAACGGAGTAATTAAACACCTAAGAAAAGAAAGCAGGTGGACGAGGGGAGGGATACTGGTGGCTGATGCCGAAGAAAGAACAAAAAATTCTATTCTTGCCCATAAGTTATTTCCCAAAGTTTTTCCAAAAATTATACCTGTATCCGGCGAAACTTATCTAAGAGAGTTTATCGATAGTAAAACATTGGAAGAATCTCCCGATGGTTTAGAAAAAGTGATTAGGAAGCTTTCGGTTTTTCATGGACAGGGCGCGGTAAAGCTAAAAAATAAAAAAGATATAAATATCAACGGGTTCGGGCAGTTATGGAAGAAGGGATACAATGTGCTTGGGAAATTTTTAAAAATTAAAAAATACGATTTAGTCCTAACCTACAATGTTGGAGACGCAAAGACCTCAAATCTGCTGGTTGGTTCAAAATATATAACTTTCGACTCGGAAGGATTCAGTATTGGCGATATTTCCACCGACATAGTTTCCATAATAGAAACTTACCAATTTATACGGCGCATTGATCTTATTGAAAAAACATTGCGTCTGGCAAAAAAGAAATATGCCAAGCTGGATAAAAATATGGCGCCTAAATCTTTACTGGGATTGGTGGGTATCCGATCCATAGAGCTTGTTGTGCCTGATATTTCAAAGAGTCTTTTTGACGAAGCGGTTGATTTATATCAAAAATTCAAGGATATATAGCGAGTTGTTGCAGAATTTATTCTGCCCCGTTAGAAGTCTTAAAATTATTCTCGCTATTTAAGAATGTCGTAAGGCGAAGCCGCTTTCGCTTGAAAACCTTGGAAAATATCAAGAGCAAGTTCGGACTTCTAACGGGGCTTATTTTTTTGCCAAAATCTCGGCATAAATTTTTTCGTATTCGTCGCTCATCCGCTTTAAGCTAAAATTTTCTTCGACGCGCCACCGGCACGCTATCCTGTCGATCGTATTGATTTTTTTGACTGCCTCAACCATACCGCCAATATTCGGTTCGCCTTTCTTGTTCAGGGGCGGAATGATAAACCCCGTTTTTCCGTCCTCTACCACTTCCCGCACGGAGCCGCGGTCAAAAGCGATTACCGGCGCGCCGCAAGCCATTGCCTCAATCATCACAAGGCCGAACGGCTCTTCCCATTGCAAAGGAAAAATAAAAGCTTTGGCGTTTCGGTATAGTTCGGGAAGTTTAGAAGGCGTAACTGCTCCGGCGTAAATTATCTGCTCGCCCAAAAATGGTTTTATTTTCTTTTGCCAATATTCTTGGTTTATTATTTCACCGGCAATCACGAGCGGCAAACCGGCTTTCTTTGCCGCCTTTATCGCGATATCAAATCCTTTTTCCGGAACAATGCGCGATGCTAAAAATAAATATTTTCCAGCTTTTTTACTGAAAGGATATTTGGCAAAATCTATGCCGTTATAAATAGTGGCGATGTAATTCAAACCTTTTAAGGGAGCGCGCTGCGAATGACTGAGAGAAACAAAATAAACATTGCTTGTGTTTTTTTTATAAGCTGAGTAAGCAAATTTTCTCCAGCAAGAAATAGGGTCATGCAAGGTAAAAACAGTGGGAACTTTGGAATTTGCCGCAAAACCAATGGCTTGCTCAACCGGATGAATATGCATAAGGTCAAACTCTCTTTTTTCCGCGCGCCGATAAATTTCTGAAATAAATATTTGCTCGTAAAAATTAATCACCCTGTCTTCTCTTATATCAACGCATGATTTGAGGTCTTTGCGGTTTTCCAGCGGCGGCAAGTTTAAAGTTTCCACTTTTGCTTTTGACTTCGTGCCTTTTGCGGCAAATAAAGTTACTTTATGCCCCCGCTTTGCCATTTCATTGGCCAAAACGCTGGTAATCCACAAAGGGGCATAAATTGTTTTTGGAGGCGGCGGAGTGGTAAACCGTCCGCTGCAAAACATGGCAATGCGCATAAATTTTGCTTTCTTTTTTAGAATTATTCTTTCGCTATTTTAATTTCCTTTCTTTCAATCGCTTTCTCTATTATTTTCATATTGCATTCCTGATAAGCAACACTCCAGTAATCTCCTTCTTTTCCTTTCTCCTCCCAATCTTTTTTATCCCATTTCTTATCTCTATCGTCCTGCAGAAATTTTTTCATTTTTTTCCAATCTTGCTCATTGATCTCTATCCTGCCTCTAAGTTCAGGGAAACATTCCGCCACGTATCTAATCCTTGACCCCAATTCCCAAGCATTTGCCTTCCGTCCCGTCTTTTCATCTCCTCTTCTCATAATCTCAATTTCTTTAAGCATTCCCTCTTTATCGCTCGAATTAAACAAAGAACGCGACACGTCGCCGAATTTTTCCGGCTCAAGATTATTCATATGTCCCATGCGTGGAATTACTTTATGCCAATCTTTTTTATCGATCAAGTTTCTTAAATCCTTCACCATTCCTTTCCATTCTTCATCAGAAAGTTCAAGACTTTTTTCATTATCCTCTTTCTCTTTAAAGCTTTTCTCGTCTAAAATATCTTTTAAATAACTTGTCTGGAATTCCCGGATCCAAACTTGCTCTGATTTGATCTCTTCTTGAATTTTTTCCCTATCCCATCCTTTTTTCTTGCCATATTCTGTTTTGGCATTTACTGCGTCGGCAATATCGCTTTCCATTCTTTCCTTGCATTTTTTAATGTCTTCATCCGTTAATTCCACTTTTTCTATTCCTGCTTCCGGCGCAATTTGCCTCAATTTTTCTAGAGCCGCACCTATAAAAGCAATGCTTTGGCCGCCCTTTAATCCTTCCTTATTTCGCTCGCGTTCCATTTGCTCCGCGATGCCTTTTATATCTTCCTTTTTTATCTCCACTTCAAACTTTTTTTCTTGGTTAGTGTCCCGAATATCTGAAACAGGAGCTTTAAACTCCCTATCCTCTTTTTTTAATCCTTCCTCGTTTTCTATTGGCATATTTTTATCCTTTTCCGCCTGCGGCGGATCCGCCACAGGCGGACTTAAAATTAATTATTATTTTTTATTTTTGTATAGCGTACTTCTGACGGCCGTCAGAATTACGCTATAGTAACCTCTGAAAAACACCGTATTTGTCATCCCGAACTTGTTCCAGGAGACCAATTGAGTATTTAAACCTACTTTAGGTTTTAAAAAGATAATTTTGACAGTTTTTCAGTGGTTCCTTAATATTTTTTCGTAAACTTTCTCATAGTCGTCAGCCATTCTTGCGGCGGTAAAATTCTTGTCAAAACTTTCGCGGCAAATTCTTCTGTCTATCTGACCGGCTTTTTCCATAGCTTGGGCCAGCCCCTTGATGTTTACCCTGCCGCTTTTATAAAACGGCGGAACGACAAATCCTGTTTTGCCGTCTTCCACTATTTCGCTCACCGCTCCGCGGTCAAAAGCGATTACCGGAGTGCCGCAAGCTAATGCCTCTATCATCACCAAACCAAACGGCTCTTCCCATTCTATTGGGTAAAGCAGGGCTTTTGCGTTGCCAAAAAATTCCGGTTTCTGCTTTTGATTTATTTCACCAATATACCGTATTTTTTTATTTAGCCGGGGTTTTATCCGGCTTTTGAAAAAATCCAATACGGCTTCATCTATTCTTCCTGCGATATCAAGACGCGCGCCCAATTTTTCTGCGGCAAGAATCGCGTTATACACGCCTTTCACCTTGTCAATTCTGGCAATCCAAATAAACTTATTCTCGGGATTTGAATTAAATTTATATTTTTCGGGATTAATGCCGTTATAGACATTAGCCACGAAATTCAATTTTACCATATCATTTTCCCGCTGTTTCAGGCTGATTGAAACGAAGTTGTGCCTGCGGTAATGGCGATAAACAAAAATCCTGCCGGCAGTTTTCCTGGAAGCGTACATATTATTATGCATTGTGCTCACAACCGGCGTTTTAATAAACGGAATGAAAAATTGATCATACAAATCGATATGTGAATGGATTATATCAAACTCGCCCGCTCTTTTGAAGGCATGGGCGACGTTAAAGATGTCGTACGAAACATCTTTCCAAGGAATACCGTCTTTTAGCAATGCCTTGGGGTAAATCGAAACGAGCCTGGCGGAAGTTTTAGAGTCACCGCTGGCGAATAGAGTTATATCGTGACCGCGGCGCGCCAGTTCCTCAACCAAAGAGGCAATAACCAATTCCGTTCCGCCGTATTTTTCCGGAGGCACCGACACCCACATCGGAGCGATTTGCGCGATTCTAAGTTTTCTCACCCCGTTAGAAGTCAGTTTATTAGACACAGTTTTTACCCCGTTTAGAAATTTTACATTACTTTGATTTACCATAAAATTTAGGCAATTTGAAATAGACAATATATTCCAAAAATAGTTTGTTCTCAAAAATTTCTAACGGGGTTTATTGTGGAATAATCAGTTTTCATTAGTTATTGCATTATTTATTATACTAAATAAAAATTTTTTTCAAAAATTTTTATTCCAGACTTCTAACGGGGCTCATTTTTTTCTTTTTAAATTGGCTTTAAATTGGACAATTCCAAAATAAATTTAGACGCCCATCGGTAAACATTTTTTTCTTTGACTATTTCTTTCATTTTATTCATCCTTTCGGCGCGCTCTTTCAATGGCATTTCTAAAGCCAACTTTATTGCGTCGGCCATCTGCTCTATGTCATAGGGATTGATTAAAATGGCGTCGCTCAATTCTCTCGCCGTACCGGTGAATCTGGAAAGAATAAGCATTCCTTTTTCGAGATTGGCAGCCGCGATAAATTCTTTTGCCACGATATTCATCCCGTCGTCCAAAGAATTTACCATGCATATATCAGCATTCTTATAAAAAGGTATAAGCTCTTCTATGCTAAAAATATCTTCTGTGATGTTGATGGGATACCAGGAGTTTGAATAATATTTCCAATTGATTTTTTCCACTAAGTTTTTAATGTCTTTCAGCAAGTTTTGATAAACCGGAATGCGCATCCTTGACTGTGGAGCGATTCCCAAATAAACAAATTTTTTCTGATACTCGGGATATTTTTCTAAAAATCTGTCTATCGCTTTAATCCTTTCAATTGTTCCTTTAATATAATCCACTCTTTCCACACTAAGACAAAGATATTTATAATTACTCCTGATGTATTTTTGCGTGAGTAGTTTCCGATCTTTCCTGCTGCGATTAGCCAAAGACGCGATTAACTCATAATCAATGCCAATCGGAAATGGTTTCACTATAATATTGTGTTCTTTGTAAGAAACTTTTGCCGCCTCGTGATCAATATTTGCTTCCAGCTCTTTGTTGATAGTATTAAAAAAATTGCCACAGTAATAACTTAAATGAAACCCCAGCAAATCATTGGACAGCAGTCCTTCTAAAATTTCCTTTTTCCATGGACAAATTCTGAAAATTTCCGCCGCGGGCCAGGGCGTATGCCAAAATTGCGCCACAATGAGGTCTGGCCTTTTTGCTTTAAGGAATTTCGCGACCATGGCAAAATGATAATCCTGGATCCAGACAAAAGCCTTGCCAGTCCCTATTTTTTGCAAAATGGCATTGGCAAATTTTTCATTGACTTTTTTGTAGCAGTCCCATTCGGCTTGGCTGAAATTAGGCCGCACGTGCGCCAGGTGACAAAGTGGCCATAAAGTATTGTTGCTAAAACCCGCGTAATAGCAATCTATTTCATTCTTGCTAAGCCAAATCCTTTTAAGGGTATATCGCGGATTTTCCGGAGGAACCATTATTTCATCATTTTTATCAACCGTTTGTTTGTCCGCGTCTCCGCTGCCATGCGCGATCCAAACACCTTTCGTTACCCGCATAATATAATCAAGCGGCGTAACGGCTCCGCTCACTGCCCGGAGGCACTTTATCTTTTGCCCGCTGTAAATATGGCTGTACGGCTCGCGATTGGAAACCACGATAAATAAGTGATCTTTAAGCCTGTCTTTTATAACCTCTTTAAGAGATTCTTTTGTCCACATAATAATTATTTTATAATCGCTTAATTAAAAATAATTTTATTCATACTGTACATACTTACTAAACGCTTTTAAATGTCCATTAACTCAAAAATCAAAGACCAAAGACCAAAGACCAAAACTACAGATTAAAAACATTTAGATTTAAATCCAAATGTCAAAATCCAAATGTCAATTCAATGTCAAATTCTTGAATGCCAAATTATTTATTTTTGTCATTTGGATTTGATTTGACATTTGAAATTTGGGTTTTGGAATTATTTAAAAGTTTTAAACTTTTTGCTTTGTGGTTTTGGTATTTGATTTTTGCTTTTTGGTTTAAATTTTGTAGATTTCTTTTATAAACGCCTCCATCACCGCATTGGTCCAGCCAAAACCCGATTGATTAGGGTAACGATCAAACGGCGCTTCTGTTTCTTCTGTTTTGCCATTGTATTTTTCCCAAATTTTGCCGGTTTTTCTCCAATTTTCGCAAACTAGCGCTATAAAATTTTTTTTGACCCTCTCCGCTTCTTTTATGTAACCGTAGCGTTCCAGTCCTTTGGCAGCGATATACTGCAACGGCGCCCAAATAATCGGATAGTTCCACTGACGATCAGAACACCCGTAATCCCTGTCGCAAGCCGCAAGCCCGCCTTTGGTTTGAAATAATTTTAAGTTACTTTTTAGCGCCTCTGCTTGTTTTCCATCGGCCAACCCGACAAACATCGTTTGATAACTTGCTAAGGATTTTATTTTTTTCCTTTTGCCAATTTTGAAATTATAATCAAAAAATAATCCATCTTTCTTGTCCCACATCATTTTGTTTATTTTTCCTTTTCTTTTTACCGCCTTTTTTCGCCATCTTGCCGCCTCTTCGCGCTTCCCCAAAATCTCGGCAAATTTC
>Ga0180732_1000449_pt1 | contig 36022 bp, 29 predicted proteins | sample KR11_01MetaG_FD_148674 | JGI IMG/M metagenome (GOLD analysis project Ga0180732, IMG submission 148674) | Groundwater microbial communities from the Olkiluoto Island deep subsurface site, Finland - KR11_0.1 MetaG | ecosystem: Environmental > Aquatic > Deep subsurface > Groundwater | place...
GATGGAAAAAGATATTTCAATTCTATGGGGAGCATCTTCGTTAGAGTTCCGTGAGAACAAACCATGAATTGCGAGAATCTCTTGTCCTTCACGATTCATGGTTTGTTCCCGTTTCAGCCGATTTTGTTCCGAATGCTAAGGGATACGCAATCCCACGGGTGTCCCTGTGATCCCCTCGTCAGGAGATTACGCTTTTCTTTGCAGACCTTTCATTTCAATTCTTTTAACAACATCTTTTGCTACTTCCCGAATTTCAGGGGCTGTTTTCACATCTTCTCCAAGAACCATTTTGAGGCCCACCACGAGGGGCTCAAGATGCTTTTTAGCTTCAGATTCCAACAGAATTTCAAGTGCTTCCTTGGCATGTCCCGATGCCACCATTTCCCCAACAAATATGTTGGCAACGTTTTTGTTGAGAATACAATAGGAGAAAAACAGGCTGTCAAGCTTATGCAACAATTTTGTTGGCAAATATAGACGCGACCTTGTATCAAATTCCTTTTTTCAAGATAACAGGTTTATTTTATTCTTTATCTTGAACATACTCCGGGATTCTTAGCCTCAACCATAGCCCTGTCTATTTATTTATATCCCGAAACAATTAATTGACCAACTTGGTCTAATCAGGTATGGTTGGTCTATACAAAATCAACTCACAGGAGTTTTAAATGATTATCAACATTTCAGAGGCGAAAACAAATCTGTCAAAATTGGTTGATATGGCCTATCACGGTGAAGAGATTATTATTGCCAAGAATAATCTTCCACTGGTTAAGTTGGTACCCCACAAGCCGAGAGAAAAGCGCAAGCTTGGATTGTTGGCAGGGCAGATCAATATTCCCGACGACTTTATGAACGAGGATGCCGAGATCAATGCCATGTTTTATGGGGAACATTCTTGAAAATCTTGATTGATACCCATATATTTCTATGGATGTTATCTTTCCCGGACAAGCTTAACGAAAAGAGACGTTATTCCATAGAGTCTAGAGCGAATGAAATTTTTCTCAGTTCCATGAGCATTGCAGAACTCATGATCAAGCATTCCATAGGAAAAATGAATATCGATTTTGATCCCCTCGGCATGGCCGAAAAAACAGGCGTTGAGATTATGAACTTTTCAGGCACCGACGCCATGCTTTTGGGAAAAATGCCTCTGCACCACAAAGATCCCTTTGACAGGATGATTATCGCTCAGGCCATAGCAAATGGATTACCCGTAATGACGGATGATCCGAAATTTCTGAAATATGAATGCAAGGTTGTTTGACCTGCGGAATGTCCTGCACCCAAAATTGCCAGGGCCTGTGCTTAAATCCTACGACCACAAAAACCCCTCCTTTTTAACCATGGAACAAACAGAATGCAAGGAAGCACAAGGAACGGTTTTCCGGACTTTTTATACGTCCATCAATCATCCATGGGCCAGGCCCCAATAACATCTTTTTCTTCAAGCCTTGCGATTTCCTCCTTGGAAAGGCCCAGGATCTTCTCCAGGACATATTCATTGTGTTCACCCAAACAGGGGGCGGGTCTGTGGGGGAATGTTGGAGGATTTGAAAACTTCATGGGCAAACCGCAGTACTTCCGCAAGCCGCATTCAGCATGATCCATCTTCTGAAAGAATCCCCTGGCATTTAAATGTTCATCCTCCAGAAGTTCAGCCGCGTCCAGAACGGCCCCGGCAGGGACGCCGGTCGCCTGAAGCAGGCGCATGGCATCCAAATGGGTATGTTGCCGGGTCCAGGCTTGAATAAATTCATCCAGTTCATCCTGATGGTTCCTGCGATTGACCGGATCGGAAAACCGGATATCCGTTATCCATTCCGGATGTTCCATAGCCTGGCACAGGTTTTTCCATTCCTGTTCAGATGAAACAGCAACGGCCACCCACTTGTCTTCCCCCTTGCACCGGAAACATCCCTGGGGGGCATGAACGGGATGCCGGTTGCCTATACGGGGCGGTATTTTGCCGTCCAGCGCATACCCCAGGACGGCTTCTCCAATAAGGCAGGTGGCGGATTCGGCCTGGGAGAGGTCGATATGCTGACCCTGGCCGGTTTTCAGCTTATGGAATACGGCAGTCAAAATGGCGCCTGTGGCATGCAATGCAGCCGCAGGATCCGGATAGGCGTTTCCGGATATGCGTGCGCCCTCCCCCGGATAGCCCATCAGGGAGGACAGGCCTGAAAAAGGCTCCAGGTTGGTGCCGTAGGAAACATAATTCCGATAAGGGCCTGTCAAACCGTATCCCGGCATGGAGCAGAGGATAATTCCGGGATTGACCGCCTTCAGCACCGGGTAATCCAGACCGAAATTGGGCATGACCCGGGGGCTGAAATTTTCCAGCACCACATCGCTGATTTTGACCAGGCGTTTGAACAGGTCCGCACCTTCGGGGGTGTTCAATTCCAGGGTCAGTCCCAGCTTGTTGCGGTTGAAATCATTGTCCGTGGACCGTCGGTTCCAGGGGGTTTTACCCGGGTCATTCTCCGGGAAAATGCCCATCATCTCTGCCATGTCCTGAGAAATTTTACTCCCTGAAACCGTGGTCCGGCCCACAATGTGAATGACTTCCGCGCCCAGATCCGCCAGGATTCTGCCCGCAAGGGGCCCGGACCAGACCCAGGTGAGATCGAGTACTCTGATTCCTGTTAACATATATTAAACAGTACCTTCATATTTCAGCCGGTCCAGTTCCATGCGGCTCAGGCCAAGGCAGTCTATATAGATTTCCTCATTATGCTCCCCGATTAAAGGGGCCCGTTGATATTCCGCCGGCGTTGCCGACAACTTGAAGGGAGGGCCGGCATAAGGCAGTTTCCCTGCAACAGGATGATCCAGTTCCACCCAGAAATTCCTGGCCTGATATTGGACTTCGGAAAGTAGGTCGGGCACATCGTTCACCAACGCTGCCGGAACCCTCCACTCCTGGCAGGTTTCAACGACCTCCTTTTTCCTTCTCTGAAAAAACCAAGGCTTCACCAGTGCGTCAAATTCATCCGCATGGGCCAGGCGGTCAAAGCCGGTAGCAAAACGAGGGTCATCCAGAAGATGTGACATCTCCATGAGCAGGAGAAGCCGTTCAGCCTGGTCTTCGGTGCCGGCTGCAATGGAAACTTCTCCATCCTTGCAGGGATAAAGGGTGACAGGATGGGTCCACAGATAACGGTTTCCTGCCCGCTTCTGAATTTTACCCGAATAAACAAACCGGTTGATGGTAAATTGATGAATAGACGCCATGCTTTCCAAGATGGAAATATCTATGTAACGACCCTGGCCGGTTTGTTCCCTGCTGATCAAGGCGGCCATAATCCCCGTATAGGCATGCAATCCGCCCTGGTAGGCAGGCTGTTCCCCTCCCCCGGCCAGAGGTTCCCTCTCCGGGTCTCCGTTTACAAACATATACCCGCTCAATGCATTTTCCACCAGCCGTCCTCCCTGATAATCACGGTAGGGGCCGCTTTGTCCAAAGTCCGTGATGGAGGCCATGATCAAGCCGGGTTGAAGGATCTGAAGGTGCTCATACCCCAGTCCCAGACCGGCCAGATACCCCGGCCTGAAGTTTTCCACCAATACATCCGTGTCCTGGATGAGGCGTTTTACCAGATCCGCACCGGCAGAGGTCTCAAGATTCAGAGTAATGCTTTTTTTCCCGGTATTGAGGTAAAGAAAAAGGGCGCTGGTTTCAGGGTCCGGTTGATCGTTGGGGAAGGGTCCCACATGCCTTGCCATATCTCCTTGACCAGGGGATTCCACCTTCATGACCTTGGCCCCGAAGGCCGCAAGAAGCTTGGTGCAGTATGGCCCGGAGATTTGACTGCTCAAATCCAGAACGTTGATGCCATTCAGGGCCTTCTTGTTCGGGGGGGTATTATTCACTGGCAGGCTCCCTAAGTGCAGGGGTGGACTTTATGTCCACCCGGCCGATGTTGGGGGCGGGAATAAATCCCTCCCCTACGGAGTGAAGGATGAGTTCACTTGTTTCAAGGTTAGGAAAATTTCCCTTCCGGATTCTTTCATTTAATGCCACTGGTGTTGGTTTATCCAAAATATTGAAAAAAGTTTAGGCAATTTAAGAGGGGCTGTCAATTTGATTTTCCAAATTCAAAAGGGGAACCCATGCGCAAAATGTGAATAAATTGAAGACAGGGTTGATTTATTGTGTATAAAGTTATAATTTTAAGTTTAATCATCGATTCCCTTTCCAGGGGAATCATGTGGCAAGAAAACCAGGGTTCCTTAAACGCTTGACAAACAACATTTATTAAAGAAAAACTTTCGAAAATATACCATAAACCGGAAACAAACCATGATTGAACAACAAGTTCTTTTTGAAAAAAAAGGGTCCATCGGCATCATCACTCTTAACCGGCCCGGGCAAAGCAACGCCGTCACTGCGGAAATGGCCGCAGAACTGAAGGCGATTCGCTCCGGGATCAGGTGGGACAGCGATATCCATGTTTTTTTGATTATGGGCAAGGGCCCGGATTTCTGTATCGGGACCGATCCCGAGGTTTACGGGCTGTTTGATAATAGAGAAGATCTGGTCACGCACCTTTCCCTGGCATCCTCCATCGCTTCACTGACCCAACCGACCATTGCCGTCATCCAGGGCAACGCCCTGGGCCAGGGCCTGGAACTGGCCCTGGCCTGCGATATAAGATTCGCCTCGGATCAATCTCATTTCTCCATGTCTCAAATAAACAGCCGTGAAATGCCCTTTGATGGGGGCACCCAGCGTTTGCCACGCCTGGTGGGCCGAACCAAGGCCTTGGAACTGATCCTTACGGGGATGACGGTTGGTGCTACTGAGGCGAACCGCATGGGATTGATCAACCGGGTGTACTCCCAAATTGAATTGATCCCTTCAGCCTTGAAGATAGCGGAAGATCTGTCGGCCAAGGGGCCGGTGGCATTAAGATACGCCAAGGAAGCCGTCATGAAAGGCCTGGATTTAACCTTGGACCAGGGGCTTCGATTGGAAGCGGATCTTTACTATTTACTTCATACAACCCATGACCGCCAAGAGGGGATTATGGCGTTTCGTGAAAAAAGAACCCCGGAGTTTAAGGGAAAATGAACCCCTTCGAAACCCTGATCTATGAAAAAAAAGGGCCGGTTGCCCGGGTCATCCTGAATCGTCCGGAAGTGTTGAATGTCCACAACATGGCCATGCGGGATGATTTATTTGAAGTGCTCTCAGGCATCCGGGAAGATGACGATGTCCGGGTGGTGGTCTTTAAGGGTTCTGGAGAAAAGGCTTTTTGTGCTGGAGCAGACTTGAATGAATTTTTAACCGCCCCTCCCCCTGCTGCAGCCAGGGACGTGCGTTTTGACGCGGATCTCTGGGACCTGTTTACCCATATGCCCCAACCCCTCATGGCCGCAGTTCATGGGTATTGCCTGGGTTCGGGCATTGAAATCACCCTTTGCTGCGATCTGGTCATTGCTTCAGAAGATGCCAGATTCGGGTTACCCGAAATGGGCCTGGGGATCATCCCGGCTGCGGGTGGGACTCAAACCGTTCCCCGTGCCATTGGAAACAGCCTGGCCCTGGAGATGATTCTGATCAACCGCTGGGTGGATGCGGATGAGGCCCGCCGGATCGGCATGGTAAACCGTGTGGTGCCCAAAGACCGGCTGTGGACTGAAGCTGAGGAGACGGCCTCCCAAATTGCTGCCTTCGACGCAGCGCTGGTCCGGTCTGTTAAAGCAGCTGTGCTTCGGGGAATGGACCTTTCCCTGGACCAGGGTTTGGAGATGGAAAGAAGACTGGCGTTGCGTCTTAATCGTGAATAAGGAGAAAAAATGAACACCACTGATTTTTTAAATATTGCCGCTGCCATCTGCCCTGACCGGGACTTTATGGTCTTTGAGAATAAGCGGCTGACCTATGAACAGGCCGATGACCGGATCAATCGAATGGCCCATACCCTGGCGGGACTTGGGGTGGATAAGGAAACCCGGGTCGGGATGCTGAATGTCAACAGTCCCCAATACATTGAAACGTATTTTGCTACTGCCAAAACCGGAGCCATCTTTGTCCCCTTGAATTTCAGGGCCAGGGCGGATGAACTGACCTACATGATCAACCGGGCGGAAATTAAAGTGCTTTTTGCGGGAAAGCGTTATGTGGATCTGGTCCGGGAGATACTTCCCAGCCTGGCCGGTCTTGAAACCTGCATTTCCATGGATGGCCCGGAAGAAAAAATGCTAACTTATGAAGACCTGATTGCCTCAGCCTCGGATGAACCCTATTTCGGGGATATTGAGGATGAAGATACCACCATCCTGATGTTTACTTCCGGTACCACGGGCCGGCCCAAAGCCGTTCCTTTAACCCATGACGGTTTTTCTTCCTATATTCTGGAAAACGTGGAGCCGGCGGATCCGGAAATGGAAGAAAAAAACATTCTCACGGTTCCCCTGTACCATGTTGCAGGCATACAGGCCGTATTGGCGGCCGTTTATGGAGGACGGACCCTGATTTTGATGAGCCAATTCGAGGTCAAGGGATGGCTGGAAACCGTTCAAAGCGAAAAAGTCAACCGGGCCATGCTGGTCCCCACCATGATCAAACAACTGATCGATTTCCCGGATTTCAAGCAATTCGACCTTTCCAGCCTTAAGGTTATAACCTATGGCGCGGCAGCCATGCCTTTTGAAGTGATCAAGAAGGCCATCGCCGCTTTCCCAGGAGTCTCTTTTATCAATGCCTTTGGCCAGACCGAAACCGGCTCCACCATTGCCATGCTGAGCCCGGAAGATCACGATCTTTCCGGAACGGATGAGGAAAAGGCCCTGAACCTGAAAAGGCTGGCATCGTCCATCGGTAAGCCCCTGCCGGATGTGGAGGTTCAAATCATTGATGAAAACGGAAACCCGGTCCCGGCCCATGTTGCAGGAGAGATTGTGGCACGTGGGCCCCGCATCATGAGTGGATACTGGCAGGATGCGGAAAAAACCGCCAAAGCCTTTACCCCGGACGGATGGCTGAAAACCTCGGATATGGGGTATATGGATGAAGAGGGGTATATCTATCTTGCCGGACGGGCCGATGACCTGATCATTCGGGGAGGGGAAAACATATCCCCCAGGGAAGTAGAGCAGATTCTAATGACCCATCCGAAAATTGTGGATGCCGCCGTTGTCGGAGTTGCCAGTGAGGAATGGGGCCAGGAGCCCATGTCTATCGTGGTGCTTAAGGAAGGGGAAACTGCTTCCCAAGAGGAGATTATCGATTTTGCAAGGACAAAACTGGCTTCCTATAAACGTCCCCGTTCGGTGATCTTTGTGGATAACCTGCAAAGAAACGCCATGGGTAAACTCTCCCGGAAAAGACTGTTGAAACAATACGGGCGATGAGGTTATCAACAAGAATTACCACTTTCGAAGTCTGAGGTTTGAGGTTTTTTGGGCAGACACATAGGTCTGCCCCTACGATTTCATTTGCAACCCGTAGGGGCGGGCCTATGTGTCCGCCCTTAAGACTGGGCTTAATTTAATGACATTGAGGTTATCATTTGACTTTTAACCGGATCTGTTTAAAAATGGCATTAATTTTGTAACAGTTCTTTATTATTATATTTTTTATCGCTTAGCGATAAGCACACATTTGAAGGAGTCCTAAAATGGCCAACCAAATTGGGAAAAAATATACCTGCGAAGCATGCGGGGCCGTTTATATCGTTACCAAAGGCGGCAAAGGTCAATTGGTCTGCTGCGGGAAGCCCATGGAAATTAAAAAATAATTTTTCTCCAGTGTTTTGGTAATTGAGAAAGGAGATGCAGTATGAGTCAATTAGGCAAAAGGTACGAATGCACGGCATGCAAAACCGTTATCCTTTGCACAACGGCCGGCAAGTCCAACCCGGTGTGCTGTGAAAAGGAGATGGAAATACAAAAGCCCAAAAAGAAACCTTCATCCGATTGATTGAAGGAGAATCAAACCCCATGCGAAAAACAAGAGTTTGTCAACTGCTTGGCATTGAGTACCCCATCCTCCAGGGTGGCATGCTATGGATAGCTGATGCCGGCCTGGCTGCTGCGGTCTCCAATGCCGGTGGATTGGGCGTGATCAGCCCCATGGCCGGCATGCCCCCCCATGGTAATCCGGTGGAAAACCTCGAAACCCAGATTCTAAAGGCCAAGTCGCTGACCCAAAAACCCTTTGGCGTGAATATCCCCCTGGATCTTAGGGACTGCGGCCTGATCCTGGATCTTCTTCTAACCCACAAGGTCAATGTAGTGATTACAGCAGCCGGTGATCCAAGACTTTACACGGACCTATTACACAGTGGAGATGCAAAAGTCCTCCATGTGATCAGTTCGGTCAAGCACGCCAGAGTCGCAGAATCCGCCGGGGTTGACGCCGTCATTGCTGAAGGCGTTGAAGCCGCGGCCCGGAATGGATTTGATGAACTGCCGCTCTTTTCTTTGATTCCCCAGGTGGCTGACGCGGTAGAGCTACCCATCATTGCCGCAGGCGGAATCGCGGACTCCCGTGGGATCGCCGCGGCGTTTGCCCTGGGGGCAGAAGGGGTTCAACTGGGAACCCGTTTTGTGGCCGTCAAAGAATGTATTGCCAGTGAAAAATATAAGAAAGCCATTGTTGCCGCCACGGATACGGACACGGCCATCACCTGCCGCTCAATCGTGCCCTCCCGAAGTCTCAAAACCACGGAATTCACACAGATCCTTTTGGGAATGGAAGAAGCCGGCGCAACAGAGGAAGAACTCCGAGAATTTATGGGTCATGCGGCCTCCAGACGAGCCGGCCTTGAGGGGGATCTTGATAATGGCGAGGCCTATTGCGGTTCCTCCGCCGGGTTGATCCATGATATTCCAAGTGTAGCAGAAGTGATCCGAAGGCTTGTGGACGGGTACCCGGAGGTATTGGACAAACTTTAACTTTAACATCAGATGGATTTCCCCCGGATCAAAATCATCGCAGCCCATATGAACGGTTATGTCAACGGGCGCCTCGGGATCAGTTTGACCATATTCAGTACTTACAAACCAAATGCCACCCTCCCACCAACAATCGTCATTTCTACCTGAATATCCTTCAAGGCTTCTTCATCAACAGCAAATGGATTGTCGCTTAAAACCACCAGGTCGGCCAGTTTCCCTGGAGCAATACTTCCTCTTTGATGTTCTTCAAATAAACTTCTGGCGGCATTTTTAGTATACAGGGCGATGGCAGCATAGACATCTATTTTTTCTTCTTTCACTACCATTCCCCCTTCCCTTGCCCTTCGGGTGACTGCCCCATAGATCCCGGCCAGAGGGTTCACCGGGGCAATGGGGGCATCGGAACCTCCTGCCATAATCACATTGTTTTTAATCAGGCTGGCAAAAGGATACAATGTGTTCATTCGGGGTGGCGTAATGGTTTTCAAATAGCGGTCACCGCTGAAATAGATAAAATTTGGATTGGAAACCACCATGATCCCCGAAGAAGCGATTCTTCGAATCAGGGATGGAGGGCACAGGGAGCAATGCTCGATGCGGTGCCGGGGGTCCTTTCTTGGATAACGCACCAAGGCCTGTTCAATGGCGATGCAGGCTGCTTCAACCCCAGGTTCCTCGATGGCATGGATGGCTACCTGCAGACCTGCTTTGTGGATGGAAAACACGATTTCGTTTAAGTCTTCCAGGGTGGGATATAGTTTCCCGGTGGTTTCTTCCAAGATAATTTTTACCGGTCCCGGCATGAGCTGATTTCTATCCACGGTCATCGGAAAAGGGTTTGCCTGGTATTCCCGGAAAACTTTTACACCCAGCATCATCATCACCCGGCTGTCCAATATTCCGTCTGTGATCCACTGCGCGAACGATTGCCAGCGTTCCAGATCATTCCGGGATGAGGCATCGCAAAAGCTTGTAATACCATTCTTGATTAATTCTTGATTGGCCAGTTTCACACCCTGTTCCAGCAGACTTTTCTCCAATGGTGGCATTAAGGACGAAAGAAAATCCCCCGTCCCGTAAAAGATTCCGTTGGGTTCGCCAGTCTCCATATCCCGTTCCATCAACCCTCCCGGAGGGTCCGGTGTTTCGATGGTTATGTTGAGCAAATTTAAAGCCAGGGTATTTAAAACTTGGGCATGGCCGGACCGGTGGGTGAGTCTCACCGGGTGATGGGGAGCAGCCTGGTCCAGGTCCCAGCGGGTTGGGTCTCTCTGCTCGGCCAGGTAAACCTCGTTATACGCCCCGGCTCGAATCCAACTGCCGAACGGGTGTTTAAGAGTCTCCTGATGAATCCTTTCCTGGATATGGGAAATGGAAGAGATGCCGTGGTCCGGGCTTAGATTTACCGTCACCAGACTTTCCGCAAGAGCCCGAAGATGCAGGTGTGCGTCCATAAAGCCCGGCAAAACCGTTCTGCCATTCAGATCAATATATTCGGTATGGCTATTTTTCAGCCCTTGGAGTTTTTCCCGAATGCCCAAGGCCAAAATACGTCCATCTTGAATGAACAGACTGTCGGCCCCTGGAAAATCAGGGTTCATGGTTTTGATTAAGGCGTTGGTTATGAAAAGAGAAGTCATGTTTAAAAGGACAAAATAATATGAACCTGCTTTTATTAAGGGTTGAGCTTATGTTTTGTTGATTGGGGTGTCAATCTCTTTGTTAATATTATATGCTTGACATATCAAAGGCTTTGGTCAATAAAGAGCAAAATTGAATGGATGAGGAAACGATTCATAAATTCATGATAAAAAATCTCTCAAACACTACGACGAAAAGGACACCCGGGCGTACCCGCCGCGGCCAGGCTTGGTGCGGTCTTTTTTCCGGAGACTTCATGATATAATTTTCTTCCGAAACTAAAATCCACCAAGCCCGGGCACTGAAAACGCCCGGGCTTTTTTTTTGAGTAATGAATGAAAGGAAGGTGTAAAAAATGTCCAGCATCGAAACATTCAAGACAGAAGACAGTTTGATGGCCCCTTTTTTCAACAAGCAAAAGATCTCTATTGAAAGGGGTGAAGGGGTTTATGTGTTTGATGAAGAAGGAAACCGATACCTGGATTTTACGGGTGGCTGGGGTGTAACAAGTTTGGGTCACGCCCATCCGGTGATTCTGGATGCATTACTTGAACAGGGGAAAAAGATTATCCAGAACCCGAATTCCGGACTGACCTATTCTCCCGCCAGGGCAAAATTGTTAACGGTTTTAAGAGAAATATTACCCGATCATCTGACAAAAATATTTTTTACCAACAGCGGTGCCGAGTCCAATGATGCAGCCATAAAGCTGGCCCGGAAAACAACGGGAAGAACGGATGTTATTTCCGCTCACGGAAGTTTCCATGGCCGAACGATCAGTACGGCATCCGCCACCGGACAATCAAAACACAGGGACAAGTTCCATCCCCTGATGCCGAACTACCGGTTTGTGGAATTTAATCACCTGGCGGCCATTGAAAGGGCGATGGATGGTAGCGTGGCGGCCGTAATCCTTGAACCGGTGCAGGGAGAAGGTGGTGTTCGTGTTCCAGCAAAGAATTATCTCAAGGAAGTCGAAAAGCTATGCCATAAAAACGGGAGCCTTCTTATTGCTGATGAAATCCAAACCGGTTTTTGCCGGATGGGCCCAATGTTTGTTACCGCATCGCTGGGGGTAAAAGCAGACATTCTTACCCTGGCAAAGGGGATCGCCGGTGGTTTCCCTTTTGGAGCTTTTGCCGTTTCAAAAAGGGTGGCAGAGAAGATTGAAATCGGAGATCACGGAGGCACCTATTGTGGAAACCCACTGGGTTGTGCTGTTTCATACGCCGTCATTCAATACCTGATAAAAAACAGGATCTCAGAGAATGTTCTGAAAATGAGCAAACTGGCCTTGCAGCATCTTTCTAAGACAAAGAACAAATACCCGGATATGATTTTGGAAATTAGGGGAAAAGGTCTTCTTCTCCTGATTGATTTTGGCAGCGAACCCATGGCGACACAAGTGAAGAATACTTGTCTTACAAACGGGTTAATGGTTACACAAACCAACGGAACCGGCATCCGGGTTTTTCCGGCCCTGACTATTGAAGAGCAGGAATTGGAGGAAGGGTTGGCTATTCTGGACCAAGTGATCGCAATGATTTCTAAATGTTCGTGAAAGGGCTTAAGAAAACTGAATAGCACTCCCTATTTCAGGTCAACCACCGCCCAGAATCGGCAGCAAATGCACAACGTCGCCCTCCGTCAAGACGGTTTGACGGGGGGCGTTATTTTTGTTGACCAGCAACATCAGCAGGGTTTCATCATCCACAAAAACCTGGTTGTCAAACCGTTTGGCCAGGGCATCCAGCAAGTCGCTCACTGTCGCTCCTGTATCCAGTTCAACCATTACTTCATCGACACCTGCATAATGCCGAAACATGGAAAATAGCTTAACGGTGATTTGCATTTTTGAGGTTTCTGTCTTTTTTATTCGCCGTAAAGATCCTTGATCACCGCTTCCATACCGCCTAAAGCTTCAAGAGATTCCCGTTTCGGTTTACAGGTCTCGATATCCCAATCCATGGCTGCAAAAAAGTTTTTGGCCAGCAACTTATAGTCCACGGTAACGCCCTTTAAAGGGCCTTCGGCCTGGGGGGGCTCCCCCACGGCGCGCTTTGGCATTTCAATATCAAACGGCTTTAAGCCTTCCCGGAGATTAAAGGCGTGCCGGATGCCCATGGTGCGCTTCAAGATGGCGATTTGTCGGGCTTCATCAATAGCTTCCCCGGTCACGGCTTCCATCAATTTTACCGTCATTTCGCGCATTCCGGTAAATTGACTCATCAGGCACAAACCGGAAAGTTGGAGAATTTCATTGCCGCTGGTCATCTTAAGATCTTTGCCGCCGGTGCCTTCATAATTATATTTGTCGGGCCGTCTGGCTTGACCTGTCTGGGTCCCCCCCTTGACATGTCTGCCAGGAGTAGGATCTGTATAATACGTACGGCCATAACCCGGAGCAAGCTTGGGATCATGCATGGGAAGTTCGATGCCCCGGACGCAGACCAGGTAATCTTCACCTTTTCCTATTTTTTCAGAAGCCGCTTTTGAGCCCAAGGACAGGATTTTCCCGAATCCCTGATGATCGGCAATGGCCTGACACATGTCGACAATCGCTTCTCCGTTTCCCCAGGTGAGCTCGATGCCCTCGGTATCGGCTTTGGTAATCAGCCCGTTTTCATAACATTCCATGGCCCAGGCAATGGTTGCACCCATGGAAATGGTGTCGAAACCAACCCGGTTGCAGATATCGTTGCATTTCAGTACGGATTCCGCATTGTCATTGAGCATCATGGTGCCGAAACTGCCCAATGTTTCATATTCGGGCCGGAAGGTCTGTTTCATCGGCCATTTACCGTCCTTTACCTCATAATCAGCGCCGCAGCCGATAATGCAGTTGGCACAGGCATATTTTTTCGTTCGATATTTCTCATCAAAACTCCCGGAATCCAGCTTGTGCGCATTTTCATCGCCGAAATCAACGATTCCCACACCCCCCCAGTTCTTAACCGGCGTATCGCCGGACAGGGCATTGGCGCCAGTGCCCATGCCGGTTCCCAATTGTCCGAAAGCCTTCACGACCTGGGCCATCGGGCCGTTCTGTGCAGCCTCCCGGATGGTTTTATTGACTTCCGCAAGCTTCTCCGGCTCGGCCACAGGAATCTTCTGCGTTCCCCGAACCGCCAAGGCTTTAAGTTTTTTCGATCCCATAACAGCACCAGGGCCACCCCGTCCTGCGGCCCTGTGTTCCTCATTCATGACAGCTGCCATTAAGGAGAGATTTTCACCTGCCGGTCCGATGAGGGAAGCCCGCAATTTTCGCTCTCCGGTCTCTTCCTTCAAAGCCTCCAAAGTCTCGACACTGTCTTTGCCCCACAATTTCGACGCATCTCTTATTTCAACGTTTCCATCGTTGATCCAGATATACACAGGCTTATCCGACGCGCCCGATACAAAGACTGCATCGTAGCCCGCTTTTTTCAATTCCGGTCCGAAAAAGCCGCCGGAATTTGCATCATTCCAGGTGCCGGAGACGGGGGATTTACAAACAACGGTATACCGTCCACCCATGAGGGCACCTGTGGCATTCAGCGGCCCGGTTACAAATCCGATCACATTGTCCGGTCCCAGCGGATCAACGCCGGGTTTCATCATTTCATACAAAACTTTTCCACCGATCCCGTAGCCACCGATAAAGTTTTCGGCCACATCATCCGTAAGCTTCTTTTCTTCGATCTTACGGGACGAAAGATCCACAAACAGCATTTTCCCTGCATAACCACCTTTCATATCACACCTCCCCTATTCATGGTTTTTGGTCCAATTATATTTTAATGGATGAAGGAAAAGTCTTTGAAACCGTCTCTCAATTCACAAGGACCTTCCCAAAAAGTTCTCCACCGTCAACCAACCCCATTTTGTTTGTCTCCTGTCTGTTATGAAATTGATTAAAGCCTTTTAAAGAAGTTGCCGGTTCACCAATCTTTTTAAAATATCATAAGACTGGGCTCCTTCCACCATCCGGCCATTGATCAGAAAGGTTGGGACAGCCCTGATACCGACTTTGAGGGCATACGCCCAGTCTTCATCCACAGCATTTTTGTAGAGTCTTTTGCCCATGACCGTTTCAGCTTCAAGGGGATCCAGACCCAGTTTTGCGCAGATCTGTTTTAAAACCGAAATGTCGGCAATGTTCAGGGCGTCGGCAAAATACGCTCTGAAAAGGGCATCATGAAAGGCTTCCCCTTTTCCCTGCGCTTCGGCCCATTTGCCAAGCTCGGTTGCCTTTCGGCTGTTATACGTCATGTTTCGGACTGTTAGAGGAAGGCTTACTTCATCGGCGGCCATCTTAAGCCTCATCCTTACAGCGTCTAAGTCAATGTTCCTGCCGGCAAAGAGTTCCTCCAGACTCTGGCCCTGTTCAGGCGTCTCAGGATGAAGGGGAAAGGCCACCCATTTTATTTTTAAATTAAATTCAGTTTTAAGCTGTTCAATACGCCCGGTACTGAAATAACACCAGGGTCAGACATAGTCCGAGAATACTTCCAATGTGGATTGGTTTTCAGTCATTAGGAACCCCTTTTCATGTATCTTATTTTTCATTTTGCTGGAACTTCGTCATAAAGTTTTCGGTCAAGATAATCTTTTTCTAAAATACCAAAGGGCTGATTAATATGGCAAGCCCTATTCACTTTTTTTGTTTTCTACCACGTTCCAGAATCCCTTCTCTCCGCTGCGCAATGGCTTCCGATTTTACCGTTTTAAATTGCGCGTAATTTACTTCTCTTTCCAAGGCAATCCCCTCACCGAAACTCACTTGGAACCCATCGTCGATGAGTTTTTTATATGCCTGGACCATATCCTGGGGGCAGGACAGGATGTCATTGGCAATGGCCTCGCAAGTCGGCAACAATTGCGCCGGTTCCACCACACGGTTCACCAAACCCCATGCTTCCGCCTGATCAGCGCTGATAAAATTACCGGTGAGAGACACTTCCTTGGCCCGGTAGATACCGATCAAGCGCGACAGTTTCTGGCTGAGCCCGGCTCCCGGAAGAATACCCACTCTTGCATGCGTATCGGCGAATTTGGCTTCGGTTGAGGCAACCAGAATATCACAGGCAAGAGCCAGTTCGAAGCCACCGGTGATGGCAACCCCGTTAATGGCGCCGATGACGGGACGGCCAAAGGTTTTTATTGCGTAGGTGAGATGGTTTTCCGGTTTTCTTTCTCCCGTTGATTTTTCCGCCATATTTTCTTTTGATGCAAGCTCTTTTAAATCCAGGCCGGCACAAAAAGCCCGGCCGGCAACGGTGAGGATGGCAACGGCAATGGATCCATCATTTTTTAGATCCATAAAGGTATCATGGATGGCGGCCCTTAATTCCGTTGACAGGGCATTCATGGCTTTCGGCCGATTCAAGGTAACGATGGCAATATGATCTTTTTTTTCTATAAGGATGACAGGTTCCGTCATTCAAAGGCCTCCTTTAAAAATGACTGCCAATTGATAATGCGAAGGAATAGAGGAATAAAAATAAGATCTTGCTTTCGTGATGGATGAGTATAGGTTTTGAACATTTGTGTGTCAACAATTATACTGTTTATTAAAACCTTTTTTGAATGCTGGTGTCTATCAATATCGTTGGATATATTACTTCTATTACATCAACAGACACTTTTTCGGAGCACGATGAAATATTCATTAAACGTTTTTAAAAGAAATTTAAACAGCAGTTCAGAAGAAAGGATACACGCTCATGACTGAAAAACAGAAACATGCCCAGAAATTATCCCTTTCCATAAAACTATGTTTCGTCGCCCCTCCATTGCCGGTTCGGCAATAGCGATTCCGATCGGGACTCATAATGGGATGTTTTGCGTGCAGTCGGGACAACCCTTTTGTTCTGCTTGGTTTCGATATGGCTGGCCTTCAATGCGATCACCGATGTCATTAATCCACCCGGACCTTTTGCCGTGCTGGCTATTGTCTCTACCGGTTTATGTTTTACGGTATTTGTTTTTGAAGCACTCCGTATCGGACCGGCCTGTCGGATGGCAAAAACGCCTGTACCTGATCAAATCATCGAACAGCACCTTTCTTCAGATATGGCTGTGTCCCTGTGTCCATGATCCCTTTCCATAATTTCGTTCTTGCGTCATGATTGACTGCCGTTCGCCGATATTGCCCCGGTGGGTGGCTTCATCACGATGGCGAGCAGTGCGCAAAGAAGCATCAGGGGAATGAGAAAATAAAAGATGGGCAGATACGTGTGATAGGTATCAAAAACATATCCGGCACCCACGGGCCCGATCGCGCCGCCGATGGTTCCCATGATATTTAATATACCGAAAAGGGTGGCAAAGTTCTTTACACCGAGATAGTTTCCCGTCAGAAGGGGGTTGATAACCAACGGGGCACCACAGGCAAATCCATAGATACTTGCAAAGATCACCACAACCCAGAAGGGTTTTGCAAAAATCAGAAAACAAACGGATATGGAAAACAGAACACAGGAAATAGCCATTACGACCTTGGCACCCCATCGGTCCGCTAAGGGACCGAACACCACTTTCCCGAGGACCATGGCGCCCATCACGAGACTCCAGGCAAACGACGCCTTTGTGGGGGAATGATCCAGATCCGTGAGGTAGGCCACACAATGATTGCCCACTCCCCCGTAGGCGATGCCGGTAAGAAGCATGATGGCGGCAATCTGCCAGAATACTTTCAATGAAAAGGCTTCCTTTACGCTTACGCCCCCAACTTCGCCGATCACTTCACCTTCCTCTTGCTGACGCCAGTAGGGCTTGAGCCCCATTTCCGCGGGATGGGTTCGAATGACAAAGAGAATCAGGGGAATCACAACCAGCAAAATGATGCTGCCGCCGAAAACAAAAGCGGTACGCCAGCCGTAATCAATAATAATCCAGCTGGATACGGGCGACATCACCATTCCACCGAAACTGGTGCCCACAAAAGCGGCACTCATGGCGACACCCCGTCGGGAAATGAACCAGTTTGATATGAGCAGGGAGCAGGGGATGATGGTGGAGAACATCAACCCGACGCCGATGAATCCGAAAAGCACACAGAAATGCCACAACTCAGTAACCCGACTTTCGAGGATGAGGCCGACCCCCACCACGCCTGCACCAACCGCCATAACCCGTTTGCTCCCCATACGATCAATCAAAATGCCGGCCACCGGCGATGCTATGGCGGAAACTATTGATCCCACCAAAAGGGCGATGGCCAATTCTCCTCTTCCCCACTTCATGCTTTCGGCGATGGGTTTTAGAAAAATGGGAAAGGTGTTTAACACCATCCCCCAGAGAAAAAAAAGAATGAAAAAACAGGCGGCGGCAACATAAAACCCATAAAAAAGCCGGGGTGAAGATGAAGAATTCATATAAAATAATCCTTTCTCTAACATAATCCGAAGGTCTTTTTCCATTCATGGTATTGTCTGTCACCTTGGTCTTTAGACCATTTCAGGTTGAATACCTTATCGATTCTGCGGAGTCTTTTGGAGCTGTAAGGCTTCCATATGCCGGAGGCTTCTCCGGCCAGAAGAGCCGTTTCGTAAGCGGTGGCTTCTGTTGGGTCCAGGCGTTCTATGGGCATGCCTAAAATATCGGCATGAATTTGCATCCATACATCATTTTCAGTGGCCCCGCCATCCAATTTAAAGGCATATTCAGTTATTTGGTCAAGCGAGGACGTTAAAAAGTCTTATGGAGCAATAAGTTTGTAGTAAAATAAAATCCCTCAAGTTGACCCTATGCGGACCCCATAAAAAAGGCCCCTCAAGGACTTTCCTTGAGAGGCCTTTAACTTATTGTTTTTACTATTTTTTATTGGTGCGCCCGGCCCGATTCGAACGGGCGACCGACGGATTCGTAGTCCGTTACTCTATCCAGCTGAGCTACGGGCGCGTTTGGCGGGAAATTTTGTTTGCTTCATAGGACAAAGTTTGAAATATGTCAATTATTAGTTGAATAATCATGCAAAACCCATGGAAGCGGATGTTAAATTCAATGGACATGGATCATGACTCATATATGGCTATAGCCCTGGAACAGGCGAAACTTGCGGCCCTGAAGGATGAAGTGCCGGTTGGGGCGGTTCTGGTATCGGCAAACGGCGAGATTCTGGGCAAAGGTTATAATCAGGCCATCACCCAGTCCGATCCCACGGCCCATGCTGAAATTTTAGCATTGCGTGAGAGTGCAAAAAAGGCTATGAACTACCGGCTGGTCCATGGGGTTTTGTATGTGACCATCGAGCCCTGCATCATGTGCATGGGAGCCCTGATTCATGCCAGGATATCCAAGGTGGTATTCGGTGCCCACGATCCCAAATGGGGTGCCTGCGGGTCACTCTATGACCTGTCCTGTGATTTACGGCTCAACCATCGAATGGAAGTTGTTTCAGGCATCCGCGAAAAAGAGTGCCGGAACCTGATTCAGGATTTTTTCCGGGCTAAAAGGAAAACCGGGAATTCAGGATAACCACCATTATTTCATTTAAAGGAGTACTTCGTGTCAAATATCGTCATTATCGGCACCCAATGGGGAGATGAAGGCAAAGGCAAAATCGTCGACCTTCTTGCGGAGTATGCAGATACCGTTGTACGGTTCCAGGGCGGCAACAATGCTGGTCACACCATGGTGGTCAACGGAGAGCAGTTCATCAGCCACCTGGTGCCGTCGGGCATTCTCCAGGGAAAAACCTGCATCATCGGAAACGGCCTGGTGGTGGATCCCGCTGTTTTGATAGAGGAAATAGATTACCTTCAGAATAAGGGAGTTCAGGTCCATCACGACAACCTCAAAATCAGCGAACGCGCCCATGTGATCATGCCCTGGCACAAACAGATGGATGTAGCCCGGGAAAATGCAATCGGAGATAAAAAAATTGGCACCACGGGACGGGGCATCGGCCCTTGTTACGAGGACAAGGCCTCCCGGCGAGGCATCCGGTTTTCCGATCTTCTGGATTCCGACGTTTTTGAAGAGATGGTGAGGGAAAATCTTAAGGAAAAGAATTTCATTCTGGAGAATTTCCATTCAGAACCCGGAATCAACCCGGACGATGTCATCAGAGAATACACATCCTATGCCGCCCGGCTGAAACCCTATGTGGAGAATATTTCAGAAACCCTGGACAGGCAGTTGAAGTCCGGATCCAGGATCCTGTTTGAAGGGGCCCAGGGCACCCATCTGGACATCGATCACGGCACTTACCCCTTTGTCACCTCTTCCATCTGTGTGAGTTCAAATGCAGCCAGTGGGTCCGGTTTGGGCCCCCGATCCTTGACGGATATTCTGGGAATCGTGAAAGCCTATACCACCAGGGTGGGGGCTGGACCTTTTCCCACGGAGCTCTTCGATGATATCGGAAACAGAATCCAGAAAAAAGGGGCTGAATTCGGAGCCACCACAGGTCGCAAGCGCCGGTGCGGGTGGCTGGACATGGTGATTCTGAACAACGCGGTTCGTCTGAACAGCCTAACCGGACTTGTCATCACCAAACTGGACGTGCTTGGAGGGCTGGATGAGCTGAAAATCTGTTTGGGTTATGATTACAACGGGAATAAATTGGATTATTTTCCCACGAGCCTGAAGGTATTGGCCCAATGTACGCCAATCTATGAAACCCTGCCCGGATGGCCTGAGGATATTTCAGGCATACGCACCTATGACGAGCTGCCGGCCAATACAAAATCCTATCTAAAAAGGATTGAAGAGTTGTCCGCGGTTCCCATCGACATTATTTCTGTGGGACCCGGAAGGGATGAAACCATTGTCTTAAACAACCCGTTTAAGAGATAGGGGAATGAAAACCGTCCGGCAATTTTTCATTGACATTTCCGGACATGTAAAATAAATAGCCTTCCAAAGTCGGGACGTGGCTCAGCCTGGTAGAGCACAGCGTTCGGGACGCTGGGGTCGCTGGTTCAAATCCAGTCGTCCCGACCAATGATTTTATTTTGATAACCGAAACCCAACCGGGTTTCGGTTTTTTTTGGCAGATTTATCATCCCCCCTCTTTCCTTTGCCGGGTTTATTTTTTCCTTGTTTTTTATCGGGTCCCGGATTAAATTCTCAGGGTTTATTCAGACTGTTTTCTTTTGCTTAATTTAAGCTAAACTTTATCCATGGGCGGCCACAGCCTTGCCGGATACCATCCACACTTTCCACAGGGAGGAATTGAATGCCAAGACGCGAAGACATAAAAAAAGTTCTCATCATCGGCTCCGGACCCATCATCATCGGCCAGGCCTGCGAATTTGACTATTCCGGAACCCAGGCCTGCAAAGCCTTGCGAAGCCTGGGTTATCAAATCGTTCTGGTCAATTCCAACCCCGCCACCATCATGACCGATCCTGGCATGGCAGATAAAACCTATATCGAGCCTCTTACCCTGGAAGCTATTGAAAAAATCATCGAAATAGAAAAGCCGGACGCGTTGTTGCCCAACCTTGGGGGCCAGACCGGTCTGAACCTATCCTCGGAGCTGGCCCAGGCCGGTATCCTTGAAAAACACGGGGTTAAAGTCATCGGGGTCAATATTGAGGCCATTGAACGGGGGGAGGATCGAACCGCCTTTAAGAATACCATGGAAAAGCTCGGTCTGGAAATGCCCAAAAGCAAGGCGGTGAACTCCGTGGAAGACGCCGAAAAAGTGGCTTCGGAACTGGGTTATCCTGTGGTGATCCGCCCGGCTTATACCATGGGCGGAACCGGCGGTGGCCTGGTGTATAACGTGGAAGAGCTACAAACCATTGCCGCCAGGGGACTTGCCGCAAGTCGTGTGAATCAGGTTCTGGTGGAGGAATCGGTTCTGGGTTGGGAAGAGCTGGAGCTTGAAGTGGTGAGGGATTCCAAAAACCAGATGATCACCGTCTGTTTCATCGAGAATGTGGATGCCATGGGGATTCACACCGGCGATTCCTTCTGCACGGCCCCCATGCTCACCATCAGCCCTGAACTTCAGGAAAGACTTCAGAAATACTCCTATTCCATTGTAGAGGCCATAGAGGTCATCGGCGGCACCAATGTTCAGTTCGCCCATGACCCTAAAACCGATCGGGTGGTGGTCATTGAGATCAACCCCAGAACCTCACGGTCTTCTGCTCTTGCCTCCAAAGCCACGGGCTTTCCCATTGCCATGATTTCATCCCTTCTGGCCGGCGGGTTGACCCTGGATGAAATTCCCTATTGGCGTAACGGAACCCTTGAAAAATACACCCCGTTCGGAGAATACGTGGTGGTGAAATTCGCACGGTGGGCCTTTGAAAAATTCAAGGGAGTGAAGGATCAGCTCGGCACCCAGATGAGGGCGGTGGGGGAAGTCATGAGCATCGGTAAAAATTACAAGGAGGCTCTTCAAAAAGCCATCCGCTCCCTTGAAATCGGCCGCTACGGCCTAGGCTTCGCAAAGGATTTTCATGAAAAATCTTTGGAAGAGCTTATGGCCATGCTGAACACCCCCACCAGCGAGCGGCAGTTTATCCTGTACGAAGCGCTTAGAAAAGGTGCGGACATTCAAACCCTGTATGACCTCACCCACATCAAACCCTGGTTTTTAGAGCAAATGAGAGAGCTGGTGGATCTTGAGGAAAAGCTCCTTGCGTTCAAAGGGCGGGTCCCTGATGACAACCTGCTGATCCGGGCCAAAAAGGACGGATTTGCCGACAAATACCTGGCTTCCATCCTTCAAGTGAACGAAAGCCTGATCCGTGAAAAACGCATAGCCCTGGGTCTGGAGGAAGCCTGGGAGCCGGTTCCCGTGAGTGGTGTTGAGGATGCGGCCTATTACTACTCCACGTACAATGGTATAGACAAGGTCCCCGTGAGCACCAGAAAAAAAATCATGGTGCTGGGCGGAGGTCCCAACCGGATCGGCCAGGGAATCGAATTTGATTATTGCTGCGTCCATGCTGCCTTTGCCATTCGTAACGCGGGCTATGAATCCATCATGGTGAACTGCAACCCGGAAACCGTTTCCACGGATTACGATACTTCGGACAAACTGTATTTTGAGCCCCTCACCCTGGAGGATGTTTTAAGTATTTACAAAAAAGAAAAGCCCGAAGGCGTGATCGTTCAATTCGGAGGCCAGACGCCTCTGAATCTGGCTGGAGAACTGGCGGCGGCAGGGGTGAAAATCCTCGGCACAACTCCGGAGACCATTGATCTTGCGGAAGACCGGGAGCGCTTCAATAAAATCATCAAAAAAATAGGCATTCCTCAGCCGGAATCCGGCATGGCAAGCACCCTGGAAGAAGCCCTGACCATTACTGCGAAAATCGGGCTCCCGGTAATCGTACGCCCATCCTATGTGCTGGGGGGACGCGCCATGGAAATTGTCAGAGATGAAGAATCCCTCAAATATTATATGAATGCTGCCGTGGGGGTTTCGCCGGAACGGCCCATCCTCATTGACAAATTCCTTGAAAATGCCATTGAAGCCGAAGCGGATGCCATTGCTGATGGCGAAAACGCTTTTGTTCCTGCGGTCATGGAGCATATTGAGCTTGCGGGGGTTCACTCCGGGGATTCCGCCTGCGTGATTCCGCCGGTTAGCATTCCCAGAAAACACATTGACACCATTATGGAATATACCCGAAAAATCGCCGTTGAGCTGAAAGTTGTGGGGCTGATGAATATCCAGTATGCCATTTGCAATGACACGGTTTATATTCTTGAGGCCAACCCCAGAGCCTCCCGTACGGTTCCCATCGTATCCAAAGTCTGCAATATTTCCATGGCCAATCTCGCCACCCGGATCATGCTGGGCGCAAAACTTTCGGACCTGAACATTCAGCCCAAAACAGCGCCCTATTTCGGCGTAAAGGAATCGGTTTTCCCCTTCAACATGTTCCCCGAGGTGGACCCCCTGCTTGGCCCGGAAATGCGTTCCACAGGAGAAGTGCTTGGCCTGGCCGATTCCTTCGGTCTGGCCTATTTTAAAGCCCAGGAAGCCATCCAGTCTCCGCTTCCTCTGGAGGGAAGTGTGCTTCTCACTGTGGTGGACCGGGACAAGCCCAGTATTGTGGAACCGGCCCGAATTTTCCGGGATATGGGATTCACCATCCGGGCCACGCGAGGGACCCGGACTTTTCTTGCGGAACATGGAATTGACTCCGAACCCATCCAAAAAATCGGTCATGGAAGACCCGATATCGTGGATGCCATCAAGAACAACCAGGTTCAGCTGGTGATCAACACCCCCAGGGACAAGGAAAGCCAGGAAGACGACTCCTATATCCGTAAAGCCGCCATCCGCTACAAAATTCCCTACATGACCACATCCGCCGCAGCCCTTGCAGCTGCCAAGGGAATCGAAGCCAGACGCAACAACAGGACCATTACGGTCAAGTCTCTTCAGAACTATCATGGAGAAATTCGGTAAGAAAAACAGGAAAGCTTTGAGATTTCAGACTTCAGATTTGAAATTTGAAATCTCAAAGCTGAAATTGTTTTAAAGGAGGTATTCCGCCGGTTGAATACCCAGGGATGAAGGGTTGAGACTTTCCTGAATATTGCGCTTGAATACTCCGGTTTGCGGGTCCCGTTCCCCGAGATCCGCAGGTTCTCCCTTTTCATATTTTCCATTGGCCAGAGGCGACAGGAGCAGGACCCTGGGCCTTACACGATCATCCTCCGGGGCCTGTTGCATCACAATCCCCATCTCCCCGGTATCAAATTTCAGCAAAGTTCCCAAGGGATACACCCCCATCATATTGATGAACACTTTCAAAAGAATCGGATCAAAGTGGGTGCCGGACTGACTCATCATCTCCTCCAAAGCTTTGTTCGGGCTCATGGCGGTGGGGCGATAAATACGGGGAGAGGTAATGGCGTCATAAACATCCGTGATGGTAATAATACGCCCGAAAAGGCTTAATTGGCGGCCCATGCCGATTTTGGGATATCCGGAATGGTCATAGCCCATATGGTGCTCAAAGGGTGGCACCAGGATTTTCATTTTCCGGTTTCTATCGGCTTTTAATTTAAGGATCAGACGGGCACTGTGCATGGAATGATTTTTAAGCTCATTGTATTCTGCCTCGCTCAAGTCTCCCCTTTTATTCACGATATTCTTGGGGACTTCCACTTTTCCAAGATCGTGAAACAGCCCGCACATGCCCAGTCTTTCCTGGGCTTCATGGGTCAGTCCGATGCGCTTTCCAAGACACATGGATAGAATCGCCACATTCAGGGAGTGGACAAAGGTATAGTCATCGTAAACCCTGATGGTGCTGATCCCCAGAAACAGGGTTTCATCTTCCGCGATCATGTCCACCATTTTCTGAACCACTCGAACCGATTGCCGCATGCCCACATTCTTGTCGGCAGAGAGCTTTCTGGCCACATCCTTGATGGAGCTTAAAACATGGGCATAAGATTTCCGGACTTTTCCCTTTTTCCCTGAAGTATTTTTGTGTTGTTCCTTCTCTTGGGGTTCTGCGGGCAAATCCTCCCGTTGTTCCGGGTCCTCGGTAAAGGACTCCAGGTTGACCCAGTGCATATTCTGGTGCAACATTTGGTCGCTGAGCCATTCCAAGGGATCATCCTGATGGATGGAACGATCCAGGAGACGGGCAAAGGCAATGATGGTATTTGGCTTGACTGCTTTGATTTCCGAATCAATCGAAAGGGTGAAAATATTTCTGTTTTCCAGGAATCTCAACATACGATTAATCAGGTTGGCGCTGTCTTTTCTGAGAATAAGTCTCTGGCCTTGAATATAGAAACGGCTGTTTTGAATCCACAGGAGGACCTCTGACTCATTTTCGCAGATTTTTTCAACCAGGTGTTTGAAATTCTTTACGGCATCCTTTAGGAGATCATTGTTGTCCGAGTGAATTTTGGCCGTCTGGATCAAGCTGTTCAAGGCCATTAATAGGGCTTCACCCTCCAGGCTTAACTGATTATTGAATTCATCCGACATATCATTCAACTTACTCCATAAAATCAATTGGATTTGAAAATGTTATAAAACATCCCCTTGGAAACACGCTGGATCAGGTTGTTGGCCTTCTCGGAATCCAATTCTCTTAATGCATTGAGAACAGCCTGTTGATGTTTGTTCTTTATCGGCCTTAAAACCCCTAGGGAAGGCCAAAGGTAAAGCTGTTTGATCAGGAAATGGATGGACCGATCCGAGCCGCATCGTCCCAAAACCCGTAAGATCGCAAAATAAAACTCTTTGTCCATCATCTTTGGGTCGCGATTTTTGAAATATTCCAGAAGCATTCCTTCCACCTTCTCATCTCTTTTCTGACCCAGGCTGTAAAAGAGCAATTGCCGAATATTCTCATCCGGATCTTCCAGAAGATCAAAAAGCTCTGTCAATAAGATCTCCTCATCCACCAGGATGGCCTTCAGTGCCTCTTCCCTCACCATGGCGGATTCGTGCTTCACCAGGGACCGAAGTATTTTTGCGGCTTTTTCTTCTTTCAGCGCCCTTAGAACCACCACTAACTGAACCAGGATTTCAGGGGTTGAAGACCGGGTCACCTGCTCAAAAACAAACATGTCCCTGCGGGCCAAGATGCCCACAAGCTCCAGGAGTAGTTTCAAAGTCTTGCCGGAAGAGGTATCGGCAATCATGGGAACGAGTACATGGATGGAAGATTCAGGAAGGCTCAACAGGGCCTGTTTCAGGATTTTTATTTCATCGGCTGAGGCGTATTCAATATGATCCTCTATTTCTTTGAGTGCCCCCAGAAAACCTTCCGAGGAAAGTCCGGAAAAAAAACGGTCCCGATAATCGCCTGGCGATTCCCCTTTTGTGTTGATGTGTTGCAGACCCTCCTTCAGATACGTCAAAATATTCAAAAGATAAGCGTAGCGTCCCTGGACCAGAACTTCCCGAAGCTCGCGAATCAAAATCTCCAGGAGATTCTCAATGTCCGCTTCCGACTGCTCCTCCTTTTCAAGAATATACAGGAGCACATCGATCACATGATCCGTTCCGTCAAGCTTCTCCTCCTCGGCAATCATTTTTCGAAGCTGTTCCCGTTCCCGGGGGGTGAGAAGCCAGAGATCTTTCTTTTGAGCAAGAACCGGGACTTCCGGGCCACTATAGCTTTGGGATCTCGTTCCGCTTGTACTTTCCCCGGTGCTTTTATTGGTCTCGCTTTCAAAAAACTCTCCAGCCTCAATTTCGGGCCGGCATTTTAACTTGGAAATATCCAGATTCTCTTCGCCATCCAAGGCAGGGTCCGCGGCTTCATACTGGATACACGGCAGGTTGTACTGCCACAAAGCGGTGACGATATCATCCTCGTTGTCCTCCTCAAGCCTGCTGTATTTTTGAAGCACCTTCAGAAGGGTGTTCATTTCCCACAATTCCAGACCGGGGGAAAAATCAATCCATTTTATCCCGTCCCGGAAGAGAATAAAGGCGATATCAATTTGCTCGGACCCTACCTGGTAAATCACCTGATCGTCATAACAGATCCGGTCCCTGTGGATTGCAATTTTCAGATGGCCGAACCGGTCTGAAAAGTCTTTTAACGTGGCTTTGAGGGAATTTAAGGCGTCTTGATAGATCCTGTGGTTTTCCGAATAAAGATTCAGTTTTTTTAAGGTTCCTGAGAAAACCGTTAAAAACTTCTTGGCTCCTTGGAGTGCTTCGGCTTGATCAGGATTCCGTTTATCAGTGTCGGTTAAGTCCATGGTATCCCTTCGCGCTCCAAAATCAGGGTGAGAACAAACAGAACAGCCGTTGAAGCAATTTACCAAAATGCTTATGGCGAATTCCTCCTGATGTCAAGCATTATTAACCCCATACACCTTTTGCACCGAATTTTGAAATGTTAAAACTCAGGCGTTATTATTCTTTCTAATCTAAGAATAACTTATTCCTAATTTGAGCGTTTCAAAATTTTGGCTTCTAAAAGAGTTGAATCTCTTATGATCATAAAACATTTCTCAGGGTCGAAATTTTGAAACGCACAATTTAGGTTATTGATTGATCATAAAATAATGGATATAGTCACCCCATGAAAATCTCAATCCGGTGGAAAATCATCCTGTTGATCATCCTGCCCGTGGTTGCCATTTATTCGGCATCCATTCTGTATCATATTTTCTGGATGCGGAATTGGGCGGAGAACCAGCTCGAACAGCAGATGGTGGATCTTGCCGAGGATTATGCCGATCGGTTTGACAGCAGTCTTCAGCACACAGCCCAAGTGGCTGCCATCACAGCCGCCTACATTGAAAAAAATCCCCGGATGGGTTCGGATCAGATTCTTTCCCTTCTGGAAGCCAACCTTGAAAATAATCTCCTGATCTACGGTTCGGCTGTGGCCTATGACCATTACGCCTATGATCCTGGAAAAAGGCTGTTCATCCGATACCTTCACCGGGATGGATCGGCTCTTGTGAAGTCCGGGTTCATCTTCACCGGCTATGATTACACGGATACTGCTCACGAATACTGGACCCTCCCCAAAACAACCGGGAAACCATCCTGGACAGAACCCTATTATGATGAAGGCGGCGGCAATGCCCTCATGGTCACCTACTCCGTCCCCTTTTACTCGGCGGGCAAATTCATGGGAATTGCCCTTGTGGATGTTCCCCTTGCGCCCATTCGTGAGCTGGCCTTCATGGGGATTCCGGAACATTTCCGCTTCAACATTATCACATCCCGAGGAAAGTACGTCTACAGTTCCGAAAAGAGCCGGATAAACCAAAGAGTGGCGGAAGTGCTGGGAAAGAACCCCGATAAAAAGTTGCTGGCATTTTCAAAAACCATCACCTCAGGACAAACAGGCTTTTTAACATTGACCGGGTGGGAATTCCAAGAACCCGAGTTCACGGCCTTTGCACCGGTTCGATCCACCCAATGGGGATTTTCCATTAGTCTCTCTGAAAAAGACGCCTATGAGGACATTCAAAAGGAGTTTTATCGAAATATTCTCTTCTACCTCCTATCCCTTCTGTTGATTATTCCGGGGCTGTGGTTCCTTGGTTCCGGAATTTCAAAGGCCCTTCTAAAACTTAATAAAACCATGCTGGCCTTTGCCGAAGGCGACCCGGAAATAAGAGCGGATATTTCAAGCCGTGATGAAATCGGCTCCCTGGCTTCCACCTTTAATCATATGGCTTCCCGGCTCATGGATCGGGAAAGGAAATTGTTTGAGATTCAAAGGCTGCTTGAATCCACCATCGAGCAGTCCCCCATCCCTATTATGGTGGTTGATTCAGACAGAAACATTCACAACTTCAACAATGCTTGCCGGGACATCACGGGGTTTAAGGGTGACATCAAGCCGGGCATGAACATCATGAAGATGAACGTCACCTGGAAGGATTACGACAAGGATGGCAACCGGATCCAGCCTGAAAATTCGCCCTTGATGTTGGCTCTTGAGGGCAAATCCACCAAAGACCTGGAAATGAAAATCATACGTGGGGATGGAGAAGAAAGTTGGGTCATCGCCAATGGTATCCCGGTCAAAGACGATGGGGGAAACATCATCGCCGGGTTTGTGGCGTTTCCGGATATTACCGAAAGAAAGAAAACCGAGGAAAAACTTTGCGAAAGTGAGGAACGATTCAGAAGAATCGCGGAAAACGCCAAAGACATGATCTACCGTATGATTCTTCCGGATGGCCATTATGAATACGTTTCTCCTGCATCCCTGGACATTTTCGGCTACACGCCCGATGAGTTTTATGAATCACCACTTCTCATCCAACAGATTATTCATCCGGATTGGACCGGCTATTTCCAGGAACAATGGGCGAATCTGCAGAATGGCCTCATGCCCCCGGTGTACGAGTATCAGGCCATTCATAAATCAGGGGAAATCCGGTGGATTCACCAGAGAAACGTGCTGGTGAAAAATGACCGGGGCGAGCCCCTGGCCATTGAAGGCATTGTCACCGACGTCAGCCAGGCCAAGCGAGCCGGGGAGGAAAAAGCGAAACTCGAAGCAGACTTAAAACAGGCTCATAAGATGGAAGCCTTGGGCACCCTTGCTGGAGGAATCGCCCATGACTTTAACAATATTCTCGCCGCCATTATCGGGTTTTCCGAGCTGGCACGGGAGGATAGTCCTGAATCAAGCCGTGTCAGGGAGGAAATTGAGGAAGTCATTCGTGCGGGAAAAAGGGCCAGGGACCTGGTCAAACACATTCTGGCCTTCAGCAGAAAAACAGAGCAAAACCGTTTTCCCGTTAAAATCCAGCCCCTGGTGGAGGAATCGCTGAACCTACTCAGGGCCAGCATTCCATCCACCATTGAAATCCGTCAGGATTTGGACCCCCGCTGCGGAAACATTATGGCAGACCCCACCCAGATCCATCAGGTGATCATGAATCTATGCACCAATGCGGCCCAGGCCATGGATGAAAGGGGGGGAATTCTGGAAGTGACGCTCCGTCCGGAAGACCTTGCAAACATCCACGTTGGAGAGCCGGGGCCATACATCAAACTGACCGTCAAAGACACGGGCATGGGGATTGATAAAGATGCGATGGACAAAATCTTTGACCCCTATTTCACCACAAAACCCTATGGCAAAGGTTCGGGCATGGGTCTTGCCGTTGTGCATGGCATTGTTACCGCCCACCAGGGTTTGATTACCGTGGAAAGTACTCCTGGTACAGGGACCGCTTTCCATGTGTTTTTTCCCGAGTCATCAGAAGTTTCCCGAAATGAAGACATGGCAGCCGAGATACCACCCATGAAAGGGGTTGAGAGCATTCTGGTGGTGGATGATGAAAAAAGCATCATCGACATGACCCGGCTCAGACTGGAACGGCTCGGCTACAGGGTTTCCGCAAGAACAGACGGCCTGGAAGCATTAGAGCTTTTCCGCTCCTCACCGGAAGCTTTTGATCTTGTCATCACGGATCAAACCATGCCCAAGATGACCGGTGAGCAATTGGCGGAAGAATTGCTGAAAATTCGAAAAAATATCCCCATCATTCTTTGCACGGGATTCAGCTCCCAAATGAACTCCCAAAAGGCCACGTCCATGGGTATAAAAGCTTTTTTAATGAAACCGGTGGACACCCGTGAACTCGCCACATCCATTCGCAGGGTTTTGGATGCCGGGTGATCCGGGCAAACCCCCAGGCCCCATTCCATGGGCAATCAAACTCTTTTATATCGTCGAGCGGCCTCTATACAACCTTTCCAAAGGCCTTTCCGGCATCAAAAAGCGCACGAACATTTTCCACTTTCGCGCCCTGAAGCCCGGCCCCGGTTGAGAAAATATACCCCCCGTCCTTCCCGGCAACCTCCATCAGGGTTTTGCAATAGGCCATGACTTCTTGGGGTGTTCCGGTGCACATCAGATCCAGGGGAACATTGCCCTTGATACAGGCCACCTTTCCGATGGTTTCCTTGGCCCTTCCCATATCGGTCTGATCAAACATCCAGATGGTTTTTCCCTTGGGCAGATCTGAGATGATTTCAAGCCGCGAGTTATAGCCGCCCTCGGCAAAAGGCATGGGGATCAGCCCTTCGTCCATAATGCCTATGAGAACTTTTCTCAGGGTTGGCCAGTAGAAGGCGAGAAACTGCTTTTCAGACATGAAACCGTCTGCCCCCTTATGGAGAGGCATGCCGATAAAGGGAGATCCGCTTCTTTTGGCTGCGGTTACCGCTGTTTTCACCATGATGGGGGCCAGGCGCTCACAGGCCTCCTTGACTTCATCCGGATACCGGAACAGATCCATCATGATCTGTTGGGTGCCCCTCAGGGTATCCCCGAGTACATCAAAGGGGGCTTTGGCAAACCCGCCGCCCATGGCAGGATAGCCTTTGGCCAGAACCGACCGGGTGAATGGGGCTGTTTTTTTGCCCCAGTCCATGGCTACCTGGCCTGCTTCCATCAAGCTGGTCAAGGCTTTTTGGAGGTCCGGTGCTGCAAACGGAATTGCAAGGCCGTTCACCAGCACGATCTCGTTGATGGAAGGCATTACCGGCAGAAGTTCGAACCCCTTGAGGCTGCCGAAGACCCTGGGGAAGTACCGCGTTAAAAACCAGGCGGTGGGATCATCGATGAGGTCCTGATATTCATCGGCCCGCATGTACTCCCCTTCCACGTATTGAAATTCCCGGTTTTTTGAAACCCCGTGGCCGGGCCACTGGTACATTTTCAAATCCAGAATATCCAGAACCGAACCCGGCATGCCCCCTGCCCCGGCAAACACATCCTGTTCAAAATCGTTCAAACATTTTTCAGCGGCTTTGAGAGCCTTTTCAGGATCATACATGGCTTCATAGGGTGATACCCCGGCGTATTCCAGAGGGAAATATCCCATGGAAGGCGCGATGGGAATCCTTTCCGGTGTCTTTTTCAGTTGAATGGCGTCCTTGATGATCCGGGTTTTTTCAAGATATTTTGCCTTGGCTTCTTCACCCTCAAACTTTATCCGGTCCCCTGCAGCCCAGGTTTCCAGCCATTTTTCCTGTTTTTCATCCGCATCGGGACTTATTGTGATCCATCTTTCCTTCATGTCAGTCACCTCCCATCCATTGTTTGGCCAAGGATATTGCCGCCATGGCATCCGATCCATGGGCATCAGCCCCGGCATAAACGCATACTTTCTCGCTGGTTGGAGCCCCGCCGATCATGATTTTCACGCTGTCCCTCAGTCCGGACTCTTCAATGGCCTTGACGGTATTTTTCATGGAATCATAGGCCAGGGTCAAAAGACCGCTCATGCCCACCACCCGGGGTTTGAACTCCCGAATGGCTTCCACGAATTTTGCCGGGGAAACATCCACCCCGATATCCCGAACCTCAAATCCATTTACTTCCAGAAGGAAGCAAACAATGTCTTTGCCGATGTTGTGGATATCACCTTCCACCGTTCCCATGACCACCCGGCCAAGGGTTTTTCTTTCAAAACCAGTCGCCAGCCCGGATTTGACCTTTTCTGAGATCTGTTTGAGGATTTCACCACTCATGATGAGGTGGGGTAGAAAGTACTCCCCGGTTTCAAATCGTTTCCCCACAATGGCCATGGCTTCGGAACAGGCATCCAGAATCTTCATAGAGTTTTCCCCCTGACCCATGAGTTCTGCTACAAGTTTCAAGGCTTCCTCTTCCTGCATTTCGACGATGGCATCAACCAGCTTTTCCGTCATTCTTGAGTCCTTTCCCATGAAAACAATGGTGGAAATGAGTTATATTTAATTGATTTTATTGTCTTTAATCATGAAGCGAAAAACGGGGGCGAATGGTTCTTTTTCCGTTAAGATCCCATAAATGTCAATAAAAAAGATTGGTGAATTCCGTGTACCCATGGTATGAAGTCACTGCAAATTCAAACCCTTCCACGGAGAATCCCCTATGCTGATTATCGGAGAACGTATCAATTCCACCAGAAAATCCATTGCAGACGCCATGGAACGTCGAGACAGCGGTTTCATTCAGAATGAAGCCATCCTACAGGATGAAGCCGGGGCGGATTATATTGATGTGAATGCCGGGGCTTTTGCGGACCACGAGGAAAACCGACTGAAGTGGCTCATGGACACGGTTCAAAAGGCCACCCCGAAACCCCTGTGCCTGGACAGCGCTAACCCTGGAATCATTAAAGCAGTGATCCCTTATGCTGAAAACCCCCCCATGATCAATTCCGTGAGCCTTGAACCCAGGTCCCTGGAAATCATCCTTCCCCTTGTGAAACAATACCAGGCCAAAATCATCGGCCTTTGCCAGGCTGAAGGGAAGCTGGCCCAGACCGTGGAGGATAAAATCCGGATCGCCGGAAAGCTTGCCGAGGAAGTGACCACAGCAGGCATTCCCCTCTCGGACCTGTACATCGATCCCCTGGTGTTTCCCCTGGCCAATGACATCCATTCTGCAAAAGCCACTTTCACTGCTATTACAAAAATCATGGAGATGCTTCCCGGTGTTCACACCACCTGCGGGTTGACCAATGTGTCCTTCGGCCTTCCGGGAAGAAAGCTCATCAACCGCACCTTTTTGATCACCGCCATGGCTTCAGGACTGGACGCGGCCATTCTCGATCCTACGGACAACCTTCTCTTCGGCTCCTTGAAAGCCGCCTTGATGGTATTGGGAAAGGACCGGTTCTGCATGAATTACCTCGCGGCATTCAAAAAAAGACGCTTGGTGTGAGCTCGAATGAAAACCCATCGCATCCTATTCCAACCCATGGGACAAAGGGGAATTTTTCCTGAAGGAACCTCCATCCTGGAAGCCGCCCGGAGACTCAATATCGGGCTGTTGAATGTCTGCGGGGGAAACGGCACCTGCGGCCATTGCAAGGTACAGGTTGTTTCCGGGGCGGTTTCGGATCGGACGCAGGAAGAAGAGCAATTTCTTTCCCCGGAAGAGATAGAATCCGGATTCAGGCTCGCCTGCCGGACCATTCCCTTGGAAGATACCACACTCCAGGTTCCAGCCGAACCCCTGTCCGCCCCCCAGAGAACCCAGGTTGAATGCAGGATTGCTTATCCCTCTGGAATCGGCATGGCAGCATTCAATCCATCAGCCCCCATGGGTTTGGCAATGGATCTTGGAACCACCAAGATTGCTCTTTTTCTGGTGGATCTCGAAACCGGCGAAACCCTGGCTTCACAGGGATGGATGAATCCCCAGATCAAGTATGGGGAGGATGTAATCTCCCGGATTGCCCTTTCTGATCATGATCAACGCATGCAGAAAACGGTTGTGAACGAACTCAATTCATGGATTCAAAAGATCACCAAAGACATCGGAAGACACCCTGAAGACATTCAGCAGGCGGTGGCGGTGGGCAACACCGCCATGCACCATCTTTTTTTAAACCTGCCCGTTTCCCAACTGGCAAAGGCCCCCTATGTTCCGGCAATAAAATCCGAGGTAAATATCAAAGCCCGGGAAGTAGGTCTGAAGCTGGCAGAAAACGCCATCCTCCATTTGCCGCCTCTCATCGGCGGGTTTATCGGTTCAGACCATGTGGCGGCGATTCTCGCTTCAGATCACCAACAAAGCACCGGAACCCGGCTGATCCTGGACATCGGCACCAATACGGAAATCAGCTTGGTGGCCCCCGGGTTCATCTCCAGCGTCTCCTGCGCTTCAGGCCCGGCCTTTGAAGGGGCCCACATTCGTCACGGCATGCGGGGCGCGGAAGGTGCCATGGAGCATGTGCGCATCAACAATTGCCAGGTGGATGTTCAGACCATCGGCGATATTCCCCCCACGGGGATCTGCGGGTCAGGCATCCTGGATGCCGTAAGTCAGCTCCTGGAGAACGGAATCATAGACAAAACCGGCGTCATGAAGGACCCTGGTAGAACAAGAATCCGAAATAACGAACGGGAATTTGTCCTTTTTTCCGGAGATGGCGCCAATGGAACAAGGGACATCACCCTGACCCAGAAAGATGTGAGGGAAGTTCAGCTGGCCAAGGCCGCGATTCAGACCGGCATCAAGGCATTGCTTCAAAACCATCACCTTACCGTGAAGGAACTTTCACAGGTCCTGGTGGCCGGGGCGTTCGGCAACTACATTGACCTCGAAAGCGCCAAAGCCATCGGTCTTTTGCCCATGCTTCCTTCAAGCCGATTCGTGCAAATGGGAAATGCCGCCGGAGCCGGAGCACGAATGATCCTGGTTTCAGCCCTGGAAAGAAAAAAATCCCTGGAAATTGCGGCCAAAGCAACCCTTTTGGAATTGGCCGTAAAACCTGATTTCCGCAAACTGTTCATGGAGAGCCTTGTTCTGGAACCTTATGCTTCATCCGTTGGGGTAAACACACCATGAAAAAGAAAACCATTGAAAAAGATACCGTCATCCTTGACCAAATCCCTTTTTCTCCGGATCTCCCGATCCTGATGAAAATGTTGGCTATCCCCGAAAACAGTAGATATGCCAACGATTTTTCGAAACTTTCCAAAATATCCATGGATGTTGCCAGGCCCAAATCCATGGTCAGGATGTTAGGCCTTGAGGAGATAAATGAGGACAGCACCCTTGCCGGAGGCATGCTCTTCAAAAGCCGGGTTCTCGCAGTAAACCTGAAAAATCAAACCCGATTGTTTGCCTTTGCCGCCACCTGCGGAACGGAACTGGAGGAATGGTCATCCTCCTTCAAAAGCGTGCTGCATAAATTCTGGATGGAGGCCTTGAAGCAGACGGCCCTGGCTTTTGCGTCCAAGGCCCTGAAACACAGCATCATGGAGGACTACAATCCGGGGAGAACCACGGAAATGTGCCCCGGAGAACTCGAGGAGGACTGGCCCCTGTCGGAACAAGCCCCCCTTTTTGCTCTTCTGGGAGATACAGAACAAGCCATCGGCCTTAGCCTTCTACCCAGCCTCATGATGAAGCCTGAAAAATCCAGGTCCGGGGTTATCTATGCCACGGAAGACCATTTTGAAACCTGCATGTTGTGCCCCCAGACCCATTGTCCGGGAAGAAGAGCGCCGTTTGAGGAAAACCTATATGAGAGGAAATACCGTTAATAATGGAACATGCGTTCCATAACTCAGGATGCCCGGTATTCTTCCGAT
>Ga0180732_1000450_pt1 | contig 36020 bp, 37 predicted proteins | sample KR11_01MetaG_FD_148674 | JGI IMG/M metagenome (GOLD analysis project Ga0180732, IMG submission 148674) | Groundwater microbial communities from the Olkiluoto Island deep subsurface site, Finland - KR11_0.1 MetaG | ecosystem: Environmental > Aquatic > Deep subsurface > Groundwater | place...
AGAAAGAAATTTAAAAATGTGTTCAGACATTGAAATATTATATTTTATAACAATATGCGTTCAAGAATTAACAAGGAGAACTAAGTAATGTTAAAAAAAATGTCATGGTACTGGAGAAATTATTAATGAAACCAGAAGATGAAGTAAAACTAAACAGTGAATGGGAAGTGTCCAAAAAATATTGGGTTGGAGAACGCCAGTTCACAGAACAAGAATATGAACAGGTAATAAGAAACTGCGCACAATCAAATTTTGGTTCTTGTGATCACTACATGGGTTATATGAATTGTGAAATCAAAATAAAAGGTACATTTAAAATAGATGGTGAATAAATGACTACAATTTCAGATATAGAAGAATTTCAATTAGAAAAACGGAAAGAAGTAATATTACGTAGTTCAACAATATCAGAAACATTAACTGGTAAACAAATTATATTCATTAACAAAAGTAATTATCTGTTTGATAGAAAACTTATTAAAAAAGGCATTATAGACGGAAAGGAACGTTTCTATGACACGCTTCGTAAGCGACTTGTTAGCAAAGATAGCAGTGGTTATGTTCGTGCTTTCTATGCTTGGGAATTTACACGAAGATATAAACCACACCGAATAACTGGATGGTTCGGTAAAAAGAACGGAATTTGTAAGCATTGTGTAGTTTCTGTTCGAGATAATACAGAACACGAAAACTTTTATACAGAATGTAAAATTAAAGGTGAACCATATCATATTTTTATACCATTCAAAATCGGACGAACTCCTAAAGAAAAAAGACATAACATAAGACATTATTACAAAAAAGGAATACCTGTTGCTAATTTATCTAAAATTTTTATAATATCAGAAAGCAGAATTTATAGATTAATTAAAGATATTAATTCAAAATCATTTGATAAATGCATAATAAAAAAAGTGGCGGAAAAATGCAAAACGCCACTTTCTTTTACATCTGTCAACTAACGGTTTATGATATAAATTTGCCTTACATATGAATATAACGTTATACTGTTATATTGACTGTTGTGTATAAGTCTGTAAATTGTTAAACTCAAAGATAATAGGTGATAAAGAATATGAAACAAGAATATACAAATGAAGAAAAAGAAAAACTGTTAGACCTTATTATAGAAATCGCCATGGAAGTACACGAATCTGGTATGACTGTTGCTGGTAAACTAGGTGTTCCATCTCACATACTATGGGATTTAAGACAGCGCTCTCCAAGAGCAGATATGATAGGTCCCTGTCCGTGTAAATATTGTGACCCAAACAGCTTCACGGATTAAATTATAACAGACAAATTTTACAGAAGAATGGAATTAGTTTGTATATTTATAACGATAATTCTATTACTCACAGCAACAGCATATGGAATTTGGTTTAAACCACACGAAGACATTGCAAGGACAACATTTATCGTTACGTTAATAACAGTTTATGGATTCTTATATCTAGGAAGTTATTGCAATAAAAAACAGAGGAAAGAAAATGGAATTAAACTATAAATCAGTATATTTTTTTCTTTTATCACTTTTTGGGATTATACTAATATTAACTTTACTTGAAAAAATTAACTCAAATTTTGCAACAATCTATTCTATCATAGGAACAGTTACTTGCATCATTGTATGGATTATCGACGACCAAATTGTATATGAAGCAGATAGAATCAAGAATCAACCTGCATATCCAACACCTTATCACGGTCGTAAAATACATGAAATCTTAGGAAAAAGAATCACTCTTACAGTGTGTCTCGTAGTAATTCTGTCATTAGAATTTGTATTACTAATTATAATTGAGTGAATTATGAAAATAGCAATACTAATATGCAATGACTTTGAAGTTCTTGGAGGAGAAGAACGATTTACAATTGAACTAGCTAAAGCTATAGATGCCGATATTATAGTTCCGTCCTTTAACAAAGAAATTATCAGAATCTATGATCCAACAATAGAATCAAAATTCATTTCATTAGGTGTAAAACTACCTAAAGAACCACTTAAACAAATATATGGAATGTGGTTATATGGCAAACGAAATCTTGATTTATCAGACTATGACTTCTTAATTGCATTAGATGATATGGCTGTTCACGCATTAAACAAACACAACAAACATTTATATTACATCCTAACGCCAAGGAAAGCCTTCTACGACATGTATTACTATACAATAAGCAAATACAGCTTTATCAAAAAGATTGTCTTCACAATAGGTTTAAATCTGTTTTCAGCATATGACAGATACTATGTCAAAAAGAATGTTAAGAACTTCGCAGCTATTTCTCACATTGTCAGAAGTAGAATATGCCGAATATATCAAAGACCTGCCAAAGTAATATATCCACCTGTGCATACAGAAAATTATAAATATAAAAGAAGTCAAGGTTATTGGCTTCATGTTGGACGTATTGATAAATGGAAACGTGTAAATTTACAAATAGAAGCATTTAGACAAATGCCGGATAAAGAATTAAAACTTGTCGGTAAAGTGTTTTCACAATATGACAAAATGGCTTTGAATGCACCAAGTAATGTATCATTTTATAATAACATTCCAGAAAAAGATTTAATTGAAATGTATTCAAAGTGTGAAGGCTATATAGCAACTGCTATGGATGAAGACTTTGGTATTTCACCTATAGAAGCTATGGCTAGTGGAAAACCTGTCGTAGCAACTAAAGAAGGTGGACATTTAGAAACAATTATAGACGGATATACTGGAATATTAGTAAGTCCAGATGTAAATGAAATTATTGACGCAGTAAAGAAAGTATCATATGATTCACACAAATATAAAATGGAAAGTGAAAAACAAGCACAACGATTTGATTATAAACTATTTAAAGAACAAACCATCAATCTTGCTCAAAAATTATATGACAAAATATAAACTTTGGAGAAATTAAAAATGGAAATATGTCTAGTAAATCTAACTGAAGACGTTGGCTGTATCAACTTTCGCTATTTATCTTCCTATATCAGAAGTAAAGGGCATACAACAAAATTAATATTCCTTCCAAGATTGTATAGTGAAGGTTGGAGTTCAGATGAATCATATAAATATCCATATAGTAAAACAGTACTTAATCAAATAAAAAAGCTATGCTCTACTTCAGATATAATAGGTATTTCATTAATGAGTTGTCATTTTGATAACGCAGTTCACATCACAAATTTTTTAAAAGACTTAAATAAGCCAATAATGTGGGGAGGTATACATCCAACAATAAGTCCATATGAATGTCTTGAATATGCAAACTTAGTTTGTGTTGGTGAAGGAGAGCACAATATAGTTACATTGCTTAATTATATGCAAAACTCCAAAAAAGAAAGCATTATGATACCTGGAATTTTAGCAGACAAAAACCAGCAGATAACAGTAGGTAAAAAAATTGAAAACTTAAATGAATTAAACTTCCCAGATTATACAATGGATCACCAACACATCCTTTTTAAAAATAATATTGTTCAACTAAACAACAATATTCTATCTGACTGTTTCGACAGAAGATACAGAACTTCATTTTCAAGAGGGTGTGTAAGTTCATGTACATACTGCTGTAATAACATTTTAAAGAAACTGTACGGAAATAAAACACAACCTATAAGATGGAGAAGTATAGATAATCAGATAAATGAATTAAAGTGGGCAAAAACAAATATTAACAATTTGGAACGAATAGAATTTTCAGATGACACATTCCTTTCAAGACCGTATGAAAACATAAAAGAGTTTGCCTTAAAGTATAAAAAAGAGGTAAATTTACCATTCATATTACTATCAACTCCTTTAGCTATTTCATATGAAAAATTAAAAGTGCTTGCTGATGCTGGAATGTATAATATAGGAATAGGCATTCAAAGTGTATATGAACCTGTTAGAAAAATGTACAATAGAAACGAATCCGTAGAACAAATAAAAACTGCTTCGGAAATCATTAGCAAAGTTTCAAAAGAAAATTATAAGCCAATAACTGTAAGATATGACTTTATCACAGACAATCCATGGGGAAAAGAAATAGATACTGAAAAAAATATAAGATTTGCAATGACATTAGACAAACCAAAACATATTCGTGTATTCTCTTTGGTATTTTATCATGGCACAGAACTCTATGAAAAAGCAAAAACAGAAGGTCTTATAAAAGACGAATTGAATGAAGTATTGAGAGTAACACAGCTCTCACCAAAACAAACATATATGAACGAAGTATTCTTGCTATTATCATCTGGGTTTCCAGAGAACATAATTAAAGTTTTAATTAGCAGTCAAATACGTTCATTAAAGTTAGTCAAAATATTTAAATTAATATGGAACTTTAAATATCCAATACAAAACAAATATAAAAAAATTCAACACAACATAAGTCCATTTAACGGACTACCAGGAGAAGTTATTGAATGACTACTCACTTACAAAACATAGCAAATAAAATAATTCCTATAATCAAAAACATCATAATGCCAAAAAACAAATTTGTTTTCGATAATAATGAATATAACTATTGCGTCAACAAAAATTCGTGGGCAACAGAACGCACAATAGAAATTCCTATAATTCTAAAAGCTCTTGATAAAAATAAAAGAATCCTAGAATTAGGAAATGTTTTATTTCAATATGTTAAAGTAACGTGGGATGTTGTTGACAAATATGAAACAGGAAAAAATGTTATTAATGTAGATATAGTCAATTTCAAACCAAAAGAAAAATATGATTTAATTGTTAGTATATCTACACTCGAACATATTGGATTTAATGAAAATGTTGGCGTTGGAGAAACATTTATAAACAAAAAAGATAGTAACAAAACCATCAAAGCAATCAACAGTTTAAAAACCAACTGTTTAAAACCACATGGAAAAATTATAGCAACAATGCCACTAGGATATAACAAAGATATGGATATAAAACTTCTCAACAGTGAACTTGGATTTGATAAACTGGTTTTCTATAAAAGAATTTCATTTTTGAATTTATGGAAAGAAGTCAAAAAAGAGGAAATTGTAAATCCGCAATATAATTATCCATTCACGTGTGCAAATTACATTTGTATTGGAATATTCAAAAATAAGGAAACACTATGAACTATAAAAACAATTTTCTTTCGATAGTAATTCCAGCATATAATAGACCAATCTACTTAAAAAGATGTCTAAACTCTTTAATATCATATAAAGGAGACGACATTGAAATAATTGTTCAAGACGATTGTTCTCCTATCAATTTAAAAGAAACTGTAGAAAACATTAATGATCAAAGAATAAAATATTATAGAAATAAAACAAACTTAGGACTTGCTCCAAATATTATCGATATATTAAATAGAGTTACAGGACAATACGTTTATTATATTACAGATGATGACTTTTTATTCCCCGATGCTATCGATAAAATTAAAAAATTTATAAATGAATATAAGCCAACAGCATTTACTTCAGACATAATTACATACTACGAAAAAACACATGCAGCCATAAACACATCATTTTTTAAATCTGATATATCATCAAAATTTGATAATGTTGAAACAAATGCTAAAATTATATTATCTGCTGGCATACTAACTAGAGTTTGTTTTGATGTTTCCAAATTAGATATGGAATTCTTAAAAAAATATGGAGGAATCTGGTTTCCTCAGTTAATAATGATTGGTTCACTACTACCAAAAGGTAAATTATATTATAAAGCCGAACCATTAGGAATTCATACATGGGAAAATGAAGTGTTTTGGGATATAAAAACAGACAATGTAATCAAAGAATTTGATGACAATAGAGTAGACACATTATTGCATCTATCCAACGTATTAAGTGAAAACCAACTCAAAGCTATTATAAAACTCTTCATTATACAAAGTTACAATATTCACGGAATTAATCCAAAACTCAAACCATATTTAACTACAACTGAAATATTTACACTATCATTTTTTGGATTAGTACGATATTTAATAATCTTAATAAAAGACAAGATGTTATACAACTTTCAGAAAACTATAAATCACAAAAAAATAAAGAAGCACATATGAAAAACATATTATTAATCAATCCAGAACAAAATTCTTATTTTAAAGGAATGTATCCTTCTGGAGCATTACTTCTGATAGGAACAATGTGTCAAAACCAAGGTCATAATGTTAAAATTATTGATGCAACCGTTAATAACTATAATAGTTCTAAAATGAAAAATATAATTGATTCCTTTAAACCAGACATAACAGGAATAACAATAAATACATTTCAAACAAAAAACGCAAAGATATGGCTCAACCTTATTAAAGAAGTAAACAGAAACATCTTAACTGTTGTTGGTGGACCACATCCTTCAGCCATCGGTCTCGATGTTTTTAAAGATTTTCAAAACGTTGACATATCTGTTATTGGTGAAGGAGAATTCACATTTCTAGATATTGTAAATAATGTTCCAATAGAACAAATACAAGGAATTTGTTATCAAAACAAAATTAACAAACCAAGACCAATGACTTTAAATTTAGATCATGTCCCATTAATAAATTTTGACTTAGTTGACCTAACCAAATATTCCGCTCTCGGAATAGACAATTCAATGTATATAATGGCATCTCGTGGTTGTCCAGCACAATGCATTTATTGTAATAAATCAGTATTTGGTTTAACAGTACGCTATAAACAACCAATTAAAGTTATTGAAGAAATAAAATGGATGCGTAAAAAATGTGGTATAAAATTTTTATATTTTCAAGACGACACTTTTAACTTAAATAGAAAATGGATAACAAATATTCTTAACCTCATTATTGAAAATAAACTAAATATAGATATTAGATACGTAGTTGCATTCCGAGTAAACAAAAACTTAGTAGATAAAGAATTATTGAACTTAGCAAAAAAAGCAAATGTCGAACAAATATTTTATGGCGTTGAAAGTGGAAATCAAGAAATGCTAGATAGAATGAAAAAAGGTACTACTATAGAGGAAATAAAACGAGCATTTGAGTTAACACACAATGCTGGTATAAAATCAATTGCAGCATTTATTATTGGACTTCCAGGAGAAACTGAAAGCACCATACAAGATACAATAAACCTATGGAAAGAACTTAAACCAAACTATTCAGGTTTCACTGTAGCTACACCATATCCAAAAACTGTACTTCAACAAATGTTAAATGAAAAAAATCATATTATTGATAAAAACTATGATAATTATCATTTTGGTGGAAGTTACATACGGTCAGAAACACTATCTTTAAAAGAATTAGAATTTTACACAGCATTTTTAACTTTATCAGTTAAACACAATCAACTATTCAACATACCAATGTTTTTAATAGGAAGAAACAAAATATTATGTACTATTTCTGTTTTCATAATTAGAATGTATAGAAAAACAAAAACCACACTTTCCAAAATTCTTGAAAAAAATATGTAACAACTATGTCAAAATTAAATACATTCTTCTCTCGTGTCATGAGTATAGACACAGTTCAACGACAAAGTATCACAACATTCATATGGCAAATCGCGATTACATTTATTGGATTCTTTAGTACAGTATACATCGTACGTACCGCAGGAACAAACGTTCTTGGTGGATATTTTATACTTCTTGCATATCTTGGTATCATCGGTATGATATCAGATGGTGGTTTTGGTGGAGCTGCAATTAAACGTATTAGCGAAGGAGAAGAACCAGATGCTTATTTTAGTGCATTCCTTGTATTACGTTCTGTATATATAACATTAACTATAATCGCAATTATTGTGTTTCGCGACTATTTTGTTGATCTTAACAATACAGGAACGTTTTACTGGTTTCTTTTGGCTTTGATCATATATCTGCTTCATGGAGCAACATTAATTGGTATAATAGGAAGTGGAAAGATTGGAATTAATGCAACCGCTGGCTTTATTAACAACGTTTCACGCATTGTCATCCAAGTCGTCGCCGTTTTTCTAGGTTATGGTTTTGCAGGTCTTGCTGGTGGATTTATCATAGGAATGCTCGTTGGATTCTTAATACATCTCAGATTTTTTGACTTGCATTTAGTACACTTTGGATGGAAACACATTAAAAGCCTATTGACATTTTCATTGTGGGTGTTCTTAATTTCAAGTGGAATAACAGTATTCTCAACTTCAGACACAATCATGATAGGATACTATCTTAATAACAATGATGTAAGTGTATATCGTATAGTACTACAACTTACCACATTAGCATCGTTCACATCAATAGCACTTATATCAACACTATATCCAAAGGTTAGCCGTTGGGGAAAAACCGGAGAAACAACTCTAATAGAAAAATCACTGACACATGCATTCACATACTCATTTATTTTAGTTGCACCAATGGTTGCAGGAGGAGTTTTACTTGGTGATAAACTTCTATATTATTTCTATGGTTCTGAATTTATAGAAGGTTATATGACACTGCTGCTTTTATTCATTGTACAAATTATAAGCGTTTTTTCCGTATTTTTTTCTTCATATTTAACCGCATTGGAGCATCTCAAAACGCTTTTTAAAATTACCATGATAGCAGCCATAACAAACATTGCATTGAACGCATTATTAATTCCTATAATTGGCATTGCTGGAGCTGCAATTGCCACACTTGTCACTATTGGAATAAATACTAGTTTGTCGTGGATAGTAATATCAAAAATAATAAAAGTCGATGTAAATGTAAAAAGTTTGTTAAATATCTTAAAAGCAACTGCTATAATGTCGTTCTTTGTAGGAATATATCGAACATTTATACCGCTAACCGATATATGGTTAACACTAATTCCAGTCGGTTTTGGAGTTATAATATATTCAATTTTAGTATTAAAATTTGATAGAACAGCATTTGAAGAATTAAATAAAATTATGACACAAATGAATATAATGCTACCAAAGTGGTTATAACAAGCAACACAAATAATTATTAAGGTGAAACATGACAAACACAACTCTAAATATTGAAACATTAGAAAATAAAGCAAAGATTATTCGCAGACATATAATTAACATGTTGTGTAACGCCGAATCAGGGCATACCGGAGGTTCATTATCATGTGTAGACATTCTTGTTGCTTTATACTTTAGTTTTATGAATCATAAACAAAAAGACAAATTTATATTATCAAAAGGTCATGCTGCTCCAGCACTATATGCAACATTAGCAGAACTAGGATACTTCTCACTAGACAAACTTAAAACACTAAGAAAGAATGATGGATACTTACAAGGACATCCGGTTTCTACCATTCCAGGCATTGTTGCTTCATCTGGTTCATTAGGACAAGGACTTTCAATAGCAAATGGTATAGCATTAGCAGCAAAATTAGATAAATTACAATCAAAAATTTTTGTTTTGCTAGGAGACGGAGAATGCGATGAAGGTCAAGTATGGGAAGCAGCAATGTTATCATCACATTACAAATTGGATAACTTAATTGCAATAGTAGACAGAAATCAACTTCAAATAGACGGAAAAACAGAAGACATTATGCGTCTTGAACCATTTGCAGAAAAATGGAAATCATTTGGATGGCATGTATTTGAAACAAATGGTAACAATATTGAAGAAATCATTTATACATTAAATAGTACTAAATATGTTGTTGACAGACCATCTGTAATAATTGCAAATACAATCAAAGGAAAAGGAGTGTCATTTTGCGAAGGAGTACTTTCATTTCACGGCACACCTCCAAACAAAGAACAATCACTTAAAGCACTAGAAGAGTTAAAATGAATCCAACATTATCAACACGAGAAGCATGTGGAATAACCCTTATGAACATGGGAAACCAAGAAAACATAGTAGTATTAAATGCCGACCTTTCTGGTTCCACACAAACAAGTAAATTTGCAAACAAATATCCTAACAGATTTTTTAATGTTGGATGTGCAGAACAAAATTTAGTTGGAACAGCCGCTGGATTTGCAATTAGCGGAAAAACAGTTTTTGCAGGTACATTCGCTATGTTCTTAATGAGAGCATGGGAACAAATTAGGAACACAGTTGCTCATGATAACTTAAATGTAAAGTTATTAGGAAGCCATTCGGGATTAACAGATGGAAAAGACGGTGGATCTCATCAATGTCTCGAAGATATCGCACTAATGCGTTGTTTGCCAAACATGAATATATTAATTCCAGTAGATGCTATAGAAACAGAACAACTAATAGCCAACGAAGTTTCAAGACGTGGTCCATCATACATAAGACTAAATAGACTCAGTACACCAACAATAAACAATGATGATTACAAATTTAAATTTGGAAAAAGCGTAAAACTTTGTGATGGTGAAGATATTACAATAATAGCCACAGGTACAATGATTTCAAAAGCACTTGAAGCATCCAAAATTCTAAAAACTAAACATATTAATGCTTGCGTTATAAATGTCCATACAATAAAACCGATAGATGAAAACACTATCATAAGATCCGCCAAAGATACTGGTCATGTTATAACCGTTGAAGAACACAACATCTATGGTGGAATGGGAAGTGCTATTACTGAAATAATTTCAGAAAATTATCCAGTACCTATGAAAATAATGGGTATAAATGATAGATTTGGAGAATCTGGCGATTATGATCATCTTCTAAAGCTAGTTGGACTAACAACTAATGACATAGTAAACAACGCCAAAAAACTTATTACTTATTGGTAAAAATAAATGAAACAAGCAGTATTCCTCGATAGAGATGGTGTAATCATAGAAGAAAATGGAATTTTCAATTACAAACCAACTGATATGAAGTTAATACCAAAATCAGCAGAAGCTATAAAAATTCTTAATGAATCTGATTACAAAGTAATTATAATATCTAATCAATCTGGAGTAGCTCGTGATATTTTTACAGAACACGAATTATCGCTTTTTTCAAAGTTAATGAAAGATGAACTTAAAAAATACGGTGCTATGATAGATGCAGAATACTATTGCATACATCATCCAAACGCATTATGCAACTGTAGAAAACCAAAAAATGGAATGATAAAAACAGCAGAAAAAGATTTAAACATTAATTTAAAAAAATCATTTATTGTAGGAGACAGGTGGAGTGATATTGAAGCTGGAATAATTTCTAAATGTCAAACAATACTAGTCAAAACAGGTTATGGACAGAAAGCCTTAAATAGTAAAAATCTTATATGTAACTATGTGGCAACTAACTTATTTGAAGCAGTAGAATACATAATAAAAACAAATGGACACGAAGGTATATAAAACATGGCTTTATTTGATAGACAATTACTGAATATAAAATCTCTGTCAAGTAGAGTGCATGATTTAAACATTTCAATCATAAACGAAATAAGTACAACTAAACATCATATTACAGATAACAAATTCAAGCAGATTGCACAAAACATCATAGAAGCAAAAAATAACAAAGCATCAATCATACTTATGATAGGTGGACATGTTGTAAGATCAGGTGTGCAAAAATATTTAATTGACCTTATGGAACATGGTTATATATCATGCCTAGCTATGAATGGTGCTGTTATGATTCATGATTATGAATTCGCAAGCATCGGTGCAACTACAGAAAGCGTTGCAAAATACATTCAAACTGGACAATTTGGACTATGGAAAGAAACTGGAGAAATTAATGATCATATCAACTTAGGTTATAAAAATGGTTTGGGTATGGGAGAATCTGTTGGAAAATCTATACATGAAGGAAACTTTCCATATAAGAATATTAGCCTATTAGCAACTGGATATAAAATAAAAATACCAATCACAGTCCACGTCGGTATAGGTTATGATATTATTCATGAACATCCAAATTGTGATGGTGCAGCTACAGGAGCAACATCTTATAAAGATTTCCTATATTTTGCAAAAGCTGTTGAAAATCTTGAGGGTGGTGTAGTTATGAACTTTGGAAGCGCAGTTATGGCTCCAGAAGTCTTTTTAAAGGCTCTCAGCATGTCAAGAAACGTTGCAATACAAAACAACAAGACTATAAATCACTTTTCAACTCTAGTATGTGATTTACACGATCTTCCAGCTGATTTTCGTAAAGAACCATCTAAAGATAATCCAGCTTACTATTTTAGACCGTGGAAAACACTTCTTGTCAGAACAGTAACAGATGGAGGAACAAGCTTCTATGTAAAAGGTAGACACGAAGACACGATACCAGCACTATGGAGAGCTATAAATGATAAAAATATTTGACTTAGACAAACTCATCGAAGAAATAAATACAATGGAATATCGAGAATATAATAAAGTTGTTCTCTGCCATGGATGTTTTGATTTTATGCATATCGGTCATATTAAATATCTTCAAGCAGCTAAAAAAATGGGTAATATTTTAGTTGTGACAATAACACCTGATATTTATGTTGATAAAGGTGTTGACAGACCATATTTCAATCAAAACTTACGTGCTGAATCTATTGCTGCATTAGAATGTGTTGATTATGTTGCAATTAATAAATGGGATACCGCGGAAAATACATTACAATTATTAAAACCGGATATCTATGTTAAAGGACAAGAATTTGAAAATCTCAACGATAAAACAGGAAAGATTCAGAAAGAATTTGACATAGTAAAGAGTATTGGTGCAGAAATGAAATTCACACACGAAATAGTGTTCTCATCAACAAAACTAATAAAGGATCACAATGACATATCCAGATGAAACAATACAGTTTTTAAAAGCGTTTTCAAATAAGTATAGTTACGACTATATAGCTGAAAACTTAAATAAACTTAAAGACTTAAAAGTTCTTATTATTGGTGATGGAATTATTGATGAATATCATTATTGTATTCCAATGGGTCAAGCGGCTAAAACACCTATTATTGTAAACAAATATATTTCACATGAAGTTTTTGCCGGTGGAGCATTTATCATAGCTAATCACATATCTGAATTATGTGATAAAGTTCACTTAGTTACATTATTAGGAAATGAAGATTCAAAAGAAGAATTTATTATTAATAAACTTAACCCAAATATAACTACTAAATTCTTTTATAGAAATGATGGACCAACCATTTGTAAAAAAAGATACATCGAACAGTATCGAAACACAAAATTATTTGAAATTAACTACTTAAACAACAGTTACATCAATTCGTATTGTGAATCAAAAATTAATAATTATTTAAAATTAACACTTCCGAACTACGACGTTGTACTAGTTTCTGATTTTGGACATGGACTAATTACTAAGAAACTGATTAAAACAATTAAATTATATTCAAAAGCATTCTGTGTTAATACACAAACAAACGCAGCCAACTCTGGTTATAATATGATAACCAAATATAACAAACCCAATTTCGTGTGTCTAGATGAAAACGAATCAAGATTAGCAATTCAAGATAAATTCAACCCAATATCAACCGTAATAAAAACATTATCAAAAAAAATGGACGCTAAATGCATCATAATAACACAAGGTAAAGTTGGATCAACAGGCATTAAAAATAATGAAATAATCACAACACCAATATTTTCAACAAACGTTATTGACACTGTTGGTGCTGGAGATGCATTTTTTGCATTCACAGCACCTTTTTGTATATATGATGTGCCGTTAGATATTATTTCATTTATAGGAAACGCTGTTGGTGCATTAGCAGTTCAAATTGTTGGTAACAAAAGACCTGTTGGAAAACAAGAACTTTTAAATTTTATAAATGATATTTTAAAGGAAGAACAATGACACAACTACTTTCAAGTTATATTAATGAATTAAATGATATTGCTGTTGATATTTTTAATGATAAAACATTAGATTATAAAATGTCAGCAATAATTGATATTATAAACCAAAGCAAAACAAATAAAAAAATAATCATTATAGGAAATGGTGGTAGTGCATCAATAGCAAGTCATACAGCAATAGACTTATGGAAAAATGCAGGAATAAAAGCAATCACTTTCAATGAAGCATCATTACTAACTTGTATTTCTAATGATTTTGGATATGAACAAGTATTTGAAAAACCGATAGAAATGTTTGCGGAAAAAAGAGACATTCTTATCGCAATTAGCAGCTCTGGAATGTCAAGAAACATTATAAATGGATTAAAAAAAGCTAAAGAAAAAGGTTGTATAACAATAACAATGACAGGGTTCGAACCAGACAATATTCTTAAGACATTAGGAGATATAAATCTCTATGTTCCTTCTACGTCTTATGGATATGTAGAACTATCACACTCAATTTTATGCCACTATATTTCTGATACATTATCAATGGAGAAAATACATGGATAAATATAAAGTAGATAATCACAAGTTAATGTATCACGTTAAAAGAGTCAGTGATTGGTTAGATGGAAAGACAATATATCCCATCTATATAGAAATTTCACCGTCAGGAACTTGTAATCATAGATGTAAGTTCTGCGCTTTTGATTTTATGGGATATAAATCAAGGTTCTTGGACAAAGAAATACTCTCAGAAAGAATTACTGAAATGGGAAACCTCGGTGTAAAAAGTATCATGTATGCAGGTGAAGGAGAACCATTATTACATAAAGACATCATAAACATTATTTTACTCACTAAAAATGCTGGAATAGATGTTGCTTTGACAACTAATGGAGTTCTTCTAACTAAAGAAATTATTGACAAAACTCTTTCAAGCATAACATGGATAAAAGTAAGTATTGATGCCGGAACAAAAGAAACCCATTCAAAAATACATGGAACAATCATTAACGACTTCAATCGTATAATTGAAAATTTACGGTATGCTGTTAAAGTAAGAAATGATAATAACTACAAAACAACAATTGGAGCACAATTTTTACTGTTAAATGAAAACTATCATGAAATAGAATTATTAACTCAAATATTAAAAGATATTGGAATAGACTATTTACTTATTAAACCATATTCACAACACCTGTTAAGCAACAACACATCATATAAAGATATTAAATACGACAACTATATGCACCTTGCAGATACACTTGAAAAATTTAATAACAACAAGTTCAATGTAATATTCCGAAAGGAAACAATGGAAAAATGGGATGAAGGACAACATAAATATAAACAATGCCTCGCACTTCCATTTTGGTCATACATAGATGCAGAAGGAAATGTGTGTGGATGCTTTAATTATCTTGGAAATGAAAAATTTCATTACGGAAATATAAACAAAAACACAATTGAAGAAATTTGGACTGGAGAAAAAAGAAAATTATCATTACAATGGGTAAATTCAGAATTAAATACATCCCAGTGCAGAGTAAATTGTAGGATGAATAAAATAAATGAATACTTGTGGAACTTAAAACATCCTATAGAGCACGTGAATTTTATTTAATCTTACTAAACCATGAATAAAAATATAATTTTCAATCTCTTTTGTAATATGCTCAGAATTCGCATTGTTGAAGAAAAAATTGCAGAATTATATCCAGAGCAAGAAATGAGATGTCCTATACATTTATGTATAGGTGAAGAAGCAATAGCTTCGGGTGTATGTGCAAATTTAGATAACAAAGACATTGTAATGAGCAACCATCGTTCTCATGGACAATATCTAGCAAAAGGAGGTAATCTTAAAGCACTAATAGCTGAATTATATGGAAAATCAACCGGATGTTCTAAAGGAAGAGGTGGTTCAATGCATTTAATAGACTTAGATGTAAATTTTTTAGGATCAACATCAATTGTCGGTGGAACAATTCCAGTAGCTGTTGGAACTGCATTTAGTTCAAAGTTAAAAAAACAAGATACAATAACAGTCGTTTTCTTTGGAGACGGTGCTGTTGAAGAAGGTGTGTTTCATGAATCCCTAAACTTTGCAACATTGAAACATCTTCCAATTTTATTTGTATGTATAAATGATTCATTTTCAGTATACACACACATTTCAAAACGACAACCTCCAAGAAATATTTTTTCATTAGCAAAAGCACATGGCATGCAAGCTTACAAATGTGATGGTAATAATGTTCTTGAAGTATATAAAATATCAAAAAGTGCAATAAAAACAATTAGAAAACAAACAGGACCAGTTTTTATAGAATTTTCAACATATCGATGGTTAGAACATTGCGGTCCTTGTTATGATAACAATCTTAAATATAGATCAGAAACAGAATTCAATTTCTGGATAGAACGATGTCCTTTAAAACATTTAAAAGAAACAATGTTAAAGAAAAATATAATAACAAATAATCAAATAAAAAATTTAACAGAAACTATCACAAACGAAATAAATGAAGCTGTTTCATTTGCAAAGTCTAGTACATTTCCAGATAAAAACACTTTAGACAAATATGTATATTCCAATTAATAAAAATAATATTATGAACACTGATAGAAAACTTAGCTATGGAGAAGCAATCAGAGAAGCCATAGATTTATGCATGGAAAAAGATCCATTTGTTTACATTATAGGTGAAGGTGTTCCAGATCCAAAAGGTATTTTTGGAACAACCTTAAACCTTGTTGAAAAATACGGTGAAGATAGAGTAATGGATATGCCAATATCAGAAAATGGCATGACTGGTATTGCCATTGGAACTGCAATAACTGGAATGCGACCAATAATAACACACCAACGGATGGACTTTGTGTTATTAGCAATGGATCAAATTATCAATAATGCTTCAAAATGGCATTACATGTTTGGAGGAAAATCTAATGTTCCTATTGTAATTCGATTAATTATTGGACGTGGATGGGGACAAGGTCCACAACATTCTCAAAGCCTACAAACATGGTTTACACATGTTCCGGGACTTAAAGTCGTTATGCCTACAACACCTTATGATGCAAAAGGATTACTTATTTCAAGTATCGAAGACAATAACCCAGTAATTTTCATTGAACATCGATGGCTTCATAACATATCAGACTATGTACCAAAAGGAGTATATCGTGTTCCAATTGGAAAAGCCAATATAATTAAAGAAGGTAATGATTTAACCATTGTATGTATGTCATATATGACAATAGAAGCTATTCGTGCATCTAAAATTTTAGCAACACATAATATAAATGTAGAAATAATCGATGTACGCACACTCAAACCTCTAGATGAAGAATCAATTTTAAATTCTGTTCAAAAAACAGGGCATCTTATCGTACTTGATACAAGTTGGAAAACATCTGGATTTAGTTCGGAAATTATTTCACTTGTCTCAGAAAAGTCATTCCATGAACTAAAAACAGCACCTATACGTATAACACTTCCAGATATTCCAGCACCAAGCACTCCAGCATTATCTTCTCATTACTATCCAATTGCAACTGACATTATAAATGCTGTTGTACGATGTTTGAAGCTTAATACAACCATTATCGCGTCACAGCAAACCCATACACCACTTGACGTTCCAGACATCACCTTCACGGGTCCCTTTTAAACTTAAACAATAACCAACACTTATATATACAAAGAAAAAAATATAGAAGATAAACTAAAGGAGAAAACAAACATGACCAAGAAACGTAAAATTGCAGTTATTGGTAGTAACTCATTCTCCGGTGGAGACTTTATAGACCTTCTTCTTGAAAATAATAGAAATCACATCATAGGTATTAGTCGTTCCGAAGAAAAATCTTCTATATTTCTACCATACAAACAACATAAAAGTAAAAACTTTAGGTTCTATCAAATGGATTTAAACAATGATACACAAAAGATAATTAATTTATTAGATACTTTCAAACCAGAATACATCATAAACTTTGCAGCACAAAGTGAAGTAGCCCCAAGTTGGGAACATCCAGAACAATGGTTTCAGACTAACATTGTAGCTCTTGCAAAACTTGTAAATGTTTTAAAAGACAGAAGTTATCTTAAACGGTATATACATATATCATCACCGGAAGTTTATGGTACATGTAATGGTAAAATTACAGAATCATCTCCACTTAATCCCAGTACACCATATGCAGTTTCAAAAGCGGCAGCAGATATGTTCTTAACTACAATGTTTAAGAATTTTAACTTTCCACTCATAACAATACGTTCTACAAATGTATACGGAGCACATCAACAACTATTTAAAATAATTCCTAAATCAATAATAAATATAAAATTGAAAACTCAAACTGAATTACACGGTGGTGGAAACGCCATCAAATCATATATACACATAAGAGATATTTCAAGAGGAGAACTTGCAGTAATGGAAACCGGTAGGGTAGGTGAAATATATCATCTTTCACCAGAATATGGAATATCTATAAAAGATATTGTAAAAATTATCTGTAACAAAATGCAAGTTGACTTTGAAGATGCAACTAAAATAGTAGATGAAAGACTTGGACAAGATGCAGCATATGTCATTGACTCAAGTAAATCAAAAAACGAGTTTAATTGGGAACCAAAAATTTCAATTAATGAAGGAATAACCGAAACTATAAACTGGATTGAAACAAATTGGAACACAATAATAAAAGAATCAATGAAATACATACATAAGGAGTAGCTAATTCAATGACTGAACTAGACCAATTTAACAATGTAAAAATCAAGAAAAGAACTCATTGTGTAGTCTGTGAAAAAAAATGTGGTACTTCACTTATAAAATTGCCTAAATTTCCTTTAACTGAAATCTATGTTGATAAAAAAATAGAACCCACTGTAGGATTTGTAGATCAAGAATTTCATTTCTGTAGTCGTTGCGGACATGGTCAACTAATTAATATTATAGATCCTTATATTCTTTATGGAAGTTCTTACAAAACACGAACGTCAACAAGCCAATCAGCAATAAAAGCGGTTGATATATTTTTAGAATTTGTAAACAAAGTTATTGGTAATCGTAAAATAGAAACTATCCTAGAAATTGGTTGCAATGACCTATATATATTACAGAAATTGAAAGATAAGTCCAACATCTTATATGGTATTGATCCAATGTTAAAAAATAAATACAATACATTCGATGATGACAAAATCAAAATAATAGGAGATTTTATTGAAAATGTGGATTTAAAAACATTAGGCGCTTTTGATATAATATTATCTAGTCACACGATAGAACATATTGAAAATCCAAAAACTATGTTCGAAAATTTAATTACTAATAGCAACGAAAGTACAATTTTCATTTTTCAATTTCCAGGTTTGGAATCTTTAATAAACGATGCTAGATTCGACCAAGTTTTCCATCAGCATTTAAACTATTTTTCATTACAATCCATATTCTATTTGATAAACAGAGTTGGAGGAGAAGTTATAGATTTTAATATTAATACATATCATTGGGGAGCCATACTAATTGCATTCAAAAAAAAAGGAGATACCAAGTTAAATAATGTAACTATACATGACAAACAAAAAATCACAAAAAAACTAATTAAAACACAATACACAATTTTTAAAGAATGTATGAATATAACTTCAATAAGATTAAAAGTCTTAAAAAACGAAACAATTTACGGTTATGGAGCAGCTTTAATGTTGCCTATACTTGGATATTATATTAACGGTTTATTAAATATAAAATATATTCTTGATGATGATGTAAATAAGAAAGGTTATTATTATCTTAATTTTCCAGTCCAAATAACTCTTCCAGCAGAAGTTAATAATTTTAAAAACTCTATAGTTATCGTTACAGCAATAAATTCAACTGATTCAGCAAGAGCAATAGTCCGTAAATTAATTGATTTAAACATTAAAGAAATAATATTGCCAACAAACATTTTATAAAACAGGAGAATCTTATGAACTTTGGTATAAATAATAAAAAAGCAATAATCACTGGAGCAAGCAGAGGAATCGGAGAATCAATAGCAATAAATCTATCTAAAGAAGGAGTTAAAGTAGCAATAATTGCTAGGACACACTCAGACTTAAAAGAAGTCATGAAACAACTTCATGGTGATGGTCACTATATGATTATCTCCGATTTAACTAAGGAGGATTCACCACAAAACGTAATAGACGAATTAAAAACTAATTGGGGAACGCCTGATATTTTAATAAATAATTTGGGTAGTACTCTTAATATCACAGACCCATATTGTTCTCTATCAGATTGGAAACGTGTTTACAGAATAAATTTTGAAGTAGCTGTTGAAATGAATAACTTAGTGATTCCATATATGAATAAAAATCAATGGGGTAGAATTGTAAATATATCTTCAACCGCGAGTATGGAAAATAATGGACCTGTTACATATTGTTCAATGAAAGCAGCATTAACAGCATATTCAAGAAGCATGGGTAGAATCCTAGCAAAAACAGGAATCGTTATGTCAACGCTGCTTCCAGGAGCAATATTTACAAAAAATGGTTTTTGGGACCTTTCTATAAAAGAAAATCCCAATCATGCTGAAAAATATCTTGTAGAACGATGCCCACTTGGTAAATTTGGAGAACCAGATGATATTGGAACCATGACAGTTATTTTATGCTCTGAACAAGCAAAATTCTGTCAAGGATCTATATTTCCAGTTGATGGTGGTCAAAGCAGACATTATTTTTCAACTTGTGATTGCTAATAATATTTTTATACTGGAGACTTTATGAAAAGATTATCAAAAGTTGCGGAAGGTTTAATTGGTCAACCGATGTTCAAACTTATGACAAAAGCCAAAAAAATAGAACAACATACAAAAGTTATACATTTTGAAATTGGAGATCCAAATTTCACTTCTCCTTCAATTGCCATTAATGCAGCAAAAACCGCGCTTGATAATGGCTGGACTCATTATACTAATTCTATGGGAATGATAGAATTCAGAGAGACAATTGCAGAAATTTCAAAACAAAAACTAGGATTTAAACCAATAATATCACAAATAGTTGTAACTCCTGCTAATGCCGCAATTGATTTTGTTTGCCGATGCGTTGTCGATCCAGGAGAAGAAATTATTTATCCTGATCCAGGATTTCCCACATATTTTTCAGTTATAAATTATAATAAATTTGTACCTGTACCTATTCAACTAAAAGAAAAAAACAATTTCCGAATGAATCCAGAAGATATTAGAAAAAAAATAACAAGTAAAACAAGATTAATCATAATAAACACACCACACAATCCAACTGGCTCGGTAATAACCAAAGATGAAATTTTAGAAATTGCACAAATTGCTGCTGAACATGATATTTATCTATTAAGCGATGAAGTATACACAGAAATTGTATACAACAGTAAACATTTCTCCCCAAGTTCAACTGATTTATGTAAAGAAAGAACAATAGTTTTAAACAGTCTCTCAAAATCATATTCAATGTCTGGATGGCGTCTAGGGTACATTATCGGTCCTGAAAATGTAGCCGAAAAAATTGGACTTCTTGTAGAAACAATACTTTCATGTATACCACCTTTTATACAAATTGGTGGAAGAGCCGCACTTCTTGGTAATCAAGAGTTTTTATATAAAAGAAACCTAATCCTACGTAAAAGACGAGACCTATTAATTAATGGACTTAATAAACTTTCAGGGATATCTTGTTTAACTCCAGAAGGATCGTTTTATGCTTTTCCTAATATAAAGAACACTGGAATGACATGTGAAAAATATTCTGAAAAGCTACTTTCAGAAACAGGCGTATGTGTTCTTCCTGGAAATTGTTTTGGACCCTTCGGTGAAGGTTATTTAAGGCTATGTTATGCAAGTACATCAGAAAAAACTATTTTAGAAGCTTTAGGTAAAATGCAAATGTTTCACTCAAAAAACATAAAAAAACCACTCATCAGTAAATCCTCTGGAGAATTAGTATGAAACTAACAGATTTTGTAGCAGATTTTCTTGCTAATCAAGGTATCAAACATGTATTTGGACTGACTGGTGGTGCAGCTGTTCACATATTTGATTCTATAGAAAAGCATCCATATATTAAACCAATCTTTAACCATCATGAACAAGCCGCGTCATTTGCTGCTGAAGCCTATTCAAGAATAACAAAGAACCTAGGAGCTGTTGTTGTAACTACCGGTCCAGGTGGTTCAAACACAATAACTGGAGTTCTCGCAGCATATTTAGATTCAATTCCTTGTATATACATATCTGGTCAATCTAGATTAGAGCAAACATCAAGAAAAAAGCCTGTTAGACAAATAGGAACTCAAGAATTTGATATTATTTCTTTAGTTACAAACATAACCAAATATGCTGTTATGATTGAAGATCCAAAAAAAATTAAATATCATCTTCAAAAAGCTATATATCTATCAAAAATAGGAAGACCAGGACCTGTGTGGATTGATATTCCTCTAGATATGCAATGGGTAGACATTCAACCCAACACACTTGAAGAATTTTATCCAGATATCGCAAAACCAAAAATATCGCTTGAAAAAAATTTGAAAATCTCAATTAAACAATGTTTTGAACTTATACAACAAGCTAAGCGACCATTGATTATGGCTGGTAATGGTATTAGACTATCTCATGCAGAAAAAGAATTTGAAGAACTTATTTTAAAACTTAAAGTTCCTTTTGTTTCCAGTTGGAACACACGCGATTTGCTTCCAACTAGCAATATATTATACGCCGGTCTTATTGGTGTAGCAGGACAACGAGGCGGAAATCTAGCAATTCAAAATTGTGATTTACTATTATCAATTGGTTCTCATTTGTGTATTGGACTTACCGGAACAAATTTCAATGCGTTTGCAAGAGAAGCAAAAAAAATTATGATTGACATTGATCACATAGAACTGGAAAACAGTAATGTTAAAGTTGATCTTAAAATACATTGTGATGCTAAACTATTCATAACTGAGCTGGTAAAGTTATCAACCAATAATCAACTAAATATAAACTTTTGGAGAGAAAAATGTTTAAGGTATAAATCATATAATGCTATTCCAAAAGAATGGTGGAATCAGAAACAATTTGTAAACCCTTATGTATTTATTGACTTTTTATCTGATCAACTTTCTTCTAATGATGTGATTGTTGTTGATGGAGGTGGAACCGCACTTTATATGTCATTTCAAGCCTTGAAAATTAAAGAAGGACAACGATTAATTGTTTCAAGCGCGATAGCTTCTATGGGAACAGGAGTATCTGAAAGTATAGGAGCTTGTTTTGCAAACAAATGTATACGAACCATATGCATGACCGGAGATGGAAGTATACAACTTAACATTCAAGAACTCCAAACTATTGTACATCACAACTTACCCATCAAAATATTTGTTTTTAACAATCAAGGTTATTTAGCAATACGTCATACACAAGATGGATTTTTAAATAGTAAATATATAGGTTCGAGTAGTAATGGAGGAGTAAGTCTTCCAAATTTCCAAAAAGTTGGAAATGCATATGGTATTAAGACAATAAAAATAAATAATAACAATGAATTAAAAGACAAAATTAAATATATTCTAGAAAACAAAGAACCGATGCTATGTGAAATAATGATAAACCCAGATCAACAATTAATTCCTAGACAAGGATTCTATAAAAAGAAAGATGGAACATCTGTAGGAAAAGCACTTGAAGATATGGATCCACCATTAGATCACGAAGAATTTCTTGATAACATGATTGTAAAACCATATGTGTATGAATAATAAAAAATAATGTAGGTAAATATGACCAAAGCAAAAGAAAAAGCAAATCAAATTCAGTTCGATAACTATAGTGTAAATCCAGGTATTCTAGGACCTTACACAACTCACATCTGGAAAACCGATCCAAAACATTTAGCTTTCTTATTTTCCAGATACAAATTTTGTTCAAAGCTTTTATCTGGAAAAAAAGAAGTATTGGAAATTGGATGTGGTGATGCTTGTGGATCACCCATTGTTGCTCATGCTGTTGAAAAAGTAAATTGCACAGATTGGGAACCATTATTAATGGACGATAACAAAAAAAGACTCAAAGACTTTAAAAATATTAATTTTTCTTTACTTGATATAACTGAAAGTCCATTTAATCGTAAGTGTGATGCTGTTTTTTCACTAGATGTTATTGAGCATATCAAACCAGATATGGAGCATAACTTTTTTGAAAATATTTGCAAATCTTTGAAAGACGATGGTCTATGCATTATAGGAACTCCTAATATAGAAGCACATAAATATGCATCATTAGGAAGTCGTGAAGCCCATGTTAATTTAAAAAGTTATACAGATTTCCAAAAAATACTATCAAAATACTTCAAAAACGGTTTTATTTTTTCAATGAATGATGAAGTTGTACATACTGGATTTTATCCATTGGCTCATTATCTAATTGCTGTAGGAATAGGAATTAAATAAAATATAATACACCGGTGAATAAATAATGTCGGAAATAAATTTATTAGAAAAATATCCAAAATCTAAAAGAAACATAGATGAAAGATATATACAAAAAACAGAAATAGATAAAGCTATAGCAAAACAATTTGATAAAGAATATTTTGACGGAACAAGAATGCAAGGATATGGAGGATATTACTATGATAAAAAGTTTTGGTCTGAAGTGGTCAAAGATTTCATTAAACATTATAACTTGTCAAACGATAGTAAAATACTTGATGTTGGTTGCGCTAAAGGATTTATGTTGTATGAATTTAAAAAAACATTGCCTAATATAACCATAAAAGGAATAGATATATCCAAATATGCAATTAACAATGCTATTAAAGAAATAAAACCATTTTTACAAATTGGAAACGCTAAAGACTTGAGTATGTTTAAAGATAAAGAATATGATCTAGTAATTTCTATAAATACCATCCATAACCTAAAATTACAAGAATGCAAACAATCTCTAATAGAAATTCAACGAATCTCAAAAAATGCATTTATAACAATAGATGCATGGCGAAACGATAATGAAAAAGAAAAAATGTATAAATGGAATCTAACAGCAGAAACATACATGCACATAGATGATTGGAAACAACTTTTCAATGAAACTGGCTATACTGGAGATTATTACTGGTTTATTGCTGAATAACATAGGAAATTACTATATGAAAACTTTATCCGCAGTTCTCGAACAACTAAATACACCACTAAAAATACACAAACTTACATTACCCGGCTTAAAGCCAGGACAGGTACTAGTAAAAGTAGCTTATAGTGGAATATGTCATAGTCAACTTCTTGAAATTCAAGGAAAGCGTGGTGATGACAAATATCTTCCTCATACACTAGGGCATGAAGGTTCTGGAATAGTATTAGAAATAGGAGATAACGTTAAAAAAGTCAAACCAGGAGACCACGTAGTATTATCATGGATAAAAGGTACTGGTATGGATGTACCATCAACCACATATCAAAGTCCAGAAGGACCAATTAATTCTGGTGCAATAAGCACGTTTATGTATCACACAATTACATGTGAAAACAGATTAACTCCGATACCTGATACAATGCCATTACGTGAAGCTGCTCTACTTGGATGCGCTATTCCTACAGGTGCTGGAATTGTTTTAAATGCTATACAAAACCCACTCAATAGTAGTATTGCTATTTTTGGTATAGGAGGCATTGGACTCAGTGCATTATTGGCAGCTAAAATGATAGGAACAACTGTAATTATTGCTATCGATGTACTCGATCAAAAACTTGAACATGCTATTCGACTTGGAGCTACTCACACAATCAATGCAAAAAAACAAAATGTTTTATCAAACATAATGAAAATTACCAACAATCATGGAGTTGATTATGCTATTGAATCAGCTGGTAAAAAAGATTCAATGGAAACAGCTTTTCAATCAGTATGTGATAATGGTGGTTTATGCATAATCGCAGGAAACTTACCACATGGAGAAAAAATTTCAATTAATCCTTTTGATTTGATTAAAGGAAAACAAATTGTTGGAACATGGGGTGGAGAAACACAGCCTGATAATGATATTCCAATGTATATAGATTTTTTTCTTTCTAATAAATTAAATTTAAAAAAAATGATTGGTCAAACATATAAACTGGAAGAGATTAACAATGCATTTAATGCTTTAGAAAAAGGAAGTGAAGGACGAATATTAATCAACATGACAGAATAAACATGACAACAAAAAAAGAACAAAAAATATTAATTGTGATACCACGATATAGTATCACAAACAATAATTTTACAAATGAAATTAATTATAATTATAATTTTCCATTGGGATTAGGTTATATTTCATCTGTATTAAAACAAACAGATTATCATGTAGACTGCCTAAACTTAAATCACCACAAAGGATATATTGAAGATATAGTAACCAATGCTCTTTGTAAACACAACTATGATTATGTTTGTACTGGACATGTTTCAGCAGGTTATCGCATTATTGAAAAAATTATAAATACTGTTCATATACACAAGTCTCGTCCAAAAACAATTCTAGGTGGAATAATAGTAACAAGCGAACCAGAATTAATGTTTAATTCATTGAATCCTGATTATATTGTTATTGGTGAAGGAGAAAACACAATTATCGAACTATTGGAATATTTGGAACATAAAGGAAATATTGAAGAAGTAGATGGTATAGGTTATCGTGATAAGAATGATAATATTGTATTTACAAAACAAAGGAAACCAATAACTGATCTCAGCATTCTTCCTATACCAGACTTTGAAGGATTTGAATTTGAAAAAAAACTAAAACATCAACACACAAACGATAATTACTTTAACAATGTGTTTGATATACCACGAGCTTATCCCATTATGGGAAGTCGTGGTTGTCCTTTTCAATGTAGTTTTTGTTACCACTACAATAAGTTCATAGAACGAACCATTATAAGTATTATGGAGGAACTTAACATAATGGTTAAACAATATAAAATTAATACTGTCGTTTTATATGATGACTGCTTTTCAACAAGCACAGAACGTATATATGAATTTTGTGAAGGTATTAATAAATTAAAAAAAGAAATCACATGGGATTTAAAATGGACATGTGCAATGACTGTAAAAACATTGGATAAAGAAATTTTAAAAATGATGAAAGATTCAGGTTGTGATGTTATAGGTTATGGATTTGAAAGTTACAGTTCATCAGTTTTAAAAAGTATGAAAAAACCAATAACACCTCAACTAATTGATCACGCACTCCATGAAACATTAGATGCTGGAATTGCTCTCGCAGCAAATTTTATTTTTGGAGATATTGCAGAAACTACAGAAACTTCCAATGAAACACTTGAATACTGGAAAAAGAATTGCAAAGGACAAGTTGCTATATTTCTTATTATGCCTTACCCCGGAAGCGCAATTTATAACCATTGTATAGAAAAAGGAATAATTAAAGACAAACTTGATTTTATAAAAAATGATATTATTGTAACTACATTTAATATGACAAATACCATGACATGTGATGAATTTGAACAACTAAAAAATAAAATGGCAAATTATTGGAAATCTTATCAGAAACATGTTGTTCCACTATCAATTAAACAACAAAGAAAAAACACATATACCTTAAAGATTAAATGTCCTTTTTGTAAAAAAATAAATGTATATAACAATTGTTTTATTGAAAACAAATTAATGTTTGGATTTAATTTAATTTGTAGAAGCTGTCCTATGCGCTTTGAAGTTGAAAGTTTTCTTCAAAACATAAGAACATCAAAACCACTACATATTTTAAAGAAACTTATTTTGTTTGATATATTCTATTTGTTTATTTCAAAAAAAATAAGAAGAAAACTTATTAGTGAATAAATAATGATTAAAATTATAAAATATGTCATAAAAGAAATAAAACAGAATGGACTTGCACATTGTTGGAAACAACTCAACATAAGAATATATAACTTTGTCTGTCCAATCATAGGTATTATTGTTTATCCATTTTGTTTAATAACAAACATACGATTTATTAATGTGTATACTAATCGTATAGGACATCTTTGTGTAGAACCAGATTGTTATATAAAAGAAGAAATTCTTGGTCTCCATCCAAAATATCACGCCATAATATTAGCTCCAAGAAATAAAACTGCAAACACACATATTATAAAATATTGGAAAAAGTATTTCAAAATTATTACTAATTCTTTACTTTGCACTTTGTTAGATCCATTGTCAAAAAATAAATTCACAATATATGATATTCACAAGTATGCACAAGTTATAAATGAAAATGCTGCTTACACTAAGATACAAAAAGAATACTTTGGACATCCACCTTTACTTTTCCTAGAAAAATCTGATTATGAACATGGCTGGAATATATTACAAAATCTAGGATTACCGAGAGATGCTTGGTTCGTTTGTCTTCATGTAAGAGAAGACGGATACAAACCCAGAGAACAACAATTATATCGTAATGTAGACATCAAAAATTATTTTCTTGCAATAAAAACTATAACAGATAAAGGAGGATGGGTAATTCGAATAGGTGATTCATCAATGGAATATATACCTGATATATATCACGTTATAGACTACGCACATCTTAACATTAAAAGTGACCATATGGACGTGTTCCTATGTGCAAGTTGTAAATTTTTTATAGGTAGTGCTTCTGGATTAATTACACTAAGCAATATATTCAACATTCCAGCTATTTCAACAAATAATGCACCACTAGGAGTAATCCTTCCGTATGCACCACGTGATATAGGAATACCAAAATTGATCTTTTCAACCAAAGAAAATCGACTTCTCACGTTTAAAGAAATTTTTGATTCACAAATAAGTCATTATCGTTTTGATTCTTTGTATTTAGAAGCTAATATAAAAACAATAGAAAACTCTCCAGAAGATATTAACGAACTTACATTAGAATTGATAGAAATAACAGATGGAACTATATTATACACCGACAAAGATGAACAACTACAAAATGCATTCAAATCATTGATGAATTCATCACACTACTCATATGGAGCCGTCTCAAGAGTAGGCAGAACCTTTTTGAAAAAACACTCATTTTTGTTAAATTGAAAAATAAAGTCAAACAATTAACAAATTAAATAGAGAACTTATAATGAACGATTTAGAAAAATACTTTAGACACAACAACAAAAGACTTATTGATAAATGGATTCATTATTTCAACATTTATGATAAACATTTTTCAAAGTTTAGAAATAAAGAAATTTTAATTCTTGAAATTGGAGTATCACAAGGCGGAAGTTTGCAAATGTGGAAAAACTACTTTGGAGAAAATGCTAAAATTTATGGTATAGACATTAATCCAAAATGTAAAGACCTCGAAGAAGAAAACATTAAGATATTTATAGGATCACAAACCGATAGAAAGTTCTTAAGACAAATCAAACAAACAATTCCAAAAATCGATATTTTAATAGATGATGGTGGACATACTATGTCACAACAAAAAACAACGTATGAAGAATTATTTGATCATATAAAAGACGATGGTATTTATCTTTGTGAAGATTTACACACTTCATACAACCTCCAATTTGGAGGTGGACACAAAAGAAGTGGTACATTCATAGAATACAGTAAAAATTTTATAGATTCTCTAAACGCATTCCATTCAGAACAACGTTCACTTATTGTAGACAATTTTACTAAATCTGTTGAATCAATACATTATTATGACAGTGTATTAGTAATAGAAAAACACAAAAGAGAATGCCCACATAATGAAACAACTGGAACTATCAGTTTTATAAATGATGACATAACACAAAAACACGTATTAAAAAGCATTAAATTTATTGTAATCTATAACATCAATAAGTTTTTACGATTATTTAAATTAAGCGGATTCATATGGAAATAAATTAAGAGATACCATGATTTCTATAATATGTGTATATAACAATGAAAAAATATTAAATGATGTATTACTTAAAAGTCTTAAACACCAAACTGTTTCATATGAATTAATAACAATAAACAATATCGATAACAAATTTAAATCCGCAGCATCAGCTTATAATACCAACGCAAAAAAAGTAATAGGAAAATATATTTTATTTGTTCATCAAGATATTGAACTTGATAGTAATTCTTGGTTAGAAGAAACTGAAAGAGTTTTAGATAACATTCCCAATCTAGGAATAGCAGGTGTAGCAGGCGCAAAAGAAGGAAAAATATATGGTTATCTTAATAGCGAAGGACACTTATGGGGTTCTCCGTTTAGTACTCCAATTGAAGTTCAAACCATAGATGGATGTCTTATTATTATACCCAATTCGGTTTTTAAGAAACAACAATTTGATGAAATTGTATTTGACGGATGGCACTGCTATAGCGACGACTATGCATTGTCTATTAAAAAAACTAGATTAAACACGTATGTTATCCCATCATTTGTTTACCATCGAACTTTAAGCACAAACAATAAATCACTAGTAAAATATCTAAGAAGACTGTATGTCAGACACAAGTCAATTCATAAACATATTTATATTGCTGGTGATGGTACTGAAATTTCAATACCAAAAATGTTTTTTATGTATATGAGCCCAATTTATAATACAATACTTCCAAAAACAATAAGAAACAAAATTTCTCCAACAATAAACAAAATAAAAAAATATGTATGGAACATGACAGATATCGTTTAAAAATAAATTAAAAATTCTCTACAAAAACACAAACGTTTAAGTAGTAAGTAAACAAACAAGTAACATAAGAAGTAGGTAATAATATGAATATTGACATAACAAAATTTAAGCATAAACACACATGCAGGATTTGCAATAGCAAAGATGTACACAAATTCATATCACTTGGTCCAACTCCATTAGCTAATAGTTTTTTAAATACAAAAGAAACATCACAAGAACTATATTTTCCACTTGATGTTTATTTCTGTAACAATTGTTACCTCGTACAATTACTTGATATAGTCAATCCAGAAGAAATGTTCAAAGACTACGCATATATAACAGGTGCTTCTAGTCCAATGACAGCACACTTTGCAAATCTTGCCTCTGATGTACACACCAATTTTAATAAAAGTGGTCTTGTGATAGATATTGGAAGTAATGACGGAACACTTTTACTAGAATTTGCAAAATATGGTTATAAAACGTTAGGTGTTGAACCATCAAATATTTCAAAAATAGCAGAAGACAGAGGTATCGAAACCATTAATACGTTCTTCGACGAATCATGTGCCAATCAAATAGTAACAAAATTTGGAAAGGCTGATGTTATTACAGCAACCAACGTTTTCGCACACATAGACAATATAGAAAGTGTTTTAAAAGGAGTAGACACATTACTATCCACTACTGGAGTTTTCATTATAGAAGCACCATATCTCCCAAAGCTAATTAAAAATGTAGAATTTGATACAATCTATCACGAACACTTATCATATTTTTCACTCCAACCACTTATTTATTTCTTCAATAAATACGGATTCGAAGTTGTAGATGTAAAGTCTATTTCATCTCATGGTGGTTCAAATCGTATTTTTGTGCAACGTTTACCTGCAATTCGTTCTGAAAATGTTAAAACAATGTTAATGCAAGAAATAGAGGATAAAATTTATTCATTCAACACTTATTTACAATTCGCAAACAATGTAGAATTAATAAAAAATAACTTAACAACACTCCTAAAAATCTTCAAATCACAAAACCTGAAAATTGTAGGATATGGTGCTACAGCTAAAGGAAATACATTACTCAACTATTGTAAAATTGGACCAGAAACTTTAGATTATATAAGCGATACAACACCAACAAAACAAGGAACTTACAGTCCGGGCATGCATATTCCAATTGTCTCAGAAAAAACGTTCCACGAAGATATTCCAGATATTGCGTTACTTTTAGCATGGAACTATGCAGACACCATTCTAATCAAAGAAAATGAATATATAAAAAACGATGGAAAATTTATAATACCAATTCCAGAACCAAAAGTGATTACAAACATACGAAGGTACAAACAATGAAAGGTATAATTCTTGCAGGTGGAAGCGGTTCTCGTCTTCTCCCACTAACTAAAATTACAAACAAACATCTTCTTCCAGTATATAACAAACCTATGATTTATTTTCCACTTAAAACTCTTCTTGATGCTGGAATAACAGACATTTTAATAGTATCTGGTCGTGGACACGTTGGACATTTTCTTGAACTTCTTGGCTCTGGTGTCGAATTCAACGCACACTTTACATATGAAATACAAGAAACTGCTGGAGGTATTGCTCATGCATTATCATTAGCAAAACATTTTATAAAAGATGACAACATGATAGTGGTTCTTGGTGATAATATATTTGAAGACAACATAAACGAACACGTTAAATCTTTTGTTTCTGGTGCACATATATTTCTTAAATCGGTTAAGAATGCATCTCGATTTGGTGTAGCAGAAATTGACAAAAATGGAAAAATAATAAATATTGAAGAAAAACCAAAAGAGCCAAAATCAAATTACGCTGTTACAGGACTATACATCTATGATAATACTGTATTCGATATAATCAAAACACTTAAACCTTCAAATAGAGGAGAACTTGAACTTACAGATGTAAATAATGAATATATTAACAAAAATAATATGAACTTTTCTATTGTTAAAAACGAATGGACCGACGCCGGAACTTTTGATAGCTTACTAACTGCAAGCTTAACTATCAAAAAACAATACAACCGGAGTGATAAAATACTATGAAATTTAAACAATGTCAAGAATGCAAAAATTTAACTACTTTATATTTTAATACCCAATCTGGAAGTATGCACTGTCCATTTAGAAAAAGTTGTGATAGCATAAACAATTTTAAGAGAAAACAAAATGAACAATCAAATCTATCAGAGGTACAATAAAATGTTATTAGGAGTACAATTATACAACATAAAACCAAATATAGATGAAAGAGGAAATTTTTCCGAAGTCTTTAGACAAGATTGGATAAATGATAAAATAGTACAAGTAAATGTTTCTAAAAGTCACCCAAATGTTGTTCGTGCATGGCATAGACACTTACAAGGTCAAATAGATTATATTACTATTTTAAACGGAACAGCTAAAATTTGCATATATGATGAAACATCACATGAATTAAATGAATTCATACTTAATAATGAAGTTCCACAATTAATAAGAATTCCGGGATTCTACTGGCATGGTACAAAATGTATAGGAAACGAACCTTCAACAACTCTTTATTTAATGACAAAACTTTACGACGATTCTAATCCAGATGAAGAAAGAGTATCTTCAATAATAGATCCAAGAACAAACAAACCGTACGACTGGAACAAAGTGTTACTGTGAAATTTAAATAATATCAAGAGTTAAATAACTAATATGACTAGAATGTTAATGGTTCAAATACAACCATACCCATATATAGGAACTGCATACCTCTGTAGTGCTGCTCGCTCACATGGACATACATTCGAATTACTAATCTCTGACAACATATCAACAACAATTGAAAAAATCAATAAATTTAAACCAGATTTGATTGGTTTTTCCTGTATGACCGGAATACACATCCAAATATTAGATGTGATAAAGAACATCAAAGAAATTCATAACATTCCTATAATACTAGGAGGTCCGCATCCAACATTTTTTCCTGAAATAATAAATTCAGAAGGTGTAGATATAATTTGTAGAGGCGAAGGTGAATTTGCATTAATCGAACTTCTTGATGCAATAGAAAGCAAACAACCTTATTTTGATATAAAGAATTTATGGGTTAAAAACAGTGAAAAAATATATAAAAATGATTTACGACCGTTACCAGAACATATGGATGATATTCCACTTATTGATTGGTCGTGTTACAATAATTCTGGATTAAATTTACATCTCCCTGCTACACATCCAATACGTGGTTGTCCTTTTTCATGTACTTATTGTTTTAATGAATTTACAAGAAATTTATATCATAACAATAGCCACTATGTAAGACATTTTAGTGTTAAAAGAGCCATAGAAGAAATAAAAATTACCATAAATGCATTCCCGTTAAATTCAACACTTCTTTTTACCAGTGATAGTTTTGGAATTGATATTCCTTGGATGGAGGAATTTTTTGATTGTTACTCTAAAAACATTGATTTACCTTTTATCATACAACTAAGACCAGAATTGGCATCACAAAAATGTATCGACACATTTAAAAACTGTAAATGTCATATGGTAGCAATAGGCATTGAATCTGGTTCTGAAAAAATACGCAAAGAAATACTAAATAGAAACTATTCCAATAACACACTGATAGACATTGCTAACAGACTTCATAGTGCAAAAATCAAATTTCGCACATATAACATAATAGGCATTCCAACTGAAACCGAAGAAGATAGATTTGAAGCAGTACATTTAAACGTATTAATGAAAACAGATTACCCAAAACAATCTATTTTTTCACCATTTCCAGGAACAAAATTAACAACAATGGCAAAAGAAAAAGGTTATCTTTCATCTGATTTTTCGTTTGATTCTTTACCTAAAAGTGTGATTATGAGAAGTGTATTAAATATTCCTGAAAGTGAAAAAAACAATATAATCAACATGTTACATTTTTTCCAAACATTTGTATTATTTCCAAAAACAATCCGTCTATCAAAACTATTATTTAAAATTCCTCCAAATCCAATATATAAAATATGGTTTATGATTGTATATGCTTGGATTTTTATGAAATCCGAAGGAAGAAACACATACAGTTTTATTAAATTGTCAATAACAAACGTAAAATACGTTATAGGTAAATAAAAATAAATAAACAAAAAATTAAATCAATTATACTTTCATGTCAATCACCCATGCCTAAAGGCATGGGTTTGCTTCGTGAGAAGTAGGATATCTAATGATTGATTAGGAGTCATATCTAATATGAAAAAGTTATCCTTGAGAGATACATGCACACCTTCAGATGCTTCACAAGTCGGTTGCAACTGTGATTTGAAATTAACCAGAGAGGAAACTCTCAGTGTTTCAAGTTCAAAAACCTTGGATAACCGCTCCGAAGTGAACCAATCGGTTTTGAAATTCCGAATAGGGACTCGTGAGTCACCTATACCAAAATTTCAGGCTAAAGTATGAAGAAGAAACAAAATCAAGTCTTTGTATGTGTTTTAAACATGAGAGGTAAACCTCTGATGCCTACAAAACCAGCGAAGGCTAAACACCTATTGAAGAAAGGAAAGGCAAAGGTCGTAAAGCGATGTCCTTTCACAATACAATTGAAATATGCAACAGGAGAAAATAAACAAAATGTTGATTTAGGAATAGATCCAGGATACAAGAAAACAGGTTTCTCTGCTCGAACCAGAAAAGCAGAATTAATGTCAGGAGAAGTTAATCTTAGGACTGACATACCTGAACTACTGAAAGAAAAAGCTATGTATCGTAGAGGAAGAAGACAAAGAAATACTGAATACAGACCTCCAAGATTTGATAATAGGAATAGACAAAAAGGATGGATACCTCCTTCTGTTGAACATAAGATTAATTCACACCTTGAATTAATCAAGCAAATTAAGAAACTCCTACCTGTGACAAAGATAAGAATTGAAGTAGCAAGTTTTGATTCACAGAAGATGCAGAACCCTGAAATATCAGGAATAGAATACTGTCAAGGAACTCTTCAAGGATATGAAGTGAAAGAATACCTTTTGGAAAAGTTCAAACATAAATGTGTTTATTGTGGAAAGACAGATATTCCCTTAGAAATAGAAGATGTTATTCCTAAATCACGAGGTGGAACAGATAGAATATCCAACAAAACGCTTTCTTGCAGAAAATGCAATCAAAAGAAAAATAATATGACAGCTAAAGAATTTGGATATCCTAAGATTCAAAAGCAATGCAAAGAACCATTGAAAGCATCTGCATTTATGAATATTGTGAGATATGAATTAGTCAGGAGATTAAAGACAAAATACAAGAAAACTAAAGTATTCACTACTTTTGGATATAAGACAAAGAAATGGAGAGTTGAACATGGCATAAAGAAATCACATATCAACGATGCTTTTGCAATTGCAAGAGGAACATCTCAGAAAAGATGCAAACCTTTTGAAGTGAAACAGAACAGGAGAAACAACAGAGCGATACAACTGAACAGAAATGGATTCAAACCTTCAATTAGAAAGAAACGATACAAGTTTCAGCCTAACGACATTGTTAGGTTTGAAGAATTAATATACATTGTCAAAGGTGTTCAGAATTATGGACAATATATTAAAATATCTGACA
>Ga0180732_1000451_pt1 | contig 36007 bp, 38 predicted proteins | sample KR11_01MetaG_FD_148674 | JGI IMG/M metagenome (GOLD analysis project Ga0180732, IMG submission 148674) | Groundwater microbial communities from the Olkiluoto Island deep subsurface site, Finland - KR11_0.1 MetaG | ecosystem: Environmental > Aquatic > Deep subsurface > Groundwater | place...
TATTCGACGGCTTCTACTTGAAGTCCCTCTAGGCCTAAACTTTAGGTCTCTGTGTTTGTGGACGGGAATTATAGGGAGTATATGCTTAGAAGATTCTTAAAATATTAGAGAGATTGTTGAAAGTTTGAAAATTCATTATTAGTTCTCTTTTTCTTATATACTGTATATTAGTTTGCTTGTGCAATCCAGCCGCCACCCATAAGTTTGTCATCTTTATAAAAAACAGCTGCTTGTCCGACAGCAACGCCAAAGACACTCTCTTTTAAAGTTACGTATGCATTATTACCTTCAATCTTCACATGACAAGCAACAGCTCTAGTTCTATATCTTAGTTTAACAGTCGTATCAAATTCCTGCGCATCGCTAAACATATTTAAATTATCCAAAACTACACTTAAACAAGCCAAGTCTTCTTTTTTACCGACAACTATTTGATTATTCTTAGGATTGATACTTAATACATAATGAGGATCGTGTGCACCATGCACACTAAATCCTTTTCTTTTGCCTATAGTGTAATGCATATAGCCCTTATGCTCACCGACTACATTTCCATCTTTATCTAAAACATCCCCTGCTTCATCAACATTAACATAATCTTTTAAGACATCTGTATATGTTGTTTCTACAAAACAAATTTCACTTGATTCACCTTGCGAAGCAAAAGACTCTAATCCATCTATAGAAGCAGCCAACTCTTTTATATCAGATTTTTTTCTGTTTCCCAATGGAAAGAGTAATCTTGGTAGGATATTTTTTTCTACATAGAAGAGAAAATAGCTCTGATCTTTTGTATCATCTTTAGCCTCATAAAAAAACTCGCCATCAGTTTTGATGTAGTGTCCCGTTGCCAAATACTGGGCACCAATTTCATCTGCATACTTAATCATCTCGCCAAATTTCATGTTTCTATTACATAAAGCACAAGGATTTGGCGTTTTTCCTTGTGCATACGTGTCTATAAAAGGTTTAAAAACTTTTTCATTGAATATTTTTTGCAAATCTAATACATGTAACTTTATCCCTACAAAATCTGCAGCTTTTTGAGCACGGGCTTGGTGAATTTCATGATATCCGGGTTTTGAATGAAGTTTCATATATAAACCTTCTACTTCATAGCCCTCTTCCTTTAACAGTAAAGCGGATATCGTAGAGTCAACGCCTCCGCTCATACCGACTAAAACTTTATTTTTTTTCATCTGTTGACTGCTTTATATTTTTATCTTCTGCAAATTCTAACAAAGATTTATAATATTTAGTATCTTCCAAACCGGCATCTTTCATAACTTCAATTTGATTTAATAATGATATTTCAATCTCATTCGCAACACATTCAATGTCATCTGTTAATCGTATCGCATTTAAGTCTTCTATATCTATCATACCATTGTAATAAAGTTTAGTTTTTAAAAATTCTATAAGAGGCTGATAAAACTCTGTACCTATTACAAATATTTTTACACCAGTTACTTTTCTAGTTTGTACTAAAGTCAGAGCCTCAAATAATTCATCTAAAGTTCCATAACCTCCAGGAAATATTACATAAGCCATTGAATATTTTACAAGCATTACTTTTCTTGAAAAAAAATAATCAAAATTTAAACTTTTCGTTGTGTATTTATTTGTTATCTGTTCCGTAGAAAGATCAATATTCAAACCGATTGACTCAACATCATCACAACACTCTTTCGCACCTCTATTCGCAGCTTCCATTATTCCCGGTCCGCCGCCAGTCATAATATTAAAACCTCTTGTACCTAACATAGAAGCAAGTTTTTGGGACTCTTTATAATAAAAATCATCTTCCTTTGTTCTTGCACTACCGAAAATAGTAACAGTTGGTCCAAGCTCGCCTAAATCATCAAAACCCTTAACGAAATCAGCAAGTATGCGAAATACACTCCACACATCCGCAGATTTTATCTCTTTTATATATCTGTTGGCTAATTCATTTTTCTTATTTCGCATTTTATGCCTTAAGCTGATTCAGCCTCTCTCGTTTTGTCCCAATTGAAGTAATCTGCACACCGAAATTTCCATCAACTATAACAACTTCACCCTCTGCTATTACATTATTGTCAACTAAAATTTCCAAAGGATCATTTGCAAGCTGATTAAGTTCTATCACTGAACCTATATCCATATTTAACACATCTTTCAGAAGCATTCTTTTTTTACCGATACGAACACGCACAGGCAATTTCACATCCATTATTAAAGAAATATTATTCATCTCTTCACTGCTTAATTTTACATTTTGATTCACACTTTTTTCCATATGTGAGTTCTCTTCTATTGATGATTTAGTCTCTTTTTTAGAACCGCCGGAGAGTGCCGCGTTTAAGTTTTCATCAATGATAAACATTAAAAGTGAATTAATAGTATCTAATTTAAATCTATACACATTCATTTTTGCGAATGATTCTAAACTAACCTCACTTTCAGAGCTAATAAATTCAATACTTTCTATAGCGAACGATAAAACAGGCAACTCTTTTTGAGCTGAAAGTGAGTTTGAAATAGCCCCAAAAATATTTGACACTATCTCTTTTGTTGCATCGAGATCATCTTCACTTACATCTTCTCTATCGCTTTGCTCTTCACCCATCATCATATCTGACAAAGAAGTCGCTAAGTTAGGTGGTAGTGCTACCATTGCATTTGCAGACACGGCACCGCTCACTTTTAGCTTCACAAGGACTATAGGAGGTATAATATTTGAAATTATGCTAAGCTCTTGTTCTTCTTTTAATTCTAGAACTGGAGCTTGGCCTACAAGTGCTTCTATAGTCCCTGTTGTTTCATTTTCAAATAATTGCATAAAACTACTCATCTAAATACTCCTCATTTTGATACTCACCATCATGTATAAAATCTTTTGCTCCAGATATTTTTTCCTGTCTTAAAGACTCAAAACTCTCTAAAGCACGTTTAACTGCATCTTTTTCTGTTTCTATAACTTGCGTTAATTGTATCGATTTTCTAAAACGTCTGAGGCCAATTTCACCTCTAAATCTTTCTTTTCCATCTACACTCAGTGTTACAATATCATCTGCAGGTGCCGATAGTCTTATAACGTCTCCGACTTGTAACTCCAAAACATCGCCCATAGTGAGTTCTGCACTTCCAAGATTCGCTTCTACATTAACTTTAGCCCCACCTAGAAGAACCTGCAACTCTGTATTTCTACTTTTTTTAGAGCTAGTTTCATTGAGCATCAAGTCTCTGCTTGCCAACTTTGGCAAAACTGGTTCTAAAGAGATAACTGGATAGCATATATTCATCATTCCTGAACTATGTCCTATTATAATCTCCATAACAACCATAACAACAATTTCATTCTGAGCAACAATCTGTACAACATTTGGACTTGATTCTTTAGACTCTATTGTTGGATAAACTTCCATAACAGGGCCCCAAGCCTCTTTTAACGTACTCATCATAACTCTTAAAATAGTCTCAAAAAGACTAAGTTCGATATCTGAAAATTCACGGCTTGCATCAAACGGTTCCCCTTTCCCTCCAAGAAGACGATCAAGCATAGGAAACGCGATAGATGGATTTATTTCAATAATACCACTTCCTTCTAAAGGTTTTACAGAAAAAACATTAAAGCTTGTAGGATTTGGAAGCGACATTAAAAACTCGCCATAAGTCATCTGATCTACGGAGTGAAGCTGTATCTCAACAATAGAACGCATAATAGAGGAAATTTGCGAAGCAAGAGATCTTGCCATCTTGTCGTGCACACCGCGGAAAGCACGAAGCTGTTCTTTTGAAACTCTATTTGGTCTTTTAAAATCATAAAGGGTTACTTGTCGTTGCGGTAAAAGCCCGCCACCATCTGAATCTCCAAGAAAATCATCTCCGTCATCTTCTACAACATCCAAAAGGGCGTCTATTTCTTCCTGGGAAAGTATATCTGCCATATTATGCTCCTACACTCTCTTTAATTTTATTGATTACAGACTTATGAATTTGGGAAATTCTGGACTCTGTAATATCAAGCACATCACTTATTTCTTTGAGTGTCAACTCTTCAAAATAATATAATTGAATAATCATTTGTTCGCGTTCATTATATCCACAAAGAATAGTTTTAATAACTTCTACTAACTCATCTTTTTCTATTTGTGCTAATGCTGCTCCCTCATCTCCCACGTGAAGCTGGTCGTGCAGAGGCATAACCGTATAAATACTCGAAGCAATCCTTGCATCATGTATCTTTTCAATACTTTCGTCCAAAAGAATTGCCAAGGCTTCATCTGTCGGCTCTTCATCATTTGAGGCCATATGTTCTTGAACAGCAAAATCAATAGCTTTAATTAGTTTTCTACTAGAACGACTTAAAATATCCAAGGTTCGCAAATAATCCAGCATTGCTCCGTAAACTCTTTTTTTTGCATAACCCCAGAATGAATCATTCAGTGCTTCATCGTACTTTCTTGCAAGCTTAATAAGTTCTTCTGTTCCAATGGCTGAGAGATCTAAAAAATCTACTGAACTCGGTAATCTCTCTTTTAATCTAAACGCCATAGCCTTCACAGCAGGTAAATATTGAATAGCCAATTCATCTTTTTTGTGCTTTAAATCTTGATTGTAGCAATCGACACTCATTTGCTGTCTCTTTCATGTTCATCAGAATTCATTTTAACGGCTATATCTGTGATTTTTGTTGCAGAATCTATGATTTTCTCGCGTTTATTAATCTCTTTTACGAAAAAGTCTAAATCTTTTTCATGTATATTTTTGTTAAAACTGTAAGCCTTCACGCTTAAAGTTCTAAAATAAAATGCAATAATTATATGAGAAAACAAATAGAAAAAAAGAGTTATAAAGAAGGTATAGGTTAGCAGTCCGGCGGCATCAAAGGATTTCAGAATTCCGAAGATAATTCCTATAAAAAAACCTTGAACCGTAAAAAAGTATACGAAATTTTCACCTGCCATAACTACCCCATATAATTCATAACTAAAAAGTAAACGTTAAAAATGTTCCATTAAACGCTTAAAAAGTCCAGTTAATCCGCTTTCATTAGAGTTTACTAGCACATTTCGTTCCAGCTTAGCCGATATCTGCTTGGCAATTGACTCTATATCTTTTGTCGGCCCTGATGCAGGATAATTTAGTGTGAAAAGCGCTCTTTGTTTTACCGAACTTGAGACTTTAACATCACTGTCGATTTTACCCATCAGTCTTAAGTCCAGTTTTGGACCAATATTTGTAAAAGCCACTTTTTGTATTTTATCAAAAACTGCCTGCGCCTCTCGAATATTTTTCACCTGATTCATTATCATGCTCACATCATTGCGAAGAAGTGCGATTGTTTTGATTGTTGCATAAGCATCCGTTATTGCTGCAGGATCGGGAACAGTTACTACAATTACATCATCTGCTGCGTTTAGGAACATTTTAATGTGGTCACCAATCCCCGCACCGGTATCTATAATCATAATGTCAAGCTTATCTAAAACCTGAGCTTCTTGCATAAAACGCTCAAAAAGTGCCATGTTTGAGTATTTAAGAATTTCATCACCGCTCTCTCCGGGAATCAGAATCAGGTTTCTTGTTATTGGAATAAGAATATCTGCGACAGTCGCTTCACCTTTAAGCACATGCAAAATATTTTTTTTAATCTTGACATTAAACATAACATCTAAATTTGCAAGACCAATATCAGCGTCAAAAATCCCCACATTTAATCCGCTTTGAGACAAAACATAGGCTAAATTCGAGCTGATTGTACTTTTTCCAACGCCGCCTTTGCCACTCGTTATAGCTACAAAGCGAGTTTTTTTGGATCTTTTACTTGCGTTTGACGCTACGAGCTCTTCGAGCTTTTGGGCTTGATTACCTATCATGCTTTACTCCGATTAAATCCATTGAGTAAGCACTCAACTAAAAAGTCGCTGTTGGCACAGACCAAATCTTCTGGAACCTCTTGCCCTACAGAAAAATAACTTATAGGCTTTTTTGTTTCATACGCTAATGAAAAAATATTTCCAAATCCTCGCGTCTCGTCGAGCTTTGTAAACATCATCGTATCAATATTGAGTGAATCAAAGTTCTCATACGTTGCAAGTAAATCTTCATACTTTATAGAACTTGGCATAACCAAAATAACATCTACTTTATACTCTGTACTATTTGCTTCGAGACACTCATAAATTTTCTCGATTTTACCTTTATCATAAGGACTCGAACCCATCGTATCGATAAGAATATAATCACAATGTCTCAGTGATTCAAGCGCGGTAGCAAATTCCGGAGGGTCTACGACCGTTTCTATTCCAAGTTTCATCATTCTCGCATACTGCATGAGCTGTTCTACTGCACCAATTCTGTATGTATCTAAAACAACAAGTCCTACTTTGTATTTTTTTTGCATTAAAAATGAGTATCTTGCTGCGAGCTTTGCAATAGAAGTTGTTTTGCCGACACCCGTCGGACCCACAAGCATAATTACTTTTTTGTTACCCATACTTGGAGTACTCTCAATGCGTATAGGAATCATTTTTCGAAGCAGCGTTTGAAAGTACCGCTTTACTGTCGAAGAGTTTTCCTTCATTTTTGCCGGCATATGCGCGAGCGTCATTCTCATTATGTCATCTAAGTGCGCTCTATCCATTCCGCTTTGAGCGGCAAGGCGATAAATCTCAGCAAATTCCGGGGGTATAGAGTTTTCTAAATCCGGTGCTTTTTCATTCCAAAACATATTTTGAATGAGTTTAACTTTGTCACCGAGTTTGTTAATCTCGTTTTTTATCTCTTTTAACTCTTTTGGCTCATAAGACGGCGCAGGAGTTGTTTTTGGAATACCATACTCAAACATAGGTTCTTTTACATCAGCAATCTGAGAGATCTGTTTCGCTGCGTTTGAGATATCAAACAAAATGTCTTCACTCTCTTGCATAATCGGTTTTTGATCTTTAAGCGGTTTGCCAAATCTTTTATAGTTTTTTGGCAGTTTCTCTTCATCAATCCCAATAACAATCTCATAGACAGCTTCACGGTTAAGCGTCTTTTTTTGAATCTCTTTTGTCTCGATGAGCATTCCGTCATCGCCAATTTCAAGTTTGGCTTTTTTAAGTGCTTCAGACGGAGTTCTTCCAGTAAAGGTCAAAATCTTCATAATGACATCCCTGATAATGGGATAACAACACTCTCACGTTTTGACCAACTTGGATGAGGAACACTAAGCTTACTTGTTTTAATAGTTCTGTTATCAAAAAATAAAATATCCAAATCTAATGTCCTTGGTGCATTTGCAAAACTTCTTTTTCGTGCAAACCTCTTCTCTAAACGCATTAAATACGCTAAAAAAACATGAGGCTGCATATTTACTTTTAAAACTATGATTGAGTTAAAAAAATCATCTTGGTCAATAAAACCAAATGGAGGATTTTTCAAAATCAAAGATGTTTCTACCAGTCTAACTCTCGAATCTCTTTTGAGATGAAAAAAGAGGTGTTCAAACCTGCGTTTGACATCACCTACATTTCCACCGATTCCAACTGTAGCAAAATAACGATGAGAACTCGGTGCTTTGCTGACGTAGGGAAAACGCGATGACTTAAAAGCCGTTAAACTTTTAGAGAGACTGCGTTTTAAATACATGTGAATTAGGCTTGAGGTTGTGCAGCTCTTTGAGCGTCTTGAACCGCTTTAACTTCACTCATGATTTGCAACATACCAATCATTGCCAAGTGGTATCCAAATGGACCAAAACCAACTACAGATGAAGCACAAACCGCAGCAATCATGTTTACTTTTCTGAATTCTTCACGACGGTGAATATTACTAATATGTACTTCAATTGTAGGAATTGCAACTGCAGAAATTGCATCACGAATTGCAATAGATGTGTGTGTATACGCTGCAGGATTAATAATAATTCCTTGAGCTTCACCATAACACTCTTGAATCTTATCCACTATTTCACCCTCAAGGTTACTTTGAAAAAATTCAATTTCAACACCATTTTGTTCTGCAACATCTTTCATTTGTGCATGAATCTGTTCTAACTTCATCGGCCCATAAATATTTTGTTCACGAACGCCTAACATATTTAAATTTGGACCTTGGATTACGACTATCTTCATTTTATGCCTTTGTAATATTCTTAAAATTTTAAGGAATTATTTTACCTAAAAGAATATTAAAAAGAGTTGGATAGACGAAGAGAGTTCTTGCCTCCATAATTAATATTGGCCCGCTTCTACCAAATTATCGCATTCGCTTATCATATTGTATAAATCCAAATCCCTGCCGGACAAATTACATGTAGTATTTCCCGTCCCATCTATAAAAACAAACATTTCCATATCGTGATACTCTTTATTCATAAATTTAGAAAAAATCACATATTCAGCCAACTTGAGTTCTGAAAAAGAATCTGATAATTTTTGAAATTTCTCACAACTTTTATCTATCTTTTTAATCACCAAAATCTCTTTTTGCAAACTGTTTTTATATATATCATGTAAATCACTCAGCTCTTCTTCAAGGTTAGTAAATTTTAAACATTTTTTCATAACAAAAACCTCCCACTTTAAAAATTTTCCATCACTTGAAAAAATATAGTACAAATATAATATTGAACAGCTTAATATTTATAACTATAAAATTTTAAAAGTGTATAATCGTTTTTTCTATTAAATCCATTTAAAAGACAATATATGCAAATAATTACGCCAAATTACATACTGACACCTAATCAATTACTCAAAGACCTTTCTATTGCTTACGAGAAAGAAATAATAAAAATTGCTCCTCTTGAAGTATTACAAAAAGAGTGGCCTGAGGCAGAAGTAAGCATTTTAAAAGAGAACTCACTATTGATGCCGGGGCTTATAAACGCGCATGTTCACATTGAATTTTCTGCCAATAAAACGGAGTTGAGTTACGGTGATTTTATCTCCTGGCTTTACTCTGTCATAGAAAACAGAGAAGAACTTGTCGGCGGTTGTGACAAGGAGTGTATGAACAAGGCCGTAAACGCAATGCTCGAGTCGGGCATTACCACTTTTGGCGCAATCAGTTCACATGCAATGGATCTTGAAGTTTGTGCAAACGCTCCGCAAAATGTCGTCTTTTTTAACGAACTTATAGGTTCTCAGGCGACTATGGCGGACGCGCTTTTTGGCGATTTTCTAGCACGACTTGATGCTTCAAAGTCAGTCAAACGCGAAGGTTTTTATCCTGCTGTTGCTATACACTCTCCCTATTCTGTTCACCCGATTTTAATCAAAAAAGCATTGCAAATTGTAAAAAATGAAAAGCTGAAACTCACCGCACACTTTATGGAAAGCGAAGCAGAACGCAAGTGGCTTGATTCAAGTGATGGGGACTTTAAAGAGTTTTTTCACAATCTTCTCAAACAAGAGAGTAATGTCAGCGATGCAAAAGAATTTTTAGACCATTTCAGCGGTTATGAAACACTTTTAACACATGCTGTCCAAACCAATGAGCAAGAGAGAGAAACTATTGCAAAAGAAAAACACACAATCATCCACTGTCCTATTTCTAACAGACTTCTTGGAAATCCTACTCTGAACATACAAGAGTTAAATGAGAAAAATATACGCTGGATAGTCGCAACGGACGGACTGAGTTCAAACTACAAACTTGACCTTTTTGAAGAGATGAAAATGTCGCTTTTTATGCACAGTGATGCTCCTCTTTTGGAGTTTGCAAAAGCTCTCATAAAAGGTGTTACCATAAACGCAGCCGAGGCACTTGGCATAAACGCAGGTGAAATAGCCGAGGGAAAAAATGCAGACATGATAGTTTTAGACCTTGATAGCGAGCCAACGGATGAATTAGCAATTCATTTAATACTTCACAGATATAATGTCTCAAAAGTTTACATCAACGGAATACTCAAAAAGGATAATTAATGGAGTTTTTAAAAAAACTGTTTTCGCCAATCACGGCAACCATGTCGTACATACAAAATCATTTCAAGGCAATGATTTTTATTTTGATTCTTTTCTTACTCTTTGCACCATCAAGCGAAGAAGATTTTACACCAAATAATTTACAGCAGATTTCACTCATTGGGCCAATTTTTGAGGTCTCAGAACTTGTCAATCAAATAGAAGAAGCTGCAGATAATGAGCACATCAAAGGTGTGCTTTTTGTAATAGACTCACCTGGTGGAGCCGTTGCCCCTTCTGTTGAAATTGCCTATGCCATCAAAAGGCTTAAAGAAAAAAAACCGGTAATAGTTTACGCTATGGGAACAATTGCAAGCGGAAGCTACTATGCAAGTATTTGGGCGAATGAAATCATCGTCAATCCAGGCTCTATGGTCGGCAGTATCGGTGTTGTTATGCAAGGTGCTGATTTTAGCGAACTCATGAGTAATATCGGTGTAAAAAGTCAAAGTGTTCAAGCAGGAAAATATAAAAAAGTGGGAACTGCCGACAGAGCCTGGACAGATTATGAGCTGAACGAACTTAATAAAGTTATTCAAGGAACCTACGATATGTTTACGCAAGATGTTGCAAACGCGCGCGGACTCGACATAAACAAACGTGACATGTATGCAAATGCACATATATTTACCGCTGCTCAGGCAAAAGATGTAGGTTTGGTAGACTCTCTCGGTGTTTTACATGATGCAAAAATAAAAATAGCAATGCTCAGCGGTGTAAAAAATCCGATTTGGAACAAAGAAGACAAATTTGATAAATTTATGAAGCAACTTGCAACTGAAGGTACTTTACTGATTCACACCTACTTTCCAAGCATCGTTTTACGATAAACATAAACGCAGTCTTAACTGCGTTTATGCCCCAAAATCAGAGTTCTTGAACTCGCAGAACACTCTCTTGATTTTCAAAGATTCTTTTGACTCTATCCTGCCAAAGAACGCCAAACTCTTTTAACTCATCTGCACTCGCTTCATTTTTTTGCATTTTTTGCATAATAAGCTGCATATCAGGATGTGGGAGTATAGAAGAAGGATTATAAATCACATCAACACATTTGCCGCTATCTACTCTTGTAAATCTTGCCGATGCGTTTATAGGCTGTTCAAATGACATAAGCGAATGTCGGGCAAATTTTCCCTGCAGACCTTTAAAACCTGTTATTTGTGTTGCTCCTGTTATTTGAGAGACAACATTTGCTATAACTCCGGCAACTCCATCTTTTTCAGCCTCTTCAAACGCAACTTTAATATTGCCTCTTATAGCTCTCTCATTCGGATAAAGCGCCTTTAAGGCTTCAAGTGTTATCAGGTATGCTCCTGCAACGGTAGGGCAACTATGTCCAGAGGACTTCACAACATCCAGATATGAAAACTCATACTCGCCATTGTCAAACGCACCTAAAGCATTTGAGAGTGGATCTTTGACTTTTATAATTTCAATTGCATCAAAAAATTTCGGATGACTCATATATTTTCCTTGTTTATCACTTTTGCACTAATTCGAACTGCGTCACTTTGAAGTTCAAATTCATCATTTATCTGTAACTCTGAAATCTCAATGACTCTGTGTTCCTTAGATATCTGTGCAAAACCTTTTTTTACTTTAAATTTTGGATGGTTGGATTCTAGCATCTTCGTAAGATGTAGAACTTGATTTTGCGCAAGTTTAAATACCATCTCTATTGCGTTTGGAAAAGTATTTTTAATATGCTCTATCTCTCTGCCTGCGTTTTGTATTTTAAAGCCGATATTTTGATTGAAATTTTCTTTAAGCTGCCCAATCTCTTGAAGTTTTTGAGAGAGTTTTTTTTCTATGGAATGTTGCGCATAAGAGCTCCTAAGATGTGCTAGTTCCTGACTTTTTCTTGCAATTTTCTGAGAAAGGATTTGCGTCATTTGAGACTCTAGGGAATCTAAATACTGATAGAGCTCATTTGTGTCTGGCAAAGCCATCTCCATCGCTGCACTTGGAGTAGGAGCTCTCAGGTCTGCGACAAAGTCGCTTATTACCCAGTCTATTTCATGTCCTACTGCTGAAATGATTGGCGTTTTTGCACGAAAGACTGCATCTGCGACTCTCTCTTCATTAAAAGCCCATAAATCTTCTATACTTCCTCCGCCACGGCCAACAATTAACAAATCATAATCTTTTGTATCACTCACATTGATTGCGTTTGCAATTGCAAAAGAAGCACTTTCACCTTGGACTAAAACATCATAAACATCAATTTCTAAAAGTCTATATCTGGAGTTTGCCACTCGAAGCATATCTTGAAGTGCTGCTCCGGTTGCTGAAGTAATAAGCGCGATGCGAGAAGGAAAACGCGGAAGAGTTTTTTTTCTCGCAGAATCAAAATAACCTTTTTCTGAGAGTTTTTCTTTGAGTTGCTCGTACGCTAATGCAAGCGCACCTTTGCCTGAGGGTTCAATGTTAAAGCAGTTAATCTGGTATTCACCGCGGGGCTTATAGAGAGTTATTGCTCCATCAAGGATGACTTTTAGCCCCTCTTTTAGCTCAAACTTCAGCCTCATTGCGTTTGTTCGGAACATAACTGCTTTAATGGTGGAATTTGCATCTTTAAGTGTAAAGTAAATGTGTCCGCTGTTATGAAAGGTGATGCGGGAGAGTTCTCCCTCGACAAAAACATGTTCAAATGTGGTCTCTATGAGACCTTTTATCTGTTCATTGAGTGCAGAAACGCTTAGCGTATGCATGGCGTCACACTACTTTTTTCGGGCGATGATTAGCGTAGAGATATCCATAGAAAAACTTTTAGTATATAAAATTTCAAAACCTGCATTTTTAAGTTCATTTTGCATATTTTCTACTGTTGAAAAATCTTCAATAGAATTTGGAAGGTACTCATAAGCTTCCAGATTTTTAGAGATAAATCCGCCCACTTTAGGCAAAATTCTGTTCATATAAAAATCTCTTATTTTTCCAAGAAAAGATGGATTTTCATTTTTCATAAACTCTAATATAACAACAAGACCACTTTGCTTCAGCACTCTGTTAAATTCACGAAGTGCTTCTTCTCTCTCAACAACATTTCGAATGCCGTAAGTAATGCTAATGATGTCAGAACTTTCATCAGGAAGCGGAATTTGTGTTGCTTTAGAGACATGATAATGAAACTTTGGAAATTTTTGGCGTGCGACATCAAGCATTCCAACGGATGGATCGACGCCTACAATCTCGCCAAGGGCAATGCCTGAAAGCTCAGCTCTGCTTCTCCAAAACTCCATCATATCACCAGTTCCGCAGGCAACATCTACAATTTTATCTATAGAATCTTTAGCATAATAGTTGTATGCCAAGTCACACGCTTTTCTTCTCCAGCTTCTATCTACGCCCATACTCATAACACGGTTTGCTGTATCGTAAGTCGGAGCGATATTGTCAAACATAGAGACAATTTTTTCTTGTTTTGCTATTTTTTGATCGTTTTGTTCATTCATAAATATTTATTTCCTTTTCATCCACATGATTATATCTTCATCTTCTTTTTCAATGTTTAAAATATCAAAGCTATCATCCAAATTTTCAAATCCTGTTTTTCCGCCAAACTTCGGTGCTATATAGCAGAGATACATATCTATGTAGTCACGGCTGAGTTCGAACATTTTTCCTCCGCCTTCAATCATGATATTTTTATATGCGTGGAGTTTAGAAAAATTATCGTATATAAACACATTCCTTCCATCTACATTAAAAAGGGGAATAGTTCTGTCAAAGTCATTACGTTTTGAGACAATAAGCACATCAGGAGCTTTGCCATCAACTAGCCTTGCGTCCAATGTCGGTCTATCCGTACGTACTGTATTTCCACCTATAACAATTAAATCGCATAAAGAACGCATGGCATGCACATGTTTTCTCGACTCTTTTGAGCTGATAAGTCCATCATCTGTTGTCGCGTTTAATCTCTGTGCCCATTTAAAAAAAACAAAATTATTGTTTGTCCATCGCAAAAACGGAATCAGAAGTTCATCACACTCTTTTTTTAAAATATTACTTTCAACTTCAATGCCTGCTGAGGAAAGAATGAGATTTCCTTCTGATGCTTCTTTATTACTATCCAAAGAACCGACATAGACTTTTTTTATGCCGAGTGAGGCTATCAAAGAGGCACACGATGGAGTTTTTCCAATATGAGAGCATGGTTCTAGTGTTGTGTATAAAGAGACATCTGCAAAACAGTTATTATGATGTTTTAAAAGATATGTGTGAATTTCGTGGGAAGCAGAAATATTAGCAATGGCAATGTCATGTGTGGTTTTTAAGTAGGCATCTTTGAGTGCCAAAACTTCAGCGTGAGCTTCTCCGGCTTTTTTGTGTGCGTTTATGGCTAAAAGTTCACCATTCTTCCCTACAACAACACAGCCAACGGCTGGGTTTGGATAGGTTAACCCTTGATACTTCCAAGCCTCTAACAAGGCAAGGTTCATATAAAAGTTAGCGTCTATTACCATTCAAAGTATGTTCTTGCTTTTTTAATCTCATTGTACTCAATTTCAAGTTCTTCATCCGGAGTTTGAACAAAAATTTTAGAGCCTTTAACATCAGTTAAAATACCTTTAATTTTATCTTTACCAGAAGCATTGAGTAAAACATTCTCTCCGATAGACTTAGTAAACTGAGCAAGTGAAGTGATTTTTCTCTCAATTCCTGCACTTCCAACTTCAAGTCTGTAATCTCCTGAAACAGGCGGAGTAACATCAAGCAAAGGTGAAATCATATGAGTGAGTTCAACACAAGCATCCAGGCTTACGCCGGAGCGTTTTGTACCGTTCATCTCTTTGGACATAACACTTACTCTATAAATAGTTTCATCATTTTCATTCACAGTACCAATGTCGTAAAGTTCTAAATCAACAGATTCTACTAATGATTTTATATCGCTCTCAAGACTCATCTTGTTTATCCTTTGCAATGAGTTTAAACAACTCTTCTAGATTTTGTGACTGCTGAAAAAGTTCATCAAATTCAAATGTAAGTTTTGGACAACGATACCAACCCTGATCTTTCAAACAGTGATCCTCAATAATAGGACGGGCTTTTGAGAGAAGTTTCAGATAAGTATTTTTCTCTTCCTGAGTCAAAGAATGCGGATTGATGAAAACTTTCGCATCACTTTTACCACGGGAACATTTTACTTCAATGATGTCCAGAGAATGCAGTCTGTTATCATTAAGTGAGCCTATAGCTTCAGGAATGAGCTGAAGTAAAATAGACTCCGTTCGTTTGAGTTTTATCTGAGCTTCTGTCACAGAGATACTTTTTGCTCAACTTTTTTGAACGTTTCAATAACATCGCCAACTCTAACATCATCATAATTTGAAATGATAACACCACAGTCATAACCATGTCCAACTTCTTCAACATCATCTTTGAAACGTTTAAGTGAAGTAAGTTTACCTTCATAAGCAACAACACCCTCACGAATAACACGTACAAGACCGCCACGGATAAGTTTGCCATCTACAACAACACAACCTGCGACCATACCTTTAGGTGCTTTAAATACATCTCTAACTTCTGCTTGACCAGTATTTTGTTCAGTAAATTTCGGAGCCATCATACCTGTAAGCATTCCAGTCATATCATCAAGAAGCTGATAAATAATAGAGTATGTTCTAATATCTACATTTCTCTGTTTAGCAAGTGCTTTGACAGAGCCTGTAGGACGAACATTAAATCCAAGTAAAACACAGTTTTCACTGCCCGCAACAAGTTCAACATCATTTTCTGTAATTCCACCGACACCAGATGAAATAACATCAATTTTAACTTCTTCATTTCTAAGTTCTGCAAGTGAAGATTTAATAGCTTCCAGTGAACCGTGAACGTCAGTTTTAAGTACCACTTTAAGAGATTTTAAACGTCCTTCAGCAATCATAGAAGTCATATCTTCTAAAGTAGACTTCGTACTGTGTGAAAGTTCTTTATGTCTGTCGTACTCATGGCGTTTTTTCGCATATTCTCTTGCTTCTTTTTCATTAGACATTGCCATCATAATCTCACCAGAAGATGGAACTTCGTTAAGTCCTACAACAACTGCAGTATGGCTTGGTTCTAAGAATTTAATCTGCTCTTTTTTATCATTAATCATTGCTTTAACACGGCCGTATGAACCGCCACAAACAACATAATCACCAACTCTAAGCGTACCGTTTTGAACAATAACAGTAGCAACCGGTCCACGGCCTTTTTCTAAAGAAGATTCAACAACAGCAGCTTTTGCCATAGCCGTTTTATCTGCACGAAGCTCGAGAACGTCCGCCGTTAGTAATATGTTTTCAAGAAGATTATCTATACCCATTCCTGTTTTAGCAGAAACTGGAATAAATTCAATATCCCCACCCCATTCAACACAGTTCATGCCTTGTTCAGCCATTTGACCTTTTACATGGTCTGGGTTTGCCGTTGGTTTATCCATTTTATTAAGTGCAACGATTACAGGAGCCCCTGATTCTTTTGCAAGCTTGATAACTTCGAGTGTTTGAGGTTTAACACCATCATCTGCGGCAACAACAATTACAATAATATCTGTAATGTTTGTACCGCGTTGACGCATAGAACTAAACGCAGCGTGACCAGGAGTATCGAGGAAAGTGATTGCTCTTCCGTTTTGTTCAACTGTATATGCACCGATATGCTGAGTGATTCCACCAGCTTCACCTTGAGTAACTTTAGCACTTCTGATTGCGTCAAGAAGAGATGTTTTACCATGGTCAACGTGCCCCATAATTGTAATAACAGGCGGTCTTTCAGTTGCGTTTGTCTCATCTTCTTCTGCTAAATCTTCTTCATAGTTAAACGCATCTTTTGGATCAACAATAGTTACTTCAACACCGAACTCTTCAGATAGAATTTCTATCTCATCTGCTCCCAAAAAGTCATTTTTCGTCATCATTAAACCAAGATCAAAAAGAACTTTAATAATTTCAGACATTGGCTTATTAAGTTTTTCAGCAAACTCGTAAACACGGATATCTTCAGGAATTTCTACGTGCGTAATAATTTCATCTTCTTGTGCAGATTTCGTATATTTTTTTCTTTTGTCACGAGAGACTTTTCTGCCACGAGGTGCTGCTTTTTTGTTTGCATTTCTTCCAGCTGGTTTAGGTGCTCTTGGTTTTCTTATTTCTTCGGCTTCAAGAGGTGCTCTTTGTGTCTCATTTAAATCCAAAAGAACTACCTGGTCATCCATATCCATCGAAAGTTCTGTCATTGAACCACCGAAAATATCTATCTTGATTCCCTGCTCTTGCTTTCTGGCATTAGCAGAACCGCTTTGCTGTTTTGCTTTTTTCTTTTGTGCAAGTTCTTCTAAAACTTCCGCACTGATTTTTCCGTATGAAGAGACACTTGGTTTCTGTTTTTCAATTTTTTGAAAACTCTCTTTTACTTCCGGTACTACAATTTTTTTCTTTACAATTTTTAAACCTGATTTTTTTATCTTAGATATATTTGGCTCAATAATTTTAAGAGTATCTTTTTTCGGTTCTTCTTCAGTTGCACTCCCTGAAACAGTTGTTGTATTCAAATCATCTGCTTTAACTGCTTTTTCTTCTTTGGCAATAACTTGAGTACTGCCATCGTCTTTTGTAGCCGGAGTTTCTATTTTTTGAGTATCACTGTTAATTTTCTTTGCTGGTTTTGCTTCTACAACCGGCGCGGCAGCCGGTTCACCGTTCATGATATAATTTGCTAAACCTTCAGCCTCTTCCATTGTCACAACACTTTGTGCGGACTTTACTTCAAGACCCATTTTTTTAGCTTTATCTAGAACGTCTTTAGAAGCTATCCCTAGCTCTTTTGCAATTTCGTGTACTCTAACTTTTTCTATCATCAGTGATGATCTCCTTTAGTTTAATCATAAGTTTATCTTTATCATTACTTCTGCATTGTCGCATAAGCGCTTTATAAACTTTCTTTTCTTGGCAAAAACAATTTCTGCACAGATAAAAACTTCTTCCGCAACCTTGAAAGATTTCGACAGAACCATCTATGCATTGAAGCCTATAGAGATTGTTTTGTGCATCCCTCTCTCTACAAGAGATGCACATTCTCGTAGGTTGTTTAAAAATTTTCGCAATTATATCCAAAAGTTACTTTAATTTAATAGAGATTATTTCTCTATTAACAATCCTTCATTATCAAAATCTAAAATTTTCACTCCAAATTCTGGGAATTTTTGCTTAAACTTATTTGCTATCATAGCCGAGTCATCATCATAGACCAGTGAAAAGAATGTTGAACCGCTGCCTGAGAGAGTGCTCATTAAAGCACCGCTTTCATAGGCTACTTTTTGCACATTAAAAAGTTCCGGCAATGTCTTCATTCTCGCCTTTTGATGAAATCTATCTTGAGTAGAAAGCTTCAACATTTCCCAATCCTCATTAAAAAATGCCGCAACAGTCAATGCTGTATGCGATAGATTATAGACTGCGTTTTCTTTTGAATATGATTTTGGCAACAATGTTCTTGTTTTTGATGTATTCATCTGCTTATTTGGGATTACAACAACTGCTTTTAAATAATCCGGGAGATGCTTTCTTTGTGAAAATACTTTATTTTTCTCAACTGTAGCCGCATTAAATCCGCCCATTACTGCCGGTGTAATATTATCAGGATGTGATTCATAAACAAGTGCATGATTGAGTATTCTACGTTTGGAAACACGAATGCCTGCCGCTTCATAAGCACTTGCAATAGCACTTACTATTACTGCTGATGAGCTTCCAAGACCGCGTGACATTGGAATTTGATTATAAAAAGTAAATTTAAAATTTTGTTTTTTTTGTGTCAAACGATTGTAGTGCTCATTAAATATGCTGATGAAAAGGTTGTTTCCTTTTAATCTCGGGTTATTTTCACCCTCACCTTTAATGCTGACACTAAAAAATTTTGATGGATGAAATTCAACCACATTTCTAAGATCAACTGCAAGACCCAATGAATCAAATCCGGGTCCAAGATTCGCGCTAGTAGCTGGTACGCTGATTGTCAATTATTTTCCTATCCAACGGCACCTATCATGTAGAGCGGCGTTGCGTTTTTGCTAAACTCACTATAGTGAAGCACATTCGGAAGTGAAAATAGAGCTTCCGGTGCCTGTTCAAGTTTCTGAGTTTTTATTTCTGACGAAATTTTAACAAAGTATAGCTTTCCAATCGCTTTTATTGGATTATTTTGATTGAAAAAAAATGCATCTGTTGCAAATAGTGGTATTTTCTTTAAAATACTTAAAGATTTTAAAAATATATATGCCACTTTAATAGCCATAAAACTTCCAGGTCCATTGGCATAAAAAAGTTTGCTGATTGTATATTTCTGAAATAATGTCTCAAAGATTTTTGGTAAAACATCAGAACTTTTTTCATCTGATACTATAGTTTCTATAAGTTTATTGTCTTCATAAACGCCAAGTAAAATTGGAGAGGAAAGAGCAATAAGAAGTATGTCTACGCTTTTAGGCATAGGCTTTTTCTAGCTCTTTTGTTTTCTCTCCAACCAACTCAACTACTTCATAATTTTCTGGATTTTTGAGAAGTTCAAGAGTAAGTTTATGGTTTAAGTCATGACTTCCGGCCATAGCCTCATAGTTTCCTACAAAGTTCATTCCGATAAGGGACATATCACCAATCGCATCAAGAATTTTATGTCTTACGAACTCATCCGTAAAACGCAGTCCTTCTGGATTTAAAATCTTTTTGTCATCCAATACAATTGCGTTTTCCAAAGAACCGCCAAGAGCCAAGCCTTTTGAACGCAAATACTGTACTTCATGTAAAAAACCAAATGTACGTGCTCTGGCAATCTCATTCTTATAGTTCTCTTTTGTAAAAGCCAAAACGTACTCTTGTTTTTGAATAACCGGATGAGGAAATTTAATTGTAAAATTATAAGTAAGATTTGGAGACGGAGATAGTTTTACGTATTTCTCGCCTTCGACAACTTCTATTTCTTTGGTAATTCTCATAATCTTTTTTGGAATATTTTGCTCTGCTATGCCGGCTTCATCAAGTAACATGCAGTAACTAGCGCTGCTTCCGTCCATTACCGGCACTTCATCTGCGTTTACAATAACTCTGAGATTATCTATGCCATAAGCATAAACTGCAGAGAGAAGATGCTCAATCGTAGAGATGACATACCCCTCTTTTCCAATAACTGTAGCCATCCTTGTATCTACAACATTTTCAGGCTTTAAAGGTATAGACACATCAACATCACTACGATAAAAAACAATACCGGAATTAGACTCTAAAGGTTCAAGTCGTAATTTAACAGGTGAACCCTTATGCAGTCCTATTCCAACTAATTCAACAGCTTTTTTTATAGTTGTCTGATACATCTAAAATCCTTTTAGCTTATTTCTGATCTATCGTTTTTTTCGCACTGTCTATAACATCTGTTATGTTTAGTTTTATCCAAGTGCTGTCCATCCACTCAACAGGTCTTACTTCTACACCTTGAACTAAAACGCCAAAGTGCAAGTGATCGCCCATAGCATAGCCAGTTTTACCTGTATTTGCTATCACTGAATGTGCGGTATATTTATCTCCGCTATTTACTTTTGTGCTTGAGCAGTGTCCATATAGCGTGTATAGACCAAGTCCGTGATGAACTATCGGCATATTTCCATAGAGACCATTATAGTCTGAAAAAACAACATCACCATCATTTTGAGGTGTAATTTCCGCCATTGAGTTACTTGCCAAGTCAAGTCCCATGTGATACGATTCACTCACTTCTTTGTTTTCATACGAGTACTTTCTATGGTCCCCAAATGAAGCGACAACCTGACCGTTTCTTAAAGGGTACATTTTATCGATTTTAAAATCCTGTACCATATCTACAGGCACTTTCGATGTAATACCATGAATCAATTTTTCATTTTTTGCTCGCACATCTTCATTAATTATCTTAAATTGTGCAATCGAATCCATAATTCCCTGCGTTTCTTCAAACTCATCTGCGAGTTCCGCAATTTTTCCCTTCAAGAAACTATCACTCAAGGCAATTTCTGAAACTTTATACTCTGCATCTTTGAGATAAAGAGGGACATAAGAACGTGTAAAATTACCGGCTCTATCTTGCGCAATAACATCAATCTTAAATTCTGATTCATTAATCGGCCATGCAAAAAGACCAATATAATACCCTTGTTTATAAAAAGGTTGTACTCTGAATTTTCTATTATTGCTTGTCTGAAGATACAGATCTTTCATATTTTCATCTTCTGCCTTAAAGATAACAAGCGCAGAACCTGCACGTGTTATTTTATAAGAGTTGCTCAAAACACTGACCTGAGGTTTTTTCTTGTCAATTTCTAATGTAAATTCTATTAATGTACTATTACCTTTTAAAAAGTTCCATTTACTTACATCCGTTGCTTCAATTCTAACGGTTACCTTATTCTCTTTCATTGCATAAGCACTTCTTGGAGGTTTTACATCAAGGCTGACGTTCATCTTAGGTTCAACTAATTGCTCATGAAATAGTGTTGTCTCTTCTGTCGCAGTTTTTAAAATAACTTTGTAAGTTTTTACACCGCTCGCATCATCAATAACAATTTTTAGAGGATCTTTTAAATTCCAATAGCCGTTATTTTCCATTTTAATGTCCGGAGCGTCACTCTCAAACATTGCAGAATTTAGCACATACACAACACCGCCAATCACTAAAGCTATTAATACCCATATTCCTAATGCAGACTTATTACTATTTCTCAAACTAACTTTCCTTATAAATTACTTTTTGTACTTCATACTCTGAATCACTATCCAGTAGTACCACCATCTCAACATACCTCAAAGCGAATGCTTCTTGCATTATTTCATATGCGTTTTCTAAACTTGCTCCTGTTGCTTTGATCTCATTCTCATCTAGGCAAAAAAGCGCTGCTTTCGCATCATTGAGCAAAAGCATCTTTTTCAACATCAATGACTTTAATCTTAAAAAAGCCAAAGTTGCGTTTTTAAGTATGAAACGCGAACATACCTTATGTTCGGCGCCACATTCTATTAATACCTGAGCCATAGCAAAAATCGTGCCATCGACACCTTTCACGAAGCCTCGCGTTTCATCTAGCAAAGCCCCGTAAAGTGCTGTTGCCATTTTTTTATTGAGTGTTATATTTTCTTTTTCAAAAGCCTCATAAAGAGTTTTTGAACTAAAATTACAAACTATTTTTAGGTCAGCTGATGGAGTGTCTGAACTTTTTATTTTTTCAAACCATGGTAAAAATGAAAACTTAATATCAATATTTTTAGACTTAGAAACTAAAGAGACTTTTTTATGCAATCTCAGTATATGAGTATATAAAGCACTTGCAACAGCAAGAAATTCGGGTTCTGCAACCAGCTCTATATGTTTGGCATTTTGTATATTTTTAAAAATCTCATTCATGAGGCGGGATTATACAGTTTTTTTTATTTTCTATTCATCTTATAAACATACGCCAAAACTTCTGCAACTGCTGCAAAAAGAGTCTGTGGAATGGCTTTGTCTAAATCTACCTCGGCATAAAGACTTCGGGCTAAAGGAGGATTCTGAACAATATGTACATTATTTTCTCTGGCTATTTTTTTAATCATCGCTGCTACGTTATCTACACCTTTTGCCACAACAACCGGTGCTTTGAATTTCTCTTCGTCATATTTTATGGCAACTGCATAATGCGTCGGATTAGTAATGACAACATCAGCAGTCGGGACCTGAGCCATCATTCTTTTTCTTGATGCCTGCATCTGAATTTGACGAATTTTTGATTTGACAAGAGGATCTCCCTCCATGTTTTTCATTTCATCCTTAATCTCTTGTTTACTCATTTTCAGCCCATCAAAATACTGCTTTCTTACTATCACAATATCTATAATGGCAAAAATAAAAATAATCAAAAGCATTACAAACGCAAGGATAATACTCTTATCTTTAAGCCATCCCAATTGATCCGAGAGACTAAACATTGCAACGGTCGGTAATTCGACAATAAAATAAAAGAAAAAAACAAAACCTACACCTAAAGTCGTAAACGATTTTAAAGTTATTTTCAGTCCGTCTATGAGTTTTTTCATAGAAATAAGATTCTTAATTCCTTTAATTGGATCGATTTTTTTAAAGTCGGGCATAACAGCTTTAGTTGTAAATAAAAATCCAAATTGTGAAACTGCCGCAATGACCCCCGCAACTGCTACTGCGATTGAAAGTGGCATAGTAATCAGCAAAAACTCCCGAATAGTGACTATGGCTATGTCTATCATAAAGAGTTTGTCAAGCGGGGTTCCCACGAGTGAAAAATAGTATTGGAAAAGAATAACCGTATGCTTCGTCATAAAAGGAAAAAGCATCAAAAGACCAAGTATTGCTACAAAAAGAGTTATGACACCCGAAGCATCTTGTGACTTGGGTACATTTCCCTCTTTCCTTGCATCTTCTATCTTCTTCTCGGTGGGCTCTTCTGTTTTTTCAGCATCATCTGCCATAGATTATCCTGTCTCTTTAATCGACTTTCATAGATAAATCTATCCAGTTTGCCTGATGAATGAGTGAGCCGCTGCTGATTGCATCAACTTTCGTTTTTGCATAACTTTCAATAGTTTCAAGAGAAATATTACCGCTTGCCTCTAGAAGTATATGTTTAAAATTGGCATCTCTGTATGCAACCACTTCCAAAATCTGTTCAGGTGTCATATTATCACACATGACTATGTCACAACCTGCGTTCATAGCCTCTTTTGCAATAGAGAATGTTTCGGCTTCAATTTCTATTTTTGCCGTAAAAGGAATCTGCGTTCTGGCTTTTTTAATGTACGCATTTAAATCTTTGATTGTTTTGAGATGCGTATCTTTTATCATCAAAGAGTCATCAAGACCCATTCTATGGTTGACAGCTCCGCCGCAGCGCGTTGCATATTTTTCAAAGATTCTCAAAAGTGGTCGCGTTTTTCTCGTATCGAGTAACTTCACACCATAAGGCTGTATGATATTTACATATTTTCTTGTTAATGTTGCGATGGAACTTGCATGCAAAAGCATATTTAAAAGTGTTCTCTCTATTTTTAAAAGTGTATGTGAATCAGCACGAATAATGGCTAATATCTCCCCTTTTACAAAAGTATCACCGTCATGTTTGCCCCAAACAACTTCAAAATTTTCCATTTTTGCCAGTACATCAATGTATTTTCTTCCGGCTACAACACCGTCACTTTTAGCAATTATTTTTGCACTTGCATCTACACTCGGTTCAACAAGAGCGTACAAATCCCCACGACCGATATCTTCTGCAAGTGTTGCTTTTACAAATTCTTCTATCATAATGCCAACATTCTCTCTAAAGCGATTTTTGCCCATTTCTGCGTTTTCTCATCCACATCTATCTCATTAATCGGCGCACCGTCATCTATGGCTTTAAGCGTCAAATACAAATCTTCCAAAGTTGTCTCATTCATTGTCGGACATTCCGGTTTTGTCGAAGAGAGTATGTAGGTATTTTTTGAACGCAGACGGTTTACCATGTTAAATTCTGTTCCAACTGCCACTTTCTGGTCTTCAGGCAACTCTTTTATAAACTTAATAAGCTGAGAAGTTGAACCGACGAAGTCAGAAGCATCACAAATAGCAGGATCACATTCAGGGTGTGTAGCTATCAAAATACCTGGGTATTTTTTGCGATAAAACGCAATATCATCAACACTAAAAAGCTGATGCACAGAGCAAAAACCGTCATAACAAATTATGTCAGCTTCTTTTGGGTCTCCTTCTTGGCCGATAACCATAGATTTTAATCCCATTTGATTTGCAATATTTTGGCCTAAACATCTATCAGGAACAAATAAAATTTTTTTTCCCTCAGCAAGCGCAGTAGTGATAATATGCTTTGCGTTTGAGCTTGTGCAGACCATACCACCCATTTCACCTACTTTTGCTTTGACATCTGCGTTTGAATTAATGTAAGTTATCGGTAAAATATTTTCTTTGCTTATTCCATTTGTTTCAAGATACTTTACTGAGTCATCGAAGTAGAGTGAATCTATCATTCTAGCCATAGCACAACATGCGATTTTAGGCATAACAACACGTTTTTGTGGACTTAAAACCTTCACACTCTGTCCCATAAAACCAACACCGCAAAAAACGACGAACTCTGCATCATCATCACGCGTACGCATAGCAAGTTCAAGTGAGTCTCCCGTAATGTCTGCCATTTCAAACACTTCGTCTCTCTGATAAAAGTGTGCAACAACAGTTACATTTAACTTCTCTTTTAATTCGTTAATTTTAGCTTTTAATTCTTCATTCGTAAATTGCAAAAAAAAGTCCTTATATAAAATTGCGTAATTATATCGAAATTAAAAATAACTCTGCTTTTGGCACTTTACTGTACGGTGTGAAGATAGCTATTATTGCGCTCATTTACAGAACTGATCCAAGGCTCATACCTGCTGCCATATTTTATTTCAACCATATATTTTTGAGAGATGATATCTCTCCTGCCAAAATTATCTTTGTTGTCTATGTTTTTGAATATATGTTTAAACTTATAAGGTACCTGAATATGCGCAATAAGAAGTTTTTTCATATAGCCCTGCACCTCATTTAGCTTATAATTCGGAACAACTTGAACCAAACCTTTAACGATGATATATTTATCTTTATTCGCATACTTTGTTCTTAACTTTTCATATTCCAAACCTGCGTCAACTAAAAATAATCTTGACTCAGTTGTCTGCTCACGAAGCAAGTTTTTCTTAGCCTCCTCATAATTTTCTTTAAGTCTCTCATTCTCTTTGCCAGCGAGCCATAAAGTCTCTTGAAGTGCTAATTCCTCTTGCGCAAAACGCAAAGATTTTTGATATGCCTCACCGTCATATTCTAAAACAACAAAGGCTTCTCTTGCAGCTTCTTGTTTAAAATATTTATTATTGACATATTTTTGTGTATCAAACCCCAGTTCTCTAAGTTTAGTTGCGTTTAGAAAGTTTGGAGAACCTGTGTGTTTCTGGCTACTTTTTTGCATACTTAAGCTTCTGTAGACTATCCTTAAAGTTAGGTTATTATTTTCCCTCGTATCGGCATACGGCATTTGCAGTTCTCGTTGAGTCAAGAGTGCCAGGGAAGTTATTTCTGAAGAACGATTGAAATAAACACCCGCAAGAATAAATATATTTGATGTTAGCAATAGAATAAACGCTAGTGTAAAGAGTCCGGATGATGATTTAAATATTTTCATAATACTTTTCCTTGCGTATTTTGGAGTAAGATATTTCTAAATCTTTTCAGTAAAACAAGTATTAGAAATGCGCTTATCCCTATGATGAAAAAGAATATATATTTTGGCATCCAATCCCACCACCAATTGTAAAGTTTCGTATAAAGGAAAATGACAAAAAATACATTTGCAGTATTGCTTACTTCCGACAATCCCTTTCTTATTCCAACATATATAGCAAGAGCGCTCATGCCAAAACCTACAATTTGATAAAAACCTTCGATGAAGTCCGTATTTAATTCAAGATAGCTAATACTCCCATAATTTGAAAGTATAAGCACGGGGATAAAAAAGAACAAAAGTGAAAAATATCTGTACACGACATCAAAAGTCGTATGTTTACTGTGTTTCATAAACGAAAGGAAGAATAAAACAAGTGCGACCGGAAAAAAGTTTTCAGGATGTTCTGAAAAATTAATCCAGTATCCGCCGCCCCAAACACCTATTTTAGCTGATAGAAAAAATGCAAAGAAAAGAATACCTACACCTAAAAGCAGTCTGGCATCCAAAGCATAAGCCAATAAAAGTGCAAACGCAGCCCAAACAATAAAAGCATTCGGAGATGGTGTAATGTTGAATATTTGACCCAGCATCGAGAGATTTAACACAAAAGTCACAAAAGTAAGCAAACTTAAAATCTTCGTGTAATAGCTCGTGTTTTTAAAACGTGAGAGGTACATTGTTGTAGCCAATAAAATACTCGGAGCTAAAATCAAAATGACAACTTGTGTACTTACTTGATAACTGCCCCAAAACCGTAAAAAAAGGAAAAGGACACTAAAAGCCAAGCCAAGAGCTGCCAAAAAAGAGGCTACCTTCATTCCAAGACTCAATTGCTTTTCATTCTTACTTCTATCGATGTCAAACTTGAGCATATAATCTGATAAAAGAGTTTGGTGATACTTTTTTATCTTATTATCTTGTTCTGCTGTGAGATGAAACACATTTTCATCTGCAAGACGCTGCAGTTCAGCTTGAAATGATTTTATTTGATCTGTTCGCTGTTGAGCGCTAAAACTAGAATCTTTCTCCATTGGTATTCCTTGGGGAATTATATTTTTAAATATTCTAGCAAATAAATAGAAAATCATATACTATCCGTTTGAATTATCCATGAAGGTCTCATTCTCAAACAAGCAAATTTAGCTTTTTTATATGATTATAAATATACTTCAAGTAAGATGTCACAATAATTTTTTAAAGGCTTTGAATGGATTTTTTGTTTAATCATAATGTACAATTTTTTATCGCTGCGTATTTAGTAGGTGGTATTCCTTTTGGTTTATTGCTTGCCAAAAAATTTGCCGGTGTTGATGTGAAAGCAAGCGGCAGCGGCAGTATTGGTGCTACCAATGTTTTAAGAGTCGTCAAAGAGACGAATCCTTCTTTGGCAAAAAAACTCGGCGCTGCTACACTTGCCCTTGATGCAGTAAAAGGCATAGCAGTTTTAATTGTTGCCTATTTTATGGGTATGAGCGAAGCAACTCTCTGGGGAATCAGCGTTTTAGCCGTAATAGGCCATTGTTTTTCACCGTACCTTGGTTTTGAAGGTGGAAAAGGTATCGCTACGGGAATGGGTGTTATGATGTTTATGATTCCCCTTGAAACGATTATAGCTCTTGTCGTTTGGGCTGTTATGGCTAAAACCGTCCGTATCTCCTCGGTTTCTTCTTTAACAGGAGTAGCGGCCCTCTTAATTTCCAGCTTTTTCATTCATCCTGATATGGCACATGCACCGGTTGTATTTATTGTATTTCTGCTTTATTACAAACATATACCAAACATCATTCGCGTACTCAAAGGCGAAGAAAAAAGAGTTATCTAAGTGACCATACATATTGAAGATTTGCAATTCCAGTGCATTATTGGAATTTTAGATTTTGAGAGAGTAAAAGAGCAAAATATTATCATTAATCTTACGCTTGATTATTCCTATACAAATGAATTTATCAATTATGCAGAAGTCGTTGAATTTATGAAGACGCATACAAAAATAAGTAAATTTTTGCTTATTGAGGATGCACTTCGCTCTTTAAGTACTAAACTTAAAGAAAAATTTCCACTCATAAATACCCTAAACTTAAAAATAACCAAACCTTCTATTTTACCCGATGCCAAGGTAAGTGTAAGCAATATTTACAATTTCAATTCTTAATATAAACTTCATTTTTTTTTAAAGAAAATTGAAAAAAACTTTAAAGTAAGCTAAAAGTGTGGTATGATTTCGCCAAAATATTCACATATAGGAAACAATTAATGCGCATTCTAATAATAGAAGATGAAGTAACATTAAACAAAATGCTAGCTGAAGGACTTAAAGAGTTTGGCTACCAGAGTGATGTAGTTGAAACACTAAAAGACGGCGAGTATTATTTAGATATTCGTAACTACGACTTAGTACTTATGGACTGGATGCTTCCAGATGGAAATTCTGTTGATATCATTAGTGATATTAAAACTAAAACTCCAAAAACAGTTGTAGTTGTTCTCTCAGCAAGAGATGACAATGAAAGCGAAATTGAAGCTCTTAGAAGCGGCGCAGATGATTACATCAGAAAACCTTTTGATTTTGACGTTCTTATTGCTCGTATTGAAGCGCGTTTACGTTTTGGCGGAAGTAACATCATTGAAATTGACGACCTTATCATCAACCCTGAAGAAGAAAAAATCACTTATAAAGAAGTAGATATAGAACTTAAAGGTAAGCCTTTTGAAGTTCTTACTCACCTTGCTCGTCACCGTGATCAAATTGTTTCTAAAGAGCAACTTCTTGACGCAATATGGGAAGAGCCGGAATTGGTTACTCCAAACGTCATTGAAGTTGCAATTAACCAAATTAGACAAAAAATGGACAAACCACTAGGTATTACAACAATTGAAACTGTTCGTCGCCGCGGATACCGTTTTTGTTTCCCAAAAGAGATGAATTAACTACTATTTTTAACACGCTGAAAGGAATTATCTCCTTTCAGCTCGAATATTTCCAATATTTCCCAAGAAAAATCAGCTTTTACAAATAAATGTTATAATTTTATAATTTCTATAAAGGCATGTTTATGTTTTCAACACGAAGTATCAGGAATAGATTTTTTATTCAGCTTATATTTTCCTCTGCCTTTCTTATAATTTTATTTTCATCTGCTTTATACTTTTTTATTAAAGCATCTATCTATGAAGAAAAATATCAGGAACTTCTTCAATATGCAAAAAATATATCAAACAACAAAGCGATTATGCAGAGTGACTCTCTTTACCCAGATAACTTTTCATCATTAAGTGTAGAAATAATTTATCTCAAAAGTCCTGAAACAGGGATAGAAGTTTATGAAAAAACACTCGATAAGCAAAGATTTTTAACGCTTATCTACCCTTTTAATATTGATGATGTCAGTTATCTCAAAGTTACAAAAGAGATTACTCTAACAACCCTTTTGCTAGATAAAATACTCCACTATATTTTTATTATAAATATTGCCGGTTTTGTTTTGGTTATCTTGTATGCTATTGCTATCTCAAACATGCTTGTCTCTCCAATAAAAACTCTAAGCTCAAGACTTTCAAATATGAATGAACACCTCATGAGACCCATTGATGTCAAAGAACTCCCGCAGGAATTTGAGCCTCTTGGAATAACGATTAATCACCTCATTGCAAGAATTCAAAACTTTGTAAAATATCAAAAAGAGCTTTTTATCGGAACAGCACACGAATTAAAAACGCCATTAGCAGTTATTAAACTCAAAAATCAGGTGACACTTATTAAGCTAAGAACTCCGCAGGAGTATATAGACGCTCTCAAAGTAACCAATAAAACAATAGATGAAATGAATATTATTGTCTCCAACATACTCAACATAGGCCGTCAGGAAGGAGCTCAACTAGACAAACCTGTGGAAGTGGATGTCATACAGATACTTAAACAAAAAGCAGATGACTTTCGACTTTTGGCAGAAAATGAAGGAAAAACACTCCATATGCATTTTGAACCGCATGGGTATATGGTTATGCTGCAAGTTTCACTGCTCAATCAGATTGTGCAAAACTTTCTCCAAAATGCATTGAAGTTCACAGCTAAAGAAAAAAGTGTTATTCTCAGAAGCTCTCTTGATGACGTTGGCCTCCTTATTGAGGTAATAGATGAAGGTTGCGGTATTGATGAAAGTATGGATCTCTTTGCACCGTTTAAACGCCAAGGAAATAAATCTGGCGTTGGCCTTGGCCTGTTTTTAGCAAAAAGTGCAGCCGATGCCTTGGGTGCGAAAATAAAAATAGAAAACAGAAAAGATGGTGTTGAAGGAACAAGAGCATCTCTGCAGCTAAACTCAAAATTATCTTGTATTTTGCCTCAAAAAAAATAAAACAGTATGTTTAAAAATTAATAAAGCTTTATTTTGATATAAATCGGACAAGAAAAAAATATAAGGTTTTATAATATGGCATTACTGATAAATGATGAGTGTATAGCGTGCGATGCGTGTCGTGAAGAGTGCCCAACTACGGCAATAGAAGAGGGAGACCCAATTTATTTTATTGACCCGGACAGATGTACAGAGTGTGTCGGTATTTACGACGAACCTGCATGTATTTCTGTCTGCCCGGTTGATTGTATAGTTCCCGATAAAGATAATGTTGAATCTATTGCAGAGTTGCAATTTAAATACAAAAATTTAGAAGAACTGTAGCGTTTTGGCAAAGAGAGTTGCAGTTATAGACATCGGTTCTAACTCAGTTAGAATGGTTGTCTACGAAAGAACCTCTCGTTTTGCGTTTCACCTCCTCCACGAAGCAAAAAGCAAAGTAAGAATTTCCGAAAATGCTTATGAGCATGAAGGCAATCTTCAAGAAATACCCATGCAAAGAACTTTTGAAGCGCTGAAAGACTTCCTCAGTATATGTGAATCTTTCACAGTGAAGAAGGTATTTTGTGTTGCAACTTCAGCACTTAGAGATGCTCCTAATAAAAAAGATTTCCTTCAACGAGTAAAATCAGAATTAAAACTTGATATTAAAATTATAGATGGGCAAAAAGAAGCTCACTATGGTGCTATTGCGTGCGCAAATCTTCTTCCAGAACAAGAAAATGCATTAAGTATAGACATCGGCGGCGGTTCAACAGAGTTTAGTATCATCAATCAAAAAAATGTCAGCAATACTATCTCTTTAGAACTTGGAACGGTTCGACTTAAAGAGCTCTTTTTTGACAAAAATTCCATAGATAAAGCCATTGCATACATTGATAAAAAACTAGAAGCCATTGATGGCTTAGAAGCTTCTACAATCATTGGTATCGGTGGAACATTTAGAGCAATTTCCAGTGCTATAATGAAAGAAGAAAACTATCCGTTGCAAAAACTGCATGCCTACGAATACTCAGCAAAAAAACTTGAAAAATTCATATCTGATATTTTAGATGCTGATGAATCAGGTCTCAAAAAGCTAGGCATTGCCAGCAATAGATTTGATGTCATAAAACCCGGTGCACTTATTTTAGAAAGAGTTTTAAAAAAAATAGCCCCTACAAGAGCTTTAACAAGTGGTGTAGGTGTTAGAGAGGGTGTCTACCTTTGTGATCTGTTAAGAGGTTCTAAAGGCAAATTACCATCTAATTACAACACCTCAGTAAGATACATTATAGATTCTCATATTAAAGATACACATTTTTCAAATCAGCTCAATCAGCTGAGTAAAAAGCTCTTTGATTTAACAAGCCAACACTTCAACATAGATCTCAAATACAGATATGAACTGGCCGTTGCGTCTAAGCTTTATCCTGCCGGAGGCAATGTTCATTTTTACTCAAAAAATAAACATAGTTATTATCTGATACAAACAGCACTAGAGTACGGGTTTACCCACGAACAGATTGTACTTATCTCCACTTTGGCAAAATACGTAAAGAAAAAGCTTCCCGAGGACTCTCATATTCAAAAGTATGCTTCTCTCTTGCCTCAAACAAATATACTTAATTACTTAAGCTATATACTCTCTTTGAGTATAGCTCTGCTTAGCCACAGACCCAAAAACATTGATTTTAATTTGAAGTTTGCAAATGGCACGCTGGAGATTGATTCTTCAAGCAATTTCTACCTCAGTAGAGAAGCTGTGAATAAACTCGATTGTATAGAAGATTTTACAGTTATAATTTAAGCATATCTTACTGCGTTTATACTCGTTAATTATGCAAATGCTCAGGCGTAATGCCTAAGCTTAGAATCTTTGTCCCATAGTGAACTCGAAGTTTGATGTTTTATCGCCGGTTTGTTCATTAAGTGGATTAGCAAACATGAGTTGAATCGGCCCTACAGGTGAAAACCATTCAAGTCCAAGACCATAACCGCCGCGAGAACTTTCATCTAAAGAAGAATCCCCAATAAAACCCCAATCTACATATGTTACTAAACGCATTTTTGCAGCAGGCACAAGCGGGAAACTGAGCTCAACATTATTTGAAAAAGTTTGACTTCCGCCAACTCTTCTTCCATTGGCATCTCTAGGAGAAATTGAGTAAGATTGATACCCTCTTACACTGCCAATACCACCCATATAAAACTTCTCCGCTACCGGAACATACCCGTTATCTACAACAGCGTTATAACGTGCTTTGTATCTAAAAATAGCATCAAAACCAAGGTACTCTTCAAGACCGTTAAATTTTCCGAAGTTGGTTCTACTTTTCATAAAGTCAGCCAATCCGCCTAAACCTGATTTTTCAAAACTTTGACTCAAAGTAAGACCCTCACGAGGAAGATAGTAATCATCTGTATTATCAAACTTTGCACTGATAGTTACAGAACTTTTTGTGTAATCTTCGAAATAGTAAGTATTAAGATAACTGCTGTTCAAATCAAAGCCACTAGCAAAATCATAAGCATTTCTTGAATAACCATAGCCAAGATAACCCGTAATGAACCTTGAGAATCTATGTCCGACACCAAGATTTATACCATCAGAGAATACCGTATAGTCATTATACTCATACACTGATTTGAAGACTGAAAAGTTACCGCTAAAGTCACTGTCATTAAGTCTTGGATTTGAGATATTAAATGAGTAGTTTTGGCTTGTTTCAGACTTTTCAGCCTGAACCCCGACATCAATGCCCGAACCCCAGATATTTCTGTCATTTACACCGATAGAGACCAATAAACCGCCATAACTTCCATATCCACCGCCAACTTGAATGTTACCTGTTGGAGCTTCATTTACTTTTACAATAAGGTCCATAGTTTGATTGTCAATTCTTTTTTCTTCGATAGTTGTTCCATCAAAGAAACCAAGACGCCCAAGTGAATTTCTTGAGTCTTTTAAATCTGTCAAAGAATACATATCTCCAGGCCCAAGGTAAAGTTCACGTCTTATAATTCTGTCAAGTGTTCTTGTATTGCCAGAGATAACAACATCTCTTACTTTGACTTTATCACCCGGAGAGATTCTAAAAACAACTTCTACCGTATTATTTTCTTTATTTTTTTTCAAGTCGGGCACAACTTGAACATAAGCATAACTCAGGTCTGCAATAAGCGTCTTAATATTGCTTGCATCATCACGGAAAGTTTTAATATTGAAAACTTCTCCCTCTTTAAGAGTAATAACTTCTCTAATCTTCTCATCATCTATTACATGTTTTAACTGTTCTATTGAGATAGCGCTTATTGAGTAGACAGGCCCCTCTTCTACCTGATAACTCATATCGGCCGTATAATGGTTAAAATTCACTCTGACAAAAGGTGCGTCTACTTTAGAATCCAAGTAACCGTATTGCATATAGTAATCACGGATTCTGAGATTATCATACTCTAAATCTCCTAGGCTCATTTTTCCGTCGTTACGACCCCAGAACCAACCCATCCATTCATGCTCTTTGTTTGCTATAACAGTGTCAAATTCTCCAGCCTCTAAACCAGAAACCCCGCTGTATTTCAAATTTTCAATTGTAATCTCTTCGCCCTCGTTAACCAGGAATGTAACTTTCATACTTCCATTTTCCAAGTACTCTTTTTCTATTTCGACAACACTGTCTATTTTACCTTTTTGGTTAATTGCTTCAATAATTCGTTTTTTGGCAGCTTCAAGTTTCTTCTCATTGTATAGCGTACCTTTTTTGATTTGAACTACGCTATCTTTTATTCCTTCTTCATCTTCTTTCCAGCCCTTGAGCTCAACCTGAGAAATAATTGGCTTTTCTTTAAAAGAAAAAACCAAAACATCTCCTTTTATTTCAGCCCAGACATCATTGAAGTAACCCTGCTCAAAATACTTTTTAATTGCAGTATTTATCATCTCTTCATTAACATCTTCTCCGACCTTAAAGCCAAGCATCCTAGTTGCTACGGGTTCAGATATATGAACCATTCCATTGTATTCAATTGATTTAATAATTGTTGCATAAACGTGTGTCGTGAGTAGTAGTAAAAAAATAGCTGATAAAATTCTCATTAATGTCCCGTGTGTATAAATTAGTAGAGATTTTACCGACTAAGTGGTTAATGTCAACTAAATTATGTATAATTTCTCAACTTAAAATTAAGAAAAGATATGAATGTAGCAATTGTAGGATTAGGATTAATGGGTGGCTCTTTGGCCTTGAGCTTAAAGAAGCTTGATTTTATTGAGGAAATTGTGGGTACTGACCATAATATCAGCCACCAGCAAGAAGCCTTATTATTAGGTTTAGTAGACAAAATAGTAGATTTTGAAGCAATAAAAAGTTACGATGTTATCATCCTTGCCATACCGGTAAACGGGATTATATCTGCACTGAAAAACTTAACCAATGTCTCAAAGAGTACAACTATTATAGATTTAGGAAGTACCAAAGAAATAATTGTAAATTCTGTACCAAAAGAGATACGTAAAAATTTTGTTGCCGCGCATCCAATGACAGGAACAGAAAACTTTGGTCCAAGTGCTGCATTTGAAGGACTTTATGAAGATAAAGTTGTTGTTCTCTGCGATTTGGAAGAGAGTGGTGATCTTCAAAGTTCTGTCGCCAAAAACATATTTAAGTCAATTGGCATGAAAAAGTATTTTATGAAATCACACGAACATGACCGCCATGCTGCGTTTATTTCGCATATGCCTCATGCAATTTCTTATTCGCTTGCAAACACTGTTATGAAACAAGAAAATAAACGCAACATATTATTACTCGCAGCCGGTGGATTTCGGTCTATGAGCCGTCTGGCAAAAAGTTCACCGACTATGTGGGAAGATATTTTTAAACAAAATAAGAAAAACCTGCTTGAAGCTATTGAAGTCTTTGAAGGTGAGCTCAGTTCTTTGAAAAAAAGTATTGAGAATGATGATTGGGAAAATGTAAATGCAACCCTCCAGCAAGGCGGGGAGCTGCACAATGTTTTAGACTAAGAGATTTCGTACTTTTGAAGTATCTCTTTTAGTTTCTCTTTATCTATTTTTGTCTTCTCATTCGCATAAAGATTTTTTTCTAAAATATTCATAATCTCTTGAACCTCTTCATCTTCTTTATATGGCAATAGTTTCATTAAAAGAATTTTTGGTTCTTTTATAGATATACTTTTTTCTCTTTTAAAGTATTGCCATGGCTGAATCAGCATCACTCCTAAACCAAGAACTAAGCCTCCAATAAACATTGACAATCCCATTATAAGTGAAATACCGCCGGTTTGATCTTGTGATGCCTCAACTTCAGACGTTTGCACATTGCTTTCATCTCGTTTTATAAGCAACTCGGCTGGAGCGGCTGCTCCGCCTTGTACTTCTATGTTAAGGGGCTCTGTTGTAATACTTTTAATTTTTTGCTCTTTTA